>Ga0209169_10002479_pt1 | contig 11092 bp, 7 predicted proteins | sample HubBroMetageWRM4_FD_188346 | JGI IMG/M metagenome (GOLD analysis project Ga0209169, IMG submission 188346) | Warmed soil microbial communities from the Hubbard Brook experimental Forest, New Hampshire - Hubbard Brook CCASE Soil Metagenome WRM 4... | ecosystem: Environmental > Terrestrial > Soil...
ACCTTCTGCTCCGCGATCGGACCACGGTGGGCGGAGCGTACGACGACGCTGGCCGGCCCGGATGGCGACCTGCTGCAGGCATCGGCGGTCTGGGCCGCGGTCAGCAGGCAGACGGGCAGGCCGGTCCCGCCGGGCGAGAGTTTCCTGCGCGTCTATGGCCCGGCGGCTGAGGGCCGGACGGTCTCGGTGCGGCTCTCTCATCCGCGTCCGGCGGGTTCGCCCGCCGGGCGGCCGTGGCAGTTGCGGGTCGCTGACTTTGACACGGCCGGGCACGTCAACAACGCGGTCACCTGGGCGGCAGTGGAAGACGTGCTCGCCGGACCCGAGTTCCTGGCCGGCCCGGAGCAGTCGGCCGGCCAGAGCCGGTTCCCCGTCCGGGCCGAGGTCGAGTACCACCGGGCCATTCTGCCTGGCTGCCAGCCGCGGCTGGTGACCGCGCGCGAGCCCGATGCCGATGTCCTGTGGCTGCTATCCGGCGACCAGCTGCTGGCGTCCGCCCGGCTGGCGCGCTGACGAGCGCTGCAACCCGGCCTAGCGGTGCACGGGGGTCACTGGAGGCACCGGGGTTGCCACATAGGCGATAGTCAGGGCCACGATCGCGGCGACGATCCCGGCGAGTGAAAAGTAGCCGAGGATCAGGCCGGCTTGCGCCAGGCGTGATCCGCCCAGGCCGGTCCGCCGGATCCGCCGGCGGGCGGCGTGGCCGAGGAAGATCGCCATGATCCCGGCCGGGAACAGGCCGAGGTACGGGAGAACTCCGCAGACGAGGGATGCCACCGCGAGCCCCGACGTCCGCCGCGCTCGCTGCATCAGCGCGGCCGGTTCGCCGTGGTCATGCCGGGAACCTCCGTGGCCGGTTGCGATGGGTCGCATAACTATATACCAGAATGTCGCGAATCTGACTCTCGTGTCCAGGATGGGCACTGGGATCAGGCGGCGGAAGATGCCAGTCAGGGCGACAGTTCCGCGGGCTGCCTGAACAGAGAACCTGCTGGCGGTCAGGCCGACCGCCTGACCGCCAGCTCACCGTGCTCGCGGGCTACTGCCGGGGCAGCGGCTCGTTGACCGCGGGGATGGCCGGGAAGGGCAGGTCGTTGACCTGCTGCTGGGCCCGGAGCAGCCTGCTCTCGGTGACCGGCAGCCGGAGCTCGCCGTTCCGGTACGGGTAGCCGGTCGGCTGCGCGGAGAACCGGAACGCGGACGTCAGGTCGCCGCACGTCTGGCGGCGCCAGGCGCTGATGTTGGGCTCGATGACGCCAAACCGGGCCTCGATGAACCGGATCAGCGAGGTGTGGTCGAAGATCTCGGAACAGACGAACCCACCCGCGGTCCAGGGCGAGATGATCGTGGTCGGAGTACGGAAGCCGAGGCCGATGTTCAGCCCGCCGACGAACTCGTCGGCCGTGCCCGCCGGGGCGACGGGCGGCGGCACGTGATCGAACATGCCGTCGTTCTCGTCGTAGCAGAGGATGAATGCCGTCTTGGCCCACAGATCCGGGTTGGACGCAATGGCATCGAGCTTCTGCGCGATGTACTCCGCCCCGGCGGCCGGGAAGTAATCCGGGTGCTCGGTCTGCGCGGTCGGCGCGACCAGCCAGGACACCTGCGGCAGCCGTCCCGCCCTGGCATCGGCCTCGAAGTCTCCGGCCAGCCCGAAGGAGATGCCGCGCTGCCGCAGCGGTGAGGACGACGGCGCGTTCGCGTACTGCGTGAACCACGCCAGCGCGTTGTCGTCGTAGTTGTCCTCTTCCTGGTAGACCTTCCAGCTGATGCCGGCTTCCTCCAGTCGCTCCGGATAGGTCGTCCAGGACAGGATGACGTTGTTGAAGGCGGGGGAGTTGTCGATGATCGGGCCGCCGCCGGTGCCGTTCGGGTCGATCATCCCGGTCCACATGTGCAGCCGGTTGGGGTTGGTCGGGCCGAGGACCGAGCAGTGGTAGTTATCGCAGATGGTGAACGCCTCGGCCAGGGCCCAGTGGAACGGGATGTCCTGCTGCTTGAAGTAGCCCATGGTGTACTCGCCCTTGGCGGGTATCCACTGGTCCATCTTGCCGTTGTCCCACGCCTGGTGCTGGGTGGGCCAGCTGTGGTCGGTGCCGGGCGTGGCCTGGGCGCTGCTGCTCCTGGTGTCGTAGTGGAACGGCAGCAGGTAGCCCTGCGCGTGCGTCGAGTCCGGCTGGTAGAACACCGGGTTGCCGGTCGGCAGCGTGATGGCGGTCGGGTCGGAGAAGCCGCGGACGCCGGGCATCGTGCCGAAATAATGGTCGAAGCTGCGGTTCTCCTGCATCAGGATGACGATGTGCTCGATGTCCTGGACGCTGCCCGCCGGACGGGTGCCCCGCAGGGTGCTGGCCAGCGCTTTGCTCAGGCTGGCGGGCAGGATGGTCGCCCCGGCCGCCGCACCGGTCAGTGCCGTGGCACCCGAGATCAGCGTCCGGCGGCTGACAACCAGCCTGGACGGAGCGTGGCTGCCATTGACGGCCGGCTGCGACCGTGGCAGCGCGGCGGGAGCCGAGGCCGCCACCACGCCCGCGGCGGCCGGGGCCGGCGCGGGACGCCTGGCCGGCCGCCGCCGGACCGCCAGCATCATCAGGGCCAGGGCTGCCAGCGCGATGACGGCGAGGCCGGTCAGCTGCCACGGGAAGCCGCTGCCCGGCGGCACGATGGCGGCCGCGGTAGTCGCGGCCGGAGCCGGCGCGTACTCGGCCACGCGGCCGTTGCCGCTGTCGGCCACGTACACGGTGCCGTGAGCCGTGATCGCTATTCCGTACGGGAACGCGAGGCTGCGCGGCCCGCCGCGAGCCGCGTTCCGCTGCAGCCCGAACTCGGTGTAGAAACTGCCGTCCGGGTTCAGCACGGTCACGAACCCGTAGTCGGGCTGAACGACGTAGATGCGCCCGCCGGGGCCGATCGCGATGCCCGCGGTGTTAGAGAACGCGCCGTAGGAGGCCTGGACGCTGCCGTAGTACTCCAGGTAGCTGCTGTCGCCGGGCTTGAACTCGTAGACGGCGTTGCCGTCGGCGTAGCTCGGGCTCGAGACCCACAGATGGCCTGCGCCGTCGATCGCGATGCTCCACGGGCTGGCCACCGCGATCTGCGCCAGGTAGGACCCGGTAGCGGAGAACTCCTCGATCCTGTTGTTGTCCTGGTCGGCTACCCAGAGGTGGCCGGCTGAGTCAAAGGCCAGGCCCTGCGGATGATCGAGCTGGCCATTGCCGGCGCCATCCGAGCCGAACGACCGCAGTACCTGCCCGGCAGGCGAGAACTCGATGACCTTGTCCTGGCCGGTGTCGGCTACCCAGACGTTGCCGCGGGCGTCGACCGCGACGCCGTCTGGCTGCGCGAGCTGCCCCGCGCCGATCGCGTGCAGGAAGTGTCCGGCCGCGCTGAACTGCTCCACTCGACTGGTGCCGCGATCGGCGACCCACAGGCTGCCGTCCGGTGCGACCGCCACGTCGAACGGATCGGTCAGGTGGCCGGGCCCGAACTGGCCGATGCTGCGCGCGAAGCGGGGCGCTGGCGCTGGCTTCGACGGCGCGACCGTGAAGCTGACCGGGCCGGCCAGCTCGGTGTAGCCGTTGTCGAAGAACAGGTAGGCCACGTACGGGCCGACGCCATCGAGGCCGGTGCTGGAGAACGTCAGCGTGCCGCTGGCGCCCGGCGAGTAGTTCCAGTCGGTCGAGCCAACATCGCCAGGAGTCTGGCCCGGCTCGTAGATGCCGATCCAGTTCGCGTTATCGGAGTTCAGGTCGGCGGCGGGCACCGAGTAGCTGAAGGTAAGGTTCGAGCCGTTCGGCACCGACGACGGGGTCTCGGTGAGGGTGGCCGTCGTGGCCGAGTCGCCGGCGGTGGCCTTCAGGAGCGAATGCGCACTCAGCCTGCCCGGCAGCGGGCGTCCCGCCGTGTGCGCGGGGCCCTGGACGTGCGCTGGCGTGCTAGCGGCGAACGCGGGGCCGGCCAGTGCGGCGGTGAGCGCCGCGGTGGTCAGGCAGAGTGCGGCCGCGGTGACGGCGCGCGCAGCGTGCGGGATGCGGGGGCGGCCGGCTGGCCGGCGGAGTGAGTTCACGCCTCAGCACGCTGACCGCTGCGGGCAACAAGTAACGCCGGTCCAGGTGACATCGCGGGGAAGTCTTCGTGAAGCGCAGCGCTCATGGTTTCCTCGCGACCGCGCAGTAGATGGCCCGCGATCCGTCGCTGTCCGCCAGCTCGATGTCCTCCGCCCCCCACAGGCCGGCATAGGTGACATCCGGCTCAGCGTCCGGACGTGGCGGCTGCAGTTCCAGCCCGTCGAAGAACCTTCCGATGTCGGCCTTCGACCGCATGAATACGTTGGCGGTCGAGCGCGCGTAGCCGTCCCTGCCCGCCTGGATCTGATCGGGCGGCATCCGGTCCAGGGTGCCGTGGGACAGGGCCAGGTAGCTGCCAGGCGCGAGGGCTGAGACATACCGGCTGACCAGGCCCCACGGATCGCCGTCGTCCGCGACGAAGTGCAGCACCGCCGTCATGAGCAGCCCGACCGGCGCAGTCAGGTCGATCATGTCCCGCAGCACCGGGCTCGCCAGCACGGCGTCCGGGTCGCGCAGGTCGGCGACCACCAGCGCGGTGGACCCGTTGGCCGCGAGCAGCGAGCTGGCGTGGGCGCCGACGATGGGGTCGTTGTCCACGTACACGACCCGGGCGGCCGGGTCCAGCGCCTGCACCGTCTCGTGCGTGTTGTTGGCCGTCGGCAGCCCGGAGCCGATGTCCAGGAACTGGCGGATGCCATGGCCGGCCATCCAGGCCGCGGCCCGGACGTGAAAGCCGCGATTGGCGAGTACCGCGTCCACCATGTCCGGTATCCCCGCCCGGAGCTGCTCGGCCAGCTCACGGTCGGCCCGGAAGTTGTGCGTTCCGCCGAGGTAGTAGTCATACAGCCGCGCCGGGCTGGGGACGGCAGGGTCCACGCCCGGTGGCGCCAGCTCCGTCTCGCTCATGCTTGTCTCCGGTCTCGCCCCGAAATGGCCGGTCGCCAATGTCCGCCAGGATGTCGTGCAGGATGAACATATCTGAACCAGCAGAACTGGCAAGCAGCACTCCTTTGCCTGTCGTATCGGCGCGAAATGGCCGCCAGATCCCGGCCGCTCGCCGGCGCCCAGGCGCCGGCATCGCCGGGCACCGATATCGCCGGGCACCGATATTGCCGGGCACCGATAATCGGAGTGTCCCCCCGGCCAGAGGAAGCAGCGATGAGCGACATACTCGGCGAGTTGCGGTCGGCCTTGCCGGGCGCGCAGGTCATCACCGACCCGGAGGTGATGGAGGGCTACCGGCGCGATCAGACTCCGGTGGCCACGCCGGGCCAGCCATTGTGCGTCGTGCAGGCCCGCAGCACCGCGGACGTCGCGGCGGTCCTGGCCTGGGCGCAGCAGCACGCGATTCCGGTGGTCCCCCGCGGCGGCGGCACCAGCCTGGCCGGGGGCGCGACCGCCACCGACGGCTGCGTCGTGGTCTCCACGGCCAGGATGACGTCGATCCTCGAGCTGGACGCCGGCAATGAGATAGCGGTGGCCGAGGCCGGCGTGCTCAACGCTGACCTGGACCGGGCGGCAGCGGCGCACGGCCTGATGTACTCGCCGGACCCGTCGAGCTACGAGATCTCCACGATCGGAGGCAACCTCGCCACCAACGCCGGCGGCCTGCGCTGCGTCAAGTACGGGGTCACCCGCGATTCAGTGCTCGGGCTGGAAGTCGTCCTGGCCGGCGGCCGCATCCTGCGGACCGGCCGGCGGACCATGAAGGGCGTGACCGGGTACGACCTCACCAGCCTGTTCGTCGGCTCCGAGGGCACCCTCGGCATCATCACCTCGGCGACGTTGCGGCTGCGACCCCGGCCGGAGAGCTATCCGACCACGGTCGCGGCCGGGTTCACCAGCTTCCCGGCGGCCGCCCGGGCGGTCACCGCCATCCTGGCCGCGCGGATCGGGCCCAGCCTGCTCGAGCTGATGGACAGGGCCACGCTGCGGGCCATTGATGACTGGAAGCACACGGGCTTCGACGGGATCGAGGCCCTGCTCATCGCCCAGGATGACAGTGACTCCGCCCGGCCGGGCGCCGAGCGGATGCGTCAGCTCTGCCTGGCCGAGGGGGCGAGCATGGCCGAGGTCTCCGGATCGGAAGCGGAGTCCCGGCAGCTGCTCGACCTGCGCCGGCTGGCCTACCCGGCGGTAGAGCGGCTGGGGATCGCCCTGGTGGAGGACGTTTGCGTACCGCGCACCCGGCTGCCCGAGATGGTGGACAGGATTGAGCAGGCAGCGGCCGCGCACGGGGTCTTCATCGCCACGGTCGCCCATGCCGGTGACGGCAACCTGCACCCGGTCTTCGTCTTCGAGCGCGGCCTGCCCGATGTGCCGCCGGAAGTCTGGGCGGCCGCGGACGAGGTATTCCGCGCGGCGCTGGAGCTGGGCGGCACGCTCACCGGGGAGCACGGCGTGGGCGCGATCAAGCGGAGGTGGCTCGCGGCCGAGCTCAGCGAGGAGTCGATGGCGGTACATCAGTCGATCAAGTCAGCGCTTGATCCCGCCGGGATCCTGAATCCGGGGAAGGGCCTGTGACCGGCTGACTTCCCGGCGGCGGCGATGCGGGCCCTGGGTGCCCGCCGCCGCGGTCCGTGCCAGAATCAGCCACCAGCCAGCCGGCCCGCAGTGGCCGGCGCCCTACGGAGGACCAGCTCATGAGTGAGACCCGGCAGCAAGAACCGCCTGGTGCGGAGGACGAGGAGCTGCTCAGGCGGCCGGCCACCGATGCGGCGGCGGTCCGTGGCATCGAGGCCGACCTGCATCACGCGCACGAGCGCATCCTGGCCATCAAGCGGGCACCGGAGCTGCACCGTCCGCAGCTGGTGCTGTCGGAGCACGTCCGGGGCTCGAGCGGTCTGGACAAGATCGCCGACTGGGTCAACCAGTTCTGCGGGTCGATGTACGTGTTCATGGGCATCACCGTCGGCATCGTTGCCTGGCTCATACTCGGGCCGACTGTCGGGTTCGACAAGATCCCCTGGCCGCTGCTGCTGACCATCCTGAACCTGCCCCAGCTGTCGATCATGGTCTCCCTGCAGGTCAGCGCGAACCGGGCCCAGGCCGCCAGTGACAAGCGCGCCATCGCCGATCACGAGACGCTGATCGCGCTGCACGAGATGGCGGGCCAGCAGCTGGAGATCCTGCACCAGCAGGACACCGTGCTGGACATCCTGCGGAATCTGGCCAGCAACGACATGCCGGGCCGTCAGCAGCGGATCCAGCAGACAGTCAACGACATCCTGGCTGCCGTCAGCGGGCCGGCCGGCCCGGCGCAGTCGTCCGCGTCATGACGGGCCGGTCGAAGCCATGAGCCTGCTGGTGCTGTCGGCGGCAGACGTGCACGCGCTGCTTGACCATGCCGAGTGCGCGGACGCGATGCGCTCGGCGCTGATCGCGCTGAGGGCCGGCCGGGCGCAGCAGCCGCTGCGAACGGTTGTACGGCCGGAGGGCGCGGCCGGGCTGGTCGCGCTCATGCCGTCCTACCTGGCGGGGGAGCAGTCGGGGGCGTACGGGCTCAAGGCCATCTGCATTACCGCCGCGAATCCGGCCGCCGGCCTGGATACCCACCAGGGCGTGGTGCTGCTCTCCAGCGGCCGGACCGGCGAGCCGCTGGCGCTGCTGAACGCCTCGGCGGTGACCGAGATCAGGACCGCGGCGATGTCGGTAGTGGCAACCGGCCTGCTGGCCAGGCCGGAGGCCGACGTGCTGGCGGTCATCGGGACGGGAGTGCAGGCGCGCGCGCATGTCGAGGCGCTGAGCCGCGCGCGGCCGCTAGCGGAGGTCCGGCTGGTCGGCCGGGATCAGGCGAAGGCCAGGCGGCTCGCGGCCGGCCTGGCGGAGCGGACGGGCGTGCCCGTGCTGGCCTGCGCGGCCGTTCCCGAGGCGGTCGCCGGCGCCGGCATCGTTGTCACCGCGACCAGCTCAGCCGAGCCCGTGCTGCGGGGAGACTGGCTGGAGCCCGGCATGCACGTGAACGCAGTCGGCGCATGCCTGCCGACCATGCGCGAGCTCGACAGCGCGGCCATGGCCGCCGGCGTTATCTTCGCCGACAGCCGGGAGTCGCTGCTGGCCGAGTCCGGCGATTACGTGCTGGCCGCGGCCGCGGGCGCGGTCACCGCGGATCAGGTCCGGGCCGAGCTGGGCGAGGTGCTGACCGGCGCCGCGGCCGGCCGGGCGAACGACAGCGAGATCACCATCTTCGAGTCGCTCGGGCTGGCCATCGAGGACCTCGCCGCGGCCGCGTGCGCCTACGACCGGGCCACGGCGACGGGCGGGGGCAGCCGGGTCGAGTTCTGACGGAACCGTAGCGGCGGCCGTGCCGTCTGACTGTCAGTCAGTCACGTCGGAGGAGTCGTCCCATGGCCATCAGCATCACACCCGGATACCGCTCGGCCGCCATCGGCGTGGCCGCGGCCGCGCTGCTCGTCGGTGCCTTCAGCCTTGGCGCGGGCCAGGGCGGGTCATCGGCGCCCGGTCCGCGGGGCACCTCCGCCACCCTGACCGCGGCCGCGCAGCCGGCCGGCCGGATCACCGTGACCGGGAACGGCACGGTCACCGGCGTGCCGAATCAGCTGACGCTGTCCCTGGCTGTCCAGGTGAACGGCTCCTCGGTGACTTCCGCGCTCACCCAGGCCAACCAGGCGGTGCGGGCGGTGACGGCGGCCCTGACCAGGCGCGGCGTCGCTGCTGCCGATATCCAGACCTCCGACCTGAATATCTCGCCGAACTACCAGGGCAACAACCCCGTGCCGGTCAGCTACGGGGTGAGCGAGTCGCTGACGGCCACGCTGAACCAGCTCGGCAGCGCCGGAGCCCAGATCCAGGCGGCCGTCCGGGCGGGCGGCAACGCGGTCAGCATCAATGACGTGTCCCTCAACATCACCAACACCGGCAAGCTGATGGCCGCCGCACGGGCCAGGGCGGTCGCGGACGCCCGGGCTCAGGCCAGCCAGTTCGCGGCCGCACTCGGCGAGCCGCTCGGGCAGGTCATCAGCCTGACCCCGGTCCAGCAGCAGGCGGTGTTCCCGGAGACCTTCGCCGCCAACAAGGCGGCGGCGGGCTCGGTCCCGATCTCGGCCGGAACTCAGCAGCTCACGGTCTCGATCACCGTCGTCTACGCGGCCTGAGCGGTCAGTCCCCGGCGTGAGCGGGGCGGCTGGCTTCCCGGCCGGGACCCGGCTAAGCTACCCGGCATGCGTTCGCCGCGACTAGCAGGCTGGTGGCGCCGCCCTTAGGCGGTGCCAGGTTCGCGCGCTCAGCAAACCATCCACAAGGCGACCGCCCGGTACCCGGCGGTCGCCTTTTCTTATGGCCGCGGGAGTCCGGCGTCGCAGATACCGGCGAGGCCACTGATGGAACAGACCAGCTACCTGACATCCGGCGGAGTCCGGGTGCACCGCACCGCGGAGCCGTTCGACCGGGCGCTGCTCGATGATCTCACCCGCCAGGTCCAGGACCGGCCCGGTGGCGTGCTCAGCTCGGGCATGGAGTATCCGGGCCGGTACAGCCGCTGGCACATGGCCTACGTGGATCCGCCGGTTCAGGTGGTGGCCCGTGGCCGCCAGATCGCCGCCACCGCGCTCAATGCTCGCGGCGAGGTGCTGCTGCCGGTGATCGCCGCGGCCATGGCGCGGGCCGGCACGCCGGTGCCGGGCGCGGCCACGCCCCGGCACGCCGAGGTAGTCATCGCCGAGGCCGACGGGATGTTCACCGAGGAGGACCGCAGCCGCCGGCCGACTGTCTTCGCAGCTATCCGCGAGATCATGACCGCCTTCGGGGGCCAGCACAACCCGGCGCCCGATCCGCACCTGGGCCTGTACGGGGCATTCGGGTATGACCTCGCGTTCCAGTTCGAGCCGGTCCGGATGCACCAGCAGCGCGACCCGGCGAGCAAGGACCTGGTCCTGCACCTGCCGGACCGCATCTGGGTGCTCGACCGCAAGCGGGAGACGGCCACGCGGTTCAGCTATGACTTCGAGGCCGGGGGGGTCAGCACGCTCGGGCTGGCCAGGGAGCAGGCCAGCCCGCCCGGCCCAAGGAGCACGGCGCAGCCCGTTCCCGCCGATCCGACACCAGGCGACTACGCGCGGATTGTCGAGCTGGCGCGGCAGAAATTCGCCCGCGGCGACCTGTTCGAGGTAGTGCCGAGCCACACCTTCCACGCGGCGTGCCCGGAGCCGGCCGCGTTCTACGAGCGGCTGCGCGAGCGCAATCCGGCCCCGTACGAGTTTTTCTTCAACCTCGGCGAGGACGAGTACCTGGTGGGTGCGTCGCCGGAGATGTACGTCCGGGTGACCGGAAACCGGGTGGAGACCTGCCCGATCGCGGGCACGATCGCGCGCGGCGGCGATCCGCTGGCCGACGCGGAGGCGATCAGGACCCTGCTCAACTCCCTGAAGGAGGAGTCCGAGCTGACGATGTGCACGGACGTTGACCGCAACGATAAGTCGCGGGTCTGCGTGCCGGGCAGCATCAGGGTGCTTGGCCGGCGGCAGATCGAGATGTACAGCCGGCTCATTCACACGGTGGATCACATCGAGGGCACGCTGCGGCCAGGATTTGACGCGCTGGACGCCTTCCTTACCCACATGTGGGCCGTGACCGTGACCGGGGCGCCGAAGAACTGGGCCATGCAGTTCATCGAGGACCACGAGTCGGCACCGCGCCGCTGGTACGGCGGCGCGGTCGGGATGATCGGCTTCGACGGCAACATGAACACCGGCCTGACGCTGCGGACCGCGCACATTACCGGGGGAGTGGCGGCCGTCCGGGCCGGGGCCACGCTACTGTTCGACTCCGATCCGCAGGAGGAGGAGCGGGAGACCATCCTCAAGGCCCGCGCCCTGCTGGAGACGCTGCGCGAGGCCAGCGCCGGTGATACGGGCGGCCCGGGCGGGGAACGGCAGTCGCCGGACCTGGCGCAGGTCGACCAGCGGGTCGGCGGAGCCCAGCTCAAACGGTATCCAGGCCGCCAGCAGGACCACCGACGCGGCGATGACACCGAGGGAGCGAGCCGAGGCCCAGCCCCATGCACCCCC
>Ga0209169_10002480_pt1 | contig 11089 bp, 4 predicted proteins | sample HubBroMetageWRM4_FD_188346 | JGI IMG/M metagenome (GOLD analysis project Ga0209169, IMG submission 188346) | Warmed soil microbial communities from the Hubbard Brook experimental Forest, New Hampshire - Hubbard Brook CCASE Soil Metagenome WRM 4... | ecosystem: Environmental > Terrestrial > Soil...
GATCGCTGCAACCGTGGCCTGGATGCTGTTTTCGTTGCCCTGCAACCTGGCGGCGGGGAACATTTTTTCGCTCCGGATGCCCTATCGCGTAAACCCGGGACGCATCGCACGCCAACGCGGATCGCAGGCCAACGCGTTGCTCAGCCTGTTGGTGCAGTTGATTTTTCTTGCCGCCGGCGCGGCGGTTTTCTGCATAGGCTGGTTTCTCAACGATATGTGGCTGGCGCCGCCGATTTTCGTCATCCTGGCAGTGGGCGCGTTGCTCGTCTGGTGGCGGGTGTTGGGCAGCGCCGACGACATTGCATTTGGGAGAAGAGACGCGATCATGGCAACTCTGATGAAAGAAGGCTGAGATAGAAGCTGTCGCGATGAATCGGCTGTCTCGGCAGTTAGCTGTCCACTTATAACTGACGATGTGTCCGAGCTACACTTGAATTAATTGATATCTGCCCAGTTATCCTCCGGATTGCGGTCGATGAGTTTGCTGTAAGGATCGATGGCGGCGCGGGTGGGCGGGTCACTTACAACGAAACTCAGCGTGGTGCGCGGCTGAGTGATCCACACCTTCTCTGTCTGAAGAGGTTCCTCGCGATCCTTCCTGCCTTTAAAGACTCCTACTTCGATCAGATCGTGAATGGGAATCTCCGTCTCCGCACCGTCGCCGTTCGCGCGCATCTTATGCGTATCGACAACCAGAGTAACTTTGTACTTATGGTCTGGTGTCGGTTCCACTTTTGCCGAGACTGCCTTGTTGTCGTAGAGCGTAATCGTCTCGAACATGTCGGTAATCATATATTGCAGATCGGGCGGGGTCTGCTTGCGTAACTCAGCGACGAGGCCGCGCGTGTCGGGATAGGGCGGGCCATTCATCTTCCACTTATCGAGAAACGTCTTGAGCGCGGCGTTCAACTTATCTTCGCCGATGGCATCGGAGAGAGCGTAAAAGGCCATCGAACCTTTCTGATACCAGACATAGGGCTCGTTCTGCACCAGCACCAGCGGCGGTTCGTGGCGCACTTCGCCGGCGCGGCCGCGCAGATAGCCGTCGAGCTCATGCTTGAGGAAACGGCGCATGTGCGCATCGCCGTATTTGTGCTGCATGACGCGCAGCGCGGAGTATTCGGCGAGGCTCTCGGACATCATGTTCGAGCCCTTCTCTAAGCCGCCCACCAACTGATGGCCCCACCATTGGTGCGCCAGTTCGTGAGCGGTCACAAACCAGGTGTAATCGATATCTTCCGGCTTCTCCAGCCTTCCGATGAAGCCGATCGACTCAGAATAGGGGACGGTGTTGGGGAACGATTGAGCGAAACCGCGATAGCGTGGGAACTCGATTATCCGGAACTGGTCGAACTGATAGGGGCCATAGTTCGTGGTGTAGTAATCCAAGCCTGCCTTTGCTGCGCCCAGCATCTTATCAAGGTCATAGGTGTGGGATGGAAGATAGTAGATCTCCAGCCGGACTCCTTTCCAGTTATCGCGTCTAACCGCGAAGTTACCGGAGATGTAACTGAAAAAGTCCTGGATCTTAGTGGAGCCCATCGAGTATTCGAAGTAGCGGCGGCCGTTTTGCTGCCATTCGCGTTCGAGGTCGCCAGGAGAGATGGCGATCTGGCTGGGTGAGGTGCTGACCACGGAGTGATACGTCACGAAGTCCGAATCGGGGCCGAAGAGGTCGGTGTTCATGCCATAGGGATCGCCGCGATCGGGCAATTCCTCCAGCGGACCCAGGCTCTCTTCGCGGCGACGGACGGGATTATCGAGCTCACGACCCCGGTTATAGCCGAGCGAGGGAAAGTAATCGCGATCGAAGAAGGTGCCGTTATAGGCAAACTCCGGCTGCTCATTGGAATTGCGGAAGCCGGGATTGTCATATCCGCATTGAAAGCGAATTTGCAGAGACTCGCCCGGATTAACTGGAGTGGCAAGGTGATAGATCCAGAAACCGTGATGGGTATCGGCGAGCGTAGTTGTGGATGGGCGGTCAAAGGTAACTGCCTTCAGCGACCGGCGGCCGTTATCGACATAAATATCCTGGATTGGCTTGTCGGTCTCATTGACCGCGGTATAAGTGCCGGCGGCCTTGAAGCTGCGGGTTTCCGGATAGATGTCAACAGTGGTGTCAACGGCAGTTATCTTGGGAATGGGCGCGTATTCGTACTTTTTGTAGAGTTTTTCGTATTCAGCCTGAAGCTTGCGGCTGTTCATGTCGGTGAGATAGGGGTTGAGGACGTGGGTGTTGTAGTAGAACCAGGCGCCGGTGGCAAAGGCTGCAAGAAGCGGAACCGCGAGAAGCACGGCATAGGCGGGCAGCGACTGTTTGGCCGCGCGCAGCCTGGTGCGCAGGCCGGTCTCCGCGCCGCGCCGCGCCAGCAGGCTGGCGAGCACGCCCAGGAAAGCAGCCCAGGACATCCAGTACGCCGTGGACCACAGAATCGGCTTGACGAAATGGCCGTATCCATTCATGTCGGAATAGGTGTAGGAGACGATATCGCCGTACATGTAGAGGTGATCGGTGAGCCCGCCCGAGTCGAGAATAACGCCGATTAGAAAGACGCCGATCACGATGCCGTGACCGATGAATTTGTTTGAAACAAGAGTCTGCACGAAGAACGCCAGCAGCGCGAATATCATGACCTGTGAAAATACGATCAGATAGAGTTCCTGGAAATATTGGATGAATTCGAAGTGAAAGTATCCGGCCGATGCCTGCGAAAACACGCCGCAGATCAGAACCATGGTAAGCAGGAAAAGTTCGGCTGCGCCGAGGGCGACGAACTTGCTCAGGGTGTCGATCCATCCGCGGAACGGCAGGGCGTCATGGATCTGGTCGAAGTGCGTGTCCCGCTCGCGCCAGATCAGCTCCCCGGCATACATGGTGGCGACAACGTAGAGCAGCAGCGTGGAGAGCCCTTCGACAGCCTGCAGCATGAGGTAGGTCACGGGCCAGACTCTGTTCTGACCCGTGTCAACCGCGCTGTGGCCGTCCGCGAGTGCGATAACCGCCATGACCACGGTGATCGCCCAGAAGGGGATCTCGCGAAAGATATTGCGGAAATAGATGCGCGCGAGCGACAGAAACTGTTGAACGCCCGTGCCGAAGGAGAAGTGAGTAGCCACGCCGGGAAGCAGATGATGGAAACGCGGGGCCGGCGGCGCCGTGGACTCCTGCTCGGTCTTCTTTTGCTCTCTGCTTCTGCGGCTGCTGAGCGCTTCGGCTGACATGGGAAAGAAGAGAAACGTAGCCATCAGTGCGGCGGCTCCCACCGAGCACCACACGACGCGGTTCCACAAAAACATCCCGGTGAAAGGAAGCCAGAGCGTGTTCTGCTCGGAGACGGTCCAATAGCGCGCGATGCTGCGCATCATGACCAATCCGACGGGATCGAAGACAGACGGCCAATATGGGTTGAGGCTGCGCGCGTTCAGTACAGTAATGAGGCCAACCAGGTATATGGCGAAGAGCACTACACCCTGAAGATAAACAACAATGATCCGGCGGGTGAGCGCGGCGACGAGAAAGAAGATGGTGCCAAGAAAAAAGACCTGCGGCGCGATAATGACCGCGAAATGATAGGCAAGCATCCCGAGATCGAGCGGGGCCAGGCGGGTGCGGTCTACCCAGGGAGAGAGGGTGCCGAGAATTTCGCCGATCGGAATTCCCGCAAAGATGAACAGCGTGGTCAACAGCGACCCGGCCCAGCGCCCGCCCAGATAGGCAAACTTGCCGACGGGCTTGGTGAAGATCATCTGGTAGGTATCCCGCTGAAAGTCGCGCAGGATGGAGGTGCCGAAGATGGCGGCCATCACGATAACGCCGAAGAAGGAGAACTGGAAGTCAAACAATTGTGTAATGAACGGCCCGTTGACCAGCATCTTTCCCGGCGGCATGGTGTAGTTGGAGAATCCCTCGAAGAGAAACGCGACCAATAGCCACAGGCCAAAAAAACAATAGGTCGAGACGCTCTTGAGACGAAGCTTGATTTCGAAGAAAAGAAAGTCAAGGAACATACACGGATTCTCCCGGCTGGCGAGTTAGTTGATGCTCTGCGAGTTCAGGGTGAGGAAGTAGACATCTTCGAGAGCGGGGTCGACGGAACGGAAGTTCTCGCCTGGGTTCGAGTCGGAATGGATGCGAATTTCGTGCGCGCCGCCGAGCAGCTTGGTGGAGACCACCTTGAACTGCGCGGAGACCGCGGCAAATTCTTCTTCACTGTGGACGAGCGTGCTCCAGATGCCGCCGCGCAGACGTTCCAGCGTTTCTTCGGGGGCGCCCTCGAGGACCAACTGGCCGTTGCTGATGATGGCCATGCGCGGGCATAACTCGCGGACGTCTTCGACGATGTGCGTTGAAAGGATGACGATCACATCGCGGGCCAGCGAACTGAGGAGATTGAGGAAGCGGTTGCGCTCGGCGGGATCGAGACCGGCGGTGGGCTCGTCGACGATGATCAACTTCGGGTTGGCGAGCAGGGCCTGGGCAATGCCGAAACGCTGCTTCATGCCGCCGGAGTATGTGCTCAGCGCTTTCTTGCGTGCGTCCCAGAGATTGGTTTGCTTGAGCAGCGCGTCCACGATCTCCTTGCGTTCACCGGATTTGTGGATGCCTTTCATCACGGCGAGGTGGTGGAGCATGTCGACGGCCGAAATGCGCGGATAGACACCGAACTCCTGCGGGAGATAGCCGAGCTGGCGGCGGACCGCATCCTTGTTGGCGACAACGTCGAGACCGTTGAGCAGAATGGTCCCGGAGTCGGGATCCTGGAGCGTGGCGACTGTGCGCATGAGGGTCGACTTGCCGGCGCCGTTGGGTCCGAGCAGGCCGAACATGTTGTTGCCGATGGTGAGGCTCAGGTTATTCAAAGCTTGCACGCCGTTGGGATAGCGTTTGGACAGTCCACGAATTTCCAGGGTCAAGGAGGTTCTCCTTCTGTGAGGTGTTTCGCTGCGAAGACGTTGGGGAACGCGGGTATCTGGAATGGTAACGCAAAATGGACGCTTCTGGTTCCCGGCAGTGAGCGAATCAGCCATGCGGGAACGGAGGCACGCGGGGATGTGCAGGTGGACGATACAATCTGAGCGAATCGAATGCGAGGGAAAGATTGGCTATGACGGAGAGGCTGAGTCTGGATCGGCGGAGATTTCTGAAGCAGGCGGCGGGAGCACTGGGCGCGGCGACGCAGGCTGAGAGTTTGAGCGCGCTGACGAAGGCGCAGACGGCGCATGAGGAATTTGAGGGCAGCCGCGCGAATGCGGATGTGAATTATCCGAGGAAGTTTCGTGGGCGGCAACTGCGCATGATTTCGTTTCCGCTGGGAGGTGTAGCAGCCGGGAGCCTGGGGTTGGGTGGGCGCGGGCAACTGGTGAACTGGGAGATCTTCAATCGGCCGAATAAGGGCTACAGGCCGCCGTATGCGTTTCCGGCCATTTGGGCGCAGGAAGGGAGTGGCAAGCCGGTGGCGCGGGTGCTGGAGTCGCGCATCTTGCCTCCTTATGAAGGGCAGGATGGGCTGGGATCGAATAATGTTCCGGGTTTGAGCCGGCTGGAATCGGCGACGTTTACTGGCGAGTATCCGCTGGCGCACATTGATTTCGAGGATCGGTCGCTGCCGGTGAAAGTGGAGCTCGACGCGTTTTCACCATTCATTCCGCATGAGCCGGATGATTCAGGTTTGCCGGTGGCGATTCTGCGCTATCGGGTGACGAATCCGGGCCTGGTTGCCGCAAGTGTGGGGATTGCGTTTTCGATTGAGAATCCGGTGACGACGAAGGAAGAGAACGACAATGCGCGGCTGAAGTCGGATGCGGGACGACGGAACGAGTATCGGAGCGAGGATGACATTGCGGGACTGGTGATGAGCAATCCGGCGCTGGCTGCGGAAAATCCGATGTCGGGCGAATTTGTTCTGGCAGCGCGCGTGGACGGCGGTGCGGAGGTCTCGCACTGGGAGGGCTGGCCGGCGGGGCGATGGTGGAATGCGCCGCTGCATTTCTGGGATCAGTTTGCAAAGAGCGGGGAACTCGGAGCGCAGCCCGATCCGCACAATATGGTGGGGGTGCTTTGCTTGAAGCGAACGATCGCCGCGGGGCAAACGGCGAGCTTCGAGTTTCTGGTTGGCTGGAGATTTGCGAATCGTACGCCGGAATGGATTGGCTGGGAAGCGCCGGCGGGCGAGGGCAAGACGGTGATCGGCAATGCGTATGCGGCTCGGTTCAAGAGCGCGTGGGATGCGGTGAGTTACACAGCGCGAAATTTGGAAAAACTGGAAGCTCGGACGCGGATGTTTACTGCTGCCCTGCGGGACAGTACGATTCCCGCCGCGGTGAAGGAGGCTGCGAGCGCGAATCTTTCCACGTTGGCGACGACGACTTGTTTCCGCACGGCAGACGGGGAATTCCATGCGTGGGAGGGCAGCGACGACCAGTGGGGATGCTGCTTTGGCAATTGCACACATGTATGGAACTACGAGACGGCGACGGCGTTTCTGTTCCCCTCGTTTGCGCGATCGCTCAGGCGGAGCGCGTTCGGCTATTCGATGGATGATGCGGGGGCCATTCATTTTCGGCAAATGCTGCCGGAAGGCAAGGGTCGATCAGGCTTTGCGGCAGCGGACGGACAGATGGGGCAGATCATTCATGCGTGGCTTGACTGGAAGATTTCCGGCGACGATGCACTGCTGAAAAGCACATGGCCGCGCGCGAAGAAGGCGCTCGAATTTGCGTGGGTCGCGGGCGGATGGGATGCGAACCGCGACGGCGTGATGGAGGGTGTGCAGCACAACACCTACGACGTCGAGTTTTATGGACCCAATCCGATGTGCGGGATTTACTACCTGGGCGCGCTGCGCGCATGCGAGGAGATGGCGCGCGCGGCGGGAGACGTGGCGTCGGCAGGGACTTACAAGGATCTGTTCGACAAGGGGAGCAAGTGGATTGACGCGAATCTTTTCAACGGCGAGTTTTTCGTGCAGAAAGTGCGGGGATTTCGCACGGACGAGATTGCAAGGAACCTGCGCAGCAGCATGGGTTCAGAAAATACAGAGACACCGGAATACCAGGTGGGCGGCGGATGTTTGGCGGACCAGTTGATTGGGCAATACCTGGCGGACGTTGGCGGGATGGAAGCACTGGTCTCGGCGGAAAACATACGCGCGACTCTGCGGTCGATTTACAAGTACAACTACAAAGCGACGCTCGCGGCGCACGATAACGTGGAGCGGACGTATGCGCTGAATGAAGAGGCCGCGGTGGTGGTTTGCGACTACGGCAAGGCCGAGCGGCCGCACATTCCGTTCCCTTATTATGCCGAGGCGTGGACAGGGCAGGAGTACCTGGTGGCAGCACTGATGATGAACTGGGACATGGTGAAGGAAGGCTTGGAGTGCGTGGAGAATGTGCGCGCGCGCTTTGACGGGGAGAAGCGGAATCCGTGGGATGAGCCGGAGTGCGGGCACCACTATGCGCGGGCCATGTCCTCGTGGTCGACGGTGGTGGCGATGAGCGGATTTTTCTACGATGGGCCGGCGGGGGCGATTGTCGCAATACCGAAAACTCCGCGGGATTCCTTCGCATGTCTCTGGGCCACGGGGACTGGATGGGGCACGTATTCGCTGCGCAAGCGAAATGGAGACACGCAATTATCGATCAAAGTGCTGCACGGAGGAGTTGCATGCCGCTCGTGTGAAATTACGACGAGCGGCGAAACGGCTGTGGTTGACATCGGCGGGCGCACAAGGAAAAACGAGCTCGGACGCAAGGGCGATCGGGTGGTTGTGACGCTGGATGAGACTCTGCGTCTGGCAGCGAACGATGAGCTTCGAATTATGGTGCGCGCATGAGCCCGGAGTTGGAACGGCGGCCTTGGATTATCGTCGTCGGCGGGTTTCTGGGCTCGGGGAAGACGAGCCTGATTCTGGCTGCGGCGCGGGAGCTGGAAGAGCGCGGCGTGCGCTGTGCGGTGATTCTGAACGACCAGGGCGACGAACTGGTGGATACGCGCTTTGCCGGTGCGCAGGGCATGATTGCACGCGAAGTGACGGGCGGATGCTTTTGCTGCCGGCTGTCTGATTTGCTGGAGACGATCGAGGAGTTGAGGCCGCAATTGCCGGATGTGATTTTTGCCGAACCTGTGGGCAGTTGCACGGATATTTCGGCAACGGTGATGGGACCGCTGCGGGAGCAGTTTGACCGTTATCGGCTGGCGCCGTTCACGGTGCTTGTCGACCGGGCGCGCGCCGATGATCTGTTGAACGTTGAAGCAGATTCCGACATGGCATTTCTTTTTCAGAATCAGTTGCAGGAGGCCGACCTGGTGTGCATGAGCAAGGCCGATCTGCATCCGGACGCGGACGGACTCGCCAGCGTGAAAACGCGCTGGGTTAGCGCGAAGACCGGACAGGGAGTTGAGGCGTGGCTGGATGAGATTCTGCATGGGTCGATCGAAGCGGGACAGACAACACTGGAGATCGACTACAAACGCTACGCACGCGCGGAAGCAGCGCTGGCATGGGTCAATTTGAGTTTCACGCTGGAGCCGGTTGTGCCTGCATCTTCGGCGATGATCATCGGCCCGCTTCTCGAACGGCTGGATGAAGCGCTGACCGAGGCCGCGGTTCCAATTGTCCATTTGAAGATATTTTCAACTTCGGCCAGCGGATGGTTGAAGGCGGCGATCTGCGGCAACGGCGAGGAGCCGAAGGTGGAAGGGAATCTGGATGCGTCTCCGGCGGGCAGGCACGAACTGCTGGTGAATCTTCGCGCAAAAGGCGAGCCTGGGCTGGTGCGCGGCGTTGTTGAAGAGCGATTGCGGCAACTGGATGGGGAGCGGCTGGATGTACGCCTGGACTGCTTCAGCCCGGCCGCGCCGAAGCCGGAGCGGAGAGTGCCGAGAGCGCGATCCTTGTAGGGTTGGCAGCGATTGAATCACGCGGATTTCCAATCAGCCGGCAGTTTGATTTCGTGTCGTTGGCGATCTCGGGTTACAACCTGCGCCGCGGGCTGATAGGATTGTTCCGCCACAGCAAAAACGTTTTACCGAGGTCTCCATGAAGCATTCCCAACTCCGCGCCGGATTCCGCATCGCGGCCGTCGTATTGATGATGATTGCCCTGCTGGTTCCTTCAGCGTTCGCACAACGTCGCCCGCAGACGGCGAAGCCCACAGGACCGTGGATGGACACCAGCCTTTCGCCCGACCAGCGCGCTGATCTGCTGATCAAGGAAATGACTCTCGATGAGAAGATTGCCGTGCTGCACGGCGTGGGCATGCCGACGGACGATCCGCTTACGGCAGAAAATATGCCTTCGAATCGCGGCGTGGGTTACGAGGTGGGCGTGCCGCGGCTCGGCGTTCCCGGCATCGACATGAGCGATGCGGCATATGGCGTGCGATCGAGCGGCGCGAATGGCCGCTACTCCACGGCGTTGCCGGCCAACGTGGCTGCGGCGGCGAGCTGGGATCCGAATGCGGCATACGAATACGGCAAACTGATCGGCACCGAACTGCGCGCGCAGGGCTACAACATGTCGCTGGGAGGCGGCGTGGACATTACGCGCGAACCGCGCAACGGCCGCACGTTTGAGTATTTGGGCGAGGACCCGATTCTGGCGGGTACGCTGGTTGCGAAGCTAATTGAAGGAACGCAGTCGCAGCATGTGATTGGCGACATCAAGCACTACGCCTTCAACGACCAGGAGAGCGGGCGCAACTCGGTGGATATTACCATCGACAAGCGGGCCGCGCGCGAGAGCGACCTGCTGGCTTTCGAGATCGGCGTGGAGCAGGGGCATCCGGCCGCGGTGATGTGCTCTTACAATCGTGTGCTCGGAGACTTTGCCTGCGAGAACAAGTGGCTGCTTACGGATGTGCTCAAGAAGGATTGGCAGTTTCCAGGCTTTGTGCTCTCAGACTGGGGCGGCACGCACTCCACGGAAAAGGCTTCTGCCGCAGGACTGGACAATGAAGAGCCGGGGCGATTCTTTTATGAGGCGCGTTACAAGGCAGCGGTGGAAGCCGGGACGATTTCGCAGGCCGAGCTGGATGAGCACGTGCATAGGATTCTGCGCTCCATGTTTGCCGCGGGCGTGATCGACTTTCCGCGGCAGCGTGGCGTTGTCGATCCGATCGCCGGAATGGAAGTGGCGCGCAAAATCGAAGAGGGCGGCATTGTGCTGCTCAAGAACAAGGCCGCGGCGCTGCCGCTGATTCCGGCTCGCCTGCACACCGTTGCAGTCATCGGCTCGCACTCCGATGTGGGGATGATTTCGGGCGGCGGTTCGGCGCAGGTCGATCCGCCGGGAGGCAACGCGATTTCTCCTCCCGGACAAGGCGCAACGCATTGGCAGGAGGAAATCTGGTTTCCGACCTCGCCGATGAAGGCCATCGAGGCGCGCGCACCGAAGGCGACGGTAAAGTACGACTCGGGCGACGATCCCGCAGCCGCGGCTGCGCTGGCCAAGACTGCCGATGTGGCTGTCGTCTTCGCTTACCAGTGGGAGAGCGAAGGAATGGACCTGCCCAGCCTTTCACTTCCGCACAACCAGGACGCGCTGATCGCCGCGGTGGCCGCGGCGAATCCGCACACGGTTGTGGTGCTGGAGACCGGCTCGCCGGTGACCATGCCCTGGGTGGATGTGCCAGCAGCGATTGTCGAGGCTTGGTACGCGGGCTCGGACGGAGCAAATGCGCTGGGCAATGTTTTGTTCGGCTCCGTAAATCCGTCGGGAAAGTTACCGAATACGTTCCCGAAGAGCGATGCCGATTTGCCTCATCCAACTGTTACTCAGCCGCCGCCTGAGTCGCGGCACTTTGACGGCGCCGCAACTCCGGAGCAGTGGGCGCATGGTCTTCCACCTTTTCCGGTAAGTTATGACGAGGGTGTGAAGGTTGGCTATAAGTGGTACGACGCTGAGAAGAAGCCCGTACTGTTTCCATTTGGCTATGGACTTTCCTACACCACTTATCGGTACTCAGGTCTATCTGTGACTCCCGGAGACAAGGTGAAAGTAACCTTCACCGTCGCCAACACCGGGGTGCGCGAGGGAGCGGAGATTGCGGAAGTTTACGCCGCGTTGCCAGCCAGCGCGGATGA
>Ga0209169_10002481_pt1 | contig 11086 bp, 8 predicted proteins | sample HubBroMetageWRM4_FD_188346 | JGI IMG/M metagenome (GOLD analysis project Ga0209169, IMG submission 188346) | Warmed soil microbial communities from the Hubbard Brook experimental Forest, New Hampshire - Hubbard Brook CCASE Soil Metagenome WRM 4... | ecosystem: Environmental > Terrestrial > Soil...
GCTGAACGGACTGGACGCGTTGCTTTCCACGGTGCAGATGCCCGGTGGAATTCCGGTGGCGACCATGGCAATCGATAAGGCCGGCGCGACGAATGCGGCGATTTTCGCGGCGGAGATTCTGGGGCTGTCTGACCCAGCGATCGCGAAGAAGCTCGTGGAACATAAAGAGGAATTGGCGAAGGCGGTTGACGAAAAAAACGCCAAGCTGAAGGCGAAGCTGGCGGAAGGAAAAGCCTAGGGGCTAGTTGTGGAGGAGCGACGGCCGGTCGGGGACTGGTTGCTTCTGGCCGGGCGGCGGAGGCAACTTTGGTTCGGCAGGCGGCTTAAGCACCCACTGCAAGCCGTTATCTTCGGTGATGGTGGAGACGGTGATGCGCGTCTTTTCGGTGGAGATCGCGCCGATCACCGCACGAAGAAACTGGACAGCATCAACGCCGAGAATGAGTTTGCTATCTCCTGACGCGAACAAGCCAGCGACTTGCGACATTTTCGCGTCGCTGGAGATGATTTTGTCGATGCGCGGGTCTTTGTTCTTCAGCAGGTCGAGGATCGTGGGCGCGGGATTCTCGGGCGGATACTGAAACTCGATCAGCGTCCGGCGTTCACCTTTCTCGGTGGGCCAGTATTGAGAGAAGGTGGGGCGCGTGACGTGGGTGTTGTAGTAGTCCTCGCGCTGGATGTCCTGTTTCACATCAAAAGTGAGAAGCCAGACCTCCGGGCCGTAGTTTCGAGCGTATCCAGCGACGATGAGCTGGGCGAGAGGTTCGCCAACCGGCAGAGCGATCTTGCCGTGGATGCCTCGGGTGACTTCGTTGAACCGCTCGAAGAGGGCTTGGCCGACACCTTCGAGGTCAACGGCTTCGGCGTTCGCAACGGCTCCGCCGCCACCGAGAGAAGGGGCCGATTTCGCGAGGGAACCTGCGGCGACCGAGCCGCGCAGACGAGGGAGTTCCTGGTCAAGCCGGGCGATTTGCTGTTGAGAAGATGGCGACTGCCAATCAATGGCGCCCAGAAGAATCTCAGCGCGTAGCGACGAAACCGGGACGGGCGCGGGGACATGCGTCTGAACTTCGATGGGATTTTCGATTGTGGCGATGACAATGGCGTCTTTGACGACGGCGATGACGACGCGACCGGCGGCAAGATTCGCGACGAATTCTTCGGCGGGCGGCTGCTCGGTCTGCTGGGCGTGAAGCGCGGCGGGCGCGACGAGCGAAACAAGCAGGGCGAGAGCGAGAACGGGCGCGCGCATACGCCGACGTTACCACAAAACAATTCGTGGCGGAGCGACAGCGAAGCATGGCTGGATTCGGGCAGAATCTAGTAAAATTTAGGGCTAGCGCAGGCGCGGTGAGACGCGCCGTAGACGCAACCTTTCAGAAAATGGAGTGAAGAACCGGTGAGAACCCCGAACAGCGTTCGACATAAGGGCGAGCGCGTTTCCGATATTATTGAGAAGCACCGACGATTTATCAGCGGCGACGAGACTGGCGCGCGCGCGGATCTTTCCGGCGCGCAACTTTCCGGCGTGGACTTTACGAACATGAACCTGGACCTCGTAAACTTCATCGGCGCGAATCTGGAAGGCGCGAAATTTTATAATGCGCGGCTTTCGTCGGCGGATTTGACGAAGGCGAATCTGAAGAACGCGGACCTGCGTAAAGCGGACCTGACCGAAGCGCACGCGAGCGGTGCGGATTTGGGCGACGCGAAAGTGGGCGGCGCAGAACTATTCCGCACGGATTTCACGGGCGCGAATTTCCGCAACGCGGATTTGGGCGCTGCGAATTTCCGTGATGCGAAAATTCAGGGCGCGACGTTTGCAGGCGCGACGATGCGGACGACAATTCTGCGCGAGACGAATCTCGAAGGCGTGGATCTTTCGGGACTCGACCTAAGCACGACATTGATGCCGCCGGGATACAAGCGGCCGGCGTAATCGCGGTCACCGATTTGTCGTGCGTGGTGCGGTAGGATTCGAGCAGCTGCGAAATTCCGATGGCCAACGCTCCCTGGATTCAGGTGGAAGATTACAAGGCGCCGGGCGGATGGACGTCTGGCGAGCAGCGCGAAGCGCGTTCGCGCGCGTACTGCGAGATGCTCGAGCGCGGAGAAATTCTTTTTTTTCGCGAACTTCCCTTTCAGCTTTCGACGGACGATCAACGATTCTTGCGCGAGCAGCAGTGGAGCGAGCTGCGGATGCACAAGAACGTTTCCTACCGGCCGACGGAGGATGTGCTGCGCGGCGTGAGCGGAGATAGCGCGACGGTGGAGCGGCTGCAGAAGATTTTCCGAAGCTACAGCGCGCAAGTGATCGATTTCGCCGGCAAGTTTCTTTCCCCGTACAAAGATAGATGGATTTTGGATTTCGCGAGCTTCCGCCCGCTGGAAGAGGAAGGCCGGGATTTACCGCTGCATAAACGTAACGACCTGTTACACGTGGATGCGTTTCCGAGCCGGCCTACGCGGGGCGGACGCATCCTGCGGATTTTTACGAATTTGAATCCATCGCGGCCGCGTGTGTGGAACACGACAGAAAACTTCGGCGCGATCGCAGGTAAGTTCGCTAAGACGGCGGGGCTTGAGAAAATCGCGGACGACGATTCAGCGATCAGCCGCGCTGTTCAGAATCTAGGCGCAAAGCTGGGGCTCACGTCGGCGGTGCGTTCGCCGTACGACATGTTCATGCTGCGTTTTCACGACTACCTGAAAGAGAATGCAGATTTTCAGAAGAATACGCCGAAGACACAGATCGATTTTCCTCCGCTGGCGACTTGGATTGTGTTCACGGATTGCGTGGCGCACGCGGTGATGAGTGGCCAGTACGCGATCGAGCAGACTTTTTTGATTCCACCAGCCGCGCTGGTGACACCGGACGTGGCACCGTACCGCATTTTGGAAAACATCGCTGGACGGCCGCTGACTGCTTAGAGGTGACGCGCTTGAAACGCACGACTTCCCTCCGCGGCGTTACACTTCCTTTTTTCTCGGCGGTAGTGCTGTTTGCTTGCGCGAGCTTTGCGGCGTGTGGCGGCGGTTCGACTGGGACGCCGTCGAATTCTGGTGCGGCTGCAACGCCGGCGCAGAGTGAGGCGCGCGGTTCGTCGGCGCATGGCGAGCCGCGAAATCTGGAGATCGACGAACAGCACGGCGGGCACACGCTGCGAAAGCATGTGGGGCGCAGCGATCAGGAATTGCTGGAGCGGCTGCAGGAAGAAAATATTTCGGCGTCGTCCACTTGGACGGATCGCGCGTCTGCAGAAGAAGCGGTGGGCGAAGCGCTGGAGCACAACGCGAAATTGGAGCGATGGCTCGATCGCAGCGGGCGAAAGCCGAATCTGGTGATCGATTATCACGGATCGCCGCAGCATCCAGTGGGGCGCTGCATCGCGCGCGGATCGACGACGGCGGTGCAGGCATACGACGCGTTGATCGTGTTGAAGGCGTATGGCGGGAATGATTTCTACGTGTTGACGGCGTATCCGGAGTGTCCGCGATGACGGAAGAGACGAGTGGAAAGGCGCAGCAGTTTGCGGCGTTGCGGGCGTTCGTTCGCGCGTATTTGAATCAGGATTATGAGGATGAGTACGGAACGCCGGCGGCGGCGGCGCGGGCGTTTTGCGAGGATGCGAATGCGGAAGAGAGGAAGCGAGTAGTGGAGGAATGGGGCGCGTTTGTCGCATCGGTGAATGGACTGAGCGTGGATGAGGTGAATGCGCGGCTCACGGGAGAGTTGGGGAGTGGGTGGAGTATTCGAGACGTGCGGGAATTGAAGAGGGTGACGTTGGCGTTGGAGACGTCTGCGAAGTAGCGACTGCGGTTAAGTGTTTGCCTGCCTTGTTGTGCAATTACAAAAGAGAAGAAAGATCCTTCGGGCCGTGAATGGCGCTCCCTTCGCTCCGCTCAGGACAAGCAGGATGACGGGCTTGTAGGGCAAGCCCGTGAGACGGAGGCGAGGCGTCGTTGTGAGATTCGTCCGCGAGCGATTTTGATCTGACGTCGAGGTGTGGTCGTTGGAGGACAGCCTGGGCGGCAGGCTATTCCACTAGCAGTTGGCGGCGAAGCTGGTGGTGGGAGGGTCGTCGTCGAAGGGGCGCGCGGAGGGGTTGCGGCGGCGCGTTTCGATGCCTAGGCGTTTAATTTTTTGATTGAGAGTGCTCAGCGGGACCTGGAAGCGTTCGGAGGCTTCGGTCTGGTTCCAGTTGGTGCGCTCGAGCATGTCCACGATGATGCGGCGCTCGACTTCCTCGAGAATGGCGAAGAGCGAAGGAGAGGTTTCGCGGCCGCCGGCTTCGCCCGGGAGCGACGGCAGAAATTCATTGAGCTGCAGGCGGACGCCGCGAACGATTTCGCGCGTGCGGATCGCTTCGGGGAGCAGGTCCGCGTCCATGTGTTCCTGCGTGGAAAGAACGACGGCGCGTTCGACGGCATTTTCGAGCTCGCGCACATTGCCCGGAAAATCGTAATCGACGAGCAGCTTCATCGCGCCGTTGGTGAACGTGCGAACTGGCTTGCCGTTGTCCTGGCAATATTGCTTCAGGAAGCGATCGACGAGTAGCGGGATGTCTTCCTTGCGTTCGCGAAGCGGCGGCAAGTGAATGGAGATCACGTTGAGCCGGTGAAACAAATCTTCGCGGAAGCGGCCTTCGCGGACGAGCTTGCGGAGGTCTTCGTTGGACGCGGCGAGAATGCGGACGTCGACTTTTATCGTTTCGGTGCCGCCGAGGCGCATAAACTCGCGCTCTTGAATGACGCGCAGAAGCTTGGCCTGGGTTTCGGTGCTGACGGTGGAAATTTCGTCGAAGAAAATTGTGCCCTGGTCGGCGACTTCGAAAAGACCTTTCTTCGAGGCGACGGCGCTGGTGAAGGCGCCCTTCACGTGGCCGAAGAGCTGCGATTCGAGAAGATCGACGGGAATCGAGCCGGTGTTGATGGGGATGAAGGCTTTGTCTGTGCGCGTGGAAGCGGAGTGAATCGCTTTGGCGATGACTTCTTTACCGGTGCCGCTTTCGCCGCTGAGCAGAACGGTGGAGCGCGACGGCGCGACCTGTGTGACGAGGTCGAGCACGGCCTGCATCTTGTCGCTCTTGCCGACGATGTTTGGAAAGTTGTAGCGCTGCTTCAGGGCGCGCTTGAGCTGAACGTTTTCGTCGCGGAGGCGGCGGCCTTCGATCGCGAGCGAGACCGTGGCGATGAGTTCGTCATTGGACCACGGCTTGGTGATGAAATCCTGCGCGCCGCCTTTGAATGCGGCGCGAGCCATATCGATGGAGCCGAAGGCGGTGATCAAGATGACGGCGAGTTGCGGATCGCGCGCGCGAATTTCGCGCAGCAGTTCGATGCCGTTGCGGCCGGGCAAGCTTACGTCAAGAAGCAAAAGATCGAACGGGCGATCCTCGAGTTTCTGAAGGCCTGCTTCGCCATTTTCGGCGAGCGTAACGTCGAAGCTTTCCGAAGTCAGGAGGGCTTCGAGGCCTTCGCGGATTTCGATCTCGTCGTCAACGACGAGGATTGTGCCCTTAGGCATGGACCGGTTTCCTGGCTACGGGAAATTCGAGCCGGAAGGATGTGCCCTTGCCCGGCGTGGAGCGGACGTCAACTTTGCCCGCGTGTTCTTTGATAATTCCGTAGCTCACCGAGAGGCCGAGGCCGGTGCCCTTGCCGACGGACTTCGTGGTGAAGAACGGATCGAAAATTCTCTGCAAATGTTCGGGCGGGATTCCCGAGCCGGTGTCTGTGACTTCGATTTCGACCGAGCCATTGTGCGCGCCGGTGCGGACTTCAAGCATGCCGCCTTGCGGCATTGAGTCGCGCGCATTCATGAAAAGATTGAGGAAGACCTGCTGCAGGCGCGTCATCGAGCCGAGAACCGGAGGCAGCGTTTCGTTGTAATTCTTGATCACGTTCACTTGGGCCGTCTTGAATGGATGCTGGACGAGCGTCAAAGTTTCTTCGAGGACGGAGTTGATATCGACTTCGACGAATTCGGCGGCGCCGGTGCGCGAGAAATTCAGAAGGTTGTTGACGATTTCGCTGGCGCGGAAAGTCTGCTTGACGATGCGTTCGATTGTTTTCTGGCGCGGATCGTCGGCAGGAATTTGTTTCGCGAGCATCTGGATGTAATTCGAGATCACGGCGAGCGGAGTGTTCACTTCGTGCGCGACGCCCGCGGCGAGAAGGCCCAGCGAGGTGAGCTTCTCGGTTTGCACGAGCTGATCTTCCATGCGAACGCGCTGCGTGATGTCGTCGAGAAGGATTAGGCGGCCGAGGCGCGCGCCGGATTTTCCGACGAGCGGCGCGATGGACGCATTGACGACGAGATGACGATTCGAGCGCGCGTTGAGGCGGTATTTGTAAATACCGGCGACGCGATCGCTTGAGGCGTGCGCGTTAATTTCGGCGACCAGGTCCGATGGAAGAATGTCTTCGAGCTTGCGGCCAATGGCTTCGGCGCGCGGCACGGCGAGCAAATCTTCGATCTGCGGATTCCAGGACTCGATGCGGTCTTCGAGGTCGATCGTGAGAACGCCGATATTGAGCGACTCGACGATATTTTCGCTGAAATCTTTGAGGCGCTCGATCTGCACGGCTTTTTGCTCGAGCGACGAGTAGAGGCGGGCATTCTCGATAGCGATGGCGACGTAGCCGGCGATGGTGCTGAGGAGTTCAAGGTCGTCGCTCGAGAGATAGTCGCCATCGACCGTCTTGCCGAGGCCGAGGACGGCGACGACGCGTTCGCGGAAACGACAGGCGATGAAGTAATTGAGGTCGAGTTCTTCGAGCGTGCGGCGGACGGACGGCTGCAGATCGGCGGCCGCGCGCGTGGATTCGAAAAACAGGCAGCCGCTCTGGAGCGCGGGATTCGCCGGATCGAGGAAATTCAAATCGAGTGGACCTTCGGGGCGAACTCCCATGGAACGCGAGAGCACGAAGTGGCCGGGATTCGATTCGTCTTCTAGGAAGATCGCGAGGCGATCGACGAGCAGCGTTTGCGAGACGCGGTCGAGCACGGAGGCGACGAGCGGCTCGAGGCGGACTTCGTTGGTGAGCGTGCGGCCGAATTCGATCAGGGTGCGGCGGTAGTCAAGGCGATCGCGATAAAAGAAGCGATCGAGGCGCGCTTGCACGCCGACGCGGAGTGGCTCGATCAAAAAGGCGGCGACAACGATGGCGATCACAGCGCCGGCGGGGCCAGTGGAAAGACCCGGGCGATGCGCCATTTCGCCGATGATCGCGATGATGGCGAAGTAGATGCCGACTACGGTGGCCGTCGCGAATGTGTACGAGAGGCCGCGCTTGAAGATGATGTCCACGTCCATCAAGCGGTAGCGAATGATGGCGTAGCCGAAGCAGAGCGGGATGAGCGCGAGCGAGAAGACGCAGACCTTCATCCAGGATGAGGGGACGAAGCCGAAGAAAAACGGAACGATGTAGAAAAGCAGGAACGGCGTGATGCCGGCGAACGTGCCGCCGGTGACCCACTTGAGCTGCTGGCGCAGGACGCCGCTGGGAGCGCGGAAGTAACTCGCGAGGAAAATTCCGGCCGCGAGCAGGAAGTACGCGCCGAGATAGGCAAGCTCCATTTGATCGAGCCAGCGCTGCGTGGTGATCGAGGGCAAAAAGTCGAGCGTGCCGGTGGCGATGAAGATATGCAGCGTGAGCAGCGCGGCGGGCGGCGTGTAAACCGCGAGGAGCTTGGGCCAGAGGGTGCCGCGGCGCTCCGGGAAAACGAGTGCGAAGTGAACGAGCAGCGCGGGCTGCAGGAGCAGCGCGATCACGTTGCCCCAATAAATTTTCCAGTCGAAGGCGTTCAGCTTGCCGGTGTAGTGGAAACTGTAAAGGATGAACGAGACGAGGCAGAAGACGTAGAAATGGACGGCGCGCGGCGCGTTCCACCGGCGGACGAAAATGAAAAGGCCGATGAAGAGGTAAAGGAGCGCGGTGATGCGCAGATAGTCGTCGATGGAATTGCCGGTGTCTTGAGGTGCGGTGACGACGGGAGTTTCGAAGGTGCGATTGTCGCGGCGAAGCTGGTAGCGGATCTCGGTCCAGGGCGTGACGCGGAACAGAACTTTCGTGACGTCTGTGCTGCGGTGGACAGGAACGCCGCGAACGGTCTCGACGACGTCGCCTTCCTTGATGCCGGCTTTGGAGGCGGGCGAATCGGCGACCACGTGCCAGGCGGTGACGCCGGAAGTGGAGTCCATCCAGGTGACGCCGTCATCTGCCTGAACGTAGCGGCTGCGCTGCTGGAAATTCAGGAAGGCGAAAATGACGGCGGCGAGGGTCAGCAGTGCCAGAAGCACCGCACCGAGTCGCATTCGCAGACTGTCATTCATTCGCGCACACCCGCACAGCTCCAGGCGGAATGGTAGCACGTTGAATTCCAGCAATGCAGAGATTCCGGAATATGTAAGCGGCCTATTGTCAGCAGATTACGGGAAAATAAATGCGCGTTCGACGAACTCATACCAATTGTGGAATCTCGGTTCCCGAATCCAGTAGAAGCTGCGAGGTTAGAACTGGAAGCTTAAGCCGCCCCGGAAGTAACGATAGGTGGGGATCAGAACCACGCCGCCATCACTGGTATTGAGTGTGACGTAGCCTTGGGCGAGGAGGTTGCCGCAGTCGGCGACGATCTCGGCGTGCCCGGGGATGAAGTTCGGCAGCCGCTGGTGAATCTGGACGCTCAAGTAGGGATCGATGCGATACATCGACTCGCCGTACTCATCCTGCTGCGAGACGGTGGGTCCGCTGAGCCACTTGTAGCTGGTGACGATTTTGGTGCCGGACTTCGGAATCTTCGCGGAGACTCGGGCGGCAGCGCTTTGCCGGAACTGGGTTGAGAGCAAGTTGCGCAGCGCGGCTTCTGAGGCGTCGCCATTTGGCGCGAGCGCGCCGGCGTAGGCATATACGACGGTCATATCGACGTCTTCGGAGAACTTGCGGGTGTACGCGACGCGAGCGCCGCCGGAATGCATCTCGCCGCCGTCATATGCGAAGACGTTCGAGAAGAAATCCGGGAGGTAATCGGGACCGGAAACCTGACCCTTACCGAAGATCGCGGTGTTGGACGACTGATCGTTGAACACCGCAGCGGTGATCGTGGACTTCTTTCCAAGGTCGTGTTCGAGAGCCAGCTCTTCGTGCAAGCCGCCGTCGAGAACGGAGTGGCCATTGTGCATCAGCAGCGTCGGAAACATATCGAGCTGCTGCATGGCGCCTTGGAGCGTGCCTTCGGCAGTGGGCGTATCTTGCCAATTCGCTTCGGCGACCAGAAGTGATGCGCGCCATGTGGGATTGATTTTCACGGCGACTTGCGCGCGCGGGCGAACCGAAGTGGTGGTGCCGGAAAAGCCCGCCATGATCAGGTCCGCGCCGTAGCGAATGTTGACGCGATCACCGACGGCGAGCGAACCATCGTGAGACATGCGCAGTCCGCGGAACGAAGCGCCGCCATCGCCGAGACCGGTCTCACGGACAAGCAGCGTGGTGACTGGCCCATTCTGGCCGGCGGGAAGCCACTGCGTGACGATGCCGCTCGAAGAGAAATTGCCATCCGAGCTGTACTGCCCGGCGATGATTACGGCGCCGAGGCCGCCGGATTCGTAGTCGTAACCGACGATCGTACCGGGCGCATCGGAGAGCCCGCTGATCGAACCGGGATGATCGGAGCCGGACGTCAACTCAACGCGGGCGCGAGGGCCCTGCTGCGAAAAATCGACCGGAAGACCTTGGTTCGTCATCGCGACATTGGAATCCTGCCAGCGAAGCACAGGACGCGTGGCGGCCGAGCTGCGGAGAACCCAAGACCATTCGTCGGTGGAGACCTGCTGATCAGGCGCGCGACGCAATTTATCGAAAGAAGAAAAGACGGAGCCGAGGACGATCTGCAACAGGGTAACGTGCTGATCGTTGACGAGAACGTTCTGCTCGATCGACGGCAGGAAGCCGGCGAGAGTCACCTTGATGGAGTAAGAGCCGGCGGGAAGATTTCCCACCGCAAACTTGCCGCGATCGTTGGTGAGAATTTCAAATGACAGATTCGAGAAGACGGCTTCGGAAGTGACGATGACGGTGGCGCCCATCTGCGGGATGCCGCCGGCGTCCACAACAACGCCCGAGAGTTTCCCACCATCCGGCGCAGCCTTGGCAGAGATCGCCAGCGCGCATACGAGTGCGCCGAGAAAGAGAACTCGACCGAGGCGAGAATAAAACCCCATCTACCTTCCTTGCGGTTTTGCCTGTTGCGCCACTGGAGCCGGCGCGGGCGCTGCTGAGCCACTACCTTTCACCGTGAAGTCGGCAGTGGGCGTGATGGTTTGTTTGGCGATGTTGTCTGTGATTGCCACTTCGAGCTTGTACTTGCCAGGCGAGAGTGAGCCGAGCGTGATGCGATTTTCGAGAGTGAGTTCTTCGCCATGTTCGGGAAGGCTGTTCTGGGGCACGTCGAAGGAAAGCACGGGAGTGGATTCCTTCTCGCGTGTAACGCGGAATTGCACGCTGGCATCGGCTTTGTGCGTCTTTTCGTCGGTCTTGAGGTTATAGACCTGGAGGAAGACGCCCATGCTGTCTGAAGAACTGAACGAGCTGTCGAGCTTGGGGCGGACTTTCAAATCGCCGAGAACGAATTGGCCGAGGCCGATGTCGTGCGCGGAGACGCGCGAGATCTGGTCGGCGAGAATCAAAGTGCTGGAAGACAAGTTGTCGTCTTCAAAACGCGGAACGGCGAGACGGGCGTTGACGACGCCGACGTTGCCGTTGTTGGTGTCTTTGAGAACGATGTCCAGTCGATACAGGCCAGGCGTGAGCGGCACAGCTTTCTGGTAGATCGAAGCCGTATCGAGCGACTTCTGAAGCTGCGCGGCGGGATAGTCGCGGCGGACGTTGTCTTCGAAGGTCTGAACGATACGTCCGCTGATGCTGGTGACGCGGCCGAATAGATTTACGGAGGCGGAATCCACGCCGTCTTTTTCCTTGAAGCTCAACTGGCGCGTGGGAATCTGGATGGTGATCGGTACGAGCACGGTGTCTGACGTGATGCGGAGGAAATCCGTGCGGTACTGGAATTTCACCTGATCGCGAA
>Ga0209169_10002482_pt1 | contig 11084 bp, 5 predicted proteins | sample HubBroMetageWRM4_FD_188346 | JGI IMG/M metagenome (GOLD analysis project Ga0209169, IMG submission 188346) | Warmed soil microbial communities from the Hubbard Brook experimental Forest, New Hampshire - Hubbard Brook CCASE Soil Metagenome WRM 4... | ecosystem: Environmental > Terrestrial > Soil...
GCAGACACGAGTTCGAGCGGCGACACTCCCGAAGTGCCGAGCGCGAGCGACGGATTGGGGTCGAGTTTTGAATCGATTCCCAGGCGGTAGGCGGTGCGCGCCACCGCGGCGGGGCCAACCTCCAGGATCAGGCGCACGGAAACGGTGTTGAGCGAATTGGCGAGCGCCGTCGTCAACGTCACCGGGCCCATGAATTCGTGCTCGTAGTTTTCCGGTTTCCAGCCCTTGACGCTAATCGGCCCGTCGTCGCGTACGGTATCCGGCGTCAGGCCGTGCTCCAGCGCCGTGAGGTAGACGAACGGCTTAAACGCCGAGCCCGGCTGGCGCTTGGCGGCGATCGCGCGATTAAACTGGCTTTCGGCGTAGCTTCGGCCGCCGACCAAGGCGCGTACAATGCCGTCCGGCGTCATCGCCACGATCGCGCCTTCGCTGATGCCGAATTTTTCGCCCTTCTCGCGCAATGCGTCGTCGAGCGCGTGTTCGGCCGCGCCTTGCAGCGCCGGATCGATCGAGGTCTCGACGACGATATCCTCCTCGAATCGGCCGACATAGTCGTTGACCGCGTCCATGACCCAATCGGCCACGTAGTTGAGCGAGTCGGCGCCGGCCGGCTTAACCGCCCGCGCGGGATGGGCGAGCGCGAGTTTTTCCGCGTCCTCTCCGATCAGTTTCTGGTCCGCCATGTCGGCGAGCACCACACGAGCGCGACGTTCCGCGCCGTCCGGATTATGGCTTGGCGCCAACCGCGACGGTGATTGGACCAGCCCGGCGAGGAGTGCAGCTTCAGCGACCGTCAATTGCCGTGCCGACTTTCCGAAATAACGCTGCGCGGCAGCTTCGATGCCATAGGCGCCGGAGCCGAAATAGACGCGGTTGAGATAGAGCTCGAGGATCTGCGATTTGGTGAAGCGGTGTTCGAGCCAGAAGGCGAGCGCAACTTCCTGTAGTTTGCGCGAGACCGTGCGCTCCTGGGTGAGAAACAGATTTTTCGCCAGCTGCTGGGTGATGGTCGATCCGCCCTGCGCGTTGCCGCGGCGGACCACGTCGTGCAGCAGCGCGCGTAGAATCCCCAGTGGGTCGACGCCGTGATGCGAGTAGAAGCGGCGATCCTCGATGGCGATGAAGGCCTTCGGTACATAATCCGGTAGCTCGCGTAGCGTGACCGCCGCGCCGCCCATGTCGCCGCGGGTGGCAAGCGTCGTGCCGCCGGCGCCGAGGATAAGGACTGACGGCGGCCGTTTGGGAATTTCGAGTGACTGAATAGGGGGAAGGTGAGCGCCGATCCAGATCACCAGACCGATAGCGGCGATGATCGCCCACACCGCCAAAACCGCGCCCCAATAAAACATGCTGCCCAGCGCGGAACGCCGGCCGCCGGAGCGGCGGCGCTTGCGCACTTCGCGGGGGGCGAAATCGTCGCGCCGGCGGCGGTTGCCGTTGTCGCGGCCCGACGGCGGACCGCCGGTACGGTCCTGCGGCCGCAAGCGGAGTTCAAGGCGCGCGGGATTCCGCGCACGCTTGCGGCCCGCTCCTTGCCACGCCATGTCCCGTCCTCAGCAAAATCGTGCCGAGCGACGGTAGAGAACGCGGTTTAAGGGCCGGTTACTGCCGCGCCGCGACAGGCTGGTCGGCTGCGGCGGTGGGCGGTTAGGTCTCGCTGCCCGGAAGCGTGAATAGGGCCAACAGCGGCCGCTTGATCGCGGCTTGCCGCGTCGGGGCAGTGATTTGGGCGCCGAGGAGATCGGTGACGTAAAACACGTCGACGACGCGCTCGCCGAATGTCGCGACGTGAGCCGACGCGATGTTGAGGTTGAGCTTGGACAGCGTGGTGGTGAGTTCGTACAGCAGTCCCGGCCGATCGAGCCCGGTGACCTCGACCACGGTGTAACGTTGCGACCATTGATTGTTGATGGTCACTTCCGGTTCGATGGCGAAAGCCCGCAGCCGGCCTTTCGCCGGTGCCCGCTTGGCGACGACGTCCGGCAGCTTGATTTCGCCGCGCAACGCCTTCTCGATGACGTCGACCACCCGCGCCGCGCGCCGCGCTTCGTCATCCTCTTGTTCGAACTCGCGGGTCACCGAAATGGTATCGAGGGCAAGCCCATCGGTGGTGGTGTAAATTTGCGCGTCGACGATGTTGGCACCGGCGAGCGCGCAAGCTCCGGCAACGATCGAAAGTAGCCACGGATGGTCGGGCGCGTAAACCGTAAGTTCGGTTACGCCGCGCGCCGCATCGAAGCCAACGTCGATGGCGAGCCTTTTGCCGGCGGCATCGGAATCGCGGACAAAACGCGCGTGCGCAAGCTTGTGCGGCAGGTCGACCTTGAGCCAGTAAGCCGGATAGTGCCGCGCGGCGTAGGCTTCGATTTCGTCAGGCGGCCAACCGGCAATCGCGTCGCGGAATTCCGCCTTCGCCGCGGCGACCCGCTGGCCGCGATTGACTTCGGAAAAGCCGCCCGTAAGCACCGGCTCGGTCTCGTAATAGAGCGTGCGCAAAAGCTGGGCTTTCCATCCGTTCCATACGCCGGGACCGACCGCGCGGATGTCGGCGGTGGTCAAAATCGCCAACAGCTTCATCCGCTCCAGCGACTGCACCACGGCGGCAAAATTCTCGATGGTTCTGCGGTCGGAAAGATCGCGCGACTGGGCGACCGTCGACATCACCAAATGCACTTCCACCAGCCAGGCCACGAGTTCGGTCTCGGCGGTATTCAGACCCAGACGCGGACACAGCCGCCGGGCAATGCGCGCGCCGGCGATGGAATGATCTTCGACGCGTCCCTTGGCGATATCGTGCAAAAACAGCGTGACGTAGAGCAGTCTTCGGTGTTCCGGCTGGATGGTGTCGAACAGCTCGCTGGCGAAGCTTAAGTCCGGCGCGGCGTGCCGCTCGATTTCGTTGAGGATGCCGATGCAGCGCAGCAGATGCTCGTCCACCGTATAGTGGTGATACATATTGAACTGCATCATCGCTACGATGCGTCCGAAGGCGCGGACGAATGCGCCAAGCACGCCGGCCTCGTTCATCCGGCGCAGCACGGTTTCGGCTTCGTTTTTGGACGTCAAGATTTCCAGGAATAGACGGTTGGCTTCCTTGTTACCGCGCAATTTGCCGTCGATCAGCTTGAGCGACCGTGTCGCGGTATGCATCGCCTCGGGGTGGATGGCGAGATTGTACTTCTGCGCGAGGTAGAACAGCCGGATGAGATTGACCGGATCGCGCTTGAAGACGCCCGGACGCACCAGATTGATGCGGTTATTGTCGACGAAAAAGTCCGTGCTTTCGCTCAATTGCCGCCGGGTGGCGCGCGCCGGGCGGAGCCGCGCGATCACCCGGCTCAATACCGGGGCTGGCTTGGCCTGTCGTTCCTCCAGATCCGCGCACAGAATGGCGGTTAAGTCGCCGACATGCTTGGCGGTGAGGAAGTAGTGCTTCATGAAGCGCTCGACGTCGCGCAAGCCGGGATGTTCGGTGTAGCCAAGTCTGATCGCGATTTCGCGCTGGATGTCGAACGACAAACGCTCCTCGGCTCGGCCGGCGAGGAAGTGCATGTTGCAGCGAACCGACCAGAGAAAATCTTCGCAACGCCGGAACATGTTGAATTCGTCGCGGTCGAAAACGCCGCGATCGATCAGTTCCTCGGGCTCGCGAACCCGATAGACATACTTGGCAATCCAGAACAGCGTATGCAGATCGCGCAATCCACCTTTGCCGTCTTTGACATTGGGCTCGACCAAATAGCGCGATTGGCCCACCCGTCGGTGGCGCTCCTCGCGCTCGGCGAGCTTGGCGGCGACGAACTCCGCCGCGGTTCCTTGCACCACTTCCTTGTCGAATCGCGCGGTGAGCTCTTCGTAGAGTTTCGCGTCGCCGAACAGGAGGCGTGCTTCCAGTAACGCGGTGCGGATGGTCATGTCCGTCTTGGCTTGGCGAATGCATTCATCGACCGAGCGCGTCGCGTGGCCGACTTTTTGCCCCATGTCCCACAGGCAATAGAGCAGCACCTCGGCGACCGACTCGCCCCAGGCGGTTTGTTTGTAAGGCAGCAGAAACAACAGATCGATGTCGGAACCCGGCGCCAGCAGACCGCGGCCGTAACCACCGGTCGCGATCACCGCCATGCGTTCGGCCTGCGAGTGGACCTGCGGCGGATAGAGCTTGCTGGTCGTGAAATCGAATAGAATCCGAACGATTTCATCCTCGGCGCGGCTGAGCCGCTCCGCGCAGCGCCGGCCGTGGCGGTCCTCGAGCAAAAGCTCGTCGGCGCGGGCCCGCGCTTGCGTCAGCGCCGTCTTCAAGCGGCGGGCGACCGCCGTGCGCAGCTCGCGCTCGCCGCCCGAGTTGGTCTCGGCGAGCGCGTTCAGATCCGCGACGATCGATGCACTATCGAGAAGGTCGCTCGCGTTGCGCGAGGGGCGCTGAATTTCAAGCATTGGGCGTCCGTCATAAACGAGGCGCCGCCCGCTGTCATCGCCCGGCACGGCTCGCCGCCGGGGGTAGGGCGGCCGGACGCCTATATGCTAGGTTCGCATTGACGAAATGGAAAAGGTGGGCAGGGAGAGAAGGTCCGATGAAAAGCTACGACGTTTGTGAGTGCGGCGCGCCGCTCCGGCTGATGGAACGGCCGACCCCGAAGCCCACGGGGACCGAGGTCTTGCTCAAGGTGATCGCGGCCGGCGTCTGCCACAGCGATCTGCACATTTGGGACGGCTATTACGACCTGGGCGGTGGCAAGAAGCTGCAACTCAGCGACCGGGGCGTCAAACTACCGCTGACCATGGGCCACGAGAATGTCGGCGAGGTCGTCGCCGTCGGACCGGAGGCGACCGGTGTCAAGGTCGGCGACCGCAGGCTTGTTCATCCGTGGCTTGGCTGCGGGGAATGCAAAGTCTGCAAGCGCGGCGACGAGCAGCTGTGCCGTACGCCGTTCAGCATCGGCGTGTTCCGGTCGGGCGGCTATGCCGACTACCTCGTGGTGCCGCACCCGCGCTATTTGTTCGACATCGGTAACGTCGCCCCGGAGCGCGCGGCGCCGCTTGCCTGTTCCGGCGTCACCACCTTTGGCGCGCTCAAGAAAGTCGGCCAGGTGTTGTTTGAGGAACCGGTGGTCATCATCGGCGCCGGCGGCCTCGGGCTCATGTGCCTGGCGCTGCACAAGGCGATGGGCGGCAAGGCTGCGATTGTGGTCGACATCGATCCGGTCAAACGCGAGGCGGCGCTCAAGGCCGGCGCATTGGCGGCAATCGACGGCGGCGCCGCTGACGCCGCGAAACAGATTATCGAGGCTACGGGGGGCGGCGCCTGGGCGGTGATTGATCTCGTTGGGGCGACGCGCACTGTTCAGCTTGCGCTCGATAGCCTGATCAAGGGCGGCAGGCTGGTTATCGTCGGCCTGTTCGGCGGCGACATCACTGTACCGCTGCCATCGCTGCCGTTGCGCGCCATCAGCGTGCAAGGTTCTTACGTCGGCAGTCTCAACGAAATGGCCGAGCTTCTTGATCTGGTCCGCCGTAAAGGCGCGCCGGATTTCCCGGTCGGCACCCGGCCGCTTGCGGCCGTCAACGAGGCGCTGAACGAGCTGAAAGCCGGCAAGGTTGTCGGCCGGCTTGTACTGACCCCGGCATAGCGCCGGGCGAGAAAGCGCGGCGCTATCAAACCTCAGTTGCCGGGCAACGATGCCGATCTCTCCTGAGCTTTTGTTCTGGATCGGCCTCGCCGTGAAGATGGTGCTGACGGCGACGGCTGTGGTCGCCGTTTCGGTCGCGGTCGAGCGGAGCGGGCCCTTCGTCGGCGCGCTGATAAGCGCGCTGCCAACCTCGGTCGGCGCGGCGTACGTTATTCTTGCGCTGGAGCAGCCGTCGGATTTCATCGCCGCAGGCGCGATCGGCACGGTTGCCATAACCGGTGCAGTCAGCATTTTCGCCCTGGTCTATACAATACTCGCCCAGCGCTACGGGTTGATCGCGAGCCTCGGCGCGGCGACGATCGTGTGGTTTGCGCTGGTATACGGTTTTCGCTCATTCCATTGGACGCCGTTCGGTGCGTTCGCGGTTTGCGCCGTAATCTTCGCGATCACTATTCCGCTCAGCTGGCGGTATCGCACCGCGGGCGGACCGATAAGGTTTGTCCGTAACCGGTTTGACATTCCGTTGCGCGCGCTTGCCGTCGCCGTGGTCGTCGCCGCGGTGACGACGGCGAGTTCGGCTATTGGCCCATTCGCCTTTGGAATGTTGGCCCTGTTTCCGATCATTCTCGGCAGCTCGATCGCCATTATGCATCCGCGCATTGGCGGCAAAACCACCGCCAGTATGACGGCGCACGCGCAGGTTTTTCTGATCGGCATCGCGCTCGGCGGTGTAGCGCTGCATTATCTCGTCGCGCCCATCGGGGTGTGGCTGGCGCTTTTAGTTGCGCTTTGCGTCTGCCTGGTATGGAGCGGCGGCCTCTTTCTGTTCCGGCGCAGGACCGCTTAAGCCGATCAAGACAGCAATTTTGCCAGCCGTTCCTTGAGCGCGTATAGCGCTTCGAGTGCGTCGCGCGGCGACATCTCGTCCGGATGCAATGCGGCCAAAGCTTCGGTCACCGCGTTGAGCGCGGAATCAGCGGACGTCGTAGGCGCCCCGCGCTGCGTCGCCGCGAAAAGCGGCAAATCGTCGATCAGCTTGCGCGCCGGTGACATGCGGTCCTCGGCCTCGAGCTGCGCCAGCACGATTTTAGCCCGCTCGATTACGCTCGGCGGCAGGCCGGCGAGCTTCGCCACCTGGATGCCGTAGGAACGATCGGCCGCGCCGGGCACGACTTCATGCAAGAACACGACATCGCCGTGCCATTCCTTCACCCGCATGGTGGCGTTATGCAGCCGGTTGAGCTTGGCGGCGAGCGCGGTCATCTCGTGGAAGTGAGTGGCGAACAACGCCCGGCACCGGTTGTTCTCGTGCAGGTGCTCGATAGTCGCCCAGGCGATGGAGAGCCCGTCAAAAGTCGCCGTGCCGCGGCCGATTTCGTCCAGAATGACCAGCGCGCGCTCGCCGGCCTGATTGAGGATCGCCGCCGTTTCCACCATTTCGACCATGAAGGTGGAACGGCCGCGCGCCAGATCGTCGGCGGCGCCGACGCGCGAAAACAATCGGTCGATCGCGCCGATATGAGCGGCTCGCGCCGGCACAAAACCTCCCATCTGCGCGAGCACGGCGATCAGCGCGTTCTGGCGCAGAAAGGTCGACTTGCCCGCCATGTTCGGCCCGGTGATGAGCCAGATGCGCCCGGCTTGTTCCTCCGCCGGCGGTGAAAGGTCGCAATCGTTGGCGATGAACGGTCCGGCGCTCGCGGTCAGTGCTTGTTCGACCACGGGATGCCGGCCGCCGCTGATTGCAAACGCCACGCTGTCGTCGACTTCGGGTCGGACGTAATCGCGCTCGGCGGCGAGTGCGGCGAGCGCTGCGACAACGTCGATCACCGCCAGCGCATCCGCGGCGGCCTTGATGGCGCCGCTTGCAGCCGCCACGGCGGCGGTGAGGCGGTCGAAAACCTCGAGCTCCAGCGCCAGCGCGCGGTCGGCGGCATTGGCGATTTTCGATTCAAGCTCGCCGAGCTCGGCCGTTGTGAAACGCACCTGGCCGGCCAGCGTTTGCCGGTGGATGAACGTCGCGTTGAGCGGCGGCGTCATTAGTTTTTCGCCGTGCTGCGCGGTGACGTCGACAAAGTAACCGAGCACGTTGTTGTGCCGGATTTTCAAGGTGCGGACGCCGGTCGTTTCGGCGTATTGGATTTGCAGGGCGGCGATGACGCGGCGGGATTCGTCGCGCAGCGCGCGCGCCTCATCAAGGGCCGGCTCATAGCCGGCGCGCACAAAGCCGCCGTCACGGCGTAATGCCGGCAGTTCCTCAGCGAGGGCTTGCGCCAGTTCACCGGCCAGCGCGGGATCGGCGCGGCGCAACGCGCGGACCGCGTCGCCGATGTCTCGCGGGACCTGCGGCGGCGCCGAAAGCCGTTCGGCGATGCGCGCCGCGGCAACAATGCCATCGCGGATCGCGGCAAGATCGCGCGGGCCGCCGCGGCCGATGGCGATGCGCGACAGCGCGCGCGCAAGATCCGGTGCGGATTTGAGCCGCTCGCGCATGTCGCCGCGGAGCGCGCCGTCGTTGACGAACATATCGACCGCGTCGAGCCGGTGGCCGATCTCGGCCGGCTCAGTGAGCGGCGCTGCCAAGCGTTGCGCCAACAGCCGGGCGCCGGCCGCGGTGATGGTGCGATCGATGGCGGTCAGGAGCGAGCCCGATCGCTCGCCGGACAACGTCCGCAGCAATTCGAGATTGCTCCGCGTCGCCTGGTCGATGGCGAGCGTCGCGCCGGCGCGCTCGGCCACCGGTGGCGACAGCGGCGGCCGCTTGCCGACTTGGGTGCGCTCGACATAGGTGATCGCCGCCGCGGCAGCGGTCGCCTGCAGCCGCGAAAACGTACCGAAGGCAGCCGTGGTGGCGACGCCAAAGAACGCCGCGAGCCGCCGCTCGGCGGTCGCGCCGTCGAATACGTCGCGCGGCAGCGGGGTGACCGCCGGCAGCGTACGCAAATACGGCGCCCATTCGGCATCGGCATAGAGCGCATCGGAAACAATGATCTCACCCGGCTGGATACGGGCGATCTCGGCGCCGAGCACGCTGCGCTCGCATTCGCGCACCCGGAACTCGCCGGTTGAGATGTCGATCCAGGCCAGCGAAAATTGGTCTTCGCCGGCGGCAATCCGCGCGCGGGCCAGCGCCAGGAGATAGTTGTTGCTCTTGGCGTCGAGCAGCGAATCTTCCGTTAGCGTGCCCGGCGTCACCAAGCGCACGACGTCGCGCCGCACCACGCTCTTGGCGCCGCGCTTGCGCGCTTCCGCCGGATCCTCGAGCTGCTCGCAGACCGCGACGCGATGACCGAGCGCGATCAGCCGATGCAGATATTCGTCGGCGCGTTCGACCGGGACGCCGCACATCGGAATGTCGCGACCCAAATGCTTGCCGCGCTTGGTGAGCATAATGCCGAGCGCTCGCGAGGCAATCTCGGCATCGTCGAAGAACAGCTCGTAAAAATCCCCCATCCGATAGAACAACAAACAGTCCGGATTGGCGGTCTTTATTTCTATGTATTGCTCCATCATCGGCGTGACGCGCGCCGTTTCCGGCGACGGTCCGGCGTCTTCCAGCTTGACGGGCTGCACGGCGTCCATGAAGCGACGCTAGCAGAGCGGGACCAGTGGCAAAAGCGACGCCGGGAACGGCTGTTGATGTCGCGCGGTCCTTAGCGGCAACAGCCGCGCCAAATGGCGCGGCTGTCGGTCTTCGGCGACTTCGCTCGCTCAGCTATAGGGCTGGAGCTTCGCGCCAACCGGCACGTTGGGATCGTCGGCGTTATCGACAACGACCAGGTCGAGTTTGTACTTGCTGCCCGGCTTGGCCTTGATCCACTGCGCGCCAATGAGCGGTGTCGGGAAAACATTGGCGATGGGGAACTTGCCCCACTCGACGACTCCGATCGCGGTCGTGACCTTGAAGTGGCTGAGTGTTTTGGCGACGTCCGCCTTGTTCTTCGGATCGGTGGCTTTAAGGAGTTCGGTCCCGGCATCGAGCAACGACTGCGTGGCGCCGAGTTGCTGGTTCCACTGCTTGCCGCTGCTCTTCTCGTAGCCGTCGGCGAGCTCTTTTGAGGTGCCGCCGGTGAGCGGTGATTTGTAGGGAAAGGTCGGGTGCCAGTAGCACAGGCTGGCGATGTTGTAGGCGAGTGTACCGAGCGCTTCCATTTGCGAGGGAAACAGGCCGGTCTTGGCGATGCTCTGGATTTTGATGGTCTTGGCGAGACCTTGCTGCGCCGCCTGCCGCCAGAACGTGGCGAAGTCGGGCGGGATCGGCACGCCGGTGAAGATTTGCACGCCGGCCGCTTTATATTTTGCGATCTGCGCCGAATAGTCGGTGGTGCCGTCTTCGTAGCCGCCCGGATCGAACACAGTAAAGCCGGCTTTTTCGAAAATCGGAATCATATGCTCGCGCAGCGCATTGCCGTCGGCGTCGTTGGGGAACATGACGCCGACCTTTTTGTTGGTCGGCACCGCGCCGTTATTCCATTCCGAAATATACGCCTTGGTGAATTCGGCGACGCCGAACGAGAAGTGATAGGTCCACTTGAACGGCGACGGTTCGCCGGGCTTGGCGCCGCGGCCGAAGTACCAGGCTTCCCACGGCATCACGGTCGAGATGCACGGCACGCCCGCCGCTTCACAGGCGTCCGACACCGGGTTGACGACTTCCGGCGTCGAGGTGACCAGCATCAGGTCGACGTTGTCGGTCGAGATCATGGCCTTGGCCAATTGACTGGCCCGCGCCGGATCGGATTGCGAGTCCTGGTCGACGATCTCGACCTTGTACTTCTTGCCGCCCGAGGTGAGGCCGTTGGCGAGCGCCTTGCGCGCCAGGCCGAGTACGAACGGGTCGCCTTCGCCGAAGCCGCCAAGCGGGCCGCTGCGCGGACTGATGAAGCCGATTTTGATGACGTCGGCCGCTTGGGCGAATGCGGTCGAGATGCGCCCGGCAAAGGCTATTCCGCCGGCGCCGGCGGCGGCGTTCTTGACGAAATCGCGGCGCGACAATCCGCGCGGCGCAACGCCGGACGATGACTCATTTGTGTTGCGCTTTTTGGACGGCATTTTTCATTCCTCCCGAGTTGGATTTTGATTATTTGGTCTGCTGCGATCTTGCGATTTTCTTGGCAACGATCGGATCAACAATTGCCATAGACGCTGCTTCGATTTTAGTCCAGCGCGGCAAATCGTCTTTTGCTGTCTCGTGACCCGGCGCAAGCGTTCGGCAAATGCGAATGGAATTTTTGCTGGGCTGCGTTTGTGTTAATGGGACTTTCTGGGGAGGCGGTAATGCCATCCGGAAATTTATGCTAACGTCCGCGGACGCTCGCTGAATATGAAACTCTTAAGGGGAGGGATCATGCCGGGGTCTGTTTCATCGAATGCCGTAACTGCTGCCGTGGTGCGCAGCAAGGGTGGTCCCTTCACCATTGAAAAGCTGCGCATGGGCGAGCCGCGCGACGACGAAGT
>Ga0209169_10002483_pt1 | contig 11081 bp, 6 predicted proteins | sample HubBroMetageWRM4_FD_188346 | JGI IMG/M metagenome (GOLD analysis project Ga0209169, IMG submission 188346) | Warmed soil microbial communities from the Hubbard Brook experimental Forest, New Hampshire - Hubbard Brook CCASE Soil Metagenome WRM 4... | ecosystem: Environmental > Terrestrial > Soil...
TTTGACCCATCCCTTCACCAGCATCCGCTGCAGCGCCGGATACAGCGACCCCTCTTCCACCTGCAACACATCCTGCGAAATCTGCTGAATCGACCGCGCAATCTCAAACCCATGCATCTCCCCACCTCGCGCAATCGTCCTCAAAATCAGCAGCCCCAGCGTCCCCGGCAAAAGCTCATCCCTTCCCATCGCCTCTCCATTTCGCCCAATCAGTCTTGGTAGCGCCGGCGTCCCGCCGGCGTTTTTGCCCGCGTTTCCCCCGCGCTATCCGCGTTCCTGCCTCTGCCTCACCCAAACTGGGGCCTGTCATCCTGAGCGCCATCCGAAGGATGGCCGAAGGATCTCCACCGATCCGGTCCGCTCAGATCCAACCGTCTCGGCTTCAGTCGACCCGACCTTTTGACATAGAGAGTCTATGCATACTCACATAGATAGACTATGTCAAGCCGCAAAACGTGAGCAAGCCTGCCGAAATCCCGAGGCTCCATCGCCTCGCAGCCGCAACAGACATGGAGCGAAAAAAATTACCTCTTACGTCGCTGACTCTGGAATTCTCTAGGGTAGAATCTTTCTTTCATTCTCGCGGAGACCGTTCGCCTTCAACTTTCGTCGAACGAATCGACGCATCGGCTCGGAGCCCGGGTGAATCGGCACTATTTCGTCCTCATCACAGCAGCCCTGATGTTTGCCATCGGCGGACTCGCCGGCTATCTCCATCATCGCCACTCCATGGACGAAGCCGTCCAGAAGGAAGAAGTCGCCCTCGAAGCCGAGGACGCCCAAGAGCAGCAGCAGGTTCAGCCCGCCGATCCGCCACCCGTTGAATCAAAAATCGGCAAAAACGAAAACTTCATAGCCGCATTACAGCGCGCCGGCTTCAACACCGCCGACGCTGGCGCCATCACGACCGCATCGCAGCGCGTCTTCAATCTCCGCCAGGTTCGCGCCGGAAACGCCATGACGATCAATCGCTCTGCGGCCGGCGAACTCCGTGAACTCGACTACCGGATCGATCTCGATCGCATGCTGACAGTCGTTCCTGCTCCCGACGGAAAATTCTCCGCCGAAGTAAAACCCGTCCCGTCGAAGATGGAAGTCAGCGCGGTTACCGGCCAAGTCAACGATTCGCTTTTCAAAGCCGTCGCGCAAGCCGGCGAGTCGCCCGAACTCGCCATGCGCCTCGCGCAGATTTTTGCGTACGATCTCGATTTCTACACGGACACGCGAAAGGGCGACACCTTTCGAATGGTCCTCGAGAAAAAGAAATACGCCGATGGCAAAACCGCAGGCTACGGAAAAATTCTCGCCGCCGAATACGACAACAAAGACAAAAAATACCAGGCGCTGCTATTCCACGACGACACCGGCCATCCCGGCTACTATTCAATGGACGGAAAATCTCTCCAGCGCTCGTTTCTCCATTCGCCTCTGAAATTTTCCGCGACGGTCACGTCGCATTTCAGCAAGTCGCGCTACCACCCGATTTTGAAATTGTTCCGTCCTCACATGGGCACGGACTACGGCGCGCCCGTCGGAACGCCGGTCCAAACCATCGGCTCTGGCCGCGTCGAATTCGCCGGACGCAAAGGCGGCGAAGGCAACATGATCGAAATCGCCCATTCCGACGGCTACGAAACGATGTACCTGCATTTGTCGCGCATGTTCGTGCACCAGGGCGAGCGCGTCGAAATCGGCAAGACGATCGGCCTCGTCGGCAGTACGGGACTTTCTACAGGCCCGCACCTCGATTTCCGCATTTTGCAGCGCGGCCAGTACAAAAACTTCGAGAAGCTCGGCCTGCCGCCCTCCGATCCCGTAGGCAAAAAATCCTGGCCTGAATTCACTCTGGTTCGCCAGCAATGGCTTTCAGTCCTGCGCGGCGAATCGACCCCGCAGGACGCCTCCGTAGCTCCCGCACCGGGAAACGCCGCAGCCGCGACATCTTCACCGAGCAAGCCCGCGGATTCCGCTCCAGCGAAATCCGCGACAGCAGATCCGCCTTCGCACTAGCGCCCCGACCTTTCTGATACGGTCCGCCCACCACAATCATGTAGGGGCGCAGCACTGCTGCGCCCTATATCTGCACGATCGCAGCCCCACAGGTGTTCTCTTTGCTTTTTCTTTCGACCTTCAAATGTCGACTGTCAACTTGTCTTTAGTAAATGATCGGAAGTTTCGAGAAGTCCGTCGAGTCGTGATCCATCACACGGATCACCAGCAGCGTCCGATCGTCGAATGGCGCAGTCGCCGCGCCGCTGTAATCATCCGTCGCAGATAAAATCGTATTCGCAATTTCTTCCGCGTTCTGCCGCGGTGAAAGCGAGCTCAGCACCGAGCTGAGGCGATCGAACCCAAATTCTTCCAATTCCGCATTCGACGCTTCCAAAATTCCGTCCGAAGCAAACAGCACCAGATCGCCGGGCACTAAATCCAAAACCGCCTCTTCGTATTGAATCTCCGGGAAGAGTCCCAGCGGAATTCCCGACACGCGAATCGACTGCACCGCGCCATCGCGCACCAGCAACGGATACGGGCCGCCCGCGTTGCCCACGGTGAGCCGCCGCGCACCTGCATCGAAAACCGCAAACGTCGTCGCGATAAATCTGCTGTCCAGCCGCGCCGCATTCAGCCGCGTGTTCAGCATCGCGAGCATCTCTGCCGGTGGACACGGATGATCCACGATGTGCTCGCGAATAATTCCGATCGCGAGCGAAGCGAACAGCGCCGCCGCTGTCCCTTTCCCCGACACATCGCCGAGAACCATTCCGAGGCGCCCTTGCCCGTACGGAAGAAAATCGTAGAAGTCGCCGCCAAGCTCGCGCGCCGGTACGTAAGCAGCCGCAAGATCGAGCCCAGGCACTTCGCGCGCACCGGTTGGCAACAAACTGCGTTGAATCTCGCGTGCAGTCGCGAGATCAGATTGCAATCGCCGCTCCGTCTCGCGCGCCTCCTCATACAGCCGCGCATTCTCCAGCGCAATCGCGATGTACGAACCGAGCGTCGCCAGCATGCGTTCGTGCTCCTCGGTGAACGCATTCGGATCGGTGCTCTCTAAATCCAAAACGCCAATCAGCCGATCGCCGATCAGAAGCGGAATCACAAGTTCGGACCGCACGACGACATCGGTTTCCATCTGCACGAAGCGCGGATCGTTGAGCGTATCCGCGACGCGAATCGCGCGGCGTTCGCTCGCCGACGTTCCGGTGATTCCGTGGTGCAGCGGCAAGCGCAAACGCGTGGGAATCGCGTCTCCATAGCGCAAACCGAAAATACTCTCGAGAAGCTGAACGCTCTCGTTCCACAGCATCACGCTGAAAAGATGATAGTTGACGATTTTCTTGACGCGCTGCGCCACGCGCCGCAGCAATTCTTCGCGATCGAGAATGGACGTGATTTCGCGGCTGACGTCGTACAGCAACGCGAGCGAGTTTGCCGATTCCGGCGCGGACAAGATCAGATCGCCTGTGGATACAGGATCAGCGTCTTCCCCGAGCGGGAATGCGGCGAATTTGGACGAATCGTCCATATAAAAAGTATACGTTTGTTCGACCTGCTTATATCTCTTGGATGTTTAGACGCGAAGAGTGTAACGGCGAAGTTTGACGTGAAAGCAATAAACGAAGTTGAGCGCGAAAAGGAAGCAATTCGGTCGGAATGTGGAGGGAAAAAGAGATCGGACCACCCCTCCCCCCGTTTTTTCGCAAGAATGTGATTCTAAAGGTGTTGTGCGCGCACCGCGCAAGAATGTGATTCTAAACGGGTTGCCGATTCGCACGATTCGAATTCGACACGACCTGCATCACGTTCGCGTAACGTGCTTTGCTTTCTTGTCGCTACAGCCGAGGTTACGGGCGACCTGCTCGATTTGAGGCGCTCACAGGCACTGGGCGCAAATCAAATTCGATTTGCGCCTGGGTTTCGGCGCGCTTGTTATCGAGGTAAGTCGGTTGGTAGTGCCAGTTACGGACGGTGCGCGAAACGGCCGGGAGCAGCGCGAAGTTGCCGTTAAGCGGCTTGAGATCCGTAACGTAACCGTCTTTGTCGATCGACGCCATCACAGTCAAAGAGCCGGATGCGCCTGACGCCTGCACGACCGAGGGGTCGATGCGATTCACGACATCTCCCAAAGTCACGTCGAGTCTGCCCTTCCATAGCCAGCGCTGGCCGGGGATGCGTTCGCCGGGGACACGAACCATACGGTGGATGTGAACTGTTCCGGCGGCAGAGCGCACGACGTGTTCGCCGGGCAAATCCACCCAGGATGCATTGAAGCCCTTAGGCGCCGGGATCTCGATATCGCGGTCTTGCGGTACGTCGGTTGGGGCAACTGTTGCCGCAGCATTCGAAACGGGGCGCGTTGCGACGTTTGCACTGGGGCCGCGCGAGGCTACCGGAGGCGCCGGGTTTGTTGCTGCGGATGTCGAATCGTTTGAATCGAAGATGCCACTGGAATGAACCGAGTTGATCGAACCCATGAACGCGGATCGTTGTGCCGGCGTATTCGCGTTGTAAATCGGCGTCTGCGACCGGGACGGCGGCGTTGTGTTGGCGTTCGAAGCGTACGTCGATGACTGCTGCGAGCCAGCTGGCGGCTGAGTCCTTGCCGGCGCCGTGTTCGCATTGTTGACGACGCCGTTCGAAGACGAACTCGACGGCGAATTTGAAACGCTGCTCGTGGCCGGCGTCTGGACTGGCGCCGTAACAGGCGGCACCGGCCGCGTTTGCGAAACGATCGGCGCAGAGTTCGATTGCGCCGGCGCGTTCGACGAACTCGATACGCTCGGCGATTGCGGGGCATCGCTAGCGGAGACAGTGGAAGACGATCGGTTCGGAGCGGGAGCACTCCACGACCTCGGCGTCGGTGCGGGTTGCGATTCCGGAGCGGACGCTTCCGAGCGGTCTGATGACGGCGGAGCAGTTGCCGCGTAGGCGCGATTCGCGCGCGCGTCTGCATCCAGCGAGGATCCGCGACGCGGATCGGGTTGCGTCGTCTCGGAGTTCCTCGAAGTCGAGCGGGAGGTCGGCGCAGTCGCAGCCGAAGCAGATGAAGACTCATTCTGAGCGTTCGTGGTCTGAGCCGCACCCGAAGCTGCCGACGAATCTGAACCGGAGTCGGCCGGGGAATTCGTAGATGGCTGCGCGCCGCCGGGCGTCGTCGCGTTCGCACCCGAATCTTCGCTCGGACTGGCCGAGCTTGGATCAGCCGCGTCGGATTTAGGCGGAGTATATTTCGCCGACTCGGACGCGAAGCGCCTTGAATTGCTGCTAATCCTGTAGCGAACCAACGCATTCGCGCCGACGCAGACAAGAGCGAGCGCCGCTACCCAAAGGATCAACGGCTTTGCACGCAGTCGTGATGAAACCTTGCGACGACCTCGGCTCGACGACGACGGCGGCGCGTACTCGAATTCTCGGTGAATCGGCAGCGGCACCGGCGGAAATTGCTCAAACGGATTCGGTCCCGGGTCGTCGAATGGATTCGCGATCGGCGGCAGCCCGGTGGATTCCGCAGCGGCGGGTTCTGTTGGCGCGTGCGTAGCCGCGATGGGTGGCGGAGCAACATACGAAGTGGCACTCTTCGGCGAGACTGGTGGTTGCGATTCCGCTGCCCCAGTCGGCAGCACGCCGCGCGGCGTTCGAGGCGTCTCACTCGGCCGTTGCGACGGAATATCTGAAATTGGAGCTGCTGAGACCGGCGGCTCCGCGGGTCGCGTGCGCTGCGACGCGAAAGCTTCATTCACCGGTTCCCGCCTCGTCGGATTCGGGTTCACCGTGTTTCCGTCGACGGGCCCGCGGTCACCATTCTTCGGCAAAAACCAGGGCGTCGAATTCTCACTTCGAGACATTTCGAATTCAACCCACTGGCGGATCTGTTCGCGATTTTCGTCGGAAAGATCAAGAAGCTGAATGCCGGAGCGCTTCTCAGCGTCCACGGTCCAGACGGTTCGGACCGTCACAGAAATCGTTTTCCGAGAGCCATTCAGAGAAAGAAAAACGCGGAACACGGAATTGAGCGGGAGCTCGCTGGGCGTCGAAACCTGGAAGCCATTCTCGCTGACATTGTGCAGGACGCCGAGATTATTCGAACCAAATGCGACGTAGATCGGAGCGGGCGGGGTAACGCGCGGATAGAAACGCCTCTCGGCGGGCACGTTAAGTCCATCCATGTATTCGGTCGACGTGGACATTTCGTCTCCTCAAAAAAGGTTCGCGTCGATTGCGGCCGCGGGCGGGGAAAGCCGGAGCCGGTGCGTTAAGGGCTTAGGGCGAAGTTGGGGTTCCGTGGGCATATATATGATGGCTGGACGGGCCAAATTGTTGCGCCGGGTACTAGACCCACGACCACTGTGCGGGGCCTAAAAGTCTACACTGAAGCAACACAATCCGCTGAGGATAAGTTGCGCAGGAATGGTTTGAAAATAGAGTGATAACTGCAGATGCGCGACGATTATTCAGGAGGCGCTTTTCGGCAATTTGGCCAAGCGGGGGGCGTAATTCATCAGCCGATCGATGGCGTTCGAGTTGGTTACGGTCGGGAACGAAAACTGGCCGTCAGGGCAAGTGCATTCCGGCCCCTTTTCTGATGAGATTCGAGAAGCAGGTACGTCTTTCCGTTTGCCTGGCGATATGAAGATTTCCGCCATTTTTCTGGCTCTGGTGCCGCTTGCGACGATTGCGAGCGCGCAGTCGGTCGCCCAAGCTCAGGGTGGAGCTCCGGCCGACCGGTCGAACAATGAGTCCGCAGCCTCCGCGATTTGTCCGATTGTCTATCCGATGGACGAAAATCCGTCGGCCCACGGCTATCAATACGCTTTCTACGGCAACGCGTTTTTCATCAATCGCGATGGATACCTGCTCACCGCGGCCCATGTGATGCATTCGTTCCGGACGGGCGGCGTGCCGCACATTTTGGTGCAACGTGTCGAAGCTCCGCCGCAGATGCTGAAGACGGAGCTTGTGTTCGAAGACCGCGAACACGACGTCGCGGTGTTGCGTGCGACGCCGAATCCGTTTGCCGGCAAGTTGTATCGCGTCTCCACGCTGGCGCCCGATGCGGCCGCCGTTTCGCGTGGCGAAGGCATTGTTGTGGCAGCCCTCCGGCCGAAGCGGCGCCAGCCGCGCAGCTTTGAAACCGAATTGGAAGATCGATCCTCAGCGAGCGTGATCGATTTTCAGAATAGCGTCCTTGAGAAGGGGTTCGGCGAAACACAACTCGTCCTGTTCAATCACGAGGTGATCCTGGGACAAAGCGGCGCCCCAGTCCTCGCGGCTGGCTCCGGCGAAGTCGTGGCGTTTATCGAGGGTCAGTGGCTACACCCGGCTGCCGGCCTGGTGGCGGGGATGCAGCATGGGCAGGACGCACACTCGGTCGGTGCTGCCGTTCCGATCCGCTACGCCGTTGCGGTCTTGCGCGAAAAGGGAATCACTTGGGAGCCCGAAGCAAGGGCCCGATGAAGTAGTGGTTTGCAGTCACTTTCGACTTTCAACTCGACTGTCGACCTCTTCACTCTCCTCACGCTAATCAGCCGCACCATTTGAGTTCTTAACTGAATCGTCACAGTACTATGGGCCGGCAATAGGTGGACACGCGAAGATGGAACGTATCGATTTCAAGGGGCTGCCGGCGATTTGACGGACGCCGCAGCTACGGGGACTTGAATGAACGCTCGACTCGCTTCCATTCGCTCTTATCTGAAAAAACTTTTCGCGCTGACACTTTTGATCTTCGCTTCGTCGCTCGTTGCCACGACGGCGCGCGCGAATCCGCCAGGATTCGCCTACTGCGGCACGTACGGATCGTATGTGCTGTTGTATAAATCGAACGACAACCTCGAGGAATTGGGCAAGCTGCGCTGCGGCGAAAAAGTGGAAGTGCTGAGCCGTTACTTTGACTACGTGCAGGTGCGCACGCTCGACGGCCGCGTCGGCTGGGTGAACTGGGAGCAAATCTCGAACTACCCGGGCGCGCCGCCGAGCAAGAATTTCGGCATGACCGATCCGAACGCGAAGCAGCAGGCGCCGGTCGCGGTCGCGCTCAACAATGCGGCGGTCGTAAAAATGAGAAACCAGCGGCTCGGTGCTGACGTGATCGTCGCCAAGATTCAATCGTCGCCCTGCGACTTCGACACGTCCCCTGCGGCGCTACAAAAATTGAAGCAGGCGGGCGTGCCCGACAAAGTGATTCTGGCGATGGTCATGGCGCCGTCGGCCTCCGCGCCACCCAAAGAGCCGGAGTTTGTGGATGTAAAGGTTCCAGGCGGTACGCAGATCGACCTCGAATTGACGTATGCGGCCTCGTCGGATGAAGCGACGGAAGGCCGGCCAATCCTGATGACGGTGGCGCACGACGTCGTAATCGACGGCGCGGTTGTGTTTCGCGCGGGCGCGGAAGCCCATGCTCGCGTGGCCACACTGAAAGAGCCTGGATTCATGAATCGTCCTCCAGGGCAACTGACGTGGACGATGGACTACGTGACGGCAGCAAATGGCGATCACGTGTCGGCGGACTTTTACTCAAAAGATGCAGCCGACAATCCGATGAGCGCAGTGATGGGCTCTTCGGGGCCTTCTTGGGATTTCAAGAAGGGCAAGCCGGTGGTTGTGGCGGCGAAGACCAAGTTTCATGCGGTGCTGAACAAGAAGGGCATTGTGGTGCGGGTATCACAGGCGGATGCGCAGGCTCGAGCGGCAGCCGATGGCGGCGATGCGGGGGGCGCGCAACCAGCGGGTGCGAACGGAAAGCCTTAGGGCTGAACTCGCGTAGAAAAACGGATCAAGCGCGGTGCTGCGCCGGGCGGAGCAAGCCCCGCCCCTACAAAGGATAAGAAGTCATTCGCAGAATCACTTATGCGGTGGGATTTGGACGAAGGAAAAGGGGAAGCCCGTCCGAAACTTGCCGTAGGAGGCGGCGCAGGTTAGGCGACTTCCCCTTTTCCCTCACTTGAGCGGGCTCTATTCCCGTTCGTCGAGCAGAATCCCAAACGATAATCGGCTAGTCTATTCGGTAAATACTGTACGTTGGATGAAAATTTGGTCCCGCGCGGGGGGGTGAGTGCGCGTGACGCACGCGTTTGCGGCCAGGCTCGCGCTGAGATCCTTCGCGGCGCTCAGGATGACACGCCTTAGGCTGTTGGATCGAGGTCAGAAGTAGGCGGCGCCGCCGTCGACGTTGATCGATTGGCCGGTGATGGCGCTCGATTGGTCCGAGCACAGGAAGAGCGCGGCGCGAGCGATTTCGTCGGCGGTCTGGCCGCGTCCCTGAAGAATCGTGTTGAGAAATCCGGCGAGCTGATCTTCCGGGCTGACATTGAGGCGCTTCGCGAGCGTGGCGCCGAGTTCCTTGGACATAACGGTTTCGGTCACGGGACCGGGGCAGAGCGCGTTGACGCGCACGCCTTTGCGCGCGGCTTCGGCGGCGGTGACGCGCGTGAGGCCGAGCATTCCTGCTTTGGCGGCGGCGTAGGCAGATCCCCAGCCGAACGCCGATTTCGCCGAGAGGCTGGAAATATTGAGGATCACGCCCGCGCCGCGTTCGTACATTTCGGGGAGCGCGGCTTTGGTGAGCAAAAACGCCGCGCGCAGGTGAACGTTGATGACGTTTTCGAAGTCGGCAAGGGGATATTCTTCAACGGGGACGACGGGACCATAGTGGCCGGCGTTGTTTACGAGGATGTCGACGCGGCCAAAGCGGTTGCGGGCTTCGCTGAAAACGCGAGCGCAATCATCGGCTCGCGAGAGGTCGGCGGTGATGTGTGTGGCGGCCTCGCGACCCGCGCTCCCATTGATTTCGGCGGAGGTCGATTGGAGTTCGGCTTCGGTGCGCGCGGTGAGGAAGACAGAGGCGCCCTCGGCCACAAATAGACGGGCGATGGCGCGGCCAATTCCTCGGCCGGAACCGGTGACGAGCGCAACCTTGTCTTGAAGAAGATTGGAACGAATCTCTTGAGAGGTCATAAGCGGGTCAAAGGATAGTGAGTAGGGAAGCGCGTGGCAAGGCGTAGGCAAAGAGACACTGGCCCACAACTGGCCTCTGGGCCAGATGCGGTTATCTCTATGGAGCTTTTAACCTTGGCGCATGGAGATCCTGTCGGGCTCCCCTTCAAAACGAGGCGGTCGATTCTTTGCGCGCGTCGTGGCGCGCGGATTCGCGACAGTGTTCGCGACCGGCGTCGTGCTGATTGCAGCGAGCGTCCTGTGGCTCACAGGCTGCAACGGTGTTGTCAACACAACCACGACCAGCAAGGGTTCAAATAGTGGTTCGGGCGCCGCAACCGCGCCGGCGATTACCACGCAGCCTACCAGCCAGACGGTAGGCGTGGGCCAGGCCGCGACATTTGTCGTGGTCGCAGCCGGCAGCACTCCGCTCAGCTATCAATGGCAGAAAAACGGGGTCAGCATTTCGGGCGCGACGTCGAGTTCGTACACGACTCCAGCCGCAGCCAGCGCGGATAACGCGGCGAGATTCACTGTCGTGGTCAGCAACTCCGTGGGAAGCGCCACGAGCAACGCCGCGATTCTGACGGTCACTTCGGCGCAGCAGGGCAATGGCGCGCCACAGATCACGATGCAGCCTGCGAGCCAGACGGTGACGGCTGGGCAATCCGCGACGTTTACGGTGGCGGCCACAGGGTCGCCAACCCTTGCCTATCAGTGGCAGAAAAATAGCGTGAATATCGCGGGCGCGACTTCTGCGGTGTACTCGACTCCCGTCACGGCTACTTCCGACAGCGGCGAGATGTTCGATGTCGTCGTCAGCAATTCCATCGGCAGCGTGACCAGCGTCTCCGCGTCGCTCACGGTCAATGCCGCGTCAACCGGCGCTCCGCCTCCTCCGCCAAGCGGCTCTTCCACCGACGTCACTACCTATCACTACGACAATTTGCGCACCGGCCAAAATACGCACGAAACCACTCTCACACACTCCAATGTGAATTCGTCGACATTCGGATTGCTCGGCGCTTTTCCGGTAGATGGACACGTTGATGCGCAGCCCCTCTATCTCTCGGGCGTTGCGATCGCGGGGCAGGGAACCAAGAACGTGCTCTACGTAGTCACCGAGCACGATTCGGTCTATGCGTTCG
>Ga0209169_10002484_pt1 | contig 11080 bp, 11 predicted proteins | sample HubBroMetageWRM4_FD_188346 | JGI IMG/M metagenome (GOLD analysis project Ga0209169, IMG submission 188346) | Warmed soil microbial communities from the Hubbard Brook experimental Forest, New Hampshire - Hubbard Brook CCASE Soil Metagenome WRM 4... | ecosystem: Environmental > Terrestrial > Soil...
AATAGCCGGTCGCCTCGCTTAGCCTCGGCCGCGATCGGAACAATGTTATCCCCGACTGCAATCGCTTTTGTGATCGTAACCCGATCGCCGTCCCGCGACGTGTACTCGATCATCACAACCGCATCGGAACCTGGCGGCGCGGGCGCGCCCGTCATGATGGCTGCTGCCTTGCCGGACTCAATTTTGAAAGCCGCATCGACTGAGACGCCAGCTTTGACTTCGCCGATGACCTCGAGCGTAGCTGGAAGCGTGGCCAAATCAGCGGCGCGCACGGCATAGCCATCGCGCGTGGCTCGGGGAAACGGAGGGAAATTGCGGTCGGCCAGCACCGGCTCGGCCAGGATCCGGCCTGCGCTGTCGAGCAGTTCCAGCAGTTCCTTGCCACTGGGGCGCAGCGCGGCAGCGTGCTCTTCAACTACGTGTCTTGCCTGTTCGAAGCTCAGGATGGTGGCCGGTGCGGATGGCATCGAGAAATAATACGACACGGCATGTCACCACTGAGTCACAGAGTAACCTAGAAAAGAAAAAAGGGAATTAGGACTCTGTGACCCGGTGACTCTGTGGTGTTCCGTTGAGCGTTTCGCGCAAATCCTGCGGATCCGTCGCATAGATCATCGCGGTGTCGAAGTCAACGACTCCGGCGTGCACAAGTTTCTCCAGTTCGCCGTCAAAGTCTTGCATCCCCTCGGAGCGCCCGTCCCTCATCGCTTGCAGCAGGTTTTGACCAGAGGAATCGTTTGCTTCAATACAGGATTGAGTTCGGGGATGAGACTTGAGCATCTCGACGATCGCAATGCGGCCGGAACCGTCCTTGCGGGGTACGAGCTGTTGCGAAACGATGTAGCGAAACGTTCTTGCCAAGCGGCTGCGAATCGATGACTGTTCGGGCCCCGGAAACGCGCACACCATGCGTTCGACAGTCTTAGCGACACTGACCGTATTCAAGCAGGTGAGAACCAGGTGCCCGCTTTCGGCTGCCTCCAAAACCATTTCCATGGTCTCGCGGTCACGCATTTCTCCAACCAGAATCACGTGCGGCGCTTGTCGCAAGGCGGCCCGCAGAGCCACAGCAACAGACGGAGTATCGCTGTGCAACTCGCGCTGGTGAATCGTGGCACGCTGGTGGCAGTGCAGAAACTCAATGGGATCTTCGATCGTGATGATATGACAAACTTGCGCCTGGTTGATGCTGTTCAGTAGCGCGGCCAAGGTAGACGACTTCCCCGAGCTTCGCGGCCCCGTCACCAGCACGATGCCATCGCGAAGGTGGGCCACTTCCTCCAATTGCCGAGGCAGGCCGAGTGAAGCCAACGCCGGAATGGCAGTCGCGATAACCCTCATCACAACCGCACAGCTTCCTCGTTGGATGAAGACGTTCACCCGGAAACGACCGACTCCGGGAAGTCCATAAGATATGTCGCAGAAGCCCTGCTCGCGGAGGATGGCGATGGCCTGCTTGTTTTCGCCGATCAAATCGGAGGCGATGCGGCGGGTATCGTCGGCGCTGAATGGCGCGAGTCCGCGACCCTGCACCCCGATCAGTTGGCCGTTAATTTCTACCTGCGGCATCCGGCCGGGAGAAAATATGAGATCGCTGACTTGATCGTTCGCCCGCAGGATGGAAGCCAATAGTGCGTGCGTGGCCAGTGGGCCCGAACCCGTCGACGGATCGAGGACAACAGAGATCGGAGCGTTTCCCGGTGCCGCCATAGCTTCATTTCTGGGGAGCAGGGGGATTGATCCCGATGAGTGCCTGAAACTTCACTGTAGCGAATTTAGGAGTGGGTTTCTACGGAGAACGTCAAGGACATAGACCTTCGTAACGAGAAGTAGAAAAAGCCCTACGCAAGAAAAAAGGCGACCCCTTTGAGCCGCCTCCAGTCAGCCGCTGAATCCCAACTAGTTCTTCGTGCTCTTCTTTTTCGAGCCGTAACTGGTTTCGACCGTGGCTCCCAGGCTCTGCAGCATAGCCTTCGCCTCTTCCGCGTGCGGACCCGTGGGCTGCAACTCGAGATATTTCTGGAAGGCCTCGGATGTGCCCGGGGGCGCAACCATTTTGTCCCCTTGCAGAGTCGCGCCACCAATCAGGTTCGTTCCCTTCCAATAATAGGCGTCCGCACGGTTGGGGTCGGCAGCAATCGCTTTATCGAAGGCTTCCGCCGCGGCTTTGCGCATTTCCGCATTACTCGTGATGTTGGCATTGGTCAAAATCGCGCCCAGGTTGAAGTAGTACATGCCCGCGCCAGCAGGGTCTAGCTGCGCCGCCTGGTTGTAGGCCTTGACCGCATCGTCGGTCTTGCCCAGCTGGGCTTGAGCCTTGCCTAGATTGTTGTAGAACGAAGCCAGGGTTTTGGTCGCGTCAGGGGGCTTCGGCGAAGGCGCCGTATCCAAAGCTTTCTGCTTGAGATCGACGGCTTTCTCGTAGCCTGTAACTGCGGCTTCGTAGCGCTTCGTTTTCTCTGCGCTATCAGTCTGCTTGGCTGCGGAAGCGATTTCATAGTCCCCGAGTTTTGCCCAGAGCAGATCGCGGGTCGGATCCGTCTGCGTGGCTTGCGTGATCTGTGCGATGGCAGTATCGAAATCGCCGGTGTCCGCAGCTGCCTTGGCAGCCGCGAGCTTCTCATTCAAAGTTTTGACGGTCGAGGTTTCCTTGGCATTATTGGCTGCCTGTTCCTGTTGCTGCTTGAGCTGTTCCGGGGTCAAACCCAAGCCTTGGGCGGCAGAGCCCTGCTCTTTCTTCATATCGAAGTCCAAGGGGTTATCGCCCGGGACAACGGTGAAACCGTTGAAGTGGAAGACCTCTTTGTTGTCCGGTCCGAATAGCGTGACCTTATAGTGGCCGGGTGTGATGCCCAAAGAAAAGTACTCGCCCTTGTTATTGGTTTTGACGTCGTATTTGCGCCCGGTGTCGACGTTCATCCACTCCACGACGCCACCAACGATCGGCTTTCCGTCCACATCCTTGCACACGCCCTTGATAACACCTGTATCCTGGGCAAGCGCCGGCATCGCGCATATTCCAGCCACCAACATAAGAAGGGCTGCCATTACGAAATATTGCTTCATCGTATTACCTCCGGCTCAAACTTGAATTTCGAATTCCTTCAGGGTGCGGCGTGTAAGTCATGCAACCCGCCATGCTACACCCTCTCCACCGTTTCACAATAGGGGACCGGGTCTGCAGCGCCGGCTTCCTGAAACGCCCGCAGCCGAAGCACACAACTATCGCACAGTCCGCAGGCTCGATCTTCCCGGCTGTAGCACGACCACGTTAAATCGAAGGGAGCTCCCAATTCAAGGCCGAGGGTGACGATTTCCGACTTGCGCAAGCCGATCAGCGGAGTCACGACTTCGATGCGGCCGTCCTTTGTTCCAGTCTTTACAAGCTGATTAAACGCCTGATAGTAAGCGGGCCGGCAATCAGGATAGCCCGAGCTATCCTGTTCCACCGCACCGATGTAAACTTTTTCCGCGCCCAGAACTTCAGCCCAGCTCACCGCGACCGACAAAAAGTGCGTGTTGCGAAACGGCACGTAGGTCACCGGAATCTCATTGCCCAGCCCAGTTAGTGCTGACTCGGGAACCGCGATGTTGGGATCGGTTAGCGCGGATCCGCCAATCGCTCGCAAAGCATCGTTTCGAACCATAAGCCGGTCGCGAATTGCCAGGCGATCGCAAACTCCCAGAAATGCCCGCCGCTCACGTTCTTCAGTACGCTGACCATAGCTGACATGCACGGCGGCAGCTTGATGGTCCCTCACGGCCAGCGCGGCGCACACGCAGGAATCCATGCCACCACTGAGCAGAACCACAGCCCGGGATTTGGATTCGCTCACCATTTGAACACTTGCACCACAGAGTCACAGAGACACAGAGGAATCAAGAAAAAGAATGAAGCCAATGAAATCCCTATTGGTTGTCGTCGCCTCCTCCGCTGTGCCTCTTTGTCTCTGTGGTATAGCTTTACACGCTCTTCAGCGCAGGATCCCAAATGAATTTATGGATCTGCAGTCCGAGGCGAGCAGAAACGTTGTCGGCGAGCATCCACTCCGCAAGCTCACGGGGATCGAGCAAACAATGCGAACTATCCCGCGTGCCACTGGAATCCTTACGGAAAGCCGGCGAGAACAGGACTGCGCTCACACGGCGCGCCAGATTATGATGCGCCACGAAATCGCGTGCGAACTCATAGTCCCCCCGGTTACTCACTACGAATTTGACCTCGTCGCCTGAGTCGAGGGCGTCGAGGTTCTGCATGTGGAAGCTGTCAGGTTCCCCCGAATTCGGACACTTCACATCCACGATCTTGACTACGCCTTTGGGCACCCGCTCCAGCGGGCGCTCGCCGCTGGTCTCAAGCAACACGGTATAGCCATCGTCCAACAAGCATTGCATCAGAGGCACGACTTCCCGCTCTTGCAGCATAGGCTCGCCGCCGGTGATCTCGACCAACCCGTCGGAGCTCAACTGCTCAACTTTCTCGATGACTTCTTCCATGGTCATGCGATGCCCGCCGCTGAACGTGTACTCGCTGTCGCACCAGGAGCAGCGCAGATTGCATCCAGTCAGACGCACAAACACACAGGGTAAACCCGCATGCGTGGATTCGCCTTGAATCGATTTGTAAATCTCGGTGATCTGCATCGGAGCGCGTTTAATCCGCGTAGGTGGCGGTCGTGGAATCGGTCTCAAACACGGTTACTTGTTTAACGCGTACCCGTCCGCCGGTCGCGTGATCGAGCCTTTTGTTTGCTTCGTCGTAGAAATACTTGGCCAGGTTTTCTGCCGACGGATTCAACACAGTAAACGGCTCCAGATCGTTAATCATCTGGTGATCGAGCCGGTCGATTGTGGGTTTCATCACCTCGCGCAAATCTTTGAAATCCAGGAGCAGCCCGGCTTTGTCTAACTCCTTGCCCGCCAGCGTAACCCGCACCTTGTAGTTGTGCCCGTGCGGATTCTCGCACTTGCCCTTGTAATTACGCAGGTAGTGTCCTGCGGCAAAAGAATCGTCAACCGTAACTTCAAACATAAACCCTCGTGACCGCCCGTCAGCATAGCGAGGCGCGAGGCCTCACCGAACAGAATATTGTACCGCGACGGAACGATTCTTCGGTGGAAGCCGGGCGCCTCTCAAAACAGCCGGATAGCCTTGGCCTGCTCGATCGCAGACACTTTCCTGAGTTCCGCCAACACCGGCTCGGGCACGACACTGTCCACGTGCACGACTGCGATGGCTTCACGCGCCGCGCCGGGTTGCGCGCTCCCCACGCGCCTTCCCAGCGAAAAATCTGCAATGTTGATTTTGTGGTTGCCCAGGATCGTGCCGACTTGCCCGATCACGCCCGGGACGTCGCGATTGCGCAAATAGACCAGGTTGCGCTCCAGCGGAGCTTCTACTTCAATGCCGTCCACATGCAGTAAGCGTGGAGCGTTCTTGTGCAGCAGAGCACCTTTGACGACGTGCTCTTCCGAATGCGCCTTCACCGCGATCGAAAGCACGCTCCCCGCGCCTCCCGTCGATCCTTTAGGCTTGCGCTCCTCGTGAATGCGTAATCCGCGCGAGGAGGCAATCGCAGCCGCGTTCACCAGGTTCGCCTTTTCCTCCAGCGCTTCGTTCAAAATGCCCTTGATAGCGGCATTGCGGATCAACTCCGTTTTCCATTCCGCAATGTGTCCGCTGTAACCCAGCGAGATTTCCTCGAGCGCACCTTCGCTGACTTGCGCCAGGAAGGAACCCAATCTCTCCGCCAGTACGATGTAAGGTTGCAGTTCGACATACTCGTCGTGCGAAACCGACGGGACATTGACGGCGTTCTGGATCACGCCGTGCTTCAAATATTCCTTCACCTGCAAAGCGATCTGATAGCCCACGGCCTCTTGAGCCTCGTGAGTTGAGCCGCCGATATGAGGCGTGAGAATCACGCTCTCCAGGGCCGTGAGTGGTGAATTCTTCAGCGGCTCTTCGACAAACACATCCAATGCTGCGCCGGCAACGTAGCCTTGCTTTACGGCGTCAGCGAGCGCTGCTTCATCGATCAGTTCACCGCGCGCGCAGTTCACCAAACGCACACCGCGCTTCATCTTCTTCAAAGACTCGGCATTGATCATGCCAGTGGTTTGCGGGGTGAGTCCAACGTGCAGCGTCAGATAATCTGATGCTGCAAAGACTTCGTCCAATTTGGCGAGAGTGATGCTTTCTTCCTTGGCAACGGCAATCGAGACGAAAGGATCGTGGCCGATGACTTCCATTCCGAAAGCTCGCGCCCGACGTGCCACTTCCATTCCAACTTTCCCCAGTCCGATAATGCCCAGCTTCTTGCCTCGCAGTTCCGTTCCTTGCAGCGATTTCTTCTCCCACTTGCCGGCGTGCATCAATTCGTTGGCACGGCAGAGTTGACGGGCCAGAGCCAGCATCATCGCCAGGGTATGCTCCGCAACCGCAACCGCATTGGCTCCCGGCGTGTTCATCACGGCTATGCCCTGGCGGGTGGCGGGTTCCAGATCGATGTTGTCGACGCCCACTCCAGCTCGACCGATCACGCGCAGCTTGGGCGCGTGACTCAACAGCTTGGCATTCACTTGAACTGCAGAGCGCACGATCAGTGCATCGGCGGATTCCAACTGCACGGCTAATCCGCCATCCATCTGCTCCGGAGTAACGACGGTCCATCGCGGCTCGCGCAAAAGCTCGGTGGCGGACGCGGAAATTTTTTCGGCAATGACAATTTTCATAAGTTCACTAAATCAGCCACGGTTCGCACGAATTTCACGGATAAGGCACAACATAGATCTTTTTGTCAGTGTTGATCCGCGGCGGCCTTTGGATTTTCAACTGCGAGCGACGGCTTCCATTCTCGCCGACCTTGCATAAACTTCCTGCGCCGCGCGCACGGCAGAGCCATATTCGATGGATTTGCCGGTCACACTGGCAAGCACCTGCTCCAGCGCAGCCAGAATTCCGACGGTATCAAGATAATCGTAGTATCCCAGATGCGCGATGCGGAACAGCTGCCCCTTCATCTCGCCCTGACCGTTTGCTACGACGGCAGCGAAAGAGTCGCGGAATTGTTTTACGATCGTTCCCGAATCAATTCCGCTCGGCGATTGAATGGCAGTAAGCGCCGCAGACGGTGCCGACGGAGAGAACAACTTCAATCCCAATGCCTGCGCACCCGCTCGCGTCATCTCCGCTGCCAGTTCCGCATTGTCGATGAGCGCTTCGCGTCCAGCTACCAGATCGCCATCGCCCATCTGTCGGATGAAATCCAGCGCCGCACCCAGCGCAGCGAACAACGATGTCGCCGGAGTATACGCCGACTCTCCCTTGGCGGCGGCTTTGCGTTCCCTGCGGAAGTCGAAGTAATAGCGCGGAGACTTGGCCGTCTCCATGCGCTTCCAGGCGCGTTCGCTAATCGCGCAATACGCCAGACCCGGCGGGATCATGAGCGCCTTTTGCGATCCGCCAATGATGACGTCAATGCCCCAGCCGTCTACGTCAAAGTGTGTCGTGCCCAGGCCAGTAATGGCGTCCACGACCAGCAGCGTGTCGTCGCTCGCGCCGCGCACCAACTGCGCAATGCCCTTCACGTCATGACGCGCGCCCGTCGAACTCTCGGTCGATTGCATGTACACGGCGCGAACGTCCGGAGTGAGCTTGCGCCGAATTTCGTCCAGCGCGAATGTTTCACCGTAGGGAACGCTGAGGACTTCCACCGCGCATCCGAAAGCTTTGGCCAGATCGCGCCAGCGCTCGCCGAATTTCCCTGCCGTCAGCACCAGCACTTTGTCCCCAGGCGAAGTCAGGTTCGAGACTGAACCTTCCATTACGCCCGTGCCTGAAGAAGCCAGCACCAGGACGTCGTTCTTGGTGCCGATGAAGTCCTTCATGTCGGCCAGCACTCGCGAGTACAAGGCGCGAAAGTCGGCCGTGCGATGGTGCATGGCAAATGAAGCCATCGCGGTTTGGGCCGCAGGGAGAATGGGCGTGGGTCCCGGAGTAAAAAGGCGATTCTTGCGTAGCATGTGAATAAGTTCCTTTGAAATGTCTGCACTAACAGTTTAACCGGAACCTCGATATTGCGCCCCGCAGCCGGCAAGGCGTTCAAGCAGCTGTAGAGACGCGGGTCGCTGCGTCTCTCCCTACGCCCAGACTATAATTCGAGCATGAGCCTGATCGAACAGATTCAGAAAGACATTACCGCTGCCATGAAAGCGCGCGAAGAGCAGCGGCTGTCGACCTTGCGCATGGTCAAAACCGCGCTTAAGAACCGCGAGATCGATAAGATGGCCCCGCTCGACGATAAAGAAGCGCAGCAAGTGCTAAGCACGCTGATCAAGCAACGCAAGGAATCCGTCGAGCAATTCACCAAGGGCGGACGCCAGGAAATGGCGGATAAGGAGGCTGCTGAGATCACTTTGATCGAGGCTTACATGCCAAAGGCGGCTGGTGAAGACCAGATCGTAGCCGGGGTAAAAGCGGCCATCGCCGAAATGGGCTCGCCCTCCATGAAAGACATGGGCACCGTAATGAAGAACGCCATGGCGCGTTTTGCGGCTGCGGGTCTGCGCGTCGATGGCAAGTTGGTCAGCGAAGCGGTGAAACGAGAGCTGAGTCCGAAATAGTGGAGTACGGGCTTATCGCCCATTGTCACTTGCTTCTCTGCAATTCCCGATAAACTTCGCTCTTCGACATCCCCGTTTCTTTGGCTACTCTCTTGAGCGCGGCTTTCTCGTCGAGCTTCTCTTCCGCGATGATCTGCTCCACTCGTTGCCGAATGCTCGCTCGCGAAGGCAGCGCTTTCTGTTCCGTAGCTTCCATTTTGCCGATCAGCAGAGTGATCTCGCCCTTGATATCGCCTCGCGCTTTCAATGTTTCCAGAACCTGTCCGGCGTGCCCGCGCAAGAATTCTTCGTGGATTTTCGTCACTTCCCGCGCGATCACCACGTGACGTGCCGGTCCCAGAACTTCGACAATGTCTTCGAGGGCCTCCTTGACCCGATGAGGCGCTTCGTAAAAAACCTGCGTCCGTGGAGAATCGCGAATGCTCTCGAGAGCCTGTCGGCGTTGGCCGACCTTTGCGGGTAGGAATCCGCTGAAGCGAAATGAATCCGTAGGCAGCCCGCTCGCAACCAGAGCCGCCAGGAAAGCGGCTGCGCCGGGAATTGGCACCACCGGCACATGATGCCGTACGGCAAGCGAGATCAACCGAAATCCGGGGTCGGAAATACCGGGCATGCCCGCGTCCGTCACCAGAGCGATTCGCGCTCCCTGCTCCAGTTCCACTACCAGTTCGGCGGCGCGCGTCATTTCGTTGTGTTCGTGATAGCTGGTGGTCCGAGTGGAGATGCTGTAGTGGTTGAGCAGTTTCTGGGTCTGGCGAGTATCCTCGCATGCGATCAGGTCGCATTCCTTCAACACCCGCAGTGCTCGCAGCGTAATGTCTTCCAGATTGCCGATCGGCGTTGCCACCAGATAGAGTCCGGGTGATAAGTTGGCGGCTCTGTCGCCTCGATGCGAAATTTCTTCTGTTGCCATCGACGCGAGTCTATCACCGACCTCGACCGGAATTATGTGGGCACGGGCGCTTACATTGACGGCGGGCGGGGCAATACCTAGAATCGAACACAGGAAGAGATTCGCTTATCTATCGAGCTATTTCGACACGCCATGCCACTTTACGAATACGAGTGCAAAAAGTGCCATCACCGCTTTGAGCGGATCGTGAAATATTCCGATCGCCCCATGAAAAAGTGCCCGGACTGCGGCGGCGTGGTCGAGCAGACGATTACGGCTCCTGCCGTACAGTTCAAGGGTTCAGGCTGGTATGTCACCGACTACGCCAAGAAGCCTGCGGCTACAGCGTCTTCCTCGAACGGAGATTCCAAATCGAAAGACGAGTCTTCGAACAAAAAAGAAAGCTCCAAAGAGGATTCTTCTTCGAAGAAGGAAGAAAAGGCTTCGAAATCGAGTGAGAAGTCTTCAAAGTCAGAAACCTCCAGCAAGAAAGAAAAGAAATAACCCCTCATTTATCGCCAGGTCATGTCATAACCAAGCGTGCTCAGAATGTGATTTTCGAACTCATATTCGAGAATTACGTTGAAGTCCTGCGTGAACTCCCAAGATGCGGCGTACCTCGTGAGCTCGGGCTGGTAGAACGAGTATGCCGTGGAATAGCGCACATTGCAGGGCTTGGGACAGGCAATCAATCCCGTGGGAGCGGGCCGCTTCTCGCCGGTCGCAGCGAGTAGAGCCACAGGCGAGACGTCTGGTACGGGCGCTACCAAAAGTTCACGAGGCTCTACGCTCAAGGCTTGTGGATCGCCTGGCCGTATTTCTGGAGACGCGTCGTCAGAAAGTTGCTGTAGCGGGTTGAGGTCGATCTGTTGCGCCACGCTCTGCTGCGCTTCAGCCCAGATGGCTTGCAACTCCGCGTCGGAATGCTGGGTCTGATTGATAAACGCGGCAGTCGGAATCGTACCGCCTCCTCCGCATCCCAGCAGAATTCCGGCAAGAACCGCCGTGACGGCATTTTGCTTCATCATTTTCCCGCAAGGCGCTACCAGTGTCATCGGCACACTGTATTCTGAATACACCTGCGGGGCTTGCCCAAACGTCACGCGTCTTCCGGGTAAACAAACTAGCCACGGATTTCACCGATTAAAAACGATTTTCCTGTAGAGCCGTGGCTGTCTCTCATCTTCTGACTTTTACCGGTTCTTTCTCTCCCACGCGGCGGCTGACTTCAAACTTCATCTTTCCAGCCTTCTTGTCGGCATCCACGATTACGTGATCGCCGTGCAGCACTTCGCCGTCGAGAATCTTCATCGCTAGCGGATCCTGCACCATCTTCTGAATTGCCCGCTTCAACGGGCGTGCTCCAAAGTTCGGATCGAAGCCTTCGCTGAACAGCAAGTCTTTTGCCGCGTCGGTCATTTCAAGAGAAATCTTACGTTCGGCCAGCAGATGCCGAACATCCTCTAGCCGCAGCTCAATGATCTTGACCAACTGCTCTTTGCCCAGCGGTCTGAAGATAATGATGTCGTCGACGCGATTCAGGAACTCGGGCTTGAAGTGCGC
>Ga0209169_10002485_pt1 | contig 11077 bp, 5 predicted proteins | sample HubBroMetageWRM4_FD_188346 | JGI IMG/M metagenome (GOLD analysis project Ga0209169, IMG submission 188346) | Warmed soil microbial communities from the Hubbard Brook experimental Forest, New Hampshire - Hubbard Brook CCASE Soil Metagenome WRM 4... | ecosystem: Environmental > Terrestrial > Soil...
TGGCTGCTCTGTCGCAGCAAAGCACGACTGCGCCTTCTCAAAGCGCCAACTCGCCGCAACAAAACGCTGCGCCTGCGACACAAAACCCGCCGACGCAAAACCCGCCGTCGCAAAACAACGCCCCGCCCCAGCTCCAACCCCGGCCTGCCGGTCCGTCGCTTCCACCACCCAGCCCCACAGACCGCCAAATCACGCTCGACGTGCAGGTAGCGGATCGATCTGGCATCGCTGTCCGCGGACTGCAGAAGCAGGATTTCACCCTTCTCGACGATAAGCAGGCAAAAAACATCGTATCGTTTCACGCTGTCGATAGCGCAGCAGGCCCGACAACGGATCCGCCGGTCGAAGTTGTGCTAGTCGTCGACGCAGTCAATGCTTCGTTCCAGGCTGTCAATTACGAACGAAATGAAATCAAGAAATTCCTATTGGCGAATGGAGGCAAGCTGCCGCTGCCGGTGTCGCTGGTTGTCTTCACCGACGCCGGAGCAAAGATTCAGGATGGATCCTCGCGCGACGGAAACGCTTTGGCGTCGCTCTACGATCAATACGAAACAGGTGTGCGGACAATTAACCGGTCTCAGGGATTCTACGGCGCGGCCGAGCGCTATGATCTCTCGCTCAAAACCTTGACCCAGCTTATTGCATACCAGACGCCGCGGCCCGGTAGAAAATTGATGATCTGGTTCAGTCCGGGGTGGCCCCTGCTTTCGGGGCCAAATGTCCAGCTTACCGGCAAGGAACAGCAGAGTCTTTTCGGCTCAATCGTCGCCGCCTCCACCGGACTCAGGCAGGCCCGCATCACTCTCTACAGCGTTGACCCGCTCGGTCTGGCGGATGCCGCCACTGTTCGGATTTCGTACTATGAGGACTTTTTAAAAGGTGTCGCCTCTCCGAGCCATACCCTGCCCGGCGACCTGGGATTACAGGTGCTTGTGGTTCAAAGCGGCGGCCGCGTTTTCAATTCAAGCAACGATCTCTCTGCCGAAATCGCGCATTGCGCGTCGGATGCCGATTCTTTTTATGTTCTATCGTTCGATCCTGCTCGGGCTGACCAGGCGAACGAGTACCACTCAATCACGGTCAAAATCAACAAGTCGGGGATTACGGCGAGAACGCGCACCGGCTATTACGCCCAACCGTGAACTTTTCATGCAAGACATTCGCACTTTGCGGATGTTTACTCGGGAGCGTTCTTTCCGACAACAAATGATTGTCAGGAAAATTAATGCTCAATCCATTTGCTTGAGGAAGCTTGAAAGGCAAATAACAAAAGCCCACCACGAAGCAGGCGATGAAGGACGCCGCAACCAACCAGACCCACCACGGGATGCGCGCAGAAGACATGCTCTTTGCCGATACGATTCGAGACGCTCATTATAGGCGCGACCTGTGCAGAACCGGCGAAGAGACTTCTCCCAGCGTCGCGCAATTGACGACGGCTCTGTGTGCTTCCGATCGTCCGCATCGGGGAATCGAACTTGAGCCGGCGTGAGCACAGCGAGAGCCCGCAGGCGAAATCCTGAGCGAAGCGAAGGACCTGTTCCAGCCAAAATGGAAAGATGAATATTGGTAGCGCTACCGGGAATCGAACCCGGGTTTGAAGATTGAGAATCTTCCGTCCTAACCCCTAGACGATAGCGCCATCGAGTAGACGGTGATTATAACAAAGCCTGCGAGCTGCAGGTATGGCTTCAGCTCGCATTCGCTGGTAGAGCCAGGCATGCAGTTCCTGCTTTTTGTAAGCTGGCAATTCCCCAGCTCTCCCCGAATTCTGTGCGCAAATTAATTTTTAAATGCTTGACAACTTCAGTCGGCAGTAGAACAATCAAAAGCGAACAAAAGGCGAATATTTGAATTCCGCCCCCAGAGCCGGTCGCGGCCCTGACGTTCCCTGAAATCCTGAGGTCTCCATGTCGTCTTTACCGCTGGTATCGACTGCGGCCCCAGGCCGCTTTGTTCCCGTCGCCGCCTCAGCACGGTCAATGCTGATTTTAGAACGCTTGGCAGCCATGCCCAAACTGGCTGGTGTGACTCCCGCATCGCGATTGGAAGTGCGGGCCAGTCCGCAGATGGTTTCAAGCGGCATCCGTGAACTCGATGCGCTTACCGGCGGCCTGCCCCGAGGATGCCTGACCGAGATTTGCGGACCAGCCTCATCCGGCCGCACCAGTATATTGCTGGCCACCCTGTCAGCTGCGACTCAACGGCAGGAAATCTGTGCGCTGGTCGATATCAGCGATGCGTTCAATCCCCGCTCGGCTGCGGCGGCAGGGGTGAATTTCGAAAAAATGCTTTGGGTGCGCTGCGGGATGCGTTTGCAAAAATCACCACAGAGACACAGAGTCACAGAAAACAAAATCGAAAAACCGGTCGAGCAGGCCTTGCAGGTTACCGACTTGCTTTTGCAAAGCGGTGGCTTCGGGTTGGTGATCATCGATCTCGGCGATACTCCATTGAAGATGGCGCGCCGCATTCCGTTGACCTCCTGGTTTCGTTTCCAACGCGCGATTGAGCACACGGCCACGGTGTTGTTCGTCATTAGCCAGGCACCTTGCGCCCGGACCTGTGCCTCGCTGTTGCTGAAAGTTTCCGGAAAGAAGCTTTCAGCTTTCAGCTCTCAGCTTTCAGCAGAAACTTCTCCGACTCATGCCCAGTTTCTCGATGGACTTCAAGTGCAGGGAGAACTTTTGCGCTCCCGGTTGGAACGCAAACCAGCGGGATCAGTCGCAACCGCATTCGCAACAAAAGTGGGATGAAAAGGATTGACTCATTGAGTCAATGAGTCATTGAATCAATGCGTCAATATTTCGCCTGCATCTTCGTTCCCGATTTTCCCGTGGAGGCGCTTTTGCGCGCGGAACCGGAGTTGCGCTCGCAATCCCTGGCCACGCTCGAAGGCAAAACTCCACTGCAAAAAGTTTTTGCGGTGAATGAAAATGCGCGCCGCGCCGGAGTCAGCCCGGGAATGACCAAGCTACAAATAGAAGCCTGCTCCAATATAGTGTTGCGGGAACGCTCTCTGCTGCAAGAAGCCGCTGCTCACGCCGCCCTGCTGGATTGCGCGCAATCGTTTTCGCCCCGAGTGGAAGCCACGGGCTGCAACACCATCGTGTTAGATCTTGCCGGATTGCAGCCGCTCTTCGGCCCTCTGCCAAAAATTGCGCGCGCTTTGGCACGACGCGCTTCTGATCTTGGACTCGAAACCAGCGTGGCCGTGGCTGGCAATCCGGATACAGCAACACTTGCGGCTCGAGGATTTTCCGGCATCACTGTAATTCCGGAAGGCAAAGAAGCGAATCAGTTGGGCAGTTTGCCGGTCGAAGTATTATTTGAAAACTCAACCCAGGAATCCGCGCGGCTTCTGGAGACTTTCAGCCGCTGGGGAATTCGCAAGCTGCGTGATCTGGCGGCATTGCCCAACGTCGCGCTGAGTGAGCGCCTGGGGCAGGATGGAGTCCGTTTACAAGCGCTGGCACGCGGCGCCACTTCGCGCACATTGGTTCCAGTCGAGCCGCGGCTGATTTTCGAGGAAACCATCGAACTGGAATATCCTCTTGTGCTGCTCGAACCATTGGCATTTCTGCTGGGACGGCTATTGGAGCAACTGTGTGCTCGCCTGGAAGCCCGCGCGTTGGCAACACAAGAACTGCGACTATGCCTGGAGTTGGATAATAATAATGGAGCAACAGGCGCCCCTGCCCATCCAGGCCGGCAAAGTTTCCACCGCACCCTTCGACTCCCCATCCCACTACTTGACTCCAGAACTTTCCTCAAGTTATTGCAGCTGGATTTGAAGGCGCATCCTCCCGGCGCGCCCATCGTCATGATTCAACTTGCCGCAGAGCCAGTACGGCCACGTTCAGCGCAGAACGGACTTTTTCTTCCTCCCGCGCCCGAACCGGAAAAACTGGAGCTTACTCTGGCCAGGATTGCGGGCATCGTCGGCGAAGACAAAGTGGGATCGTTGCGACTGTTGGACACGCATCGTCCCGAGGGATTCCGCATGCAACATTTCGCACCAGAACCGTGTTCACCACAGAGCCACCCTTCGACTGCGCTCAGGGCAGGCTCCGACACAGAGAAGAACAATTCAACTCTTTTATTTCCTATTTCTTCTTTGAGTTCCTCTGTGTCTCTGTGTCTCTGTGGTGACGATCTCGTGACCGCATTGCGCATCTTCCGCCCCTCGGTCGACGTTGTAGTGACCATTCAAGACGGCAAGCCCACGCACATCACCTGTCTCAGGAACAAAGCAATGCAGGGAGAAATTCTATGGGCCGCCGGACCGTGGCGCTCCTCTGGAGACTGGTGGGAGAAAGAAGGCTGGGCGCGCGAGGAATGGGACATCGCAGTGCAGGCAGAAACTGGCATCGCTTTATTTCGCCTGGTCCGCGATCGGCTCGACGGAAGATGGTTTTTGGAAGGAACGTATGACTAGCAAAAAGCACTCAGCATTCAACCATCGAAGATTCATACCTGCTTGTGCTGAGTGCTGAATGCTTCTCTATGTATATCGAGCTTCACTCCCGCTCCGCTTTCAGTTTTCTCGAAGGCGCTTCTCTGCCTGAAACTCTGATAGCAGCGTGTGCCAACTTGAACATGCCGGCGATGGCGCTGCTCGATCGCGACGGCGTTTACGGCTCTCCGCGTTTCCACATGGCAGCGAAGAAAGCAAAAATAAAAGCGCACATCGGCGCTGAAGTAACCTGCGAAAACTTTTCACCACAGAGGCACAGAGTCACAGAGCAGACAATAAATCACAAATTAAAAGATTCCTCTGCGTCGGAGCCTGCCCTGAGCGAAGTCGAAGGGTGTCTCTGTGGTAAATTCCGCCTTCCTCTGCTCGTTTCATCCCGCATCGGATATCAAAACCTCTGCCGCATGATTACAAAAATGAAGCTGCGCTCAGCCAAAGGCGAAGGGGCAGTGCGAGAGGAAGAACTGCAAGAACATGCCGCTGGACTCATCTGCCTCACCGGCGACGACAACGGCCCGCTCGCTTTTTCGCTGGCTCACGGCGGCATGCAAGAAGCGCGTACTTGCGTCGAGCGGCTGGCAGATATTTTCGGACGAGACAATGTCTACGTGGAACTGCAGCGGCATTTTCATCGCGAGCAGGAAGCCCGCAATCACGCCGCCATCGAAATTGCCCGCTCGCTTCATCTTCCTCTACTTGCGACTAACGGTATCTGTTACGCAACCGCTCGGGAGCGCGAGCTTTGCGATGTCTTCACCGCCATCCGTCACCATCGCACTCTCGCCACTGCGGGACGTCTGCTGGCACGCAATTCCGAACGCCATCTGAAATCGCCGCAGGAGATGCAAGCCCTCTTCGTCGATCTCCCCGAGGCCATTGCGAACACGGCGGAACTATCTTCGCGGCTCGCATTCACTTTCAAAGATCTGGGATACGAATTCCCCAAATATCCCGTGCCCGAAGGCGAAACCATGATGTCGTTCCTGCGCGAGCGCACCAGGGAAGGGTTCCAGCAGCGCTATGGCCGTGCGACATCCGAACTGCAAACTCGCGCCCGCTGCCAGATTGAGCGCGAACTGAAACTCATCGAGAAGCTCGACCTCGCCGGATACTTTCTGATTGTCTGGGACCTGGTCCGCTTCTGCCGTGAAGAAAATATTCTGGTGCAAGGACGCGGATCCGCCGCCAACAGCGCCGTCTGCTATTCGCTCGGCATTACCGCAGTCGACGCCGTCAGCATGGAATTGCTTTTCGAGCGCTTTCTTTCCGAGGAACGCGGCGAATGGCCCGACATTGATCTCGATCTTCCTAGTGGCGATCAGCGCGAGCGCGTGATCCAGTATTTATACAAACGCTATGGCGAGCGTGGCGCGGCTATGACCGCCAACGTCATCACCTATCGCAGCCGCATGGCTTCGCGCGAAATGGGTAAGGCTCTGGGCTTCGATCCCGAGACCCTCGACAAAGTTTCTGCCGCAGTTTCCACTTGGGAATATCGTGATGCCAACGACACCTTTGATCTTCGCTTCCGCGATGCCGGATTGGATATAAATCACCCCCGGCTGCGCAAATATTTTGAGCTCTGCGTCGCGGTCCAGGATTTGCCGCGCCATCTCGGCCAGCATTCCGGCGGCATGGTGATTTGCCAGGGACAACTCGATTCCGTCGTGCCTCTGGAACCCGCATCGATGCCGGGCCGCGTGGTGGTGCAATGGGACAAAGAAGATTGCGCCGACTTAGGCATCATCAAAGTAGATCTGCTCGGTCTGGGAATGATGGCCGTGCTCGAAGATTCGCTGCAGCTCATCCGCAACCATCATCGCGAGGAAGTCGATCTCGCTCACTTGCCGCCCGACGATCCTGTCGTGTATTCCACGCTGCAAAAAGCCGACACCATTGGCATGTTTCAAATCGAGAGCCGGGCGCAGATGTCGTGTCTGCCACGCCTGCAGCCAAAATGTTTTTACGACATCGTGGTACAAGTCGCCATCATTCGTCCCGGACCAATCGTGGGGCAGATGGTGAATCCATACTTACATCGGCGCATGGGACGCGAGCCCGTCAACCATTTGCATCCCACGCTCGAACCCGTGCTGGCGCGCACTCTAGGCGTACCTCTGTTCCAGGAACAATTGCTGCGCATTGCCATGGTCGCAGCCAATTTCACCGGAGGCGAAGCCGAAGAATTGCGCCGCGCTATGGGATTCAAGCGTTCACAAGCTCGCATGAAAGATATCGAGGCCCGGCTTCGCAGCGGCATGGAACAAAATGGCATTCCACGCGAAGCGCAGGAGCAGATCGTTCTTTCGATTTCTTCGTTCGCTCTCTACGGATTTCCCGAATCGCATGCCGCCAGTTTTGCGCTCATCGCCTACGCCAGCGCTTACTTGAAATGTCATTATCTCGCCGCCTTCACCGCTGCGTTGCTCAACAACCAGCCCATGGGATTTTATCGTCCAGCCACACTCGTGAAAGATGCGCAACGGCATGGCCTGAAAGTTTTGCCGATCGACGCGATGAAATCAGGCTGGCAATGTACGTTGGAGCAGTCAGCGCTCAGCAGTCAGCACTCAGTAAGTTCAACCGCCTTACGTCTCGGTCTACGCTATGCCCGCGGATTGCGCGAAGAAGCTGGTCAGGCGTTGGTTCATCAGCGTAATCTCATTCCATTCACTTCCGTTCGCGATCTAGTCCATCGCGTCCCCGAGCTGCGCAAAGATGAATTGAACACCCTGGCGGAAATTGGAGCGCTGAATGAAATCGGGAATTCACATTCACCACGGAGACATGAAGGCACGGAGAAAACCGATAAACGTAATAAGAAAAATATCTCAATAAATGGGAACCCTTCAGATACCTCTGTGTCCCCGTGTCTCGGTGGGGAACCCGCTTTTCACCGCCGCGACGCCCTCTGGCAAGTCGAGCGCGCGGTCCGCCGCTCCGGCCCATTGCTCGACGAACTATCCGAGCCCGACGCCAACTCCCCGTTGCTTCCCATGAACCCCGAAGAACGCCTGGTCGCTGACTTCCGCGGCACTGGTATGACCGTCGGCCCGCACCCTATGGCTTATCACCGCGCGCGAATGGATGCGATGGGCATTCGCAAAGCCAGCGATCTCAGCCGCATCCCCGATGGACAACATCTCCGCATTGGGGGATGCGTCATTTGCCGCCAGCGTCCCGGCACCGCAAAAGGTTTCGTATTTCTCAGCATCGAAGACGAGACTGGCGTGGCCAATGCGATCGTCATGCCCGATCTGTTTCAGAAAAACCGGCTACTTTTAAGTTCCGCGCAGTTTCTCATGGTGGAAGGAATTCTGCAGAATCAGGACAATGTCATCTCAGTGAAAGCCGAGCGCGTGATGCCGCTTTCCATCACCCGTGCGGAAACCAGTTCGCATGATTTCTACTAAGCCGTTATCAACAAAATCAATATTTCAGAAAGATTAATTCTTTCCGCCTTTCTCACAAATTCACAGCCTCTCGGTTTATCATTACTACATACGTACTCTTCGTCGAGTTTAATGAGCGCGCAGTGACTGCGCTCAATCATAAAATTCCCAATTCATGGACTTAGCAGTCCCAAGGAGCATCAACGATGGCTAAAGCAAAAACTCCCCGCACCCCCGCCACTCCAACCAGCAAACAAGTTCTCACCATGCCCGAGGCAGGATCTGTAACCCTGGTTCGAAAGACCTCGCCGGCAAACGGCTTACCAGCCGATCTGGAAGTGAAAATCCGCGAGCGCGCGTATCAACTTTACTTGGAACGAGGAAGCACTCCCGGCCACGAGAACGAAGACTGGATCAAAGCGGAGAGCGAAATTCTCGCCACCAAGAATCATCAACAGACCGCATCGGCGTAAATTCCACCAATCGCGACGCCCACGTAGGCCCGGGCTCTGGTCCGGGCCGCGGAGCGAAGCTCTGCCAGAAATGTGGCCCTGAAAGCCGCCGGACAGCTCCGCTCGTCCGGCCTTCACGGTTGCTTATGCGGATGGTTTCTGAAAAAATACAACCTAGGTTTCCCCCATGTCGCAAATAGGTAGTTTTGCGCTTCTCCTTGCGCTAGCCCTGTGCGCCTATTCTTTTCTGGCAGGTCTGCTGGCGCTGGTCATTAAAGGGCCTGGGTCCGGGCGCCTGGGTGAAACCGCGCGCCGTGCGGGTATTGCCAGCTTTGCAATCGTCTTCCTCGCCGCCGTAGTGCTGGTGGTCGCAGCTTTCCAAAACGACTTTTCCATCGCCTACATTTTTCATCACAGTAATCGCGACCTACCCGCGCCTTATAAGTTCGCCACTCTTTGGTCTGGGCAGGAAGGCTCGCTGCTCTTCTGGGCACTGTTGCTCTCCGCATACGGACTCGTCCTCAGGCTGCGCTACAAAACTGACGTCCGTTTGTTTGCGCATGCTTCGGTCATCATCGCCGCCGTCCAGGTCTTCTTCTTATTGTTGTTGAATTTCGCCGCCAATCCTTTCGGAGTGATGCAAGGTTCGTTACCCGCCGACGGCAACGGGCTCAACCCCTTGCTGCAATATCCCGAGATGGTGATCCATCCGCCCATGCTTTATTTGGGTTATGTCGGATTCACCGTTCCCTTTGCCTTCGCGCTGGCCGCTCTGATCATGCGCTATCCCGGCGAGAAATGGATTCAGATTACCCGGCGCTGGACCATGGTGACCTGGGGATTTTTAACCTGTGGAGTTTTTCTCGGCGCACACTGGGCTTACTCGGTCCTGGGATGGGGCGGATACTGGGGATGGGATCCGGTCGAAAACGCTTCGCTGATGCCATGGCTCACCGGCACGGCGTTCCTTCATTCCGTCATGATGCAGGAAAAGCGCGGCATGTTGAAGACCTGGAACATGTGGCTGATCTTTTCCACCTTCATGCTTTCGATCTTCGGCACTTTCTTGACTCGCAGCGGCGTAGTCAGTTCCGTACATGCGTTTGCGCAATCTTCGATCGGCGACTGGTTTGTCGCGTTTCTCGCGATCATCTTCGTGACTTGCCTCTTCTTCTATATAAAGAATCGCTCGCACCTGCGCACCGAACACAAACTTGAATCGCTGGTCTCGCGCGAATCCAGTTTCCTGTTCAACAACCTCTTATTGCTGGTGGCGTGCTTCACCGTTCTTTGGGGAACGCTCTTTCCGGTGCTTTCGGAGTGGGTTCAGGGGCACAAAGTTACAGTCGGACCTCCATTCTTTAATCGTGTGAATGTGCCGGTCGCGTTGCTGCTTTTGCTGCTGACCGCGGTCGGACCATTGCTCGCATGGGGGAGGACGTCAGTCGAGAGCCTGAAACGCAACTTCCTATGGCCTGCCATCGGCGCGCTTGCCGTTGGCGTGTTGCTAGTGGCGCTCGGCATGAAGCCGTGGACAGATATTTCCTACTTCTACTCGCTGATGACGATCATGTTGTCCGCGCTGGTGGCGTTCACGGTAATTTCCGAATTCGTTCGCGGAGGCCGCGTGATTGGCCGCCATACCGGCCAGAATCTTTTCGCCTCCATGGTGCAACTCGCGCATCGCAATACTCGCCGCTACGGCGGATACATCGTCCACTTCGGCGTGATCGTCATTATGATCGGTTTCGCCGGCTCCGTATTCAATCAGGACAAAGAGCAAGAGATGGGCTTCGGCGACAAGTTGACCATCGGCGCTTACACGCTGGTCTGTCAGTCGTACACTCAGGATGACAATCCGAATTACGGCAGCGAATGGGCCGTGATGAATGTTTTCAAAGGCGGCAAGCAGATCGCCACGCTCAACCCCGAGCGCCGTTTCTACAAGGCGAGCCAGCAGACTTCCACCATGGTCGCCAACCGCTCGACGCCACAAGAAGATCTCTATGTGGTCTACGAAGGCCAGAATCCGGACACGGGAAAGCCGATCATTAAGGTCCATCTGAATCCCCTGGTCATGTGGATTTGGATTGGCGTTTGGATCATCATCGCCGGCACGGTCGTAGCCCTGATCCCGAATGCGGTACCGGTGAGAGTTCCAGTCCCGGCCCGAATGCGCGCCGAACCGGTGGGAGCGGGCGACTGATGGAGGCCGAAACCAATCTGTTATCCCGCCTCTTCTTGTCATCCCGAGCGAAGCGAGGGATCTGCAGTTCTCGACCTTCCCAAGAAATTGCGGATTCCTCGTCGCTGCGGCTCCTCGGAATGACAGGTTTTTTCTTGAGGCGCAGCGCGCAACTAATCCTGCTGACTCTCGCCCTCTTCACCCTGCTCGGCGCCGGCGACGAACCCGCCCGCGTCAACGATCTCGGCCATCGCATGATGTGCGTCTGCGGATGCAACCAGATACTGCTCGAATGCAATCACGTCGGCTGCGCTTACTCCGATCGCATGCGTGCCGAACTTGTAGCTGCCGTGGATCGCGGCGACAACGACGACTTAACCCTGCAGGGATTCGTTCAGAAATATGGAACAACCGTAATGGCCGCGCCCACCAAAACAGGATTTAACCGTGTGGCCTGGATCATGCCGTATCTGACGCTTGTAGTCGGCCTCGGAACTGTCGTACTGATCATTGGTGTCTGGAGAGGTCGCGGAGAAAACGGCGATGGTGGCGGCATAGGTGGAGGACGCTC
>Ga0209169_10002486_pt1 | contig 11076 bp, 6 predicted proteins | sample HubBroMetageWRM4_FD_188346 | JGI IMG/M metagenome (GOLD analysis project Ga0209169, IMG submission 188346) | Warmed soil microbial communities from the Hubbard Brook experimental Forest, New Hampshire - Hubbard Brook CCASE Soil Metagenome WRM 4... | ecosystem: Environmental > Terrestrial > Soil...
GCGCCGGGCAAATGGTGGTGATCACATCGGAATTGCCGCCTGCTGGATTCCACGCATCGGACACGCCGCCCGCGACCTTGCAAGCCAGCCTCACCGATACGGACATCCCCACCAGCGCCGGGATCCCGCACCAGGGTCACACGCTGCGTTGGGTTCTAATTGGAACGGCAGTGGCTGCGGGATTGGGAATCGGCCTTGGCGTTGGTCTAACCCGCGGCGGGGGAGCGCCACCACCGCCGCCCACGGACCGCAATCCGAATCCGTGACGCTGAGTTGGGCACACCGTAATTCAATAAAGCATGGCGCATTTGTGCCCAGGCCGGATGGACTCTGTACTTGATCGCGCATTGCGATTTCTATGAGCTTGCCGGAACAGCAATGGCCTCTCTGGAGGGATCGGTTAAGAGGATTCGCGCTCGACCACGTTGATTTAGGTCTGGGCGTGCTGGTCACGCTGCTTGGGCTGATATTGTTCCGATTCTCCGGGATCGGCGCCATTGATTCGCGCGCCGGTTTTGCTTTTCTGCAAAGCATCGAACAAAGCTCGCTGGATTTGCGCTTCGAAACGCGCGGCGCGCGCCCGCACGACGACCGCATTGTCATCGTCGGCATCGACGAACAGACGCTGCAGAAAATCGACTCCTTTCCCCTTCCCAGAAAAAACTACGCGACGTTGATAAATAAATTGAGCGCTGGCGGCGCTCGTGTGATTGCCTTCGACGTCACGTTTCCGACGCCGGAGAGTAATTCCGGAGGCGAAGCGCTGCGGAAATTGCGGACGGAGCTCGGTGCTGCGGCATCGCCCGCGCTGCGGAAGCAGATCGAAGACCTGGAACTGGCCAGCGATCAGGACGCCGCGCTTGCCGCCGCCATGAAGAACAGCGGCAATATCGTGCTCGGCCACATCTTTCTGGATTCCCAGCCCGACCCGAAACTGGCAGAGGAATATTTCAACATCGCGTGGGCGCACGTATTTCCTCAGGTGCTGCCGGTGGGATTTAAGCGCGGGCTGAAAGTGGACCTGGGCCAGGTGTGGAAAGATAACGGCGGGTTGGTGAAACAGGGCGTCGAGGCTAACATCCCCAAACTTGCGGATGCAGCCGCGTCCTTTGGATTTATCAACATTGTGCCGGATTCCGACGGCACGTTGCGCCACGCCTTGCTGATGATCCGCTACCAGGATCTGGATTTTTTCCCCTCGCTGGATTTGGAGGTGGTGCGCGCTTACGAAAAGATTCCGGACCAGCAAATTGCCGCCTACATCGCGCCAAACGGGCTGGAACGGATTCAGTTGGGCCGCCACACACTGCGGCATGCAAGCGATGGCGGCGCGCTATTGAACTACACGGGCCCTTACCGCACCTACGCGCAGTATTCGATGTGGGACGTAATCAGTGGAATCGTGCCGGCGGACACCTTTCGCGACAAGATCGTTCTGGTGGGAGCAACGGCTTTGGCCATCGGCGATATTCGGAACACGCCGTTCCCGGGCCAAGACGCGATTTATATGGGAGTGGAAGTTCACGCCAACATCATAGACAACCTGCTGCACAGCGAAGAGCAGGGCCGCGGTTTCCTGAAGCGCGGACCTAATGAGATGGCCGTGGACATGGGTTTCATACTTTTGTTCGGGCTGGTTTTCGGATTCTTGTTCAGCCGCGTGACGCCCCTATATTCCACGATCACCGTGCTGCTGACCCTCACGGCCTATGCGTGGTTCGTTTATTTCAGTTTCGTGCACAAAGGGCAGTGGCTCAGCTTTGTGATTCCTGCTGGCACGCTCGCGGCGAACTACGCGGCGATTACCAGCCTGCGCATGATTCGCGAGGAACGCGCCAAGCGCAATATTCGCAAAAGCTTTTCCCAGTATCTTTCGCCTGGCGTGATCGAGCTGATTGAAAAAGATCCGGAGAAATATATCCGGCCCGGCGGCGAGGTGAAGGAACTCTCCGTGCTATTCAGCGATATCCGCGGATTCACCACCATTTCTGAAGGGCTGACGCCGGACCAACTGGTGCACCTACTCAATGAATACTTCGGGAAAATGACCGACTTTGTTTTTGCCACCGACGGCACACTCGATAAGTATATCGGTGACGCCATCATGGCTTTCTGGGGCTCACCGTATCCGCAAGAGGATCACGCATCGCGCAGCTGCACGTGTGCATTGCGCATGGCGGGGGGCCTTGCGGCGCTGAACTCCAAATGGCAAGCGGCGGGACGGCCTCCGATTTCGATTGGCATCGGGTTGAACACAGGCCTCGTCAATGTGGGCAACATGGGTTCAGCGCGCCGTTTGTCCTGGACTGTGATGGGCGACAACGTGAATCTGGCGTCGCGCCTGGAAGGCATCACCAAGCAGTATCACGTGCAGATTGTGATCAGCGAGGCGACCTATCGGCAGGTCTCCAGCCAGTTTGTTTGCCGCGAGCTGGACAAGATTCGCGTCAAGGGCAAGAATTTGCCGGTGAACATTTACGAGCTGATGGATGTAGCCGCCGAAAAATCAAAATACGAAAAGCTGCTTGAGCAATTCGATCGCGCCATGGCCGCCTACCGCTCGCAGAATTGGCGCGAGGCGGCCGCCTCGTTTACCGATGTTCTGCTGAAATATCCGGACGACGGGCCCAGCCAGGTTTTCCTCGAACGCGCCATGGAGTTTTCTGAGAGCGCTCCCGAAGGCGAGTGGGACGGCGTGTACGTGATGAAAACGAAGTAGCGCGGCAGGCTCGTGAGCTTTTCAGATTGGTTTCGGCGTGGCCCGCAGCAGGAACTTCCGATCAGTTGTTACGCAGCGACGCCGACAGCGTGAACATTCCCTTCACTCTCTTCTCTTGTTTCCAGTCGTGATACGTGTGGCACTCGAAGCAGCGCGACTCAGCAGCTCCGCGCCCGCCGCGATGGCATTTCTCGCAAGTCGCGATCCCGGGCAGCAGTACGTCGGCGGTCTCCTGGCTCGTCGTCGCACCCGAATGGCATTCGACGCATTTAAGAAGCTTATGCGTATCATGATTGAACACGGCGTGCTGAAACCAGCGCTGGGTAATATTGGATTTAGCGACGATGGGCAACGGTGCATTCGCCGCGAACGTCAATGCGTGACATTGCGCGCAAGTTTTTCGCCACATCAGTTCTTCCGATTCCGCCACGCGCAGCGTCACCCACTGCTGCTCGGTGAGCACACGCACCGCGGGCGGGATCGGCTGCTGCGGCAGGTTCCGGTTCGGAGCCGTCGCGTGTAGATCGGCCGGATGATTCGGAATATATTGCTGAAACTTTTGCACCAGGAACGCGTGGATCACTTCGGGCGTATCGTGCGGCACGCCTTCCTGGAAACGCGCATCGAACTGCAAGCCGTGGCACAGAGCGCAATGTTTTGCGTAGGTGACGGGAGACATATACGCGCGTTCCGGATCCATGGATGGCGGAATCGCATTTTGCACGACGGGCTCAACCTGGGTCGTACTTGATCCGAACCGCCAGCGCGATTCCGGTTTCGCCGTGCGATGGCAATCATCGCAATCCAGTTGCACCGGACCATTCGGCCCGCGCAGATTGTGTTTCAAGTGTATCGCGTGGTTCAATTTGATCGTGCCCGGATCAACACTGCCCGGGCGCGAAGCCGCGAATTCGGGATGGCCACCGACGAAGCGCGTTATGCCCGAAGTAAAGTGCGTCGCAGCTCCGCTGGTGTGCAGGTTCGCATGGCACTGCGTGCAACTGACGTCCGCGGTTACCGCCAGGCGTGGATGTCCGCGATGTTCTGCGTGGCACGCGGCGCAGGTCGGCGTGAAAATTTGATTCGCGTGATGCAGCGGCGCGTTGTGGCACGAACCGCAACCCTGGTCGCTCGCTTTTGCGCCGAATATGCCCGCCTGCTCCACATGGCAGGCATTGCACCGCGCTGTGAGCACCGCATGAGATGCGGACATCCTGCCGCCACTATAAATGCGGTCGTTGCGCGCCAGCGCGTACCCGACTAGCCAGAGCAGTGCAAGCGCCGGAAGCGTGACAGACAAAATAAACCGCAGGCGCCGGAAAGGGTGCGAATGTTTGAAATATTCCAGGTCAATCCGCTGCGCCAGATTTTTTGTTGTCAGCTTGGCTCGTGCCACCGGTACTCGCCTCAATCCGTTTCGAATCGCCGCTATCCATTGCTTCAGTAACGCAATGCCATAATCGCGTGCGCGCAACCCAGCAACAGCAGCGCTAGCGACAGCGGAACGTGCAGCATCAGCCATCCGTGCAGCCAATGGTGATAGCGAATCTGCCGCCGCAGCTGCCGTTCCTCTTCGCAGATGTCTTCCAGATTTTTTACGGTGGCGTGCAGAGCAACGGGCAACAGCGTCCTTAAGCCTTCGAATATCCCGTCGGCTTTGGCCGGATTCGAAAGCGCGGCGACTTGCGCGCGTTGCTGTTGGAGAAAAGGCCGCATGTCGCGGCTGTAAAAATTGCACAGGGGAAGCGTATCGGTTGTCGCGATCGTCGCGGTTGCCACGCTCGAGCGCGAGCCTGCCGCAGGCGCCGCGCTCTGCGAATTCAGGGGGCCGCAAGCTGCCTCTACTATTCCGTCGGCCTCGGCCAGCAATTGCGCGCGCACGCGATCAATCTGCTCGAAAATTGTCTCCATCGGGATACGCGTGGTCATCAGCGGTGGCATGTAATGCTGCAACAAGGCGCCGAAAATCCCGCTCGCGACCACCACGATCAGCAGCACCATCAGCACGCTGGTCAATGGCCCGCCGAATCGAAAGCCGCCATGAAACAAAATCAGCGGCAAGCTCAGCAAGCCCAGCCACAGATGTCCGCGCATCCAAGTCTGCGCGCGGCCCAGTCTCCAAACCGGGACTTTCTTCCGCGCCGCCAGCAGGCCTGCGAAAATCATGCAGAGCGAACCGGCGATCCCAAACGTCAAGCCAATGGCGCTGCCTCCGCTCGGTCCAGCGGGCGAACTCGCAGCATAAACGACGTAAGTGCCCGTCGCGAGGCCCAAAACAATCAGCGAGGCAATGAGCCACGCTCGATGTGTGCGGTCAATGCGCAAGGTTTTGTGCGTTCCCGTGGTGCAGAATGGCCGTGTCAGCTTTCCGGCGTCGCGCCCGTGCCTTGTTTCAGCAAGTGTGCGAAAAATTTCCGAGGATTCACGCGATGCGCCGCGTCGTGCGGGCAAGCATAGACACAACTAGGCTCCGCGAAATCCGAGCAAAGATCGCAGGACGTAGCCTTCTGCTTCAGCAGTGCTTTTTTCTGCCCAGGCACTCCCGGCACGTCGGAGAAAACTTTAAACGGATGCATATTGATGTTGCCGTATGGGCAACTCTCGGCGCACAACCCGCAGCCAATGCACCAATCCTCGATAATCACTTCCAGCGAATTGCGCCGGCGGATCGAGCCCACCGGACATCCCACCATGCAGAGTGGGTCCAAGCATTGTCGGCAGGAAGTGGCCACCAGGTAATGATCGAATCGCAATCCTTCGCGCACCAGGCGCGTCACTCCGTCGTGCGCATCCGCGCAAGCTTTTACGCAAGCGTCGCAGCGCGTGCAGGAGTCCAGATCGAGCAGCAACAAACTCTGCGCTTCCATCAGGCCCTGCTTCAAAAAGCTGTCGAGCGGCGTGCTGTCGATCATCACCAGCGTTTCATGATTCATCCGTACGCGTTCTTGCCCCACCTGTGCCAGTTTTTGACGAACCCCGGGGAACTGCCGCGTCATGCTGGTGAAATCCTGGGCGCTGATGCGCACCACCTCCACGTGATCTAGCGCCGTGCATGTCGCGCTGCGTGCCGTATCTTCCAGCAGCGCCGTTTCGCCGAAATATTCGCCACGCGAAAGGTAAGCCAGCACCATCTCGCCGCCGGCATGGGTCTGGGAAACTTTCACGAAACCGATGCGCACCAGATAAAAACTGTCCGCCGCGTCGCCCTGGCGGCAAATCACCTGGCCCGGTGTGAAGCGCAGCAGTTCGACTGTTTCGCGCAATCCCTCGATGAATTCGTCCGTTAATTCCGCAAACACGGGAACCGCCCGCAGATGGGAATCCAGAGCGCGTTGCCGGTACGATTGATCCAGCCGCGCACGAAAAGTTTTGTTGCGCTGCATGATGTCCAGCACGTTGCGCAGCATTTCCAGCGCCGTGCAAGCGGTCTCCGCGCGTACCGTCGCCGAGCGCGGGTACAAGCTCATGCAAGTCATTTCGCCGAACAGATCGCCGGGGCCGAGCATGGCCACCGGATTGTCGTAATTCAGGTCCATCGGCGCGTCGATGTGAATCCAGTGCTGCGAGGTTTCTTCTTCGCGGGCGTCGTTCTGGCGTTGCGTCAGCTTGCTGGAAAGTTTTCCCAGAAATTTGCGGACCGCGCCTTTGGTTTTTACGTGCGCGATCGGGCTGGCAATCGAAACCTTGGCTTGGCCTTCCAGAAGATAAAACGCTGTGGAACCGTATTCGCCTTCGCGACAAATCACGTCGCCGGGTTTGAACTGTCTGCGCACCACGGCGTTGCGATTCAGGCTTAGAAATGTTCCGGAAACGCCCTCGAAGAAAGGGAGCTCCTGTAGTTCCTCGAGCGTGACTGGTTGAGAATCCGGCGTCCGCGCGATCGCTGTCTGCGTCACAACTTTATTCGTCAGCGCGCCCGTCGGACAGGAAACCATGCACTCGCCGCAGGAAACGCAGGAGGATTCACCCATCGGCTCGTTGTTATCGAAAGCGATTCCCGTTGCGGCGCCTTTGCCCATGCGTCCCAAGACAAAATTCTCACGGATATCGCTGCAGCCGCGGATGCAGCGGTCGCAAAGGATGCACGCGTCGAAATCCACGGCGATGCTCATCGAGGAATTGTCTGCGCTGCGACGTGTGGCGCGCGGCGCATAACGTGTCGCCGTGATCTGCTCTTGTTTAGCCAGCGCTTCCAGCTCGCAATCGCCGGATTGCCGCTCGCGCGCGCACGGGCTGGGATGATCGGACATCAGCAGCTCGATCAGCGTGTGCCGCGCGCGCTTCACTCCGGCGTCGGCGGTCTTCACTACCATGCCCGGTTCCACTGGACGAATGCACGATGCGGTGTACACGCGCGCGCCCACGTCCACCACGCACAAGCGGCAAACGCCCACGGGCTTTTCGTTCTGCTGGTGGCAAAGTGTGGGGATCTCGACGTCATGCATCCGCGCGGCGTCGAAAATCGTAGTTCCGGCCGGCACCGAGACTTTTCTGCCGTCAATCGTGAGTTCCACCAGCGGGCTCGCACTCATGCGCGCCCCAGTTTCGCCGCTGCGAAGCTCGGCGCGGCTCCTCCGCCGGATCGTTCACCGCAAGGGCAAACACCCGCAGGACAGCGCCGCTGCAAAATATGTGACTCCACTTCCTCGCGAAAGTGCTTCAGCACCGAAGCGATCGGTGCGGGCACGACTTGCCCGAGCCCACAGATTGAAGTTAGCCGCAGGGCGCCAGAAAGTTCGTCAATCTGTGCGACATCCGCAGCCGAGCCTTTTCCTTCGGTCCAACGCGTCAACATTTCCACCAATTTCTGCGAGCCGACGCGGCACGGCACGCATTTGCCGCAGGACTCATTGCGGAAGAATTGCGTCGAATTCAGCGCCATGTCCAGCATGCAGCGATCTTCCGCGCACACCACCAGCGCGCCGGAGCCCAGCATCGATCCCGCATCGGCCAGTGATTTGAAATCCAGCCGCACGTCCGCCATGGAGGCCGGCAAGTATCCGGAAGATGGCCCGGAGGGCGCGAAGCCCTTCAATTGTTTTCCATCCGCGATCCCGCCGCCGTAGTTGAAAATCAGTTCGGACACCGGCGTGCCCAGCGGCACCTCGTACACGCCGGGATGCTTCACATCGCCACTCACCCCGATAAATTTCAGTCCGGCGGCGCCATTCAAGCCCTGCGATTTGTACCAATCCACGCCGCGAAACAGAATCGTGGGCACATTTGCAAACGTCTCGACATTATTAATGACCGTCGGCTTGTTCCACAGCCCCTGCTGCACCGGAAATGGCGGTTTATTGCGCGGCTCCGCGCGCTTGCCCTCGATCGCCTCCAGCAGCGCCGTCTCTTCACCGCAGATATATCCGCCCGGGCTGACAAATATTTCCAGGTCGAAGCTCAATTCGCTTCCTAGCAGCTGCGGTCCGAGCAAGGCGTTCCGCGTGCAGCGCCGGATTTCATCGTGCAGTATTTTTTCCTGGTCCTGGTATTCGTGGCGGATATAAAGGACGCCCTTCTGTGCGCCGGTGAGCACGCCGGCCAAAATCATTCCTTCGATCACCAGGTGTGGCAAATGCGTCAGGATGAAGCGGTCCTTGAACGTGCCGGGCTCGCTTTCGTCCGCATTGCACACGACAAATTTCTCTGACCCCGCCGCCTGCCGCACCATCTGCCATTTCGATTCGGTGGGGAAGCCCGCTCCACCCAGGCCGCGCAGCCCGGAAGCCTTCAGCGTTTCAAACGCCGTGGTCCAGTCGCGCGATTTTATCAGGCGTTGAATCGTCCGGTAATGTTCCCCTTCAGCGTACGGATCGGAAGCGCACGACACCCGGCGATGCACCTGCGAAATTTCCGGCAACGCACCGCCTGCCAGTACGTCGCCCACCATTGCCGTGATCTGATTCTGCGAAAGTCCAGTGTAAATATGTTCGTTGATTGCGACCGCGGGCGGTTCATTGCAGCGGCCCAGGCAGGAAACTCCGCCCAGCTTTGCGTCTGCAAACGCGGACTGGCCGAACGATTCTTCCAGTCCAGCGCGCAACGCGCCGGCACCGCGCAAATGACAGGACATGTCTTGACAAACGCGCACGTCTGCTTTCGGCGGTGGCGTCAAATGAAAATGAGGATAAAAGCTGGCGACGCCGTGCAGGTGATACAGCGGCACATCCATTTTTTGGGCGAGAGCTTTCAGTTGATCGGCGGGCAGGTAGCCGAACTGGCGTTGAATTTCCCTGAGCTCACTGAAAATCACGGGGAAGAAATCCTCACCGGGGGAGAGTATGCATTCGCGCCCCGGAAAACAACCACCAGTCTCGAGCGGTGTTGCGTATACGGATATAACCACGAGCGTCGCGCGAAATCCAGCCTGCAATTATTCTTGTGCAATGCGCCGCGAACAATTCAGCCTGAATTTAGTTGATTTCGATAGTATCCGATAGTACAAGGTGGCTGATTCGCAGGATTTTCATGCGCCACTGCACTCGCGATCCGGCATCCTGCTCCGCCAAATTGCAAATGAATACGAAACTCGCCACAAAACGCCGCGTGCTCGCGATTTCTCCATCTTTATTTTTTGCTTTTCTCGCTGCGAGCGTAGCTGTTTGCCCCAGCGCGCGTGCGCAACAAACGGTGCCGCTGCTCTTCGCGTTCGATGATCATGCAAGCCAGCCAGTCCAGGCGGGCCGGGCTTCTCAGGCTCCGCGCTACATCGGTCCCGGCTCGTGCGCGTCCACCACATGCCATGGCAGCGTTTCGCCACGCACCGACAATCGCGTGCTGCAGAACGAGTACAGCACCTGGATCGTTAAGGACAAGCACTCCCAAGCTTACGCTTCTCTGCGGAGCAATATCGGCGAACGCATGGCCGCGATTCTGGGCGTCGGCAAAGCGGAGTCCGCGCCAAAATGCCTGGCGTGTCACGCGCTTGATGTTCCGGCGACGCAGCGCGCTCGCACCTTCGACCTCAGCGAAGGAGTGAGCTGCGAAAGTTGCCACGGTCCGGCTGCTGTCTGGCTCGGCCCGCATACCGAACGTGACTGGACGCATGAAAAATCCGTCGCGGCAGGCATGTACAACACACGCGACCTCACCAAGCGCAGCGAAAAATGTTTGAGCTGCCACCTGGGCAGCGAGGAAAAATCCGTTGACCATGAAATGATCGCGGCCGGACACCCGGACCTTTATTTCGAACTCGACTCTTTTTCCGCCGTCATGCCGCGCCACTGGAACGAACCGGGCGAACCGGAAGATGGCGACCCCTGGTATGACGTGCGCGAGCTGACCACCGGCCAAGCCGTGCAGCTGCGTCAATCGCTGCTGCGCCTGGAGTCTCGCGCGCACGGAAAATACTGGCCCGAATATTCCGAGCTGCAATGCTACTCGTGCCATCATAGCCTCACCCTGCCGGAAAATAGTTGGCGCCAAGCGCGCGGATATTCCGGGCGTCGTCCCGGCGATCCGCCGTGGAATCCCTCGCGCTACACGATTTTTCACGAAGTAGCTTTTCAGGCGGATGGTGACGGCGCCGCAAAACTGGATTTGGAGCTCACGGGCCTGGGGCAACTGATGAGCCGGCTGAATCCGGACCGCGACGCGGTGGCCGCTTCCGCTGAAAAGTGCGCGAAACTCGTGGGGGATTTGTCCGCGAAAGTTGACGCGATGGCGAACGATCCGGCGTTCGCGCTACGTTTGCTGCGGAAGGTTTCAGGCGATGCGGACAACATTTCCGCGCAGGGCGAGCATGCCGCGGCGCAGGCCGCCATGGCTGTGCAATCGTTGTTTGTGGCTTACGAGCGCAACGAGAAGTTCCCGCGCTCGGCCGAGCTGCGTGTGGCCATCAGCGCGCTCTTTCAGGATTTGCAGGACCCGTCCGCGTACGATCCTGCGCGCTTCGCCGGCAAGCTACGCCAGGTAAACGCGCTGCTGCCGTAAGCCAAGATGCCGCGGAAAACGTTTCTACGACATCTGAAAGCCAGGTACGAATCATCGCGCCAAGATCGTCGGGAGGACTTGCGTGCAAAATTATGACCTTGTCGTAATCGGCTCGGGCCCGGCCGGTGAAAAAGGTGCTGCTCAGGCGGCCTATTTTGGCAAACGTGTCGCTCTGGTTGAGTGCAGTGACATTCTGGGCGGTGCGTGCGTAAACACCGGCACCATCCCGAGCAAAATTCTGCGCGAATCGGCGCTGTATTTTTCCGGCATACGCCAACGCGGCTTGTACGGTGTGGACTATTCGCTGCGTGAAGGCTTGACCGTCAAGAATTTCATGCACCGCAAGGACGTGGTGGTCGCGACCGAACGCGAAAAGCTTGCCAAAAATCTCGCGGCGCACGGGATTGACCTTATTCGCGGCGTCGCTG
>Ga0209169_10002487_pt1 | contig 11076 bp, 9 predicted proteins | sample HubBroMetageWRM4_FD_188346 | JGI IMG/M metagenome (GOLD analysis project Ga0209169, IMG submission 188346) | Warmed soil microbial communities from the Hubbard Brook experimental Forest, New Hampshire - Hubbard Brook CCASE Soil Metagenome WRM 4... | ecosystem: Environmental > Terrestrial > Soil...
CTGGTTATTGACGACGAGTCACAAATTACCCGCGTGCTGCGCGCCGCGCTCTCAGCCCAAGGCTATGACGTGCGTACCGCCAACGACCCCGAGGAGGGATTGCAGGTCTACCGCGACTGGGCTCCTGACCTGGTGGTGACCGACCTGGTGATGCCGGGCATGTCAGGAGTGGAAGTGACGCGCGCCATTCGCGTGCGGGCAACCACCCCTATCCTGGTGCTCTCGGTCCGCGATCATGAGCGCTCCAAGGTTGAAGCGCTGGACGCGGGCGCGGACGACTACGTTACCAAGCCATTTGGAATTCAGGAATTGCTGGCGCGGGTGCGGGCGCATTTGCGGCGGGCTCCGGAGCGCACCACTGCCGCTATTGAAGTGGGCGACTTCGTGCTCGACGCGAACGCCCATTCCATCAGCTTGCTGGGAAAGCAGATTCACCTCACTCCAAAGGAATTCGATTTGCTGATGCACCTGGCCCGGCACGCCGGCAAGGTGATGACTCACCGGGCTTTGCTTACTTCGGTGTGGGGTGCGCAGTCGGCCCACCAGCCGGAGTATCTGCGCGTGTTTGTGGGCCAGGTACGCAAGAAGCTCGAGGCCGAAACCGGGAAACAATATATCCAGACAGAGCCGTGGGTCGGCTACCGGTTTATTCCCGAAGGCTGGAGCGGAAACCAGGATTGACGCGGCGTCCCGTCACTCTTTATTGCGCAGCTGCGGCGGCTTGCTCGCGCCATTGTTGGGAGTTCACTCCCATAATCAGGAGCCAGAGCATCAGCGAGAGTTCGCCTAGACCGCCGAAAATGGGAACAAGGTGGGCGAGCGCCATGGGGATTGGAATGGCGAGAAAAACGGCGAAATTATTGGAAACGTAGGCCAGACCGCTCAGCGCCACCAGCGCGCCAAGGACGCGCGGCATGAACCGCGATCTCAGGATCAGATAGCCGATCAAGAGGCAATAGAATCCGAAGAACAGGATGGCGATGTTGAAGCCCTGAGAATGCAGGCGAAGGAGCATGAGAGCAATCAACTGCGATTGCCCGGCATTGAACGCGCTTGCAGACGGCGCACTGTGCAGAACTCCAAGTGCGGAGAGATCAAAGATGGACGCAGAAGCCTGGATGGCGCATCCCACCAGGCTGAAAAACGCCGCGGCCAGCGAGAGGCCTTTGTTCACGGGCTTCAGCAGGCCGTACAAGAGGGCCGTAACCACGACGTAGGCGGCGACGCCGGCCAGGTCTGCGGCGAGAGCAATCCGGAAAAGACGCTCATGGGCCAGAATGCTGCTCGCAGTGGCCACAGCGTTGCTTGAATCAACCAGCCGGTTGCGCACGGAGTAGGCGAATCCGGTTCCGCTGTTGAGCAGATAGAAGGCGCCGGCTATTCTTGCCTTCAACTGTGGCGATGCTTCTCGAAACTCATGATGCATTGGAGCGCCTCGCGACGATGGTTTGCTTATCGTTGTGCCGGAAAGAGGCCCATCTGGCGGAGGATGAGAAGGCCGCTGTACTCGGTCCACTCCTCCTGAATTTTTCCGTTGACGACGCGAAAGATGCTGATGCCGCGGCCGTCGACTTTCTTCCCCGTCGCGTTCAGGCCGTTGCCCACGCCGGTGTTGGTGCCCCGGCCGCGCCACAAGACCGTCACCAGGTCGCCTTCCGCGATTTCCTTTTCGACGCTCATTTCGAGGTCGGGAAATGCGGAACGCCAGCCGCGATCGTTGGTCTGCGACTGGTCGAGGGCAAGGTCCCTTGTAGTGTCGTGATTCACGTAGTTTTTGGCGTAGATCTCATCGGTGATTTCGAACTTTCCCTGCGAGAGGACTTCAGTGAAGACACGGCGCACAACAGCTTTGTTCCTGTCGGCCTGATGATCGCGGGCGAATGCCGGTGTGACAGCAAGAATGGACAATGCAGTTGCGGCAATGATGATTCGATTCATGGCTTTTCTCCTGCTTGGACTGCTTTGCTGATTTTTTACTGGGGTGTGTTTTCTTCCCAGACAAAAACTTCCTCGACGTTCTTGCCGAATGCGCGGGCGAGCCTGAAGGCCAACGGTAATGCGGGGTCATATTTGCCGTTCTCGACGGCAATCACAGCCTGGCGCGAGATTCCGACCATCGCGGCCAAGTCGGCTTGGGTCCAGTTCATTTCCGCGCGCAATACACGTAACCGGTTCTTCATCGATAGTGCCTTGCGGCAATCGCGTACCCGATGCCGTAGAACAGGGCCATCAAAAGCCACGCGACGCCAACATTGAGCGGGCCGACGCAATTCGCTTTCTGCAGGTCCGCGTAGATGAAGACAGCGAGGGCGGTGAGCAGGAACGCGATTGCCGCAGCCTCCAGATGCACATGGCGCAGGAATTCATCGAGGCGGCGGATGCGGCGCACGATTACCGCCAATAGAACCAGATTGGCCGGGATCGGCAAGAGGGCGAAAATCATGCGGGCATAGGGTGGGTAGCCGGGACGGCCCAACAGCCAGGTGGCGGCGATGTCGATGGCCGAAGCGATGGCCAGGACGGCCCAGAACGTCTGGGTTTGCCGATTTGAGCTTCGGTAAGGTGTGCTCATGTTTAGTATTTCAAACAAGACAAAAAGTAACTTATACATTACATTTTGTCAAGAGCGAAATATCTCTGCTGTTTTCAGGGCGCAACCGGGGCTCTGTGGTGCCTGAATTCAGAGCATCTATCTCCGGCTATAGGCAGGTCCGCGAGTTCAATCTGAAACTGCGGCGATGCGAAGGAGCGGTTTACGAATGCGATTCGTGAATTGCCGGCTTTTTCCGGCTTCCTTCTTGTCTTTCTCCCCTTACGTTTTATTTAGGAAATCCTTTCGATACTAAAAGCGGGCCTGAGCCAAGATGGTTCAGGTGGGGATTGCCGCGCAGTTTGCCGGTAAACCCGACCGATGGAGCCTGAGAACCCGATGCAAGACTTAACCATGCTTTTATTCACGATCATTTTCTTCGCCCTTGCGTTTCTCTACGTCAAGGCCTGCCAGAAGTTGAGGTAATCCCAATGCACATCGACGTCATTACCGTCATTGCGCTGGTTCTTTCTGTCCTCTTGCTGGGTTATCTGACACTCACACTGCTTTTCCCGGAGAAGTTCTAGCATGTCCGCCAATGGCTGGTTGCAGTTTGGCCTTTATTCCCTGATTCTTCTGGCAACGGTTCGCCCGGCAGGCGCATATATGGCGCGCGTTCTCGAGGGCGAGCGCACCTGGCTGGACCCGATCCTTCGCCCCATCGAGCGGCTGATCTACAAGCTGAGCGGCGTGAACGCCGACGAAGAGATGCACTGGCGCCAGTATGCCTTCGCCATGCTGGGCTTCTCCGCGGTGACGCTGGTGCTAACCTACGCAATCGAGCGGCTGCAGGCGCATCTGCCGTGGAATCCGCAGGCGATTGCCAATGTTGGCCCCGACCTGGCCTGGAACACCGCGGCCAGCTTTACCACCAACACCAACTGGCAGTTCTACACGCCCGAATCGACCATGAGCTATTTCACGCAAATGGCCGGCCTGGCGACGCATAACTTCTGGTCGGCGGCCGCGGGCATCGCGGTAGCGGTGGCGCTGATCCGTGGCATCAAGCGGACCAGCGCGGGCACGATCGGCAATTTCTGGGTAGACATGACGCGGACGCTGCTCTACATTCTCATTCCAGCGTCGCTGATCTATGCGCTGCTGCTGGTGGGCCAGGGCGTGCCGCAGAATCTGCATGCCTACACCACGGCGCATCCGCTCGAACAGCCCACGCAAGTGCAGACCATCGCGCAGGGGCCGGTTGCTTCACAGGAAGCGATCAAGATGCTGGGCACCAACGGCGGCGGATTCTTCAACGCCAACAGCGCCCATCCCTTCGAAAATCCGACGCCGTTCTCGAACTTCCTTCAGATTCTGTCAATCTTCGTCATCCCTGCCGGACTCACCTTTACGCTGGGACGCATGACCGGTTCGCCGGGCCATGGATGGGCTGTGCTGGCGGCGATGTTTGTGCTGTTTGCAGCCGGATTCACAGCGGTCTACTGGGCCGAGTCGCAGCCGCATCCGCTGATTCACGGCGCGGAACAGGCGCGCACGGCCACCGCGCCGGGCGGCAATATGGAAGGCAAGGAAGTGCGCAATGGCATTGCCGAGAGCGCGCTGTTCGCCACCATTACCACCGACGCAAGCTGCGGCGCTGTGAATGGCGTGCACGACAGCTTTACGCCGCTCGGCGGCATGGTGGTGCTCACCAACATCATGCTCGGCGAAGTGGTCTTCGGCGGCGTGGGCGCGGGCATGTACGGCATTCTCATCTTCGTGGTGCTCTCGGTGTTCATCGCCGGGTTGATGGTGGGCCGCACGCCGGAGTACCTGGGCAAGAAGATTGAAGGCTACGACGTAAAGATGTCGATGCTGTATGTGCTCATCTTTCCGTTGATCATTCTCTCACTGACGGCAGTGTTTGTGCTGTGGCCGAGCGTTGGACTCACGGCGCTTACCAATCACGGGCCGCACGGGATGACGGAAATTCTCTACGCTTTCACTTCCGCGGTGGGCAATAACGGATCGGCATTTGCCGGGCTCAACGCCAGCGTCAATCCGACCACGCTGTGGTGGTACGACACGGCGATGGGCTGGGCCATGCTGGGCGGGCGCTTCCTGATGATGATCCCGGTGCTGGCCCTGGCCGGCAACCTGGCCACCAAGAAAAGCGTTCCGCCGTCGCCTGGAACCTTCCCGGTAAACGGCACTCTGTTCACGGTTTTGCTGATCGGCGTGATTTTGATTCTTGGCGCGCTGACGTTTTTCCCGGCGCTAAGCCTGGGACCGATTCTGGAACACCTGCTGCTGAAGGCGGGACAGGTCTTTTAGCGGTCGCTTTTCTTTAGGGGTAGAAACCCCAATGGTCTTTTGGCGTTGTTCAATGTACGAGCGGAAGCCCGTACCCTTCATAGGATCGGACTCATCATGGTTGAGAAGAAGTCACTTTGGAATACGGAAATCCTGGGCCAGGCGCTCGTCGATTCGGTGCGCAAGCTCGATCCGCGCGGCATGGTCAAGAACCCGGTGATGTTTGTGGTGGAAGTGGGATCGGTGCTCACCACGGCGCTGCTGATCGACAACACGGTTCATCATCGGCCGGGCTTCAGCTTCAATTTGCAGATCACGCTCTGGCTGTGGTTCACGGTGCTGTTCGCTAATTTTGCCGAGGCCATGGCAGAGGGCCGCGGGAAAGCCCAGGCCGATACGCTGCGCAAGGCCAAGGGCGAGACGATTGCTCAGCGCTATAAGGCCGACGGCAGCTTTGAAGAAATTGCCAGCGGCTTGCTGCGTGCCGGAGACGTGATTTATGTGCCGGCCGGCATGTACATTGCCGGCGATGGCGAGGTGATCGAGGGCGTGGCGTCGGTGGACGAGTCGGCCATTACCGGCGAATCGGCGCCGGTGATTCGCGAGGCTGGCGGCGATCGCTCGGCGGTGACGGGTGGCACGAAAGTTCTCTCCGACTGGATCAAGGTAAAGATCACGTCGAATCCCGGCGAGACCTTTCTTGACCGCATGATTGCGCTGGTTGAAGGCGCGACGCGGCAGAAGACGCCCAACGAGATTGCTCTGTCGATTCTACTTTCCGGGTTGACGATTGTCTTTCTTCTTGCCGTTGTCACACTGCAGCCGTTTGCGATTTACTCCAACGCGCCGCAGACGGTATTTGTGCTGGTGTCGCTGCTGGTGTGCCTGATTCCGACGACGATCGGCGGGCTGCTATCGGCAATTGGAATTGCTGGCATGGACCGGCTTGTGCAGTACAACGTGCTGGCGATGAGCGGGCGCGCGGTGGAAGCGGCGGGCGACGTGAACACGCTGCTGCTGGACAAGACGGGCACGATTACGCTGGGCAATCGCCAGGCTACCGAGTTTCTGGCAGCGCCGGACGTGAGCGCGGAGCGGCTGGCTAACGCGGCGCAGCTTTCTTCGCTGAGCGACGAGACACCGGAGGGCCGGTCGATCGTGGTGCTGGCGAAAGAAAAATACAACCTGCGCGGGCGCGACCTGGGCGGCATTCATGCCGAGTTTGTTCCCTTCACCGCGCAGACGCGGATGAGCGGCGTGAACCTTCCCGGCACGCGCATCCGCAAAGGCTCGGTGGATGCGATCTCGCGGTTCCTTGAGGAGCAGGGCGCGCAGTTGCCGCAGAAGGTGCGCGACCACGTCGAAGACGTTGCGCGCATGGGCGGCACGCCGCTGGTGGTTGCGGAAAACGCGACTGCGCTGGGCGTGATTCATCTGAAAGACATCGTCAAGGGCGGGCTCAAGGAGCGACTCGCGCGGCTGCGCGCCATGGGCATTCGCACGATCATGATTACCGGCGACAACCCGCTGACCGCGGCGGTGATTGCGCGCGAAGCCGGCGTGGACGACTTTTTGGCCGAAGCAAAGCCGAAAGACAAGATGGACCTGATCAAGCGCGAGCAAGGCAAGGGCAAGCTCGTCGCGATGACCGGCGACGGCACGAACGACGCGCCGGCGCTGGCGCAGGCCGATGTGGGCGTGGCCATGAACTCCGGCACGCAGGCGGCAAAAGAGGCCGGCAACATGGTCGATCTCGATTCCAATCCCACCAAGCTGATTGAGATTGTGGAGATCGGCAAGCAGCTGCTCATGACGCGCGGCGCGCTTACGACTTTCTCCATTGCCAACGATGTGGCCAAGTATTTTGCAATTATTCCGGCCATGTTTGCCGGGGTTTTTCCGGTGCTGGGCGCGCTGAACATCATGGACCTGCACTCGCCGCACTCCGCGATTCTTTCCGCGGTGATTTTCAACGCGGTGATTATTGTGGCGCTGATTCCGCTGGCGCTGAAGGGCGTGAAGTACGAACCCAAGGCAGCGGATATTCTGCTGCGCAACAATTTACTGATCTACGGCGTGGGAGGGATTCTGATTCCCTTCCTCGGCATCAAGGCGATTGATGTTTGTTTAGTCGCGCTGCATCTGGCGTAGTCCGTTTCGTGGCATTCAAGGAGTTTTACCGTGCATTCAACACTTGCTCAAGTTTCCGTTGCTCCTGCCGTCTCAACCAAGCATTCGTTGTGGAGAACTTCAATTCGATTTACTCTTGTGACCACCGTGCTGCTGGGAATCGGCTATCCTCTGCTGGTCACCGGCGTCGCCGAAGCCATCTTTCCACGCAAGGCCGCGGGCAGCCTGATTCTCAAAGACGGCCAGGTGATCGGCTCGGAACTTCTGGCGCAGAGCTTTACCGCGGACAAGTATTTTCATCCGCGGCCCTCGGCGGCCGGCAATGGATACGATGCGACTTCGTCGGGCGGCTCGAACCTGGCGCAATCGAACAAGGCGCTGGTCGACCGCATTCAGGGATCGATCGACAAGCTCATTGCCGAGAACCCCGGCAAGCCGGTGCCGATTGATCTGGTGACGATGTCGGGCTCAGGGCTCGATCCAGACATCACGCCCGACGCGGCTTACTTCCAGGCCCCGCGCGTGGCCAAAGCACGCGGCGTCTCCGAAGACCGCATCCGGCAATTGATCGGCGAGCACGTTACCGGGCGGCAGCTGGGTGTGCTCGGCGAACCCCGCGTCAACGTGCTTGATTTGAACCTGGATCTGGACCAGATCGGCAAGTAGCAATTCATGCAGCGGGAAAAATTCAAAGGCCCTTCCGATTGGAAGGGCCTTTGCGCTGCTGTTCTTCGCCGTTCTAATTGACGGCAACGGTGAAGGTGGTTGTGTTTCCCGTGCTCTGCGCGGGGCTTCCGGTCGCAGTTACGGTGAAAGTATAGGTCCCCGCGGTGGTACCTGTGCTGCCCCCTCCGCCTCCTCCACCACCGCCGCCACCGCCGCCGCCGCAGGCGGCCATACTGCCCAGCGCGGCCATCAGAATCACGACGCCCAGCATCGACAGCAAGTTACGCCGCCGCGCCGGAATCCAGAGCAGGACCAGAAGCGCAAGAACCGCGCCGCCTCCAGCGCCAACCCAGCCTTTGCCCCCATGCTTCGGATAGACCAGTTCAGCGGTTGCGCCTGTGGTGGATACAGTTACGGTCGTCGTCCCGGTCGTCGTGGAGGAACTCAACGTAATCGTCCCGGCGCCCGACGAGCATGTGGGCGCGTCTGTCGCTCCAGTCGGAGACGAGCTGAGTGCACAGGTGACCGTAACCGTACCGGTGTAGCTGGAGGTTGAGGAAACCGTAATTGTCGAATTTGCGGTGCCTCCGGGTGAGATTCCTGCAGGCGACGTTGCCGTCACGTTGTAGGTGGGGGCTACTGCCGAAGTGATGGTCACATTCTCGGTCGTGTTCTCGACGAGACTGCCCGACATGCCGGTGATGGTGACGACATAGGCGCCAGTGGTGGTGGTGGATGTGCTTGCAACGGTCAGAGTCTCAAAGAGCGTACTGGCCCCGTCAATCTGCGCCGAGGGGGGAATGGTGCAGGTGACCGGGCTGGTTGCGCCCGTGGGAGCGGCGACGGAGCAGGTAAGCCCGACGGTGCCGGTGAACCCGTTGGACGGGGTAATGCCAATCCCCGCGGTATTTCCCGAAGATGCTCCGGCAACCATGCTGATGGCCGCGCCGCTTACGAGCGTGAAGCCGGGAGTTGGCACGGTTCCACCGGTGACCACTGCGGAGATGCCCAGGGTGTGGACATAGGCGCCGGTTGAATCCTTCCCGACGATCAAGACGTTGTAGGTTCCGTCGACGGTGGAGGACGCGGCGCTGAGGGTGAGCGTGGCGCTGGCGCTGCCGGCGCTGGTCAGGGCCTCAGAGGATGGAATGGAGCAGGTAATGCCGGAGGCTGTGCAGGTGAGGCTGACTGCGCCGCTGAATCCATTGATTGAGGCGAGATTGATGACGGTCGTCCCGTCGCTGCCCGCGGCGACCGGCACGGTCGCGGCTTCTGCGGTCAGCGCGAAGTCAGAGAGCGGGTTGGAGATCGCTGTGGTCAGTACGGTGGCCGAGGGGTTGTACTTCGAGTCGCCGAAGTACTGGAGCGTAATCTGGTTCGACCCCTGGAAGAGGGTCTGGCTGTTCAGCACGATGGTGAAAGTTGAAGAGTCGCCTGTGCCAGGGACAAGGCTCGCGCCGACGGGGTAGTTTCCGGAGGAATAGACGTAGACGGAACCCGTGGGAGCGGCGCTTCCCGACTGGCCGGTGACGGTACCCGAAACGATGACGTTGGTCGTGGGCGAGATGCTCCCGCTCAGGGTAGCGGCGACTGAGGATGTGAGGCCGCCGTCTCCGCTGGTCGTCTCCACTCCGAAAGTGAAAATTGGCAGCGAGGCGTTGTTGTAATTTCCGTCTCCGGCATAGGTCGCCGACAATTGATAATTCCCGGAGACTGTGCCTGCGGGCACGCTGATCGTGGCTATGCCGGCGACTGCGTTGTTGGTCGAGTCCACGCCGGGGCTCAGTGCTACCGTTCCCGACAGACCTGTCAGCGTACTGGTCACCGTAACGGAGCCGGTGGGGGCGGCGATCGCCACGGGAAGGTTGGTGTTGGATTGAGCCGTATTCTCCACCTGGATGGTAATGACCGTTGGTTGATTCGGCCCATTCACCAGATCCCCGGTATTGCTGTCCTGGATCGATGTGAAGGCGGAGATTGTGGGCGTATCCTTGACCACGGTAAACGCGATCGGCGACGCCGTGGACGCGTTGTAGCTTGCGTCGCCGGAGTAGCTGGCGGTGACCGAGTGAGCTCCGATGGCAAACGGCGCGTTGTACTCGGCGTCGCCCTCGGCATTCATTGCGGCCGTATTCAGGGCGGTTACGCCGTCATTGAACACGACATTTCCGGTGGGCGTGGTGAATACCGGACAGGTGACGGTGGTGGAGGACTGACAGGTTTGCAGTGCTGACACGTCCGCGCTGGGCGCCACCTGGGCGCTCAGACTGAGCTGCGTTCCGTAGTCCACGCTGCTGCCCGGTGTGCTGGTCGAGGTGAAAACCGACGATCCGGTGCGCAATGCAAAGAAGATTCCGCTGTTCTCCGGACTGACAGTGATGGAGACTGGGGTGGAGGAGCTTTCTGCATTCGCCGTGTCGCCGCTGTATTGGCCCCAGATGTTGTAGATTCCGCCAGGGAGCGTAGTGTTGAGTTTGGAGAAGGCGCCGGCGCTCAACGAGTAAACTCCTTGCCCCTGCTGCGATTCTTCGTTGCTGCTGGTCATCAGGGCCACGGTGCCGGTGGGTGTGCCGCTGGCCGCGGTCACTGTGCCGCTGATGGTGACCGGGCTTCCATGCGTGAAGCTGGTGGAGGTCGGCGTGAGCGTCGTGCTGGTTGAGGCGAACGAGACGCTGCCCCAGTTGGTTACCAGCACATTGGCGTCGACGGTGCCCAGGCCGGTGGCTTCGTCGTAGCCGGCCACGGCGTTATATTCCGCGGTGGTCCCGGCGCCGATCTGGCCTTCCAGGATTTCGTTTCCGTTTGAATCGGTGATCGTGACCGGGGTCGTTGCGGCTATGCAGTTGGGCGTGTCGTCGGCTACAGTTGCCGAGAAGGCGCAGGGCACGGAGTTGGTCCCGTTGGCTACGTCGTGGAAGGCGGAGGGGAACTGCTTGGAAAGCGGATAGAGGACGAAGTCGGCCTGACCCTGGCGGCCATATTTCTGATTGACAAGGGCCATGATGCCAGCGAAGGCAGGTGACGAAGCCGAGGTGCCGCCCACGCCGGAGATCTGCACGGTGTCGCCGGCCGACGCCGGCTGGCAATCGGCGTCGACAGCGCAAATTGGGTAATAGCTGGCGTTGAAGCCGTTGGATGCGAAGAGAGAGAGGTCGGGGATATCGCGCACGGTGTCGCCGAAGCCGGTTTGCCAGGTTGGCTTGGTGGTGTAGATGGCGCTGGACCCGCCGCTGCCGGCCTCGATGTTGGTGCCGGCGCTTGCGAATCCGGCGCGTACGCTTCGATCGGAATAAATCGGGTGTTTTTACCGTATGCGGTATGGCAGAAAAGCCCTTTTTTTACGCCATAAACACTTACAGTATGAGATTCATTTATTTATCGCTACTCGCAACCCTGCCTTTCTTTGCGGATGGCCAGGCTGCGAATCCGGACCGGAA
>Ga0209169_10002488_pt1 | contig 11075 bp, 11 predicted proteins | sample HubBroMetageWRM4_FD_188346 | JGI IMG/M metagenome (GOLD analysis project Ga0209169, IMG submission 188346) | Warmed soil microbial communities from the Hubbard Brook experimental Forest, New Hampshire - Hubbard Brook CCASE Soil Metagenome WRM 4... | ecosystem: Environmental > Terrestrial > Soil...
ATGAAGTTGAGTACGGCCGCGACGGCGCCCCACAGATACGGATTCGGAACGCCGAGGAGCAACATCGCCACCGCGGTCGCCGCGCCCAGCCCCACATTGATCAGGGCGATGGTGCCGTAATAGCGACCCAACTCGCTGCGGATGGCGTCAATAACTCGCAAGGCGTGGACTGCCTGCAGGTCCGACCCGAGAGAGGCAGCCATCCGAGCCAACATAGGCGGCCCCCCGGACAAGAGAAACAGAGTCAGGATGACGATCGTGACGATGTCCGCGAGGGTGGCTCCCGTCGCCGACAAGACCTCGGACCCACTCATCGGCGCTGCGGGTGGGGCCGCCGTGCTGGGCGGTGGCGCATGCGGCCCCCCCATTTCACCGGCGCGGTGAGTAATTCCCTCCAGGCGGTGCATCCAACGCTCCACCGGGCGAATCTTGCGCTCGACGACCTGGAGGGTGCTGGGCACGCTGGCCAGCCATTTCTGCGCCGGCTCGATGAGCGCGTCCGTCGCAGCCCCGATTCCGGTGAAGAGAATCAGCAGCATCAGGAAGGCGCTCACGGCACGCGGCAATTTGAGGCGATGCAGGCCTTCGACGGCGTTGGAGAGCACCATCGCGAATAGCAGCGCCAACGCAACGGGAATGAAAACCTCGTGTCCGAAGTAAAGCAGTGCGCCTACCGTCACCGTGGCAAGAACGAGCAATGCGCGCGACGCGCGCGCCAGATAGCGAGGCGATGTTGCTGATGGGTCGGGCGGTGGTATTTCTAATGTATTCATGACCGTCTCCCTCGGCTCGCCACGTGAGCGTGGCCGGATGAGCCGCATTGTAGCGGTTACGTCCGCGCATCGCGTCGGAAACCTTCCGGCACACCTCTTGCTCACCGTTACCGGAGGTGCGCGCATGCAGGTCGTCTTCTGGCTGATCGCCGGTGGTGTTGTGGGTTGGGTGGCCGGGCTGCTCATGAAGCGCCGCGACGGCGTATTGCTCAACATTGTCATCGGGATTGTTGGGTCAATTCTCGGCGGCTGGTTTATCGCGCCGTTCGTGGGCGTCGCCACCATCGACCAGGGCGCCTTCACCCTTGCCTCCCTGCTCGTCTCGCTCGCGGGAGCGATGCTTCTCCTCGCCATAGTCAACATCGGGCGCCGCGGCACGATGCGTTAAAGCGCCCGTTGAGCGGGCACAGCGCTTGCTCTAACTAACACGGGAAGCGTGCGGTTCAAACAATCGGTGTTAAATCCGAAAAGGTCGGACTATGGATCTGTTACTCGTCTTGATCCTGTTGCTGCTGCTCTTTGGCGGCGGCGGGGGACTCTACTGGGGGTTCGGCGCGGGCTGGGGACTCGGGCCGATCGGTCTGCTGGTTCTCGTGGTCGTGGTCGTCTACCTGCTGTACGGTTATCGGGGCAGGCGCGGCCCTCCACTGTAAAAAAATACGCCGCCGGACACAGATTTCGCGAGGGGGTCACGATCTGCGCCTGGCGGCGTCGGACTTCGAGTCAGTGTCCGTGCTTGAAGAGTTGCAACGACCGTGCCAGGGCGGTCGGGGCACCTGGCGGCGCCGAAACAAGCACTTACGCGCGCGGGAACGTGGTCGGTGACTGGGAAGAGTGCAGGTTGCAATGCACTGGCACGGTAACGGTGCAGGCGGGACCCTGGACGACGCGCCGAGGAGTGGCCCGATCCAGTGTCGTACACTGCCGCGATGCACCTCACACATGATCCCCAGGCGCCGGCGGCGCAGCAGATCGATTTCAATCAATTCCTGGCTGTCGACATTCGCGTTGGCACCATCCTCGCGGCCGAGGCCTTTCCCGAGGCCCGCAAGCCCGCCTTGAAGCTGCGGATCGACTTCGGGCCCGGCGTTGGCGTGAAACACTCGAGCGCGCAAATCACGCGTCATTATGAGCCGGCAACGCTCGTCGGACGGCAGGTCGCGGCAGTGGTCAATTTTCCGCCACGACAGATTGGGAAATTCAAGTCCGAGGTGTTGACTTTAGGGTTTCCGGACGAGGACGGCGAGGTGGTGCTGTTCTCCCCGGACCGGAAGGTGCCCGACGGGGCGCGCCTTTTCTAACAATCGTGGAGATCCGACGTCCATGAATCGTACAGTCGAAGGAAGGGTTAACTACATCGGCGCGATGACGGAGCGTGCCCGCTACTACGCGAATGATCACTCTCGCGACGTGCTTACTCTGGAGGAGCGCACGATTCGCATCGAGGATGCGCGCGGGCAAGCTGTGGCGCCCTCTCTCGAGCGGGAGGGATTCGCGCTGCTCGAACACAGCAGCGCCGTGCAGGATTTTCGCGATGCACAGGCCGTAGCGCGTATCTACCCCGCCGAGATCGAACGGCTGGTGGCGCAACTCTCCGGCGCCGACCGCGCGGTCGTGACCGCACCCGGCGTTTTACGCTTCAGCGAAAACTCCCCAGACTCAGGTCGTCTCAATAACTCGCTGCCCGCACGCTTCATCCACATCGACATCAGCGATCCGACGGCAAAGATTTTCGCGGACCGCTCCTGTCCGCAGGACGCGGGTAGGCCGGTGCGCCGCTTCGCCCACTACAACGTCTGGAGGGTTCTGTCTCCACCGCCCCAGGATGTGCCGCTCGCGGTGTGCGACTCGCGCAGCCTGTCAGAAGCGGACCTGATGGTAGCGGACGCCATCTTCGACGTGCCCGGAAAGCCGGAATGGTCTTTCGAAGGACTGGTCCTTCACTACAACCCGCGACATCGCTGGTCGTACTTCTCGAACATGACGCGCGAGGAAGCGTTGGTGTTCAAGACAAATGACTCTGATCCGAGTCAACCTCACAACGTGCCACACACGGCATTCAATGACCCGACGTGCCCCCCTGGCGTGGCCCCTCGCGCGAGCATCGAGATGCGCGCCATCGCCTATTGGTTCGAATGAACAGCACCTGAACACCGTTCAGGCTCGAAGCGCGGGCACCGTCCTTGCTGGGCTCAGCGAAGCTTCCAAAACCCAGCGTTCGCCCTTTCAAACATGATTGACCGTCGTTCCGTGCTCGCGGCCGCGAGCGCCTCAATAGCCCTGTCCGCGCTCGGGCTTGGCCCGAAAGCCTTCGCAGCCGCCGGCCTGAAGCTCGCCAAGTCGCAACCCTTCTCTTTCGACGCGCTCACGAAAGAGATGCAAGCGCGCGCGGCGCGTCCTTATGCACGCGAAGACTCCTTGCCCCAGGACGTGCTCGATCGCATCGACTACGAGGCGCATGGCAAGATCAAATTCAATACCGATTACGCGCTCTTTCGCGACGGCCCCGGCGTGTTTCCGGTGACGTTCTTCCACCTCGGGAAATTTTTCCGTACCCCGGTGCACATGTACGTGCTCGCGGGCTCGAATGGCCAGACAGCCGCCAGTGAGATTCTCTACGATCCCGGCGACTTCACGATGCCCGCCGACAGTCCGGGGCGGCAGTTGCAGAAGGGCGCGGGGTTCGCCGGCTTCCGCTTCCAGGAAAGCCGCAACGGCGACCAGCAGAAACTCGACTGGCATTCGAACGACTGGGTGGCGTTCCTCGGAGCTTCTTACTTCCGTGGCATCGGGGAGCTCTATCAGTACGGCCTGTCCGCTCGCGGCATCGCGTTGAATGTCTCCACGGCCGATCACCCGGAAGAGTTTCCTGACTTCACCCGCTTCTATTTCGAGCCGCCCGCCGACGGCTCGCACGAAGTCACGATCTATGCCGCGTTGGAGGGCCCCAGCATCACCGGCGCCTACAAGTTTGTCATGCGCCGGGACAAGGCAGTCACGATGGACATCGAGGCGCGCCTGTTTCTGCGCAGTGACGTGAGTCAACTCGGAATCGCGCCCATGACCTCGATGTATTGGTTCTCCGAGACGGTGAAGCCCACCGCCACGGACTGGCGGCCTGAAGTCCACGATTCCGACGGCCTCGCGCTCTGGACCGGCACCGGCGAGCACATCTGGCGGCCGCTCAATGACACCGAGCATCCCGCCACATCCGCGTTTGTCGACAAATCGCCGAAAGGCTTCGGCCTGCTACAACGCGACCGCGTATTCGATCACTATCTCGACGGTGTCCGCTACGAGCGGCGCCCGAGCCTGTGGGTCGAGCCGCTGGATGATTGGGGTGACGGGTCTGTAGAGCTCATCGAGATCCCAACCGACGACGAATTCCACGACAACGTCGTGGCGATGTGGGTGCCGAAACAACCGGCCAAGGCGGGGACCGACCTGAGAGTTCGCTACCGGCTCTACTGGAGTGCCGATGAGCCACACCCCAGCACGCTCGCGCGTTGTGTCGCTACACGCATGGGCCGCGGCGGCGAGCCCGGCAAGCCGCGCCCGAAAGGGGTCCGCAAGTTTGTTGTTGAGTTCCTCGGCGGCCCGTTGGCGAGTATGCCCTTTGGCACCAAGCCGCAGCCGATTCTGTCCGCGTCATCCGGCACGTTTTCCTATGTGTTCACCGAAGCCGTGCCCGACGGCATCCCGGGTCATTGGCGAGCCTCGTTCGATTTCACGGCCGCCGGCCCCGGGGTAGTGGAAATGCGCCTGTTCCTGAAGAGTGGGGATCAGACTTTGTCGGAGACGTGGTCGTATCAGTACACTGCGACCTGAGGCCAACCCACCCTGGAGCTACGATGGGATCGCGAAAGAAGCGCGACTCCGGCGACCGTCAACCGCTCGCGGCGGCCATCACCAAGGGCTATGAGCGCTACCTGAAAATTGCCCTGGGGTTGCCTGGTGCCGAGGCGAGTACATCCTACGGCACTCCATCCGTGAAAATCCGCGGCAAGCTCTTGTCACGTTGGCGCTCGGAGGCCGAGGGTGCCCTGGCCATTCGTTGCGATTTTCTGGATCGCCAGATCCTCCTGCAGACCCAACCCGAGGTGTTCTTCTTGACCGACCACTACCTCGACTACCCGATGGTGCTGGTGCGGCTCGAGAAGGTGTCGCGCGTGGTGTTGGTGGATGTGGTTGAACGGGGCTGGCGACTCGTGGCGCCCGCGAAACTGGTGAAGGAACGGGACGCGGCGAATCAGTAGTGCCCTTCGCCTAAGCTTCGCCCAAGGGCGCGAGCCCGAGTCGGGTGGACATGTATACGAGGTCCGGTAGCGACGGGGCTTTCATCTTCCGCATCACCATGCCCCGATGTGCTTTCACCGTCACCTCGGAAATGCCGAGCTCGGCACCAACCTGCTTGTTGAGCAAGCCGGAAACGACTAGCGTCATGACCTGCTTCTCACGCTGGCTCAACGACGCGTAACACGCGCGCAGTGCCCCTATCTCCGCCTCCCTGGCCACCGCTGCACGGCTTTTGTCGATCGCCTGCCGGACGGCATCCAGTAGCACCTGCTCATCGAACGGCTTGGTCAAAAATTCAACCGCGCCCGCCTTCATAGCCCGCACCGTCATGGGCACGTCACTGTAAGCGGTGAGGAAAATGATGGGCAGGTCGCTCCGGTCGGCGACCAGTTTCTGCAGATCGAAGCCGTCGAGGCCCGGGAGGGCGACGTCCAATATCAGGCAACTCGGCGTCGGTACACGGGGACGCGACAGGAATTCCGCTCCCGAGGCACACACCACCGGATGCCAGCCCGCGCTCCCGATCAGGAATTCGAGCGACTCGCGCACCGATATGTCGTCGTCGACGACGAATACGGTGGGTGTGGTCGTGCTGTACACAGCTTCATCCCCAGCTTTGCCTTTGGCCACGCCTCAAATGGTTTCACGCGGCGACCCGGGTGTCTTGCCCGGTCGACTTGCCCACGTTGTCGGCGGGGGAGGCAGGGCCCGCATGCCGATACGAATGTATCGTCCAATACCATGGTGCTATCGAATCCAGCCACCTGTTCTGTTGCGATTGGTCCATGGACTTACGTACTCGAAACCACAGCCCCACGACTACCGCGAGAGAACTCGTATCATGTCTAACCTGACGCAGTTGCCCCTCCGAACCGAAGCAAGCCCGGGAAAAATGCTTCCGCCGGGCTACCCTGACTTGTTGGCGAAGCTAGTGGACGCCGCGACGACCGCGAGCGACAGTGATCGTGCGAAAGCGCAGCGCCCGTTGGAGCAGGCCCTCACCCTGCTGGCGGGTGGCTCCAGTCCCGGCAGGAAGCTCTCTGAGTGCCCCCCGTGCGGTGGCCTTGCCTCGTGGCAAGCAAAGCGAGTTGCAGCACACGTTAGCGAGCACATCGGAACGCGGTTGATGGTCGGTGAGCTCGCCGCGTTGGTGCGACTGAGCCTGAGTCACTTTCACCGCCGCTTCAAAGTCAGCTTCGGGGAGCCGCCGGCGCTGTACATCATGCGCCAGCGCATGCGCCGCGCGCAGGACCTGCTCATCACCACCGGCGCGCCGCTTTCACACGTTGCGCTCGAATGTGGTTTGTATGACCAGGCCCATTTCAGTCGCGCTTTTCGGCGCAGCGTCGGCATCAGCCCCCGCGTGTACCGTCGACAATTCGCATCCGATGGCGTCACCGCACGAACTATTTAGTGCGATCAATGTGTGCAAGACGTAATTGATTTTGTGCGAGAGACTATGACCTTGGATGGTCATAGCCCGGTGCACGCGTCTGCCATCGGGCGGGGCTTCCGGTTCTGATCGGCTGATGCCCCAACGGAGACAACTGTGAGTTCCAACTTGAAAGCGAATTCCGCCGAGCAACGCTTGAAAGAGTTCGGGATCGAGCTCCCGCCGCCGCCGGAGCCGTTCGGTATGTATGTGGAAGCCGTGCAGACAGGCAATCTGCTGTTCCTGACCGGGATGTTGCCCACGTCCGGGCGCGAAGCGCTGTTCGTGGGTCGAGTCGGCGCCGAGCTCGATGCGCAAGCGGGTCGCAAGGCGGCACGCCTCGCGGCACTGAACGGGCTCGCGGTGGTGCGAAAGCATTTGGGATCGCTAGACAAAGTCACGCGCGTCGTCCGAATCGGCGTGTCGGTGGCTACCTCGGGAGATGTACGCAATCATCCGCAGGTCGCTGACGGCGCTTCGGAGTTGCTCCAGGAGGTCTTTGGGAAAGAGCGCAACCCGTGCCGGCTGGTGATTGGTGTTGCCAGTCTCCCGCTGGGGACGCCGGTGGAAATTGAGTTGATCTTTGAGGTGTCGGCGTCCTGAGGCGGAACACAGCCTCGTCTCAACTCTTGCCTAACTCTTGCGCCAGCGCCGCGACGAGCGCCGCGGCCGATAGCCCCCTGCGGGCCAGGGGCGCAGCTTGGCCAGCCCACTGGGCACCGTAGCCGGCCTCGCGCTGTGCCTTCGCGGCAGCGTTGAGTGCTTTGCCCGCGTCGTAGGCGATTGGATAAGCGGGAACCTGTCGCGGCGGGATGTTCGCTCCCAACACAGTGAACGAATTCCGCAGACAGCGCGCCTGCCGCCCGGAGATCGCACGAGTCATGATGGTGTGATTGGCCGCATCACTCGCGAGGGTCTCGCGGTATCCCGCATCGGCGTCTGACTCGTCAGTCGAGATAAAAGCGGTGCCCAGTTGGGCGGCACTTGCCCCGAGCCGCAATGCCGCGGCAATCCCAGCTCCATCCATGATGCCGCCTGTCGCGATGACGGGGATGTCGAGTTCGCGCACGAGGATACGCGTCAAGGCCATGGTTCCGAGGCAGTCATCTTCGGCATCGGGATCGAACACCCCGCGATGGCCTCCACCCTCATAACCCTGCGCTACAACTGCGTGCACCCCTGCATTCGCAATCGCACGGCCCTCTGCGGCGCTCGTCGCAGACGCGATGAGCGTAATGCCTGCATCGAGTAGCGCACGAATCCGATCGGCCGAAGGCAACCCGAAATGAAAGCTGACCACCCGAGGTTTCTCCTCCAGCAGCATGGCTAACATCGCGTCGTCCGCCACGAAACTCCGGTAGATCTCCTTCAGCCCCAAGGGAGGCTTGGCGCCAAACCGCTCGAAGTGCGGACGGAGGGTCTCGAGCCATGCCGCCTCCACGGCGGAGTCCGCATGTGCCGGCCGATGGCAAAACAAATTCACATTGAGAGATCGCTGGGACCGCTCGCGGAACGCCGCAATCATGCGGCGCGCCCCCTGCGCATCAGTCGCGCCAACACCAATCGATCCCAGCGCACCCGCATTCGACACAGCCGCAGCCATCGCCGCCGTGGACACGCCCGCCATCGGCGCCTGAATGATTGGGAGATCGATACCTAGCTTTTCGAGCAGCGCCATCAGTTAGCTCCTCAGCACCCGTCCAACTATTAGGTGAACCAAGGGGAGGGGGTCCATTGTACTTTAGCATCGGATAAGGCTGCATAGCCGCAACGCGCGCCGGAGTGGACGAAGTCCATCCTCGAGGCCGCGCTACGCGCCGGACCGTCGTAAGTCATTGGAATCAGTGGTGCGCTCGACCGCGATAGACGCTGCGACCGCTTGCGGAACGCGCCACTACGGCTTCGTCGACAGCAACGCCTTAATCTTCAACGTCTGCAAATCAAACACCGCCAGCAACGGCGCCCCGTGTCCGGTGAAGGGCATCGTGACCGGCGCATCCGCCGGGAGTCCCAGTGCCACCAGGCGTTGCTTGAGCACCGTCTTGTCCTTTTTGGAGAAGAACTGCCAGGTGTCGATCTTCCGCAGTTGCTTGCGCAGTTCGGGCAGGCCGTTCTGCCAGGGCTGGTAGTAGCGAGGCATGTCGGTTACATCGCCGCCGCCGCTGATCACCGACTTTACGATCGCTGCGCTCGCCTGCGCATCGTCCGGCAAGGGCGCGTATACCCAGCGTGGGGTGCTGTACCAGTGCGGTGCCAGGGACGGATTGTGCTGTTGACCGAGCGCGATGTCCTCAGGATGTAGCTGCGTCGCCTGCACCACGGTGATCTGATAAGCGGCATAGGCGTAATAAAGAGGCCGCCCGCGCCACAATGTTGTGGAGCCGTATCCGAGCGCCACCAACTGGACGAGCGCGATGACGGCGATGTCGCGCGAGAGGGTACGGAGCGGTTTGGTCGGACTCGCGATGACGAAAGTCAATAACGGGCCGATCGCTACGTCCACAGCGACAGTGATCGGCAGCACTGACAGCATGTCGGCCAGATACCAGCCCGGCCAGCGATACCACCCGAGATACAGGGTTCCTACGATCAGGGCCAGCAGACAGGTACTGGCAAGGACATGCCAGCCGAGCACCTTGAGTCGGTATTTCATGAAAGGGTCGTCATGTCGTCGGGTGAAACATAGCAGGGGCGAATTATCTTGCAGAAAAAACGCGTGGTGTAAATTCAGCGGTCCGCTTTGCGCCGTTGTTTTGTGGAAGCCGTCACAAAGCTCTCGTAATATCGGGCGCCCCGGAACCCCAGGAATAAGAAGGCTCATGAACCCACGCGACTGCGTCCCCATTGCAAGGCTTGCGCGCTCCTCGCAGCGCGCGAGTGTGACCTGGCTGTCGCTGCTGCTCGCCGGCGGCACTCTCGTGGCGGCATTGCCGTCGTTCGCGCAGGACGCGAAGCCCGCTGCCGCCGCGGCCGGAAAATGCCCGGCTGGGAAAGGGGGCCTGAAGTTACCGCCCGGGTTCTGCGCCACGGTGTTTGCCGACAAGATCGGGCACGCCCGCCACCTGGTCGTGGCACCGAACGGCGTGGTGTATGTCAACACCTGGAGCGGTCGTTACTACGGCAATGACAAGCCGCACGATGGCGGTTTCCTCGTCGCCCTGCAGGATACGACCGGCAGCGGCCACGCCGATGTCAACAAGCGCTTCGGCGACACGGTGGCGACCGGGAGTGCCGGGGGCACCGGCATCGGTCTTTACAAGGGCTCGCTCTATGCGGAGATGAACGACCGGATCCTGCGGTATGCCATGACGGAAGGATCGATTGTCCCGACAGGCAAGCCGGCCGTGATCGTTTCGGGCATGCCGCTCACGGGCGACCATCCCATGCATCCTTTTGCCATCGACCCGCAGGGATCGATGTATGTGGACGTCGCCAGCGCGACCAACTCCTGCCAGAAAGAGAACCGCACGGCGAACACGCCGGGCGACAAGCCCTGCACGGAGCTCGAGACCCGTGGCGGCATCTGGCTCTACGACGCTAACAAGACCGACCAGGTGTTTTCGGCCGCGCAGCGCTACGCCACGGGTATTCGCAACGCCGACGGGATCACCCTCGATCCGTCCGGGACGTTGTATGCGACCCAACACGGGCGCGACCAGCTCGGCGACAACTGGTCGCGCTTTTATAAGCCGGAGCAGGGCGCGGAGCTGCCGGCCGAAGAGCTTCTGAAGGTGGTGAAGGGCGGCGACTACGGCTGGCCCGAATGTTACTTCGACGGGATCCAGAACAAGCTCGTGCTCGCTCCCGAATATGGCGGCGATGGGGGCAAGACGGTCGGCGAGTGTGCTGACAAACTGGCGCCGGTCGCGGCGTTCCCGGCTCACTGGGCCCCTAACGACGTGGTCGTCTACTCGGGCAGTCAGTTTCCCAAGGCCTACCAGGGCGGGGCCTTCATCGCGTTCCACGGCTCGTGGAATCGTGCGCCGTTCCCGCAGGGTGGCTACAACCTGGTATTCCAGCCGCTCGCCAACGGCAAAGCCTCCGGCAAGTTTGTAGTGTTTGCCGACGGCTTCGCTGGCCCGAGCAAGGAGCCGGGCAAGGCCGTGCACCGGCCTTCGGGTCTGGCAGTGGGTCCGGACGGCGCGTTGTATGTGACTGATGACCAGAGGGGCCGCGTCTGGCGTATTACTTACGTCGGCGGCGATCCGGACGCGAAACTCAAAACGGTGGCTCCAACATCGCCCCCGGTCGGCACCCCCGCGGCGGCGAATCCGCTACCTCCGGAAGGATTGCACAAGGATGCGGGTGATGTGGCGGCGCTCCCCGTGCCCCCGGGTTCGAGCTTGCAGGCCGTGGCGCTCGGCCAGCAGGTCTTCGCGGGCCAGGTCGGTGGCGCTCCGTGCACCGGTTGTCATGGCTCGGATGGCAAAGGCAGTCCGCTCGGACCGAATCTCACGGCGGGCAAGTGGACGTGGAGCGACGGCAGCCTCGCCGGGATCCAGAAGACCATCACCAGCGGTGTCCCGACTCCGAAGAACTATCGCAGCCCCATGCCCCCGATGACCAGCACCGGC
>Ga0209169_10002489_pt1 | contig 11069 bp, 13 predicted proteins | sample HubBroMetageWRM4_FD_188346 | JGI IMG/M metagenome (GOLD analysis project Ga0209169, IMG submission 188346) | Warmed soil microbial communities from the Hubbard Brook experimental Forest, New Hampshire - Hubbard Brook CCASE Soil Metagenome WRM 4... | ecosystem: Environmental > Terrestrial > Soil...
CGTTCTAACGTAGCCAACGGCACTTCGACCGCATTCGCGGCGCCCACTCCCGCGCGGTCGACGGCACTCTGGGCGCGTAAAGCGGTCACCGGGGCACACGAGACCCTCTGGGCGATGCGGGAACGGGCACGGGGGCACACAGTGCCCCTTTGGGCGGAGTGGAAGGGGGCACTGGGGCCCTCAGTACCCGCTAGAAGGGGTACAGGGGCCCACGAGGCTCCCTTGGTGGGCTAGCCAGCGGGAGCGGGAGGCCATCGGCCGTGACGACTGGGATCTCTGGGGCGGATGTGATCCAGGGGAAACCGGGTCGTGAGGCAAGGGTCGTTCGCGTGAAGCGGGGCGGGACCTTGTTTGGTCCCGCCCCGCTATGTATGCGCGGAGAGCGTGCTTATTGCGCGTTGCCGCTGGCGGTGATCATGGGGTGGGCCCGTCCCTCGGCCTGCACGGCGCTGATGAACATGGTCTGCACGGGCTTGGCGCAGCCTTCGGAGGTGTTAGGGAGGTAGACGGGGGCGGTCTGGTTCGGCGGGTAGACCTTGATGTTCGTCGCCTGCTGCGGGCTGCACGTGCTTGGCGTGAAGTTCAGCGCGTCGACGATCTGCAGCAGAGCGGTCGCAGTCGCGCCCGGGGCCAGCGTGACCAGCTTGACGGGCGTGGTGGTGTCACGCTCGGCGGCCAGGCCGATCTGGCTGTAGGGCGGCCCGGTGACCAGCGACACGCCGGGATAGCCGTACAGCGTGCACGAGGCGGTCGAGGAATTGGTGAACGTGATCGGCACGTACACGCCGCCCGCGTACCCCGAGGATTGGCCCAGCTTGACCTGCATCCCGCTGGTCGGGCAGGCCGGGGGCGCGGTCGGCGGCGGTGTGAGGGTCATCGATGGCGCCGCCGCCGGAGTGCTGACGCTGATCGAGGGGGTCGGGGTCGCGCTGGACGCGGCGGCGTTTGGAGTCGACGTGGCCGCCGATGTCGAGCTTGACGACGCGCAGCCGGCCGCGGCAGCGACGCAGATCAGCGCCGCTGCCGTGGCGGACAGCAGGCCCGCACCTGACTTGCTAGCACCTGGCTTCACCGCAGTGGCCTCCATGTCCGGCGGCGTCCCGTACGCCGTTCAATCACATTAGACGAAGCGACGGCGCTCCCGGTTGCGGCACGCCGCGGGCCTGCGGGAACGCCGCGGACGGGAGAACGTGGGGGGCTGGGCGGGCAGCGGGCTGGGAGGTCGGGGAGGCTGGGCGGGCCGCAGGCCCAGGGCGGGCCTGGGCCTGCGGGGGGATGGGGCTACTTCTTGCCTGGGGTGTAGGTGCCGGGGTTGGTCAGGAGGACGCTGGTCTGGGTCACGGGCTCAGTGACCCATTTGTGGGTCTGGTAGTCGTAGTAGCGCGGGCGGTTTCCGGTGAGGATCTCGGTCATCCTCGTGTAGGCGTGCTCACCCGGGTGGTTTTTCACGGCGGTGCTGCCCCAGAAGACGACCAGCACGGGGTAGGTCTTGAAGACCCCGGCTACGCAGGACGGGGAGCAGTTGTTAATTTCCAGCGCGCCAACGGCGCTAGCGATGCTCGACGTCCAGCTGGTCCAGTGGAGATGGTTGAGATACGCGCCGTCGTCCGCGCAGCTGATGATGAAGGTACTCGGGCGGACCAGCGGCGCCGGATGGCCGGGGCAGTCGAAGACCACCATCTGCACGGAGATCGTCTGGGCGACCGGGCGGGCCGGGGTGGCGCCCGCCGATCCGGCTGCGAGACCCAGGCCCAGAGCGCTGGCGGCGAGCATGCAGGTGATCAAGGCGCCAATGCGTGCACGTTTCATGATGTCCCCTCGCGAAGCGGATTTTTAATCCGTCAGACTACAGTGCGGGACCGCCTGTTGTCTGTCAGGTGATCGCGCCTGGATCGCCGGCCTGCACTGGGGAGGAGGCAGAATCACGGGACGCAAACCACGGCCCGTTCGGCATAAAAAGGATTGTGAGCCCTTAACGGGCGAATCGCGTCAGCCGGGCAGGTGCACGGCCACTTCGGCGGCCGCGGCGTCGCCGTAGGCGGCGGTGAAACGGTCGGCGAGCGGGCCGGGCTTCAGGTCGTATTCCTGCGGGCCGACGGTCTCCAGGACGTGCACCGCGATCATGTTGCCGAGTTGCGCGGCGCGCTCGAGGGACAGGCCCCACCCGACGGCGGCGAGGAAACCCGAGCGGAACGCGTCGCCGGAGCCTGTCGGGTCCACCGGCTGGGCGTCCGGCACCGCAGGCACCGTAACAGACGGCCGGCCTGCCTGCTCGATCCTGGCGCCACCGGGGCCCAACGTGGTGATCCGCACCTTGACCCGGTTCAGCATCTCGTCGGTGCCCCAGCCGGACTTGCGCTCGATCAGGGCTTCTTCGTACTCGTTGCCGAACAGGTAGTCGGCGCCGTCGACGAGGCCGCGCACCTGGTCGCCGCCGAGCATCCTGGCAAGCTGCTGGGATGGGTCGGCCGCGAACGGGATGCCGGCCTCGCGGCACTCCGCGGTGTGCGCCACCATCGCCGCCGGGTCACCCGCCCCGATCAGCACGAGGTCGATGCCCTGGGCTGCCGCGAGCGGGCCGACCTTGATCTCCCGGTCCTCGCTCATCGCGCCGGCGTAGAACGAGCCGATCTGGTTGCCGTCGGCATCGGTGGTGCAGACGAAGCGCGCGGTGTGCCGCGACAGCGACTCCCGCACGCCCGAGGTGCTCACCCCGTGGTCCTCCAGCCAGCCGCGGTATTCGGCGAAGTCGGCGCCGACCCCGCCGATCAGCAGCGGCCGCAGGCCCAGTATGCCGAGGCCGAAGGCGATGTTCGCCGCCACCCCGCCGCGGCGGATGGACAGCTCGTCGACGAGGAACGACAACGAGACCTTGTCCAGTTTGTCCGCTATGAGCTGGTCGGTGAACTTGCCGGGGAACGTCATCAGGTGGTCGGTCGCGATAGAACCCGTGACCGCTATGCGCACGGCGTAACCCCCGCGTGGTGTCAGTGGAAGGAATCGCCGCAGGCGCAGGAGCCGGTTGCGTTCGGGTTGTCGATGGTGAAGCCCTGCTTCTCGATCGTGTCCACGAAGTCGATCGTCGCCCCCATCAGGTAGGGCGCGCTCATCTTGTCGGTCACCACATGCACGCTGCCGAACTCGGTGACGATGTCGCCGTCGATCTCGCGCTCGTCGAAGTAGAGCTGGTAGCGAAGGCCGGAGCAGCCGCCCGGCTGAACCGCGATGCGGAGCCTGAGGTCGTCGCGCCCCTCCTGGGCGAGCAGGCCGCTCACCTTGGCCGCCGCGCCATCGGTCAGGGTGATCCCCGTCGTGGCCTCCTGCTGAACAGTCACCTTAGCTCCCTGGCTTGTTAGGGCTCGTCATTTCATACGCGTAGACCACAACGATATGCGGTTCGTTCGCATTCCGGCCACCCCGGCTCACAGACCGGGGGCGCCCCAGACGGGGAACCAGCGGCCCAGGTCGGGCTCGAACTTCAGGTCGTCGCCGATCACGCCCTTGACCTGTAGCTCGAGCGCGTTGTCCCGGTGCTCGTTGGTGGTAGGCGCGAACGGGTAGAACGTGCCCCGCTTGAACAGGTAGACCAGGGCGAGGCTGCGCTCCTCGTCGTCGCGGAAGGCGACCAGGGTGCACAGCAGCTGCGGGCCGAAGCCGTTGTCCACCAGGGCGCTGTTGACCGCGTGCAGGTCGGTGACGAGCGCCTCCAGATCGTCCGACATGCGAGAGCTGACGATCCAGGTGAACCCGTAGGAGTCCTTGGACACCTCGACGGGCAGGCCGCCCTCGTTGCCGGAACTGACGTCCAGCAACTCGGTCACGTCCTTCTGCACGTCGGCGAAGGACCTGCCCTCGACCGGGCGGAAGCAGACCGAGCCGGAGCCCGTGGGCTTGAACCCCGCTCCCGCCTCCAGCGTGATCGCCGCAGACGGGAGCGCGAACAGGTCATCAAGCTTGGGCTGGACCGGCTTGGTCCGGCCAAGCAGGCTGTCGAGGAAGCCCACTATGGTCCGTTACTTGCCCTGGCCGCTGAGCTGACGCTGGACCTTGTCCAGTTCGGCCAGCCTGCGCTCCAGCGACGGGTGGGTGGAGAAGATCTTGGACAGGCTCGGCCCGGCGCTCAGCCCCATGGCGGGGGCGAAGAAGAACGCGTTCAGCGGCTCGGCGGTGCGCAGGTCCTTGGTGGGAATCCTGGCGATGTCGCCGCTGACCTTGACCAGCGCGCTCTTCAGCGCGCTCGGCTGGCCGGTGAGCAGCGCGCCACTGCGGTCGGCGGCCAGCTCGCGGTACCGCGAGAGCATCCGGATCAGCAGGAAGCTGACCGTGTATACCACGATGCTCACCGCCATGAGCGCGAGCATGATGACCGCGGCGTTCTGGTTGCCCCGGCCGCGTCCGCCGCCGAAGATCTCACCGTAGAACGAGATCCTGATCAGCAGCGCGGCGATGATGGCCAGGAACGAGGCGATCGTCATCACCTGGACGTCCTTGTGCGCCACGTGCGACATCTCGTGCGAGATGACGCCCTCGAGCTCGTCCGGGTTCAGCCTGCGCAGCAGGCCCGTGGTCACGCAGAGCACCGCCTTGTCGGCGCTGCGCCCGGTCGCGAAGGCGTTCGGCATGTCGCTGTTTGCGATGGCCACCCGCGGCTTCGGCATGTCGGCAAGGGCGCACAGGCGGTCCACGATGCCGTGCAGCTCGGGCGCCTCCTGCGGTGTCACCTCGCGGGCGCCTGCGGTGCGCAGCGCGATCTTGTCGGAGTAGAACAGGGATCCGATAGCCATGCCGCCGCCGAGGACCACCGCGAAGAACACGATCACGGCGTCAGACCCGTGAGTCGCGGCCCCGATGCCGATGATCGCGGCGATGAACGCGACAAAGACCAGCCCGAGCAGGAACATGGTCGCGGTCATCCGCGCCGTCAGCCCCCGGTCGGGCGCATACCTGGTACGCGCCGCCATGGCGCCACCTCCGTTCGGCCCCCGGCGGGGTTCACCCACCGGGTGCCAGCAGCATTATCTAGCTTGAATCTATCCGACGGATGCTGAACGCAACCTGAACGTTCCCCGCAAGTGTGCTCTGTCCCGACGTTCCCGGCTCCCGGGTGTTCAGCCCGGGGTATTCAGCCCGGGATGAGGCCTTCGTCCGTGAGCAGCTTGCGGACCTCGTCCATACTCGAATCCTCGTGCGGAAGGATCAGATCCGACGGTTCAAGGATATCCGGGGGCAGCGGTGAACCTTGCGCGTGAACCTGGGCAAGCAGGCCGGTCAGGGCGGCGGAGAACGCGGCCTCGTCGCCCCGCTCGACGGCGGTCTCAAGCTCGGTGTCGAGATGGTTCAGCTCGTCGGCGATGATGTCGTCCACCCGGAACTGCCCCTCGCCGAGGATCCTGACGATCACGAGACATCACCGTCCTGCGGCACGTCAGCAACGGGAAGCCCGGTCGGCTGGCCGTCCTGGACGGGCGGCACGTACGGCGGGGCCTGCGGCGGGGGCGGGGCGTACTGCGTCGGCGGCGCCTGAGACTGCCCGGTCTGCGGCTGCCCGGTCTGGGAGCCGTTCGAGCCGCCCTCGAGCTGCTTGGGCGCGCCGGCGCTGAGCTCACCCCTGAGCCGGTTCAGCTCCGACTCGACATCGCTGTTCGCGCTCAGCATGTCAAGCTCGGACTGGATGTCGTCGCGACGGCCCCCGATGGAGTCGTCGAGCGCACCAGAGGCCATCAACTCGTCAATCGCGCCGGCCCGGGCCTGCATCTGGGCGGTCTTGTCCTCGGCCCGCTGGATCGCCATGCCGACGTCGCCCATCTCCTCGGAGATGCCGGAGAACGCCTCGTTGATCCGGGTCTGCGCCTCGGCCGCGGTATACGTGGCCTTGATGGTCTCCTTCCTGGTGCGGAAGGCGTCCACCTTGGCCTGCAGCCGCTGCGAGGCGACCGTCAGCTTCTCCTCCTCGCCCTGCAACTGGGCATACTGCGTCGACATGTCGTTTATCTGGCCCTGCACAGTCGCCTTGCGCGTGAGCGCCTCTCTGGCGAGGTCCTCACGGCCCAGCCCGAGGGCCTTGCGCGCCTGGTCGTCGTACTTGTTCGACTGCTGCTGGAGCTGGTTCATCTGCAGCTCGAGGCGCTTGCGCGACGTGGCGACGTCCGCGACCCCGCGACGGACCTTCGTCAGCATCTCGAGCTGCCGCTGGTAGGAGTAGTCCAGGGTCTCACGAGGGTCTTCCATCTTGTCCAGGGCCTTGTTGGCCTTGGCCTTGAAGACGAGTGAGACTCGCTTCATAACGCCCATACGCGCGGCCGTCCCCTTCATTAACATCTGCGCCGCCACCAGGCCGGGCGACCGGGCCGATGGGGCCGGGGACCCGGCTAGACGGCGGACGAGCCCGTGCGACTAGTCGCATTCCACCCTACGCGGTCGCCCGCATGCGAGCTACCACGACCGGTGGCTGCATCACGGGCTATTTCCTCCTAAGCTATGCGCGTGTTCCGACGCCATAGCGCCGGGGCGACGGACGATACGGCCCAGGCTTCCCCGGGCGCGCAGAGCCCGGACGGCCCGGCAGCAAATAAGCAGCCCCGATCCCCCGCCGAGGCGGCCAAGGGACGGCCCACGCCCAAGCGCAGCGAGGCCGAGCGCAACCGGCGCCAGCCGATCACCGGAGCCCGGCCCGGGGCCCGGTCCGGGGCGCGGACGCCGCGCACCCCGGAGGACAAGTCCAGGGCACGCAGTGACCGCAACCGCAAGTACGAGGCGATGCGGCGGGGCGAGGAGTGGGCGCTCAACCCGAAAGACCGCGGTCCCGCCCGCCAGCTGGCCCGCGACTACGTGGACTCCCACCGCAGGGTCAGCGAGTACTACATGTACGTGCTGATAGTCCTGCTTGTCGCCATTTTCCTGCGGAACAAGTCGCTGCAGGACATCATCTCGCCGCTGGTGATCGTGCTCGTCGTCATCATCGTCATCGACGCCCAGCTGATCCGCCGACAGCTGAATCGGCTGGTCGCCCAGCGGCTGCCCGGCCAGTCCGCCAGGGGCCTGACGATGTACGCGGTGCTGCGCGCGCTGCAGATCCGCAGGTTCCGGGTGCCAGCACCGCGGGTCCGGCCGGGGGACACCATCTAGAATCACCAGCCATGAAATACCGGCACCTCGGCCAGAGCGGCCTGGTGGTCAGCGAGATCGCGTACGGGAACTGGATCACCCATGGCTCCCAGGTGGTCGAGGAGGCGGCCGCGGAGTGCGTTCGGGCGGCGCTTGACGAGGGCATCACCACGTTCGATACCGCCGACGGCTACGCGGGCGGGCGCGCTGAGGAGGTCCTCGGCCGCGCGCTGTACGGCGTAAGGCGGGAGTCCATCGAGATCTGCACCAAGGTGTACTGGCCGACCGGCGACAGGCCGAACGACCGCGGCCTGTCGCGCAAGCACATCATCGAGTCGCTGCACGGCTCGCTGCGCAGGCTCTGCACCGACTACGTGGACCTCTACCAGGCGCACAGGTACGACGTCGAGACGCCGATCGAGGAGACCATGCGCGCCTTCGACGATCTCGTCCGGGCCGGCAAGGTGCTGTACGTGGGCGTGTCCGAGTGGCGGGCCGAGCAGATCACCGCCGCGCTGCGGATCGCGGACAAGCTCGGCCTGGACCGGATCGTGTCCAACCAGCCTCAGTACAACATGCTGTGGCGGGTCATCGAGCCCGAGGTGCTGCCGCTGTGCCGGAAGGAGGGCATCGGCCAGATGGTGTTCTCCCCCATCGCGCAGGGGGTGCTGACCGGTAAGTATGCCCCTGGGGCTGCGCCTCCGGCCGACTCGCGGGCCACCGATCCCTCGGGTTCGCGGTTCATCGGGCGGCTGCTGCAGGACGACGTGCTCGCCGCGGTGCAGCGCCTCGAACCGCTTGCGGCCGAGGCGGGGCTGTCGATGGCGCAGCTGGCTGTGGCCTGGGTGCTGCAGAATCCCGCGGTGTCCGCGGCTATCGTCGGCGCCACCAGGCCGGAGCAGGTGCGCGAGAACGTGAAGGCAGCCGGCGTTCGGCTGGAACCGGGGCTGATGAGCAGGATCGACGAGGCGCTGGACGGCGTGGTCGAGCGCGATCCTTCTCGTACCGCGAGCCCGGCCGCGCGGCCGTAACGTCGTTAGTTCTCCGGCTGCAGGCTCATCGGGCCGTACTGGGGGTTGCTGTCGTCCATCAGCGTGACCTGGTCCACCCCGACGGCGAGCAGCGCACGCCAGTTCTCACCTAGCCAGCTCTCCGCGTCCCCCTGGCTGATGAAAATGGCTTCTTGCAGCTCATCGGTGGTGATCGCAGTGCCGTCCGCCTTCTCGTACCGCCATGTCCAGGGCATCCTCTGCAGGCCTCCTTGTCGTCTGTGCTCGCCCGTCGTCTGCGCTCACCGAGGGTAGCTCAGCGGGTGGCGTGCCGGCCAGGCAAGCAGCGCGCGGCGGCCGGGATGGGCGTGGGATTGCAGGTGGACTTTACCTGGATGGCGGGAGGTGAATTCACTACGATAACGATAGATTTCAGGACACGATGAGAACTGTGGATTACATGTGGATATTTATTATTTCGCACTTAATGCGCAGCCATGGGACTGATGCGCAGGTGCGGGCATCTTAGGTATAGATGCGTAATGGCGCGGGTGCGTAACGCGCAGAAGAGGATGGCCCAGACGGCCTTGCCCCGGCCGGTGACCGGACTCCATCCCCAGACATCACTCAGCGCGTCCACCATCTGCAGGCCGCGCCCGGACTCGGCGGTCCGGTCGGGCATCCTCAGCACCGGGGCGGAGGCGGAGGGATCGAGCACGGCGCACATGACCTCGCCGGTCCTGCGCAGTAGCCGCAGGCCGATGGGCTGCCCAGATGTCACGCATCTGGCAGCGTGCGCCATCGCGTTGGCCACGAACTCGCCGACGATGATCTCCGCGTCATCGGCGAGCGCCGCCAGGCCCCACTCTTTCAGCGTGTTCCTGGTGAAACGTCGCGCGGTCCTGCCGGATTGCGCTCCGGTACCAAGCGGACACGCCGCTACGGCCGGTGAATCCCACCAATCGGAGGGCATCCGAACCACTCGCGGGCGTCCCGGCATGCACGCCAACCTGGCCGTCACATCCAGCGGCCTACGAACCGCAGGATCGACCTTGGTACGTGTCGGCAACCCTACTTGGCTCAAGCCCATCGCGACCCCGCGGAGCGTTATGCGCCAATCCCGGCTGATTGGCGCAAATGACATCCTGCCCGAGAATAGGCGGTTGATGCAAGACCAAATGCACGTTCATTTGTAACGTGCAGCTAACAAGACCGCCGGTCGTGGATACTTCAAGTAAAGTTGCGGTCCCCCGCGTCCTGGCTGGACCGGCCCGCGCCGCCGCCCTTGTGCCGGTCGTCGCCACACTCGTACCGGTCGTCGCGGCCCTGGTACCGGTCGTCGCGCCGGCGCCGGCTGCTGCGCTAGTGTCACCAGCGACACGCGGGAGCCTCGCGTGACAGGGAGCCGCTGATGCTTGTCGCTGGCGTCGATTCGTCCACTCAATCCACGAAGGTCCTGCTCTGCCAGGCCGAAGATGGCGTCATCGTCGGACACGCAACGTCACCACATCCGGACGGCACGGAGTGTGACCCGGAACTGTGGTGGCACGCGCTGACCGCAGCGGGTGACGGCCTGCTCGACCGCGCGGAGGCGATCGGGGTCGCGGCCCAGCAGCACGGCATGGTCGTCCTTGACGAGGACGGCCAGGTGATCAGGCCCGCCCTGCTGTGGAACGACATGCGGTCCGCACCGCAGGCGGCGGCGCTGATCGCCGAGATGGGCGGCCCGGCGGAGTGGGCGCGGCTGACCGGCAGCGTCCCGACGGCCTCATTCACCGTCACCAAGCTGCGCTGGCTGGCCGAGAACGAGCCGGATGCCGCGGCTCGCACCGATCGGGTGCTGCTCCCGCACGACTGGCTGACCTGGCGGCTTGCGGGCGCTTCCGCGGAGCCGACCACGGATCGCGGTGATGCCTCGGGTACCGGCTACTTCTCCCCCGCCGCCGATCGCTGGCTGCCTGACCTCGCCGAGGCCGCGCTGCGGCGGCCGGTGCGGCTGCCCAGGGTGGCCGGCCCGGCCGAGATCGTGGCGCGGACCCCTGGCGGAACAGCGCTGTCGGCGGGAACCCCTGGCGGCACGGCGCTGTCGGCGGGAACCGGGGACAACATGGGCGCCGCGCTCGGCCTCGGCATCGGCCTGGGCGAGGTAGTCGTGTCGATCGGCACGTCGGGCACCGCGTACGCGGTCGCGGCCGCGCCCGCCGCCGATGAATCGGGCCTGGTGGCCGGGTTCGCCGACGCCACAGGACGCTTCCTGCCGCTGGTTGCCACAGTGAACGCCGCCCGGGTGCTGACCGTGACGGCCCGCATGCTCGGCACCGACAGCGACGGGCTGTCGCGCCTCGCGCTTGCCGCGCCCGCCGGGGCGCAGGGCCTGACCCTGCTGCCCTACCTGGATGGCGAGCGCAGCCCGAACCGGCCGGACGCTAACGGCGTCTTGCGCGGCCTGACCAGCAGCAACACGACACCTCAGAACCTCGCGCGGGCCGCGGTTGAGGCCGTGCTCTGCTCGCTCGCGGATGCCATCGACGACCTCGCGGACTGCGGGATCAGCGCGCAGCGGGTGATACTGATCGGCGGCGCGGCCCGGTCTGCGGCCATCCGCGCCGTCGCTCCGGCGATCTTCGGCGTGCCGGTGACCGTGCCCGAGGCCGGCGAGTACGTTGCGCTCGGCGCCGCCCGGCAGGCCGCCTGGGCGGTGTCCGGGGCGGCCGCGGCGCCGTCGTGGCGGCCTGCAGCGCCCGCCGCCGAGTACACGGCCGAGCCCACCCCGCAGGTCCGCCAGCGGTACGCCGCGCTCCGCGACGACACCGTCGGCTGGGGCTCCTCGTAAGAGCGTCGGCTGGGGCTCCTCGTTAGAGCGTCGGCTGGGGCTCTTCGTAAGAGCCCCGATGTGACCGAAACTGGCCTCGAAAACCGCCGGCTTGCTGGGGAGGAGGCCAGCGGGGTGGAAGTATGGATTCCAAGAGTGGCACG
>Ga0209169_10002491_pt1 | contig 11066 bp, 10 predicted proteins | sample HubBroMetageWRM4_FD_188346 | JGI IMG/M metagenome (GOLD analysis project Ga0209169, IMG submission 188346) | Warmed soil microbial communities from the Hubbard Brook experimental Forest, New Hampshire - Hubbard Brook CCASE Soil Metagenome WRM 4... | ecosystem: Environmental > Terrestrial > Soil...
TTTCGATTCGAACTTTTGATACGCGAAGTGGCGGCCGGTGCGGCCCATGCCGCATTGAATTTCGTCGGCGATCAACGCGGCGTCGCGTTGCGTTGCCAAAGCCCGCGCGCGGTTCCAGAATTCCGTGCTCACGGGATAAATACCGCCCTCGCCCTGAATCGTTTCCACAATGAACGCGCACACGCTCGAATCGAATTTCGATTCGAGATCGGCGACGTCGTTCATCTTCACAAATTCCACGCCCGGCACGAGCGGCGCGAACGGCTCGCGATATTTGGCAGGGTACGTGACCGACACCGCGCCAAACGTGCGCCCGTGAAACGAATTCTCGACCGCGAGAATTCTTGTTTTTGGATTTGTCCCAGGCTTCGCGCCGCCGGCTGCTGCTTTGCCGTTCGAGTACGCGCGCGCCAGCTTCAACGCGCCTTCGATCGCTTCGGTGCCGCTGTTCGTGAAGAAAACGCGCTCGAGCCCCGACCACTGCGACAGCTTCTTCGCGAGCGGCCCTTGATAAGGATTGTGAAACAGATTCGAGAGGTGGATCGCGCGGCCCGCTTCGCGACGGATTACTTGCACGAGGCGCGGATGCGAATAGCCGAGCGCGTTCACCGCGATGCCGCCGAGAAAATCGAGATAGTCCTTGCCGTCTGAATCGTAAACGCGGCAGCCGCGCCCGTGCGTGAAAAGCACGGCGGGCCGTTTGTACGTGTTCATCAGGTGCTTCGCTTCATCGGCGCGCACCTGTGCCGCGGACACTCGATTCTTCGCGGATGTTTTCTTCGCCGGCATTTTCGTTATGCGGCTCCGTGAGCGGCTTTCGCGGGAACGGTGTCGTTCAGCGGAAGTACGCGCGTGCCAGGGCTGCGCAGATTCTGCGCTGCCGTGATCAACGCGCGCGGCCCGGTGCCGCCCACAATGCGAACTTCAGTTACGCCCGCCGCAAGCGCGCGCTTGGCGGCTTCGAGCTTCAGGATCATGCCGCCGGAAACTTTGTTCGAGCGGATCATCTCTTCGATCTCGCCGCCGCGCACCTTGTTCAGCACTTTTTCGCCGTCGAGAACGCCGGCAACGTCGGTGAGGAAAATCAGGCGATCCGCTTCGATAAATTCAGCAGCGGCCGCGGCCATGTGATCCGCATTAATGTTATAGAGTTCGCCGTCCGCGCCCATGCCGAGGCAGGAAGCGACGGGAACGACGCCCACCTTCCACAGCGAGCGCAGAAAATCCACATTCGCTTCGGTGAGGTAGCCGACGTAACCGAGGCTGCCTTCCAACTCGTTCACTTGCATCGGCTCGGCCAGAAAGCACGCCGCATCCGACGCGCTGATGCCCACCGCTGGCTGGCCCGCGAGTGAAATCGCGCCAGCAACTTTCTTATTCAGGAGGCCGCCGAACACCATCACGGCCACGTCTCGCGTTTCGCGATCGGTGACGCGCAGCCCGTTCACAAACTTGCTTTCGATGCCCAGGCGCTTCAGCGTGGACGTGAAAATTTTCCCGCCGCCGTGGATCACCAGGATTTCGTGGCCCTTGTGCGCGAGCTCCGCCACCTGCCGCGCGATTAGGGCCACCGATTCGCTCGATTCCAGCAATGCACCCGCAATTTTCACTACAAGTCTCATATCAATCCCGCCGTTTGGGGAAAACCCCACATGCCATTCATGTTTTGTACCGCTTGTCCTGCGGCGCCTTTGCCCAGATTGTCGAGCGAAGACACCACCACCAGCCTCTCGCCCGATGAATCGAGCGCGAAGCCGATGTCGCAAAAATTGGTGTGCGTCACGTGCGCCAGTTCCGGCAGCTTCCCGGCCGGCAACACGCGCACCAGCGGATGCGCCGCGTAAAACTTGCGGTACATCGCTTCGATCTCTTCCGCTTTGCGCGGCTGCGCGAGCCACACGTACATCGTCGATAGAATTCCGCGCTCTACCGGCAGCAAGTGCGTGGTGAAAACGAAATCTTTGTGCGCCAAGCCCGTGTGCTCGGCCACTTCCGGCGTGTGCCGGTGCGAAAACACACCGTACGCCTTGAAGTTTTCATTCACGTCAACGAAGTGTGTATCGCGCTTCGGCTCTTTGCCCGCGCCGCTCACGCCTGATTTGCAATCGGCCACAATGCCGCGCGATATATTGATCCAACCCGTATCGACCAGCGGCTTCAGCCCCAAAATCACAGACGTTGGATAGCAGCCGGGATTCGCAACCAGGCGCGCCTTCGGCAATTCGCTCGCGTAAAGTTCCGGCAAGCCGTAAACCGCTTCGCCCAGCGCCGTAGCGTCCGGTTCCGGCAGCTTGTACCACTTCGCAAACGTCGCAGCCGTACGAAAACGGAACGCGCCGCTCAGATCCACGACGCGCAGCTTCGGATTCGCCTTCAGCAGCGCCGGCACAAGTTCCAGCGACGCTTCGTGCGGCGTGGAAAGAAACGCGACGTCCGCTCCACTCTCCGCGATCGCTTCTACGGAAAGTTGTTTGCACGGCGCATCGCCCCAGCCGCGCAGCTGCGGATACAAATCCGTCAGGCAATGCACGCTGGCGTGCGAGTCACGCAAATAGAACGTGGGCTTTTGTGTGTTTGGGTGCCGAAGAAGGAGCTTGGCTAGTTCGAATCCTGCGTAGCCTGTTGCCCCGACGACGGCGACCCGCAAGGGGTCGATCATCGGAGCATTCCCTCGATTCGCTTTTGCACGGCAGCGCGGGCTGAGCGTGACGGGCAAATAATAAGGACTGTATCGTCTCCCGCCAGTGTCCCCGAAACTTCTTTCCACTTTTCGGAGTCCACGGCGGCGGCGAGCGGTTGTGCGCCGCCTGGCGGTGTCTTCAGCACGAGCATGTTTTGCGCCGGACGAATGTCGGTGAGAAAAGATTTCGCTGCGCGTTCGAGGCGCGAGTTGGCCGGCGATTCCGCGGATTCCTGCGCGGCTTGCGCGAGCTGCTTGTAGCCTTCCGCGGTTTTCACCAGGCGCAGTTCGCGCAGGTCACGCGAAAGCGTCGCCTGCGTGACGCGCAGGCCGAGGTGCACCAACTGCCGGCGCAGTTCATCCTGGCTCGCGACGGGCTCCGCCGAGAGAACCTTCAGGATCTGACCTTGCCGGAACCGTTTATGCGCTGGGACCGCCATTTTATGCAACTTTATGCATCCCTCTGCATAATCATACAAGATGCATGCGGTGTGTCAATAGGTTGCATAAAAATTCGCGTGAGAAATTTCCTTCGCGCGGCTTCCGCGTCGTGGTCGACTCGAACGAAAAGACTCTTCGCTTCCCGGCCGCGAGAGATACAATCTGCGCCGTTGCCCATGGAGAATTGGATGAAGCGAATCGCTCTTTTGATTTTATTTTTCGCGTTGACGCAGATTTGCGCCGCGCAAGCCAAGCCGCCAGCCGCACCGCCTGCACAAATCGCCATTCACGCAGGAAAAGTTCTCGACGTCCGCACCGGAAAGTACGCAAACGATCAGATCATCTGGATCGAAGGCGATCGCATCAAGGCCATCGGCAGCGCATCGGAAATGGCGTCAAAAATTCCCGCTGGCGCGAAGTCCATCGACCTCTCGAAGTACACCGTGATGCCTGGCCTGATCGATTGCCACACGCACCTTACGATGACGCCTTACGGCAACGGCCTGAGCGGGGTGCGAATCTCGTACCCGCGCATGGCGCTCATCGGCGCGCGCAATGCTCGCGTGACGCTCGAAGCCGGCTTCACCACCGTGCGCAATGTCGGCGCCGCCGGCTACTCGGACATCGCTCTGCGCGATGCGATCAACGCCGGCGACGTGCCCGGCCCGCGCATGCTCGCCTCCGGCCCGCCCCTCAGCATCACGGGCGGCCACGGCGACACGAATTTTCTCGCGCCGCAATTTAATTGGTCGGATGACGGCGTCGCCGACGGCGTCGATGGCGTGCAGAAAAAAGTTCGCGAAAATATTAAGTACGGCGCGGACGTGATCAAATTCATGGCCACCGGGGGCGTACTCTCCGAAGGCGACAATCCCGCGCTCGCGCAATACTCGCCGGAGGAAATGAAAGCGATCGTCGATACCGCGCACAGTCTCGGCCGCAAAGTGGCCGCGCACGCGCATGGCGCGGGTGGCATCAAGTTCGCGGTGCTTGCCGGCGTCGATTCCATCGAGCACGGCAGCTATATCAATGATGAAGACATCGCGCTGATGAAGGAGCGCGGCACGTACCTTGTGCCCACCGTCTATCTCGAAGACTGGCTGATCGAAAATGTAAACGCGCTCGGCCTCACGCCCAACATGATCGAAAAAGCGAAGACCGTGCTGCCCATCGCGCAGGCGAATCTCTCGCATGCTTTCAAATCGGGAGTCAAAGTTGCTCTCGGCACCGACTCGGCCGTGTATCCGCACGGCCTCAACGGCCATGAGTTCGGCAAAATGGTGGAAATGGGGCTCACGCCACTGCAGTCGATTCAGGCCGGCACCGTGAACGCCGCCGACCTGCTCGGCTGGAGCGATCGCGTCGGCACTCTCGAGCCCGGCAAATTTGCAGACATCGTCGCCGTGGAAGGCGATCCCGTCGCAAATGTGCACCTCTTGGAAAACGTCAGCTTCGTGATGAAGGGTGGTGCTGTTGTGAAGGACGCGTCAGCTACGCGCTAAGGTGTAAAGCAAACCCGGCGGAAAGTTGAAGCGAGGACGGATGGTAGGCTCGTGGGGACTCGAACCCCAGACCTCCACCGTGTCAAGGTGGCGCTCTAACCAACTGAGCTACGAGCCTACTGGAACTTTAATATTAGCACACGCGGTGCGGCCTGCGGAGCGATCTGAGGCCTCTTGGTTCAACATCCGTCGGAATATCAATTCGTGACCACGCGATCAGAACTGCTGCGATTCAACGGTGCCGTCGAGCGCGATCCCGCCATTGCGGCGTGGATGAAACGGCACTCCGGTGAGTTGGGCGCGATCGCGCGGCACTGGTTCGATGCGATGCGCGGGTGCGGCGACGAAGTCCGCGAAGTCCTGCATGACGGTTGCCCCGTCGCGTGCTTGGGCGATGCGCCATTCGGTTACGTGAACGTGTTCACCTCGCACGTGAACGTGGGATTTTTTCACGGAGCGGCGCTCCCCGATCCCGCGCACCTACTCCAAGGTTCCGGCAAATTCATGCGACATGTAAAATTAAGGCCGGGAGCGCCCACGAACACCGCAGCACTCAGCGCGCTCATCGAAGCCGCCTACTCCGACATCAAATCCCGCGTCGAACACGGCTAACTCCTCTCCCGGCGAACGGAACTGCATTCACTGCCATCACGTTACGGCAAAAGCCTGTCGCGCACGGCGAGCCTGTGCGCCAAGCGGAAGCCGGAACTGAGCGCTCCCTCCATGTAGCCCATGAAGGCGTAGCACGTATGCTCACCCGCGAAGTGCAGCCAATCGAAGTACCCCATTTTCCAGAACGGGCCCCATCGCCTCACCTCGTTTGGCGCCGGAAAATAGTAAGAGCCTTGGGAAAAATGTTTTTTAGGCCAGTTTATAAATAGCGACTTCGTGACTTGCGATTCGATTCCCGGATACACACGTTCTAGGCATTCAACGATCGAGGCGAGGCGCTGTTTATCGCTGCGGCCATCCACGAGCTTTTGCGCATGGTTAGCGCCCGAAAATCCGACGAACGTGAACTTCGGTTCCGAATTGAGACCTTTCAGCGGCCTGGTTTTAGCGTCCTCACTCGTCTCCCAGGTGTAGTCCACGGGCCCCTCGCCGTCGGTGAGCGTGGGGCTGCTCCCGAACTCCTCCCAGAATCTGCTTTTGAGTGAAAATATTCCTTTGGTATTCACGCTAAGCCGAGGAGCCCGATTTAATTTTTTGCGAAGGTCGGCGTCTTGAAATTCGATGAGGTGCCAGACGGACGGCGGGATCGCCAGGATGATCTCATCGGCTTCAACTGTCGCGGGATCGTAAGCCTTGCGACTACGCTTCGCTCCTGAAAGTCGGTCTTCCAAATCCAACTTCAATTCCTTGTCCGTTGTGTAGGCCAGTCCCACCGAGACGCGTTTGCCGTGTTTCCCTATCGAGATGACTTTGATCCCGGTTTTTACGCGCTTTCCCAGAGCCGTCTGAAAACTTTTCGCGAGTTCATCATTTCCTTTAATGCAGCGATACACCTCCGTGTCCGTCCAATAGCGATCGATTCCGTGCCCCTTGATCATGGCCAGCACGCCCAGCAGGCTTTGCCGCGAAGCAGGCCGCCCATTGTCCGCAACCAGCTGTTGCCTAACCGCGTTCAAGCCGTTCTTCGAATCTTCATCCGGGCAGCTAATGGACCGAAGCCAGTCGTCCAGAGATGTGTTATCGAGCCATTCAGCGTTTGCGTTGTTCCACGGCTCGAAGGGATCACGATGGAATCTGCGAGACGATTCAGGCGCTCCATATGAGCCTCCATTGCGTCCGCCAGTGCCTGCGATTCATCGAAACTCAACGTGTGGTTCTTCAGCCGGACAGGAGAATTTCCATATTCGAGGGCGTCGGAAAATTTCAAGCTGAAGCTCTGAGCGTAGCCGCACCAGAGCGGGTGATTCCTCCCAATCAATTCACCGCCGCCCTCGACGATCTTTTCTCCGGTGAATGGAAAACTGTAGGCCCGTCCGCCTACGCGGTGACGCGCTTCGTACACGGTGACCCGGTAGCCTAGCTTCTTGAGTTCGTAAGCCGCGCAAAGTCCCGCCAGTCCAGCGCCAACCACAATCACGCTCCGGTTTGGCGAATGGCGGAATGCTTCTTGCTGCAGAGGCGTGAGTTGTTCGCGCAGGAAATCCCGTTGGGTGGCCAGGGATGAGTGTTTCGGGTATTCGAGATGGGGCGCCTTGCGTTTCGCGTACGCGGAGGCTGGACGTGGATGCCGGTGCTGCGCGCGCAAAATCGTGTATAGGGTAGGCATGTGCCCTCCAAATCGTTTGGCGCGTATGCTAACACACCACGCATTCAATATAAGGTACGTACTCTGCTGAATACCTTGCCGCAAAACGGATGACGGCCCAATGCTGCCGATTCGGCAATCAACAAAAGCCCGCGTAGAACACGGCTACCTCGTCTCGCACTCCCCCCTTGCCTTTCCCGAAACTGCCATTGCAAATCGTGCGTCTAGGATTACGATTCCCGTCGTCCGCACCGGCAACGCACCGCGCACTCGAGGAGCGCTCCATGAAAACTTTCACCAAGCTCTGTGCCGCCACACTGCTGCTCACCTCGCCCGCACTTTTCGCTCAAACGCCGCCAGCCGCATCCGCGCCCGCACAGACCGCTGCGCCGTCGCAAGCTCCCGCCGCAACGGCACCGCCTGCACGCGTGAAGTCGCCGGAGATCGCGAGCGATCGCAAAGTCACGTTCCGCCTGAAGGCGCCCGACGCCGCAAAAGTCACGCTCAACGGCAGCTGGATCGGCGCTGTTGATCTCCCCATGACGAAAGATGCCGACGGCGTTTGGTCCACGACGATCGGTCCGCTCACGCCGCAGATGTACGGCTACTGGTACGTGGTCGATGGCGTGCGCGTAATCGATCCGTCGAACTCGGAGACCGAGCGCGACGGCAGCCGCTTCAACAGCATGCTCATGGTCAGCGGCCCGGAATCGGCGTGGTGGGATTTCAAAGATGTGCCGCACGGCACCGTCGAGCAGATCTGGTATCCCTCGCCCACGTTGAAACTCGATCAGCGCCGCATGTACGTCTACCTTCCGCCGGACTACGAAAAGGACAAGTCGAACAAATATCCGGTACTCTATTTGCTGCACGGCGGCGGTGGCGACGAAGAAGCGTGGACCACGATGGGCCGGGCCACGGTGATCATGGACAATCTGATCGCCGCCGGGAAAGCCGTGCCGATGCTTGTCGTGATGCCCAACGGAAACGCGACGCAGTCCGTCTCGCAAGGCCTCGGCTTCGGCCCCACGCCTTCGCTCACGCAAGTCACCGCGCCCGCGCCGAATCCCGCGCCTGTGGATCCGAATGCGCCACGGCCTCCGCGTCCACCGGTGCCGTATCCCGGTTCGTACCCGGAGAGCCTGGTGAAAGACGTGATTCCGTTCGTGGAGAAGACGTATCGCGTGTACACCGATCGCGATCACCGCGCGATCGCAGGGCTTTCGATGGGCGCGGCGCAAACCGTCGTAGCGACGAACAACAATCCCGGCCTGTTCGACTACATCGGCGTGTTCAGCGGCGGTGGCAACGTTGGAGATCCTACTTTCGAAGCGCAGCTCACCGAAGTGGCGAAGGAAAAGGTGAAGCTGTATTGGACGGGCGCGGGCGACATCGACATGGCGCGCAAAGGAACGGTGGCGCTCGAGGACGACGTGAAGTCCAAAGGCATTCCGACTTCGTACAAGGAGATTCCCGGGCGTCACTATTGGTTTTTGTGGCGCGACTTCCTCGTCGATTTCACGTCGCAGATTTTCCGCTGAGAAATCAGCGCAAGCATGCGCAAAAAAGGGCGAGCCGGCCATCGCGCCAGCTCGCCCTTTTCTAATTTACGAGTTGTCTTTTTGTCAGTCGCCGCTGCGAACGGTTTCAGCTTTTGGCGCGAGCTTCCAGTTCGGGCGCGCGTAGTGGCAGGTGTAGCCGTTCGGGATGCGCTCGAGGTAATCCTGATGCTCGGGCTCGGCTTGCCAGAAGTCGCCTGCCGGCTTTACTTCGGTGACGACCTTGCCGGGCCACGCACCGGACGCGTTCACGTCCGCGATGGTCTCTTCAGCCACGAGCTTCTGCTCTTCGCTCGTGTAATAAATTCCGGAGCGATAGCTCGCGCCCATGTCGTTGCCCTGCCGGTTCGACGTGGTGGGATCGTGAATCTGGAAGAAAAATTCCAGCAGCTTGCGGTAGCTCATCTTCGCCGGATCGAAAATCACTTCGATCGCTTCGGCGTGCGAGCCGTGATTGCGGTACGTCGCGTTCTTCACGTCGCCGCCGCTGTAGCCCACGCGCGTGGAAATCACGCCCGGCTGCTTGCGAATCAAATCCTGCATTCCCCAAAAACATCCGCCCGCCAAAATTGCGCGCTCTTCGGTCGCCATCGCCTTCACCCCTTTTACTTCTTATCGAATAGATTTTTGTACTGGCCGTATCCCGCGCTGTCCAGCTCGTCCAGCGGAATGAACCGCAGCGACGCCGAATTGATGCAGTAGCGCAGGCCGCCTTTGTCGCTCGGGCCGTCGTCGAATACGTGTCCCAGGTGGCTGTCGGCGTTCGCCGAGCGAACCTCGGTGCGCCGCATTCCGTGCGTGGTATCGGAAAGCTCTTCCACGTTGCCGCTCTCCAGCGGCTTGGTAAAACTCGGCCAGCCGCAGTGGCTGTCGAATTTATCGAGCGACGAAAACAGCGGCTCGCCCGAAACGATGTCCACGTAAATTCCCGGCTCGTCGTGATCGAAAAACTCGTTTTGAAACGGTCGCTCGGTCGCGCTCTGCTGCGTCACCCGATATTGCTCGGGAGTGAGCCGAGCGATCGCGTCCTTATCCTTTGTGTATTGAGCCATAAGTCCTCGCTGCGATTCGCGGCACTCAGAAAATCCTATGCTAAAACCGGCCCGCTTGTCTCCGGGTTCGCGCACTCGCCGAATTTCGTGTTCAAAGGCCAATAAAATCAGAGAGTTGCGAAACCGGCGTGCGCCGGCGGGGGGCTGGGCCGCGCCGCGATTGCTGACAATAAGATGTCTTGTCACCCCAATTCGATTCTTTATGCGATCCGTGATTTCACTTCGCTGTTTCCGGCGCTACAAACGTCCCCAGGTACTCGATTAGCTTGGGCCGATTCGCTGCCCTGTACGCAACGTAGTCCTGCGCGATTCCCTGATCAGCGCCATTCAGCAGCACGTACGGCTCGAGCAACTTCGCGTGGTAGATCTTCAGTAGCAGCTGGATATTGGGGTCCTTCGCGATCGCTTGGCTGCCTTTCCTGCCTGCCGTTTGCTCGGCCACGGTTGCTGCCGTGGTCAAGGCATCCACCTCTTCCGCCAGCGAGTGCCTATATTGCGTCTCGTTCGGATAGGCCTGCTTGAATTTGTCGCGCCAGAGCGCGCGAGTACCGTTGTAGGCGAACCAGACCGCACTGACGTCTACCGGTTGCGATGCGTCGAGCGTGATATTCGCGCCCTTGTCGGTCGGCGTGACGCTTCCGCCGGTCTCAATGTGTACGCGCTGCGGCGTCACGTGCGCCAATTTCCCCCACTCGACCAGTTGACGCCAGGTTTTCGATTCGTACGGCGACGCGACAATCGCCTCGAAGCACAGTTTCCGCGCGCCCGCGTAGTCGCCCTGCTTCGCGAGCATGTCGGCGTGGTAACGGAACGCAGTTTCGATGTCCGGGTCGAGCACCTGCGCCTTCGTGTACCACTCGCCGGCCGGAACGAAATCTTTCTTCGAAAAGTAGGCGTCGCCCACAAACAGCGTCGCGAAGTAATTCGAAGGGTCGAGTTCCACGGCGTGTTTGTAATCCTTGATCGCTTCGTCGAAGTCGTTTTTAGCAAACGCCGCTTCGCCCGCCTTCATCGCTGCCTCCACGTCGGCCTTACTGGAGAAGGAAAGCGTGCTTTTTTCGGTTACGTTTTTCAGCGACTCGGAGAGGTTTTCGGCGAGCTGGCTTTGATCTCCCAGGGCACGCGCTCGATCGATCATCGCTTTGGCGCGCACGGTGTCTTTCGTGGCGAGCGACGGATCGGTCTGCGTAGCGGAACGCGCCAGCAGCGCCGTGGTGAGGTATTCGAGCACCAGAACGTCATGCTGATTTTTTGCGTAGAGGTCTTCGAGCAGCGGCAACGCCTTCAGCATTTCCTTCATTTGGTGCAGCTTGACCGCCGCCAAGCGTTCCGTGGCGTAGTCTTCGTTGGTGGTGTATCGCTCGCTGGCCGGTGCGACGGGCGGCGCGGGCGGCACTTGAGCGGATGCTTGTGCTGGCGGCGGTGAATTCGCCGCCGGCGCGGAGGCTTGTGGTGGAGTGGGTTGAGTCTGCGCGAATGCTGGGGGCGTGTGGCCCAACGCCGCGAGCACCAACAACGCGCCGATTCCGAGCATCACGCCGTGAGCGCCTCGAGCTGTTGCGACTCGCGCCATAT
>Ga0209169_10002492_pt1 | contig 11060 bp, 8 predicted proteins | sample HubBroMetageWRM4_FD_188346 | JGI IMG/M metagenome (GOLD analysis project Ga0209169, IMG submission 188346) | Warmed soil microbial communities from the Hubbard Brook experimental Forest, New Hampshire - Hubbard Brook CCASE Soil Metagenome WRM 4... | ecosystem: Environmental > Terrestrial > Soil...
AACCATCCGCCGCTGAATTTGACCGTCGCCACTACTGGCGCCAGCGGAGCGATTTTTCTGCGGCACCTGCTGTTGGCCGTTGAACACGACGACCGCATTCAAACCGTCAACTTCATCGCCTCCGACAGCGCGCTGCGCGTCATGGCCGAAGAGTTGGACCTGAAGGGCCGCTCCAACCTCGTTGGCCGTCTGCTTGGCAGCAAGCCGTCGAAAAAAATCCAACTGCAATCCAACGACGACATCGGAGCCAACGTGGCCAGCGGCTCTTATCCCGCCGACGCGATGATCGTGCTCCCATGCAGCGTTGGAACTCTGGCGCGTATCGCCAACGGCATCGCGTCGAATCTGATCGAACGCGCCGCCGATGTTTCACTCAAAGAGAAGCGTCCGCTGGTTCTGTGCGTGCGCGAGACGCCGCTTAACAAAATTCACATCCGCAACATGTACCGTGCGGCCGATGCCGGCGCGACGGTCTTCCCGCTCATCCCGGCGTTTTATTACCGCCCTGCCTCGTTAGATGAGATGGCGCGCGAGTTTGCGTATCGCGTGCTGGCCCATCTGGGGCTCGTTCAGGTCAACGCTTTTCGCTGGAAAGGCTGACCTCTCAATTACTTGGCGCGTAAACGAAGAAAGAGTCCGCTCTACAGTTGCGTCTTGAGCCCGTTAAGTACCCGTTAAGTAAAAGATCGGCAGATTCAGGGGAGAAATTCAGTGTAGAGAGCCAGAGGGGCCAGCGGCAGATACCCGCCGGACATGTACGTTGCGTGCCACCTTTTCAAACCTGTGGCAACAGGAGCGGCGCGGCGCGTCACCTTATATAGTGAGACCATCGCCTGTGGCCAACAATCTTCAGACTTCGTGCTGCATCGCCGGCGGAGGCCCAGCCGGCATGATGCTGGGATTTCTGCTGGCGCGCGCGGGCGTTGACGTCGTCATTCTGGAGAAGCATGCCGACTTTCTGCGCGACTTCCGCGGCGACACGATCCACCCTTCAACGCTCGAGTTGATGTATGAGCTTGGGCTTTTGGCAGAGTTCTTGAAGCGGCCGCATCAGCAGGTGACCCAACTCGGCGCGGAGATCGCGAACCATCCCGTCAGGCTGGCGGATTTTTCGCACCTGCCCACACACTGCAAATTTCTGGCGCTCATGCCGCAATGGGATTTTCTGAATTTTCTGGTGGAGCAAGGCAAGCGTTATAGCGGCTTTCACGTACTGATGCAGACCGAAGCCGTTGGACTGCTCGAAGAAAATGGCCGCGTGGTTGGCGTCAAGACGAAAACCGTCAATGGCAAAATGGAGATTCGTGCCGCACTGACCGTCGGCGCCGATGGGCGGAGTTCCCTTGTGCGCGATCGCTCTGGGCTGGAAGTGATCGATCTGGGCGCGCCCATGGACATTGTGTGGTTTCGCATGAGCCGGCACGGGAGCGATCCGCCGCAGACTCTCGGCTACACGCAATCGGGAAAGATTCTGGTGATGATCAACCGCGAAGATTACTGGCAGTCCGGGTACGTCATCGCGAAGGGTGCATTCGACGAGATCCGCAATCAGGGCATCGAGAATTTTCGCCGCGAACTGGCAGACCTTGTGCCATTTCTCAGCGACCGTGTGAGCGAACTGCGCGACTGGAAAGACGTAAGCCTGCTCACGGTGAAGGTCGACCGTTTGCGGAAGTGGTGGCGTCCTGGGCTTCTCTGCATCGGCGATGCCGCGCACGCGATGTCGCCGATTGGCGGCGTCGGGATCAATCTGGCAATTCAAGATGCAGTCGGTGCGGCAAACATACTTGCACCAAAACTTTCTGCCAACCAACTCACTGATCGCGATCTCGAAGCCGTTCAGAAGCGGCGCGAGTTGCCGACGCGCGTGACGCAGAAAGTTCAGGTGCTGATTCAGAACAACGTGATCGGCCGAGTGCTGGCGTCCGACCATGCTCTCTCGGTTCCGTGGCCGATCAAACTACTGCAGGTGTGGCCAGCTTTGCGCCGCATTCCCGCCCGCGCGATCGGGATGGGCTTTCGGCCGGAGCACATTCGCACTCCGGAAAACTTGCCGCATCTCTAATTTTCAGCCCCAAATACGTTCTGCAAAGAACACTCCCGTCTGCGTTCTATTCAAGCTATGGTTTAACTGAATTTCCGCCGGAGGTGAACGTGAATCGCCACTCGTTTTCTCTGTTGGCCTGTCTGCTGGTTTCGCTTTTCTGTGTTGGCGCCGATGAAGCGCCAGCACCGTCTCTCACCATCTACAACCAGGACTTCGCCGTGGTACGGCAGGAAGTTCCTTTGGATTTGCAGGCGGGAACCACCAGCGTGCGACTGACCGACATTACTGCCCACGTCGAGCCCGACTCCGTCATCCTTCGCGACCCCAGCGGCAAACATCCATTACAAGTGCTGGAGCAGAACTATCGCGCCGATCCCGTGTCGGAGGCGCTGCTGCTCTCTTTGTATGAAGGCAAGACGATCAGCTTTCTAGTGCGGACCGGGGACAAGCAGGAAGTCATTCCCGGCAAGATCATTCGCAGCGGTTACGTGCCCCACGATTCCATGGCGGAGAGCCGCTTCGGCGCACAGTATTACCAGTCGCAAATGGCGTATGCGCAAAACAGCCAGCCCATCGTCGAGATCGACGGCAAGGTGCGCTTCGGACTGCCCGGCACGCCAATGTTCCCGGCGCTCGCCGACGATGCCGTGCTCAAACCTACATTGCAGTGGCTGCTCGGCTCGGAGAAATCCGGGCCGATGCTGGCCGAGCTGTCGTATGTCACCGGCGGCATGACTTGGCAGGCGGACTACAACATCGTCGCCCCGGAAAAAGGTGATCTCGTCGACATCGTCGGATGGGTGACGATGGACAATCAGAGCGGCAAAGACTTTGAGAACGCGCGAATTAAATTAATGGCAGGCGATGTAAATAAGCTTCAGCCTGGGTCGGCGGGTGGAGCAATCAATGGCAGAAACTTCGCACAATTTGCGGCTTTAGATTCAGGAATGCAACCGGCAGTGACCGAAAAAGCTTTCGACGAATATCACCTTTACTCACTCGCCCGCAGAACCACGCTGCATGATCGCGAGACCAAGCAAGTGGAATTCGTGCGCGCCAACGGCGTCGCGACCAAGCAGGTTTATATCTACGACGGAGTCAAGATTGACGGTAATCGATATAACGGCTGGAACATCGACATGATCCGTAATAACTCTGAATACGGTACAGAGTCGAATCCAAAAATCTGGGTAATGCGGGAATTTTCGAACTCCGAGGCGAATCATTTGGGTATGCCCCTGCCCAAAGGGCGCGTGCGCTTCTACCGCCGCAACGACGATGGACAGATGGAATTCACGGGCGAAAACGTGATCGACCACACCCCGCGCGACGAAAAAATTCGCATTTACACCGGCAATGCCTTCGATCTCACTGGCGAACGCCGCCGCACCGATTACAGAGTCGATAACAACAAGCACACGCTCGACGAGTCGTTCGAGATCAAGCTGCGCAATCATAAAAAGGGGCCGGTCGACATTCGCGTGGTCGAACATCTTTATCGCTGGATGAACTGGGACGTGGCCACGCACTCCGATCCCTTCAACAAAACTGATAGCAAGACGATCGAATTTCCGGTCACGATTGCGCCGGATGAAGAGAAGACGATCGCATACACCGCGCATTACAGCTGGTGAGCCTAAGCGTACCGCTTCGCTCAGCGGGGCGGACGAATGTGCCCGCCCCTACATTCAGGTTCGTGCGCCTGAACTCGTAGGCTCGGACGCATTCGTCCGGGGTGATACTATCCCGTATCCTTCCATCTCATAATTAGTTTGTTCGGAAGGCGCGGAGGCGAGCCGTGGGATTTCCCTATCTATCTCGTGTCAGTCTCTCTCGTGTCGCTGCTGGCGCGTTGGTTTTCCTGATCGCGACTTTTTGCGCGGCGCAGAATCCTTTCGCCGGAGATCCTAAGGCGGCCAAGGCTGGCGAATCTGAGTTCCGCATCAACTGCGCGTTATGTCACGGCCTTGGCGCGCGCGGCGGCGGACGCGGTCCCGACCTGACTCGCGCGGTGAAGAAATACACGCACTCCGATGCCGAGATGTTTCAAGTCATCAGCAACGGCATCGCGGGAACGGCGATGCCCGCCAACGGCACCAACGGCCAGGGCGTGGGCATGACCGAGGAAGAAATCTGGCAGATCATCACCTACATTCGCAGCCAGGAAGTGAAGGCTCCTGCGAAAGCGCTGGGCAACGTAGCGCATGGCAAAGAACTGTTCTACGGCGATGCGAATTGCTCGCTGTGCCACATGGTCGAGGGCAAAGGCGGACGTCTGGGGCCGGAACTCACCGGCGAGGGCGGATCGCGAACGCGCGCGGCGATCATCGATTCGGTGCGCAATCCCAGCAACCATCTTGCGTGGGGGTTGACGGAGCCTTCGAAAGAATTTCCGCAGGAGTATGAAAGCGTCACGGTCGTGACCTCCGATGGAAAGCAGATCAAAGGCGTCACCCTGAACGAAGACAGCTTCACCGTGCAGATCATGGACGCGGACGAACATATTCATTTGCTCGACAAGAGCAACTTGCGCTCGTTTGAGAAGAGCCGCAAGTCGACGATGCCGAAATATGACACGAGCCTTTTGAGCGACAACGATCTGCAAGACATCGTGGCCTATCTGGTCAGCGTGGGGGCGAAATGAAGGATCGGGATCGGCTTCATCGTGCGTCACAAGATTGCGCCGTGACGGTGGAAGCAATCTTTCGCGGGGTTCGTGCCCTGGGCCGCTTGGCCTCGCCATCGCGGGACGGACGAGGCGTCCGTCGCCACATGGGCCGTTTCGCTTTTTGCTTCTACCTCGGATTGTTGATCTGCGGCGTTGGCGCCTTGTCAGGTGCCCAGGTCACATTCGAGCGCCTGGTCAACTCCGCCAAAGAACCGCAGAACTGGATGACTTACTCTGGCGACTACTCCGGCAAGCGCTTCAGCGCGCTCGATCAAATCAACGCGGCCAACGCCCATAACTTGCAGGCGAAGTGGGTGTATCAAACAGCTGGAGCCGGAAGAATTGAAACCACGCCGCTCGTGGTTGACGGAATTCTTTACGCCACAGCGCAGGATGACCGCGCATTCGCGCTCGACGCGCGCACCGGCCGTCCGATCTGGATGTACCAGCATCAGGTTCCGACCGACATTCGCCCCTGCTGCGGACACGTCAACCGCGGCCTGGCGATTCTCGGCGGCAAAGTTTTTCTGGCCACGCTGGACGCGCACGTGATCGCGCTCGACGCCAAGACTGGAGCGGTGATTTGGGACGTTATCTCCGCCGACTACCGCGCCGGACATAGCTACACGGTGGCGCCGCTGGCGGTAAAAAATCTGATCGTGGTCGGAATCTCCGGCGGCGAATACGGGATTCGCGGATTCATCGACGCCTACGACGCCGATACCGGCGCACGCAAATGGCGCTTCTGGACCGTGCCGGGTCCAGGGGAACCCGGGCATGACACGTGGGAAGGCGATTCGTGGAAAGTTGGCGGAGCGCCTGCCTGGAATACCGGAACGTATGATCCGAAGACGAATCAGATTTTCTGGCCGACAGGAAATCCGTCTCCCTCGAATCGCGGCGAAGGACGCGAAGGCGCCAACCTCTATTCCAATTCTCTGCTGGCACTCAACGCGGACACCGGGAAGTTGAACTGGCATTTCCAGTTCACCAAACACGACGAGCATGATTGGGACGCGACGGAAATTCCAATCCTCATCGATGCCGGCGGCAAGCATCTGATCGCGCAGGCGAATCGTAACGGATTTTTTTACCTGCTCGATCGCAGCGACGGAAAACTGATATCGGCTAACGCCTACGGCAAACAAACCTGGAGCGATACTAAAGACTCAAACGGATTGCCGGTTGCGAAGAAAGAAGCTTCGCCGACTCTCGAAGGTCACACGGTTTGTCCCGGTGCGCTCGGAACGACGAACTGGTATCCGCCGACTTACGACCCGCAGACCAATCTTTTTTATGTGACCTCGCGCGATCAGTGCGACATCTTCTCGACCGCTCCGCAGGCGTACGAAGCCGGCCACGCCTACTATGGCAGCGCGTACTTTCCTTCCGAAGACGCCGAGCCTTATCTCGGATTTCTAAAGATGATCGATCCCGCGACCGGTGAAGTGAAACAGAAATTTCAGCACAATTCACCCACGTGGTCCGGCCTCGTCTCAACCGCAGGCGGGCTTGTCTTTAGCGGAGACGCGGAAGGAAACTTCATCGCCTTCGATGCGAAGTCACTGAAACCCCTCTGGCATTTTCAGATGGGCGGTGCCGTGTACGCTGCGCCCATGGCCTTCGCGGTTGACGGAAAAGAATTCGTCGCCATCGCAGCCGGCAGCGCGCTCTATGCTTTCGCGCTGCCCTAAACGTTAAGAACAGAGACCTTCGTCTCAAGGCGAAGGTCTCTGACAATGTAATTATTTGTCTCGCGCCGCGTTTTCAGTTGACCGCACCACAATTCGATGGCTTACTGTTGAAGCCGATCTTAAGCGTGCAAAGTTCGGCGCTGCTGGTGGAATTACCCCTGCCTCCCCAGGTTGCTGATCTAAAGATGTTGCTGATCTGAATCGTCAATGATGTCTACCCAGGAACTGAATACCCAACCACACACTCATCCTTATAGGAGACCGTCTATGCGTAATGCTTTTCTCCGGCTTTCAGCCGTGACCCTGACGGTGATGCTCTGCCTGAGTTTTGCGACCGCCGCGGAACAGCACTCTCGTGTGCTGATTACCGGGCCGATCAATGACTCGACGCGCGTCACTGTTGAAGGCAATACTCGCCCTGAAGCCAACGCGACTCATGATCGCGGAGCGCTTCCCGAGGGCTATCAGATCGACCACATGCAGCTGCTGCTGCGCCGTCCAGCCGAGCAGGAGCTCGCGCTGCAGAAGTACATCGACTCGTTGCAGGATCCGAAGTCGGCGAACTACAAGCACTGGCTGACCGCTCAGGAACTGGGCGACCAGTACGGCCTGGCGAAGGAAGACATCTCGGCGATCAAGACCTGGCTGGAAGGCTACGGCTTCAAGGTGAACTCGGTCTTCGCCAATGGCGTGCAGATCGATTTCTCCGGCACCGCCGGACAGATCCGCAACGCGTTCCAGACCGAGATGCACTGGCTCAACGTGAAGGGCCAGACGCACATCTCGAACATGAGCGATCCGAAGATTCCTTCGGCTCTTTCGGAAGCAGTCGTGGGCGTGGTTTCGCTGAACGACTTCCGTCCGCACTCCAACTATAAGAAGAAGGCGGACTACACCTTCACCAACGGCAATGGCACCTTCCAGGCTGTCGTTCCCTATGATCTGTTGAAGATCTACAACATCCTGCCGCTCGTCACTAAGGGTACGACCGGAAGCGGCCAGACCATCGTCGTCACGGAAGACACGAACTTCAACTCCGCCGACTGGACGACTTTCCGCAACCGCCTGGGTATCCCGGTTTCCAAGTTCCCCACGGCTTCGCTCACGGAGACGAATCCGGCCTCGAGCGGAACCAACAACTGCGGCAATCCTGGAACCAACGGGGATGACGGCGAAGCTTCACTCGACGCAGAGTGGGCCAGCGCGGCAGCTCCTGGAGCGGCGATTCAGCTGATCTCCTGCGCCGATACCGCAACCCTGTTCGGCGGCTTGATCGCGATTCAGAATGTGCTGAACGCTTCGGCCACACCTCCGGCGATCATGAGCATGAGCTATGGCGAGTGCGAAGAGCTCACCGGCGCCACGCTGAATGCGGCGTTCAACACCACCTTCCAGCAGGCTGTTTCGGAAGGCGTCTCGGTTTTCGTTTCCTCCGGCGATGATTCGGCGGCAGGCTGCGATCGGGATGCAGAATCCGCGACTCACGGCATCGCTGTTACCGGCTGGGGCGAAACGCAATATAACGTCTCCGTCGGCGGCACCGATTTCGGCGATACCTTCGCCGGAACCAACAGCACCTACTGGAGCTCGACCAACAACGCAGAATTCGGTTCCGCGCTTTCCTATATTCCGGAAATTCCGTGGAACGATTCCTGCGCCAGCGTGCTGATCGCGACGATCGAAGGATCAACGACCACCTACGGCTCAACCGGCTTCTGCAACACCTCAGCCGGCGCTGGATTCCTCGATGACGTGGGCGGCAGCGGCGGTCCCAGCCAGTGCGCAACCGGCAAGCCGTCGATCTCAGGCGTAGTCAGCGGAACCTGCGCTGGCTATCCGAAACCGTCATGGCAGACCGGCGTCATCGGACTTCCGAATGACGGTCTCCGCGATATTCCAGACGTTTCGCTCTTCGCAGCCAACGGAGTTTGGGGACACTACTATGTGTTCTGCGACTCCGATGTAGCCGAGGGCGGTGCGTCCTGCGCCGGAGCTCCTGACACATGGTCTGGTGCGGGTGGCACGTCGTTCTCTTCGCCGATCATGGCCGGCATTATGGCTCTGGTCAATCAGGTCAACGGTTCGCGTCAGGGTAACCCCAACGTCGCGCTCTACAAACTGGCCGCCAAGGAATACGGCACCAAAGGCAGCGCCACCTGCAACTCGACGCTGGGCAACAAGGTCGCTAAGAACTGCGCCTTCTATGACGTCACGCAAGGCGACATGGACGTGAACTGCACCGGAACGCACAACTGCTATCGGCCTTCGGGCACGCAAGGTGTGCTCTCCACGTCGAACACGGCCTACGCTCCCGCCTACGGAACCACCGTCGGATGGGACTTCGCCACCGGTATCGGCACAGTCAACGCCGCCAACCTGGTGAACGACTGGAAGCTGGTACAGCCGTAGATTTAAACGTTCGCAGTTCAACTCAGCAGGCAGGGAGTAAACTCCCTGCCTGTTTTTTTTCGCGTTAAGCGAATTGACCACTTGAAACGACTATGATCTAATTAATTAGTCATGAAGGAAATCGCCATCTCCGAGTTCAAGGCAAAGTGCCTGGCCATCCTGGATCAGGTGCAGAAGACCAGGCAGCCCATCCGCATAACCCGCCGCGGGCGTCCCATTGCCGAAGTCGGGCCGCCGAAGCCCATCGACAATCGCGACTGGATCGGCTCGATGAAAGGCACAAGCAAAATTCTCGGCGACATCATCTCGCCTGCAAGCGACGAATCTGAGTGGGAGGCGTTGCGGGATTGAAACTGCTTCTCGACACGCATATCTGGCTTTGGAGTTTCATTGAACCGGAGCGCCTGGGAGCCAGAACTCGGCGGGAACTCAAAAATCCTGACAACGAATTGTGGCTATCTCCTGTCAGCACGTGGGAAGCATTAACACTGCACACGAAAGGGCGCGTCTATCTGGCGGAGAATGCCCGCGAGTGGATTGTGCGCAATACGGCACCATTCCGCGAGGCGCCGCTCACGCATGAAATTGCGACGGCAGCCGAGTTTCTTTCACTCGAACATCGCGATCCTGCAGACCGACTCCTAGCCGGTACGGCACAAGTGCTGGGCCTCACGCTCTTGACGGCAGACACTCGCCTGCTCGGCCTCGGCGACATTGCCACGCTCGGCAATCGTTAAAATTTTCTTCTCATCTTTCTTCCGTCCCCCGACCAAAATCATGAAACCGATCAAGCTCATGAAACTTTTGGTACATATTCTTGCCTCTCCCAATTGACGCCACCTCGCTTTCGTACTAATCTGCGTTTAACACCGGAAAGGAGGTGGTCGGATGACAAGTTCAGAAGGCAGTAGTAGATGTACCCAAAGACCAGGTGAGGTGGCTGAGACTTAGAGCGGTCGCTCTGAGCGGGGCTTTCGGACGATTCGTTATACAGCCTGTATAACGAATTCCGAAGGCTACAGCCCGCACACTACCGGTGATTTAAGGATTGATTCCGCCTGACGCAGGTCGGTCAGGAGCGTCGCAAGGCGCATACCGGAGTTGCCGAAGAGGCCACGTTAGAGTGACCACCTCTTGGTCAATCCCAAACAGTCCACCGGGCGGCCCGCAGGTTTGCTTGTTTCTCTCATACAGAGGCGAGCGGCTTGCGGGCCGTTCTATTTCTACGAAACTTCCGCTTGCGCACTTCTTCGCCACGGATTTACGCGGATTTCCACGGATCAAATCTCTCTGGGAACAACTAGAGTATGATTCCCCTCCATGGCCATGATGGATCCGCAGCAGGAGAAGCTCCGCCTGGAAGAGCTCTACGCCAGCGATACGGATGAGCAACTGGAAAACGTCGCCGCGCAGGCGCATGAACTTACGGAGGTGGCACGCGAAACGCTGCGCGCGGAGCTGAGCAAGCGGGGACTCTACGTCGGACAATTGGAAGGAACAGCCCCAGATCAGGACAACGCGGAATTTCGCGACCTGGTCACGATCCGCGCCTTCTGGAATCTTTTGGAGGCTGAGTTGGCCAAAGGACTGCTCGACTCCGCCGGAATCGAATCGTTTCTTTTCGACGACAACATGGTCCGTCTCGACTGGTTTAACGCCAACGCCCTCGGCGGCGTGAAGCTGCGCGTGGATGCGGGAAATGTCGATGCTGCCAATCAGGTGCTCGAAGAAGCGGCTGCCGATGCCGCCGCCACTCCTGAGGAGTCGGACTCGGCCGAATAGCTTTTCGTTGGCAAGGATCGGTCCCCGCCGGGTATCCTTGCCCAGTGCCCGATCTCGACGATTCCCGGCAGCGCATCCGCCTGGCGGATACTTATGCCGCTATGTCTGACGGCGAACTTCTGCGGCTGGCGCGCAATGCCGAGTCGCTCACCGACGTGGCCTGGGATGCGCTGGAAGATGAACTCGACCGCCGTCATCTTGAGCTTCCGGAAGATTCCGAGCCTGTGCACACACTCGATTTCCGTACGCTCGTAACCATCCGGCAATTTCGCGATCTGCCCGAAGCGCTGCTGGCCAAGGGCTGCCTCGAATCGGCTGGGATCGAGTGCTTCCTGCGCGACGACAATCTGGTGCGGCTGGATTGGTTCATCTCGAACTTTGTGGGAGGCATCAAGCTGTGCGTCCGGCTGGAAGATGCGCAGACCGCGCGGGATTTGCTCGATGAGCCGATTCTAGAAGG
>Ga0209169_10002493_pt1 | contig 11059 bp, 6 predicted proteins | sample HubBroMetageWRM4_FD_188346 | JGI IMG/M metagenome (GOLD analysis project Ga0209169, IMG submission 188346) | Warmed soil microbial communities from the Hubbard Brook experimental Forest, New Hampshire - Hubbard Brook CCASE Soil Metagenome WRM 4... | ecosystem: Environmental > Terrestrial > Soil...
TTAAAAGTCCCAAGAGTGCTAACCAGCCGCCGAACTCGCCTGCTTCCCGTTTCGCTGCTCGCCGCTTCCGCACTTCTTGCGGGAACTGTGCGCGTGGGCGCCGCTTCGCCCACAGGTTCGCCCGCTGCCGCCACCGATTCGCTGCTCGATACCATGCAGCGCGAACTCAAGCGCGCCACCACCGACCTCGCGAAGTCCGATCCTCCTCCTTATTTTCTGGGCTATACCGTCACCGACCTTGACGCCACCGCTATCATCGCCACCAACGGCAGCCTGATCTACTCGCTCAATCGCCGCCTCCGCATGGCGGACGTGATGATGCGCGTCGGCGCCGTCGCTCTCGATAACACGCACGGCCAGGCCCGCGCCTCCGGCATCGTCTCCGGCCAGCTCCCGCTCGACAACGATTCGAACGCCATCGCTCGCGTCCTCTGGCAGCTCACCAATCGCGAGTACGATCAAGCCTCTTCTGCATTCCTGAAAGTCAAGACGAGCACCGCCGTGCAGTCCGAGGAAGAAGATAAGTCGCCTGATTTTTCCGCCGAGACGCCGCAGTCGCATCTCGCGAAAGCTCTAGTCCCCGCGCCGCAGCAGGTAAAACTGTGGGAAGAACGCGCCCGCAAGCTTTCCGCCGCGTTTCTGAAATATCCAGACGTTTATTCCGCGATCGTCTCGCTGCAAACCACAAACGACCGCACCACTCTCGCGAATAGCGAAGGCACCGCGCTCGTCCGCCCCGGCGCTTCCGCGCGCCTTGTCATTCAAGCGGAAACGCGCGCCGACGACGGCATGGACCTCATGCGCGTCGAAACGTTTCAGGGCGATTCGGTCGGCGATCTTCCGGGCGACGCCGAACTCCAGAAAAAAGTTCAAAGCGTTGCCGACGATCTGAAAGCTCTTCGCGCCGCGCCCGTCGCCGAGCCGTACGCCGGCCCCGCGATGCTCAGCGGCCGCGCTGCCGCTGTTTTCTTTCACGAAGTTCTCGGCCACCGCCTCGAAGGCCACCGCCAGCGCGACGAAGGCGAAGGCCAGACCTTCACCAAAAAAGTCGGCCAGCTCGTCCTGCCCGATTTCCTGAGCGTCACAGACGATCCCACGCTCAAGGAACTCGACGGCATCAAGCTCGCCGGCTACTACGATTTCGACGATGAAGGCGTGCCCGCGCAGAAAGTCAACGCCGTCGAATCCGGCGTCCTGAAAAATTTTCTGATGTCGCGCATGCCCATCAAAAATTTCAGCAATTCCAACGGCCACGGCCGCCGCCAACCCGGACTGATGCCCACCGGCCGCCAGGGCAATCTGATTGTCACCTCCACGAAAACTGTTCCTGACTCAGAGCTTCGCGCCAAATTTATCGAAGAGATCAAACGGCAGAACAAGCCCTACGGGCTCTACTTCGACGACATCCAGGGCGGCTTCACGCTCACCGGCCGCGCCTCGCCGCAAGCGTTTCAAGTGCTTCCCGTCATGGTGTATCGCGTTTACGCCGATGGCCGCCCCGATGAACTCGTTCGCGGCGTCGATATCGTCGGTACGCCGCTTCTCTCGCTCACCAAAATTTTTCTCACCGGCGATAAAGAACACGTCTTCAACGGTGTCTGTGGCGCCGAGTCCGGCAGCGTTCCCGTTTCTGCCGCCGCGCCGGGAATGCTCTTCACCGAAATCGAAGTGCAAAAGCGCCGCCGCGGCAACGAACGCCCGCCGATTCTGCCGCCCCCGGGATTTGGCGATACGCCGATCTCCACAGCCGCCGCTGTTCCGGCCGACGCAAAGCCCGCGGCAGACGCGCGACTCTCAGGTGTGAAACCATGACGCGCGTAAAGACAAACCGCCGCATGGTGCTCGCGTTTACCGTCGCGGCAATTTTTTCCGCGTCCGCATTCACCGCGACCGCGCAGGACAAACCCGCTGCCGCTCCTGCTGCCGCCGCAGCTGCTACGAAGCCCGCGCCGAAACCGTCCGCCGCCGTCCTCGCCGACCCGCTCCTCAAAGCGATGCGCGAGGAACTCGATCGTTCGCGCGAGCACCTGAAGATGGACAACGTGCCCGCGCCCTACTACATCGAATACCGCCTCGCAGACGTGAATCAGTACGACGCCGAAGCCGTCTTCGGCGCGCTCCGCACCGATTCGCACGTTCACGCGCGCTCCATCCGCGTCGTCGTCCGCGTCGGCGATTACAAGCAGGATTCCTACTACGGCCCCGGCGTCGGCGTCGTTGATTTCGCGCCGCTCGAGGATGACGAAGCCGCGCTCCGCCGCGGCCTGTGGCTCACCACCGACCGCGCCTACAAAATCGCCAACGAAGCGCTCGCCTCGAAAAAAGCGCTGCTCAGCCAGTTCACCGGCGAAGCTCAATACGAAGACTTCGCAAAGGCCGAGCCGTTCGAATCGCTTCTGCCCATCGTGAATCTCAACGCCGAACCGGACACCTGGAAGAAAGCCATCGTCGCGTGCACCGCTCTCTACACCACCGATCCGAAGCTTGAATCGCTTTCGGGCACGATGCGCTTCCGCGCCGTGAATCAATATCTCGTCAATACCGAAGGCACCAGCACGCGCCAGGGTTACGCGCTGTATTACATCGGCCTCGCCGGTGAGACGCAGGCTTCCGACGGTATGCAGCTCGGCCGGTCTCCGTATTTCGTCGCCGCAAGCACCGCTGAACTTCCCGCGCCGGCAAGCCTTCTCGATAAGACCAAGGAAATGCTCAAGACGCTTTCCGCTCTTCGCGAAGCGCCCACCGTGGAAGAGGACTATCGCGGCCCGGTGCTTTTCTCGAACGACGCCGGCACAGACATTTTGCAGGACATGGTCGGCGACAATCTTCTCGGCATTCGCCCGAAACCCGGCGATTCCGCGCGCACTGCGGGAGAGTTCTCTTCGAATTACAAAAGTCGCGTCCTGCCGAATTTCATGACGGTCACCGACGACCCTACGCTGAAATCGTTTGGCGGCGTCACGCTCGTGGGCAATTACGTTTTTGACGATGAAGGCGTCCGCGTTGCGCCCGTGGAAGTAATCAAAGAAGGAATTCTCGCGAACTATCTCGTGGGCCGCATGCCCATCCGCGATTTTCCCGCGTCCAACGGCCACGGCCGCGCCGCTCCCGGCCAGCCGCCTTCGCCGGAAATCGGCACTCTGATTTTCAAATCGAAGAATCCCGTCTCTGCCGCCGATCTGAAAGCGAAGCTGATCGCGATGTGCAAAGACAACGGCAATCCCTACGGCTACTACGTTGAAACGTTGTCCGGCGTCAATCCGCGCCTGCTGTATCGCGTGTACGTGAGCGACGGCCACCAGGAACTGGTCCGCGGCGGGGAATTCAACGAACTCGATACACGCACGCTCCGCAACAACCTCGTCGCCGCGGGCGACGATCTTCTCGTCAGCAATCGCGAAGGCGCCGTCCCCACCACAGTAATCGCCCCTTCGATCCTCTTTGACGAACTCGAAGTGAAGCGCACCGACAAGAAAAACGCCAAGCTCCCCGAATATCCCGCGCCAGATATCTCTCCCGCTAAGTAATCCCGACCGTCTTCAATCACGCATTCTCCGTGCCCTCCGGCCCTTCTCATCCCTCTCCGTGAAATGTTTTGCTTTTGAATTTATCGCGCATCACTTCGGCAACTGATACCTCAATCCCACTCTCCCCACACGAGGCAACCCAAGCTGTATCACCGGAGTAGCCGCCGTCGCATACGTCTCATTAAAAAGATTCTCCACCGCACCGAACACCGTCACTCCATGACCCAGAGTCCGCGCCACCTGCGCATCAAACACAAAATAATTCCCCATCGGAAACATGTTCTGATCGTCGTCGTACTGCTTCCCAATCGCGCGCCCCGCCACGCTCACATCAAACAGCCTCGAATTCGAATACCGCCCCTGAAACGTGAACGAATTGTGCGGTACCTGCGCCACCCACAATCCCACCAGCGAAACTCCTCCCGCCGGAGCCGGATACGAACTCACCTTCGTATCCACATACTGATAGTTCGTCGTCAGCAGAAAATCCCGCGTCACGTGCAGCGTGGTATCGATCTCAAATCCCGGAGCATTCGTCCTTCCCAAATTTTCTTTCTCCGTCGTGATCGTATTCGTCGTCGGATCCGTGCTGATCGTCACGTTCGCGATCGGATTCACAATTTGGTTGTAGAACACCGACCCGCGCACCTCAAACCGGTGATTCCATCCGCTCACCGTCACGCCCGCTTCGCCGCCGCTCAGCCGCTCCGCCTCAAGGTCCGGATTCGACTCGATGATTTTGTTTCCCACGCGCGACGTGCGATACAGCTCGTTCAGCGTCGGCGCGCGAAATGCGCGGTACGCCGAAAACGTCCACGACACATTCGAATTGAACTGGTGCACCAGCGTCAGCCGCGGGCTGAACGCCGTCTCCCCGCGGTCCGCATACAATGTCGGCACTCCCGGCCCCGTCGTGGGCGGCGGCCCGTACGCAATCGACGACGCGTCGTAATTGCTCCAGTGATCCACGCGCCCGCTCAGCGTCAGCAGCCACCGCGGCGCCAGCTGAATCATGTCCTCGCCAAACACTCCAATCGTCCGCTGCTTGCCACCGGCACTCACCGCGCCCGTCGGATCCGTGATCCCGCTGTACTTGTGATCCTGGCTCGCTCCCATATTTTCCGAATCGTCGAGGCCCGCCACGATCGTGTGCCGCTTCATCACCTGCGCCGACCACACCACCGAACTTCCCAGTCCCTGCGCCGGCACGACCTGCAAATCCGTCAGCGATTCCATGTTGCGGCCCGCCGCTACACTCGAAAGTCCTTGGTGATACGTCTGCACGTCCGCGAAAAATCGCACCGCGAGCGATCCCCACTTGCCCATGCCGATATTCGCGCCCAACACGGCTTCGCCCAGCACTGTGCTGTTGGTCTGCAGCGGCGTGCCGTTCGCGCGGTCCTCATTCAAATACGACCCACTCGCGAAAATGTTGGAGTTCGCTCCGATTTTTCGCCCGATCGTCGCGTCCACCGTGCCGTGGTCGCCACCCGCGCGCGTATCCACCGTGCCGCGCAAATTTTCCGGCGTGAGAATGTAGCCGTCGGTATTGAAGTATTCGCCCGCAATGCTTCCCGTCCAGCCGTGCGTTTCGCCGCCGGCCCACGTGGAAAATTGCGGCGTGTTTTGATTTCCGTAAGAACTTTCAAAAGTGAATCCCGACGGATTTGTCGGCTTGGTCAGGATCTGTACCACGCCGCCCAGCGCATCGCTGCCGTACAAACTCGAAGATCCTTCCTGCGCAATCTCCACCGATGAAATCAATTCCAGCGGCACGCGGTCCCAATAAACCCATCCGCCAAACGGATCGTTCAGCGGAATGCCGTCCACCAGCACCAACGCGCGGCTTGTGGAATCCGCTCCCAACCCGCGAAGTGAAACACCCTGCGTCGTAGGATTCGCCGTCCGGCTGCTCGACCTTCGAAACAAGCTAAATCCCGGCACTTGCCGCAAGTTATCGTCAAGCATAAGCGCGGGAATGGCCTGCAAATCCTCGCTCGTAAGTTCCACGTTGCTCGCGGGCACATCCGATAGCAACGTCGCGGCACGATTCGCCGTCACCGTCACGCGCTGGTTCACGCTATTCGGCACGAGCGCAATTTCCAAATGCACCGCCGCTCCGTCGGCGCTGGACCACGGCTTCGTCACAATTTGAAATCCATCGAGCACAACCGCCACAGTGCCGGAGCCTTCGCTCACTCCCTCAAAGACGAAGTCCCCGCTCGCGTCCGTCGTCGCGTGCCGATCCACCGCACCAGCTTTCAACTCCACCGCCGCACCCGGCACCGCCGCGCCCGTTGAATCGCGCACCACTCCATCCACCCGCGCGCCCTGCGCCAGCGCCGCATGCGCGCACCCGAGCGCCAGCCACAGCAAAGCCGCGCCCAGCAAACGCATGCAGCTGAGCGACGGCCTTACGCCTGCCGCGCGAAGAAGTACTCTCATTTTCATCGGATTGAGGAGGGGCCTCGATTCCCAGTCGAAGCGCCTTAGTATGCTACACACCCGAAACCCGTTGAAAGATTGAAAAACAGCCCTTCCACCGGAATGAACCCGCGACTCCCTGTGTGCTATCGTGTGGAGCGATTTCTTGGGAGGATTTTCATGGATACGGTGGCGCAGCGCCGCAGCGATCGCGTGACGCTGACGTTGCTTTTGCAGGCTTCGGGAAAGGACGCCGCTGGCGCCGATTTCGAAGTCCCGAGCCGCACCTTGCAGATCAACCTGCGAGGCGCGGTGATTCTGCTCGACCGCGAAGTGGCTCCCGAGCAGCGTATCCGCCTGAAGCGCCAGGCCCAAGCCGAAGCTCACCGCGAAGCGGAAGTCCGCATCGTCGGCAAATTCGGGCTTCAGAAAGAGGGCTATCTTTACGGCGTGGAGATCATTGACCCCGATACGGACATGTGGGGAATCGACTTTCCTCCCGTCGCGGAATCCGCCGAAGCTGTGGCGCGCATGCTGCTCGAATGCAGCTACTGCAAATCGCGCGAAGTGGTTTACCTGAACGAACTTGAGCTGCGCGGCTTTGAATCGAATCGCGGCATCGCCCGCCGCTGCAAGACCTGCTCGGTGCCGTCGATCTGGACCCAGGCGCCGCACGAAGACGAAAAGAAGATCGCCGCGCGTGGCGCACGCCGGGCCCGGGGCGGTGTGGAACAAATTCCCGAAACGGGAGATCAGCGCGAGCGCGAACGCATCCGCTTCAAAACCCGCCTCACCGCCTGCATCCGCCAGCAAAACGCGGACGACGAACTCGCCGTCTGCGAAGACATTTCGCCCATCGGTATGTGTTTCCGCAGCAAGCGCCGCTACGATGCGGAGACGCCCATCGACGTAGCCGTTCCGTACTCGCCAGACTCCGCCAACATCTTCATGCCCGCGAAAGTCGTGTACTCCGAACCGGTCCCGAAGGCTGGCCTGTTCCGCCACGGCGTGGAGTACCGCCGCATTGGCATCGCCCCCAAACCCGAGCAAAGCTCCTAAACCTTGACCGACATCTGGGTAAATTTGTGTCGATTAGAAAGGGTGCCCGTCCTTTGTTTTGTGTAACTTTCGGGCATTTCTAATCGCGGATCACTCCGATTAGAAATTGGGAGGGGGTGCGTAAGATAGCCTGCTGCGGAGGCTGTCGTGGGTGCGCAGCAGAAGCGAAGAGAGATCTTTCGGCGCGTGAACGGGCCTCTGGATGACGTCAAAGGCGGAAAGGCAAAGGCAACGGCACACAGGCCAACTCCAGCCTGTGCCACTTTTCGTGTGGAAGTGGTGCGCGCACAATTCATGGAGGAGTGGGCTTCGTTGCGCAGCCAAAACTGGCTACCCCACTGCCTACCCGACGTTTTTGGCGAATGTGTCATCTAGAGCCGATTAGAAAGTGCGGCCATTGTTTGTTTTCTTGAACTTACGTCACTTTCTAATCGTACGAGATGTCGATTAGAAAACCTCTTTGCGAGTGGATTGCGGGTGATACGTAGGTAAAAGTACGGATGGAAGGTTGAGGCGAGGGAGGGGGTGTTACCGGTGGAGGTGCGTCCGGCGCCTGAGAGTGAAGCGGCGCATAGCATGCGGTTTCGTTGCGGGGGCTCTACTTATCCCCGACTAACGATAACATGTTAGTTAATAGAAGTCAAGGGGGAAGTGAGTTTCAAAATGGGAATGGGGTGAGCGACGTTGGCGGAGGGCACGTAAAATGCGTGACAGGCTAGGACGCCGCACTTGACACGGAAATGGCTGAACCCGGGACCAACTGAGAGTTGGTCCCGCTCAGACTCGAAAGCTAAGCTACATCCCGCGAAGCGGGACTAAGGCACGGCCCGCTGAGAGCGGGCCGCAGACAGGCTGAGAGCCTGTCCCACTGGGGTGGTGCGCACAGGCTGAGATGTCGGTGCGCCCTGCGCGCGTGCGAAGCGCTAGACGGCGACGGGTTGGTGGCGCATGGAAATGTTGAGGTGGACTTTGCCGTGGGGCGTCTCGAAGCAGACGATGCTGGCTTCCGTGTCGTGTCCTGCTTTCTCGCACTGGGCTACGGTCAATTGTTCCGGCGGATACACTTTGAACTGGTAGCCGGCGTCGTTGAGCTGGGTGACGGCGTTGCCGATGACCATGTTCGCGAGTTCGGCGACGGTTTCGGGAATGAGCGATTCGGAAATGGTGGATTGGCCGTCGGAGAGATAGCACGCGACGTGCGCTGCGGCCTGCGGCTCCATATCGAGAATCACGCGCCCTTCGATTTCACCGCGAAATGCCACCGAGGCGGCCGCGCCTTTCTTGCTGTAGCCCTCCTGCTCCATCGTGAGATCCACGATGCGCGCAGGCTCATGCATCATTTCATGCAGAACAGCGTCGAGCGAACCGATAAACGGCTGAATCAGATCCATTCTCATCGACCGGTCTCCGATCCCGCACCCACGGGTGAAGTGACGCCATCATCGTTCAATACGTACCGAATAATTTCGTACAGCGCATCGGCCTTCACCGGCTTCTGGACGAAGTGGCGCGCGCCCTTCTGCAGCGCGGCCAAAATGTTGTCCTGATAGCCGACGGAAGAAACCATGACGATGCGCGCCTCGGGATGTTCGTGGACGATGCGGTCCACGGCCTCGATGCCTTCCATCTGCGGCATGGTGATGTCCATCAGCACGATATCGGGCTTGGTGCGCGCGTACTCGGTGATGGCGGTGCAGCCGTCCCCAGCTTCGCCGATCACCTGCCCGCCATAGGACTCGACCATCTTCGCCAGGCTCTTCCGGGCGAAGACCGAGTCGTCCACGATCAAGTAGCGGACGGGCTGACGGTCGGATTTGCGGGTAAGCGCTTCGAATTGCTTCATGACGATCTCCTTCGGAATCCAGAATCTGAAGAAATAATTTCGGTTGGTGCGTCGGAAAAAGAATCGGGCTGCGGTTGGTCGGGAATGGCTTTCGTCTGCAGCATGCTCGCGAGATTCTGCAGGTTGACGACGCGTTGCGCGTAGCCGCGTTCGATAGCGGTGCGCGGCATGCTGTCTACCACGCAGGACTCCGGACTTTGCGCGATTGTGCTGCCGCCCGCGGCTTGCACGGCGGCCATGCCTGCGACGCCGTCTTCACCCATGCCGGTCATCAGCACTGCGGCGGACTGCTTGCCGAACTCCTGCGCGACGGATTGGAACAGAACGTCGGCGGAAGGGCGGTGGCCGTTGACGCGCGGCTGGTCCACAAGAATCGCGATGTTGCCGTGCTCCATGCGCCGGACTTTGATATGGCGATTGCCCGGGCAGATCAGCGCGCGGCCGGCGAGAAGCAAATCACCGGACTGCGCCTCTTTCACTTCGATCGCGGAGGATTCATCGAGCCGCCGCGCGAACATTTCGGTGAAGCCCTCCGGCATGTGCTGCACCACGACGAGGCAGCCGGGAAAATCATGCGGAAGCTGAGAGAAAACGTATTGAAGCGCGTTGGGGCCGCCGGTGGAAACGCCGATGGCAATCACGCGCGAAGGATTGTGCGGCATGCCAACGCGCCCGTGTTCTTTGGGCCTAGGCGGCGGCATGGTGATGATCATTTTCGGAGCGCCGGATGCAGCGGCGGCTCTAATTTTCTGAGCGAGTTCAGTGGCGATGTGATCGATGCGGCCGGAGGCAGCTTCCTGCGGCTTGGTGACGAAGTCGAATGCGCCGAGAGCAAGCGCTTTGAGAGTGATGGCAGCGCCGCGTTCGGTCTGGCCGCTGACGACGATGACGGGAACGTGATGCCTGCCGGTGATTTGGCGCAGCATCTCGATGCCGTCCATGCGCGGCATGTCGAGATCGAGCGTAACGACGTTGGGACGGAGCTCGGCGATCTTTTTCAGGCCGAGCGCGCCGTCCATGGCGGTGCCGACGACTTCGATGGAAGGATCGCGCTGAAGAATTTGCGGGATCAGCTTGCGCATCAAGGCCGAATCGTCAACGACGAGGACGCGGAGTTTGGGGTTGAGTGGCATTAGGCCGTCGCTCCCAGCGGCGCCGGATTGCGCGCCAAGTGCGTTACGACAGCGGCGATGTTCAGAATCAGGACGACTGTGCCGTCGCCAAGGATCGATGCACCGCTGATGAGCGGCGAGGTGATGAGTTGATCCTCGAGCGCCTTGATGACGAGCTCTTCTTCGCCGAGCAGGCTATCGACGGCGATACCGAAGCGGCGGCTGCCGGCGCCGATGACGACGACGAATAGGCGATCCTTATTTTTTCCGGTGGCCTTGGAGGGCGTGGCGAGGTCGGACTCGAGACGCTCGATGCGGACGAGAGTCATGACCTGCTTGCGAAGTTGGAAGACTTCGTGGTCTTCCACTTTGTGCACGTCGGTTTCAGAGATGCGCGTGATTTCGATCACCGAAGCGATGGGCACAGCGTAGAGGCGGCCGCTGACGTGAAACAGCAGCGCCTGAATGCTGGCGAGCGTGAGCGGAACCATCAGGCGGAACGTGGTTCCTTTGTTAAGCACCGATTCGATTTCGATCGAGCCTTTCAAGTTGTCAAGCGCGGCTTTCACTACATCGAGGCCGACGCCGCGGCCGGAAATTTCGGTGATCTGATCGGCAGTGCTGAAGCCGGGCGTGAAGAGCAGTTGATGAATGTCGTCTTCGTTGAGGCGGATGGCGTCGTCGGATTTCACGATGCCGTTGTCGATGGCGCGGCGCAGAACTTTGTCGCGGTCGATGCCGCGGCCGTCGTCGGAGACTTCGATGACGACCTGGTCGCCTTCGTGATAGGCGTCGAGTTTGATCGCGCCATTCGAGGGCTTACCGGCGGCGACGCGCTCTTCGGAGGATTCGATGCCGTGGTCGGCGGCGTTGCGGATCAAGTGAGCGAGCGGCTCGGCCAGCGCGTCGAGAATGCTTTTGTCGAGGTCGGTATTCTGGCCGGCGATTTCGACGGCGATGTGCTTGTTGCGGAGCTTGGCGACGTCACGCACGATGCGCGGGAAGCGGCGGAAGAGCTGCTCGACGGGCACCATGCGGATCTTCATCACGGACTTTTGAAGTTCGTTGAGGATGCGCGATTGAAAAGCGAGCGC
>Ga0209169_10002494_pt1 | contig 11058 bp, 10 predicted proteins | sample HubBroMetageWRM4_FD_188346 | JGI IMG/M metagenome (GOLD analysis project Ga0209169, IMG submission 188346) | Warmed soil microbial communities from the Hubbard Brook experimental Forest, New Hampshire - Hubbard Brook CCASE Soil Metagenome WRM 4... | ecosystem: Environmental > Terrestrial > Soil...
GATGCGAACGCGCGACGTCGCGGGCTGCGCCCATGCGAGTGCAAAGGCGCCGGCCGCGCAGATCAGCGTTGCCGCGGCGGCAACGCGGTGGAGCATCTGCACGAATTGGCCGGACGTGTGAACGACGATGCTGCCGGCGCAGCCTGGAATTGAAAGACAGGCAAGGCCGGCGCCGCTCGAGCTAACGTAGGCGCCGATGCACATGGTAAGAAAGGCGATGAACGCGCTTATGCCCAGCACAACCGTCAGCAACATCGAAACGCGCGGCGCTTCGACGTTTCGGTTCTCCGCGACTCCCGATGCCGCGGCAAAGACGGCCAGAGCCGAGAGCGCCGCGATCAGTGCCATTGCCGTGGCCCAGTGGATCACAACCGAAAACGGTGTATTCGCCAAACGGACCGTCTCCGCGCCGAGCAAGACCTGAACGACGAAAAGGAACGCGATGAGCCCGAGTGTGGGCGTCATGAACGGCGAACGGTGGCGTTGGCGCCACGCCACCACGACCAATGCGATAACGAGCGGCGCTACCGCAAACGCAAGCAGGCGGTGCAACCACTCCCAGAGCGTCCCTCCGGCCATCGTTGGGAGAAGCCGGCCGTGGCAGAGGGGCCAATCGGGGCAGGTCAACCCGGCGCCGTTGATGCGCGTCCAGCTCCCGAGCATGAGGGTGACCAGGGCGACGAGATCGGTAGCCAGCGCCAAAGTCAGCAGACGCTTCATCTAACTCTCAGCCTAACGGTGCGGACGGCGTTAAAGCAATGACAAATCGGTTCGTAGAGATAAAAATTTTGCGCGCGGGGGAGGCCGACGGTAGGGACGGGCGAAGCGCTCGGCCGTGAAGCGCTGGTTGGCCCTCGCAGGTCTAGGCCTGGGCCTTGCCTTGTTGGCCGGCTGTCGCGAGGTTCGCGTGAAGACGCTCGCAGCGGGCACAACCACCGTCTTAGGAGGGAACCAAATCAGCATCGTGCGGGACGCGGCAGCGCTCAACAAGTTCGGCATTCACGCTCCGATACATTACAAAGGCGAGTTTGGCGTCGTTTTGCTGATGGGACCGCACGACCGATCCGGTTACAAGCAGATCGTGGAGTCGATCTCGGCGAACAATCAGCGCGTACGCGTCGTGGCATTCGATCAGGCTCCCGCCGACGGTGGCGAGCCGTCGCCTCAATATCGTACCTTTACGCTTTGGATCGTTCCGAACGCCGTCTATCGACGCGGAGTACGCGTCGAAGTCGTGACGCCGAGCAACGAGCCGATCGCGTCGACGTACCTGCCGTAGGTCATTCCGTGATTTCTCCGCGTAGCCGGCCAGCGGCACCCGAAACGATCGAAGGAGTAAAGGTCCGCGTCGAGCGTCTGGGTCCCGTCCTCGAGCCGAATGGCGACCCGACCGAGGCCGGCGGCATCTTAAATCCCGCCGCCACGCGCGCACCGAATCAGGAGCTCCTGCTCTACCCGCGCTGCGTTGCGAGCGGGAATATTTCGCGCATCGGCACCGTTCGAATGCACCCCACGCCGAGCGGTTTCGAGGCCGAACGGCTGAAGTTCGCGCTCGAGCCGAAAGCGCCGTACGAACTTCGTCCGCATCCAGGATACGGCTGTGAAGATCCGCGCGTTACCTACGTGCCTGCAATTGAATCGTACGTCATGGCATATACCGCGTTCGGCCCCGATGGTCCGCGTATCGCGATCGCGCTTTCGAACGACGCGTATCATTGGCACCGCGTGGGCTTGGCACGCTTTGCCGGCAGCGCCAACGTCGTCGGCGACGACAAAGATGCGGCGTTCTTTCCCGAGCCCGTGATCTCGCCGAACGGACGGCGGTGCTTGGCTTTCTATCACCGGCCGATGCTGCATCTTTCAAGCCTCGACGGCCGCGCCTCAATTCCAATGATCGAACAGCTGCCGCTCGAGGATCGTGAATCGATTCGCATTGCTTACGTCCCTCTCGGGCCGGTAATGAAAGATCGCAGTAATCTTTGCAACGTTTCTGAAAGCGTGCAGGTGCTCTCGCCCGACGATCGCTGGGGATCGATCAAAATCGGCGCCGGAACGCCGCCCGTGCGCATTGCGCTCAACGGCATGGAGGCATGGATGTCGATCTTTCATGGCGTCGACGTCGTTGGCGATCGACGGAAACCGCATCTGTGCTATAGCGCCGGCATCGTGATCCACGACCTCGAGCACCCTCACGTCGTGCTCTATCGATCGCCCAAGCCGGTGCTGAAGCCCGAGACGCGGCAAGAGCGCCACGGCGTCGTCGACAACGTCGTCTTTCCAACCGGAATCGATCTGCGGCCGGATCTCGGCAAACGGACGTACGACGTCTACTACGGCATGGGCGACTACTCCGTCGGCTTAGCGCGAATGCGCATCGAGGACCCGAAGCCAGTGGGGTAGCGGCTATCCCCCGCAGCGAGGCCTCCAACTTTTCCGCAACAGACAGGATGTCGTATTCCTTTGGTGTTGCGGAAAAGTGGCGGAGCAGGAGGCCACATGGATGTGGCCGACGAGCGCCCGAGTCGCGGGGGATAGCCGCTACCCCACTGGCTTCTGCACTTGAATGCTGAGATATTTGGCCTTGTCGACGGTGATCGTTGTTGGCGTTGGCGTTGGCGTCGCGGCCTGGGCGAATCGCGATCTGATCCGCATCAAGATTGCGTCGGTCTACGCCCGCGTGCCGCCTAAGCCGAGCGCCGCACTTTCGCACGAGGGCGCACCGGCGCCGGCGATGCGCGGTGATGCGCCCTGGGCGCTCTCGGCGTTGCCCGAATGCCTGATACAAACGTCGGAGTCGAACGGCTCGCTGGAATACGTGCGAGGGCATCTCCCGCCCGGCTCGGTGCCGATTGTGCCGCCGGCGACCTTGGTGTATGGTGATTGCAGCATTCGGATCGCCGGGAGCGAGGCGTACGTCTGGCGAGGAGCCGACCGCCTTCGAATCCCGCCCCACGCGCGGTTTTACCGCGCGGAGGGCCTCCTCGCGTTGATCCGCGAGACGCCGCAGGGTGCCGAACTGCGAGTGTACGAACCGGCGCAGCGATGATGGAAGACGAAAACATTCAAGAACAAGTACGAAAACGCAGGACCTTTGCGATCATTTCGCACCCCGATGCGGGCAAGACGACGTTAACCGAAAAGCTGTTGCTCTACGGTGGCGCGATTCACGTTGCCGGTCAGGTCTCCGCGCGCAAGCGCCAGCGTCAGGCGACGAGCGACTGGATGGCGCTCGAGCGCGAGCGCGGCATTTCGATAACTTCGACCGTGCTGCAGTTTCCGTACCTCGGCTACACCATCAATTTGCTGGATACTCCCGGCCACCAGGATTTTGGCGAGGATACCTACCGCACGCTGCTTGCAGCCGATAGCGCGGTCATGCTCATCGATGCGGCCAAAGGCGTGGAACCGCAAACGCGAAAGCTCTTTGCGATCTGTCGCGAGCGCGGCATTCCGCTCTTTACGTTCATGAACAAACTCGATCGGCCCAGCCGCGATCCGCTCGAACTGCTGGACGAGCTCGAGAGCGTGCTCGGCATCGGCGCCTTCCCGATGAACTGGCCGCTTGGTAGCGGCGAGGACTTTCGCGGTGTCTACGACCGCCGCACGCACATGGTTCACCTCTTCGAACGCGCCGCGCACGGAACGACGCGCGCTGCCGTCTCCGTTACCGACGTCACCGATCCGAAGCTGCGCGAGCTGGTAAGCGAGCCGGTCTACGCCCAGTTTCGCGACGGAATCGAGCTGCTCGACGGCGCGGGGGAACGATTCGATCGCGCGGCGATGCTTCGCGGCGAAACGACGCCGGTGTTCTTCGGCAGCGCCGTGACGAACTTCGGCGTGCAGCTTTTCCTCGACGAGTTCGTCGAGATGGCTCCGGCGCCGACCTCGCGCGCCGGGGTCGATCCATGCGCGCCGGCCTTCACCGGATTTGTCTTCAAGATTCAAGCCAACATGGATCCGCGGCACCGCGATCGGATCGCGTTCGTGCGCGTCTGCTCGGGCGAATTCGCGCGCGACATGATCGTCCGCAACGCGCGCACCGGCGCTTCATCGCGGCTCTCCCGCGCAATGCGCCTCTTCGCCGACGATCGGGAATCGCTCGACGTGGCATACGCCGGCGACGTGGTGGGCCTCGCGAACCCTGGCGCCTTCGCCATCGGCGACACGCTGTACGAAGGAGCGCCCGTTTCGTTTCCACCGATACCGGCGTTCGCACCGGAACATTTTGCCTCGATCCGGAGTATCGAGGTAACGGGTTACAAAGCATTTGGAAAGGGCATTTCGCAACTGCGCGAGGAGGGAGCCGTTCAAGTCTTCTATCCGTGGGGCACGCCGCGAACCGAACCAATTCTCGGCGTCGTCGGTGAACTACAGTTCGAGGTCGCCAAATACCGTCTTGAGTCGGAGTACAACGTGAAAAGCGTGCTAAGGTCTCTCTCATATTCGCTGGCGCGTCACGTCGAAGGAGAGCGCGACGCCATTGCGCACGCGCAACTGCCGTCGAATGCGAAGCTCGTGGAAGATTGGTCCGGCCGGCCAGTGGCGCTCTTCGAGAGTGAGTGGAGCGTGCGGCTTGCGCAGGAGTGGAATCCGCAGCTGACGTTCGGGCACTTCTCCGCGCAGATCGACGCGGAGGCTTTGGCATCGTGACGATCGCACGGGCGCTGCTCCTCGCGGGCGCCGCGGCAATACTCGCCAGCTGTTCGGGCCAAAACCACAGCGAGCGCGAAGCCGACCGCATTACGCGAGCCGTCATGGCCAACAATCTGCAGCCGGTGCAGCCGGATATTGGAAAAGGCATCGCGATCACGCGCGTGCAGGTCGCCGAATGGTCCGACGAGCTGAGCAATCAGGGCAAGCTGTTATCGGTCAAGGAGACGACCGCCAATTGTTCGCCCGGGTGGCACTGCCTCGACGTCAAGTTCGAGAAGCGCGCATACGTCGAGCGGATGCGTTTCGACGAGAACGGGAAAGTGGTCAACTGGGACTTTCACATGGCACCCCAGTAACGATCGCCGACGTCCGCGCAGCCGCGAAGCGTCTCGCGGGCATCGCACATCGGACGCCGGTCGTGAGTTCGCGGACCCTGAACTTGCGCTGCAACGCGCAAGTTTTCGTGAAGTGCGAGAATTTTCAACGCATGGGCGCCTTCAAGTTTCGCGGTGCGTATAACTTTCTGGCGTCGCTAACGCCCGACGAACGCAAGCGTGGGGTCGTGGCGTTCTCGAGCGGCAATCATGCGCAAGGTGTGGCGCTGGCGGCGCGGTTACTCGGGATTCCCGCCACGATCGTCATGCCGTTCGATGCGCCGGCGGTCAAACTCGCCGCGACCCGCGAATACGGGGCCGAGGTCGTGCAATACGAGCGTGCAACTTCGCATCGCGAGGAGATCGCGCGGTCGATCGCGGCCGAGCACGGCGCGACGGTCGTGCCGCCGTTCGATGATCCGCGGATCGTCGCGGGCGCGGGCACCGGGGCACTCGAGCTGCTCGAGGACGTGGAATCGCTCGACGCGATCGTCACACCGGTCGGCGGGGGCGGCCTCATGAGCGGGACCGCGATCGCAGCGCACGCGGCCGATCCGTCGATCGCGCTCTATGGCGTCGAACCGCAAGCCGGAGACGACTTCGCACAATCGCTGGCGCGGGGCGAACGCGTCTCGATTCCGGTGCCGGTAACCATCGCCGACGGATTGCAGACAACCTCGCCCAGCGAGCTCACCTTCGCCATCGTACGCGAACACGTGCGCGCCATCGTGACCGTCAGCGACGATGAGTTGCGTGATGCGATGCGCTTCGTTTTCGAACGAATGAAGCTGGTCGTGGAGCCGAGCGGGGTCGCAGCGCTCGCCGCGCTCCTGCACGGACGCATCCCCGGCGTAGCGGGCAAACGCATCGGAGTCATCATCAGCGGCGGCAACGTAGAGCCGGCGCGCTTCGCTACCGAATGTCGAGCGCCGTAACCGGCGTCGCTTTGAATTGCCAGACGCCGGGAGGGGTCAGGATGTTCGCCTTCCCTTGGGAGTTGACGTCCAAGCGCGAGGGCACGGTGACGGCTTCAAACTTTGTGTACGGGGCGTCGATTCCGAGCGTGAGCAGATCGAATTGCCCTTGCGGTACGTAGAAGGTTCGCTCGTACTTGGCGGTGCCTCCCGGATCGAGCGGCATGTCTTTAAATGACTTTGGATCGCCGAGCTGCGTAATGAACGCAATGCTGTAAACGGGGACCGGCGGACCAGCACGATAAAAGCCGGCGTACTCATACTCGAGCCGGCCGCGTTTGGGCGCCTTTTTTGATGCGCTGCCGACGATGCGTTGGCCGTAGACGTTGATGGCAAGACCCAAAAAGTGGGCTCGTACGGTGCCGACGTTATGGAACTGCACGTCGAGACCGACCCCGATGAGGCCGTTGTGTTCGCTCAGCTTGCGCATTGACGCGGAGACGTCCACATTGGGGTCGGCCAACGACGGCTTGATGCGGTTCTCGTAGGCAAAAACGTAGAATGCCCAAATGCCTGCGGCAACGATGGCGACTACTTCGACGATATCGCGCACGACTGCGAAAGCGTGCGGATCTCTCGAGCGCCCCGCGCCAAATAGCATTTGGATTTTACGGAATTACATGGAGCTCGCCGGTTTGGCGATGTTCCCGCAAGAGACGTAATGGGCTATGTTCGCGGCACTTTCGTGCACGTTGATCGCGTGGCTTGCGCCGAGCAGTTTGTCGATCGTGACGTTTTTGACCACGGTCGTCGACTTGCCGGCGGTCACGTTTGACAGCGGGTAGACGACGCCGCCGAGATTGGCGCAGGTGCCGGTGTGGATGTGCGCCGGTTGCGCCGTCGCCGGGGCGCCCTTGATGTCGAGGACGACCGTAACGTCCGCACCCGTTTGGGTGAGCGTGGCGGTCCCCGTCTCACCGGAGCTATTCTGGGCTGCCATGTTCACCGTCAGCGTCGAGGTCGCCGCGCCGGCGGGTACGAGCTGGGATGCTGCCACGAAGGCAAGCGACATGAGGAAGAGAGTATAGCGTTTCATATTGGCTCCTTTCGTCCTAAAGAAGTTATGGCTGTGCCGCTTTTCTACCCTCCAAGGCACGCAGCGCCTCGACGGCTTGCTGGGTTGGCGGCGCGTCGGCGCCGTCGATGGTCTCCAGTAAGAATGCGGCTTGGTCGTTCTCCGTGCTAAAGGCGGCGGCGGCCTTCGCATTCCCCGCGACCTTCGCGGCGGTGGCCTGCGCGTAGCTCCGATCCATCAGCGCCGCGAGCCGGCGGGCGAGCCGGTACTGCTCCTGAAGCGAGCCCTGCGAGATCGTAACGCGTGGATCCATCGCGACCTCCATTGGCTGTTGCAGCGTTCGGCCGTCGGCCTCGAGCCGTACCGTGTAGCGTCCGGGAACGACGAGCGGGCCTTGGGGAGTGCGGGGCGTTTCGTCGGGGACGGCCGAGATCGGCAGATCTTGCTGGAGCGCGCGCGGGGGCGCCTCGCGCAGATCCCAGACGAACCGATGCATTCCCGCGCTGGTCGACGGCCTGACGAAGTTACGCTCCCAATAGGACGGTTTGTCAAAATGCGGGATTGGCAGCGGCAGGGAGTCGTCGCTAGCGTACCGGCGCACGAGCCGGCCGCTATCGTCGTATATACCGATGACGACGCGACTTGCCGGCGAGGCCAACGCGTAATCGATGATCGCGCCGTCGGGCGGATTCTGACCCGTCGGCTCTTCAGGCGGTAGCGGCGTATCGCTGTTGGTGCTGCGTCGCACACGGTACGTTAGCGCCGGCGCAAAAAGATGAGGGCCGATGACACCTCGCGCAAGTTCGCGAAGGGGCTCCACGTCGTCGAGAATCCAGAAGCCGCGACCGTGCGTCGCGACGATCGCGTCGTCGCCGTGAATGATGAGATCGCGAACCGACGTGTGCGGCAGGTTGAGTTGGAGCGGTTGCCAGCGAGCCCCCGAATCGAACGAGACGTAAACGCCGTTTTCGGTAGCGGCATAGAGCAGCCGCGGCTCAATCGGATCTTGCCGCACGGCATTCACCGGCTGGTCCGGCAAACCGTCCACGGCGAGCTGCCAGCTGTTGCCGCCGTCGTGCGTGATGTAGACGTACGGCCGAAGATCGTTGAGGCGGAAGCGGTTGACCGCGACGAAAGCCGTTTGGGCGTCAAAGTGAGACGCGTCAATCTGCGCGACCTTGCTCCACGGCGTGAGCGCCGACGGCGTGATGTTCGTCCAGTGCGTGCCACCATCTCGCGTGATCCAGAGCTGCCCGTCATCGGTCCCCGCCCAAATCGTACCGCGGCGCACGGGCGACGGCGCGATCGCATAGACGACGCCGCGATGCCCTCCGTGCTGTGGGTCGTCGCTCTCAAACGCTCCAAGCACCGCCGGCACGCCGGGATTCGCGCGCGTCAGATCGGGGCTGATCGGTCGCCAGCTCTCGCCGCCGTTCTCGGTAGCGAAAACGACGTTGGCGCCGTAGTAGAGTCGCCGCTGATCGAACGGATCGAAAGCGAGCGGCTCGGTGCGCACCGTACGATATTTTTTCGCCGGCAAAGCGATCGGTGAGACCTCCTGCGTCTGTCCCGTCCGCTCGTCGAACTTCTGGACTTTTCCGCCGAAGAAAACCCCAGGGTGAAGCGGGTCGGGAACGACGTAGCCGTACTCTTGCGCGCCGACGGGATGCCAATCGCGTTCGGTCGTTTCGCCCCAATCGCCACGGCTTCGCACGCACGCCGAGCCGCTCTCTTGCTGACCGCCGCAGACCCAATATGGGAAGCGCCGATCGGCGTTCGCGTGATACATCTGCGCCGTTGGCTGGTTATACCACGAGCTCCAGGTCGCGCCGCCGTCGACTGAAATCGTCGCCCCCTGATCGCTTGCCAACGCAATGATCCTCGGGTCGCGTGGATTGATCCAGACCGTGTGATAGTCGTCGCCGCCCGGCGCGCCTTTGATCGCAACGAACGTCCTTCCGCCGTCGGTCGACCGATAGGTGGACGTATTGGTGAGATAGACCGTCTGCGGATCGCGCGGATCGACCGCCAGTGAAACGAGGTCGTCGCCGCGCTGCGCGATCTCGTCGGCGTCGTTGACGCGCATAAAGTGCGCGCCCGCATCGTCGCTGCGATAAAGCGCGCCTGCGTCGTCACCTTTGGCCTCGACGTCGGCGTAGGCGTAGACGATCTGCGAGTTGCTTGGCGCGACGGCGACCTCGGCACGTCCTATTTGCGCGGGCAGCCCAGCGCTCAGCTTCGTCCAGCTCGTGCCGCCGTCGGTCGATTTAAAAATACCGCTGCCGGGCATCTCGAACGAGGCGCCGATTTCCCACGGTGCCTGACGTGCCGCCCAGAGTGTTGCGTAAACGACTTGTGGGTTGCTCGGATCGAGAACGACGTCGAATGCGCCGGCGTCCTCGTTTTCAAAGAGCACCTGTGTAAACGTTGCGCCGCCATCCAGCGATCGGTAGATCCCGCGTTGCGCGTTGGCGCCGTACGGATGTCCGAGGACCGCGACGAAAAGCCGGTTTGGGTTTGTGGGATCGACGGCCATCGAACCGATTTGCTGTCCGTCACGCAGGCCGAGGTGGCTCCACGAGCGTCCGCCGTCGCTCGACTTGTAGACACCGTTACCAACCGCGAGATCCGGGCGTTGGAGTCCCTCGCCGCTTCCGGCGTAGATGACTTGCGGATTACTCGGCGCGACGGCAAGCGCGCCGATCGATCCCGTCGATTGACCGTCGAAGGTCGGCACCCAAGTTCGTCCGGCATCCTCGGTTTTCCAAATTCCGCCGTTTACCGCGGCGATGTAGAAGAGGTTGGGTTGGCCGGCGACGCCATCGATTGCGACGGTGCGACCTCCGCGCATCGGCCCGATAAACCGCCAAAGCATCCCTTGATAGAGTGAAGGCGAAACGCTTTGAGCTTCGACGCGTGCGAGCGAGCCGCCGGCGACCGCAATGACGCCGGCGGCGAGCATGGCGAAGCGCCTCAAAGCCGCCGGCCATTGGATTTGCGGCCGCGGCGCTTGGGTTGGAAGGCGGCGCCGATCTTCCACTCGGTGTTACGCGGCAATGAAGTATCGACGTCGCTGCACCCGATCGGCGTGAAGTCACGGCAGTCGTGCGGGCGTGCCTCGTAGATGCCGCAATAATGTCTTCCGCTTCGCGAACCCATGAGGAAGACGCATTGGTCGCCAATGTCGTCGCCGACCTTACGCAGCCAGCCTACGTGGAAACCGTCAGCCGAGGTGCGAGCGACAACGTATCGGCGCATCGTCTCCTCGTAGCTCATTCCGAGATGGTCGGCGATGCGCTGCACGTCGGCTTTGCTGACGAACGGCTCATAGCCGCTGCAACACTGCGCGCATCCGGGCGGGCAGGCAATGTTATCGGGCATATCGCGGAGGTGCTCGCGCGCGAGCTCGATGACTTTGCCGATCGCTTTGACAAAGACTGGATCGTCGTTATATTTGTAGACCCATTCGCGATGCGTGATTTCGTTCGCGTTGTAATAACGCGTGGTCTTTTCATCGAACTCGAGCGTGATGTGCTCTTCGTCGATTTCGATGCGGTTGATATGTTCGAGCGGCCGAGCGTCGAGTAGTTCCGGATGCGTCGGCTGTCCCGTGCGGCGTGAGTAGTTCCGCAACTTCGTAAGATCGATGGTATCCATAACGAAGCTTCGATTCCCGCGGCTTGCGGGTACCGCCTCTGCAAGCGCCAAAGATAGCACCCATGCGAACGGCCATCGGCGTCGATCTCGGCGGTTCTCACGTGAGCGCCGCCGTCGTCTCTGAAGACGGTGCGATCCATCGGCAGCACGAGGAAGACCTTGAGGATCTTCGATTTGAGGCGGTGATCGACGCGCTCGACACGACAATCGGGATGGCGCTGCGGGACGCCGGCGATGTCGCCGGCATCGGCGTAGGTTCGCCCGGCAACATCGATGCCGCCACGGGCGCAGTCCTCTATAGTCCGAACTTCGGCTGGGAAAGCGAGCCGCTGGGCGAGCGGCTTCGCGCGAAGTTCGGGATGCCGGTCTTCGTCGCCAACGACGC
>Ga0209169_10002496_pt1 | contig 11052 bp, 11 predicted proteins | sample HubBroMetageWRM4_FD_188346 | JGI IMG/M metagenome (GOLD analysis project Ga0209169, IMG submission 188346) | Warmed soil microbial communities from the Hubbard Brook experimental Forest, New Hampshire - Hubbard Brook CCASE Soil Metagenome WRM 4... | ecosystem: Environmental > Terrestrial > Soil...
GCCCGCCAGCTCCGCCCGCTCGCCATCGGTCAGCAACGAGATCTGATGCACCCGCAACCCCGGATCGCGGGCCACCTGCTCCAGCACCCGCACCAGCCGTCGCTCATGCTCAGCCACTTCGGCGTACTGGTACAGGGCGGTGCTCGCCTCGAAGTCGACTGCCATCTCCCCGCCACCACGGCCGGCGTGCACGGTAATGGAGAAATCCTCGATCGGGCGAACCGAAAGATGCTTCAGAGCGATAGGATGACAGGCGAAAGCCTCATTCCTGTCATAAGGAATGATATTAATTACGGGGCCAAAGCTTTTCCGGCCGCCACTCGGCCAGCCGAGGCAGCGGCTGATCTCTTCGCCCTCGAAGCGCCCATGCTCCTGGATGCTCTTCAGCTCTTGCGACACCTGTGCAGTGAGTGCGCGCATATTTAGATCGGGGCGCACCTTCACCCTCAATGGAGCCACATTGACTTTTAGTCCCGGCGTAAGCAGTGCGGGTTCGGTATAGCGATTCAAAACCGGCAGGCTCAAGACAATATCACTGTTTCCCGTTATTCGATAAGCATAAAGGGCCAGTGATGCGATGAACACCCACGACAGATTGGCACCAATTTCTTGACGCAACGCGCGGAGTGCAGTGACCGTAGCGGGCGGCAGCACAATGTTCCTGTGCCACAATCGCCCCACCTGAAGGACCGACCCTTCGGATGACGACAGGGATTGCAGCGCCAGGCTCACGGGCTCCGGGCGATCCGCGAATCGTTCGAGCCAGTACTCACGGTCCAGCCGATATTGTCCAGACGAACGATACTCGGAGTCTTCTGTAATCAAGGAAGACAAAGAACCGAAGTTGCTATCTCCGGCATCACGGCCATTCGCCAGAGCTAGATAGATATCAGAAGTCCGCCGTGCTATCAGCCTGAGACCATATCCATCCATAATAATATGGTTGTAACGCTGATACCAAATGTAGCGCCGATCGGAGAGCCTAAACAAGATATAGTGGAACAAGGGAGGCCTCGCAGCATCTACCGGAGTCTCCGCGTCGGCACGCATCAGTTTCTCGGCAGCGCCGACCGGATCCAGTTCTGCGCTCACGTCAGTTACTGATAGCGGAAGATCAAATGAGCTCTCGATCACCTGCCAAGGAGTGTCCTCATCCTCCACGATGTGGACATGCAGCGACTCGCTTTCCGCGAACACCTGTCTTACGGCGGCGGCAAATATCCCGGAATCAAGCTCTCCTTTAATATCAATATAAACCGCAATATTGTATACAGGCCCAGCCTCAGCTATCCGCTGCGCAATCCAGATGCTGAGCTGGCCTGGCAGTAGTGGAAGACGCTGCCGCTTAGCGCCAGCCATTCAGTGACCTTTCGCGGCTCGGCGTCGCTGATGTCCGGCAAACCAAAGCGTCGGCAACTGAGATCAATCTGCATCCTCCTCGCCCGCCCTCAATGCTTGCCGCGTACCTAAATAACTAAGTACGGTTTCCTGGCAGCAGTGAGATGTCGCGCTCTATGTGGATCACAATGACGTCAAATTCATAATGCTCTCCGAGCTGCCCGCTATACCTCCGGGGGGAAGGTACGTCAATTATCGCCGAAACGTCAAGGAACAGCAGCCTGCCTGGCAGCACCTACGGGCGGTGATTACCATTCAACTGCGGCAGCTAATCAGTTGAACAAACAGCAGCCCATCTCGCTGCAGATGCTGGTTAAAGCGTCCTGGGCCGTGACGGCTACACCTGCTGAGCAGGGGCAACCTCAAACCAAGGGCTGGTACCGCGGCGCTCAGCTGTCTAACCAGCAGACATGGGTAGCATCTGATCTGTCGTTGCTAGACCAGGGAGTAATTATTAGTATAAGCTCGAAAGAGCATTCCTAAACTGTTCGCTCCAAACTTTTGGTCAGCATAGCGCCTGTGCTTCTAGCGAAAAACTGGGTGACTATCAACAGAGTGCCGTTGACAAAATATTCTGCACACGGCTCGATATGCAACCTTGAATCAATTGCGGGCAGAATCGGCGATACCCTGATCTTGGCAATCCGGGAATATCAAGGTCGCGCTGCGGAACGTGGGATCCTTTGGCCTGAACGGAGATGTCGCCGTGATATCAGCCGATTCGGTCTGGAAGAGCATAGACGCGCTAAACAACACGTTCATGGGTGCAATGGATGAGCAAGGATAGCCAGGCTGCGCCAAGCATAGGTGTGGCCCCGGCGCATCATGGAGAAATCATCCAGGGAGCTTTTCACGACAACGCCGGCCGGCTTTGCCGGGCTCTAGTTACACTCCGCCATCCAGAACTTAGCAGTCGGGCGACGTTTTATCCTTCGCGAGAGCGGGCTGATATCACTGGCCCCCCTGGGATGTGGAAAGTACGTCAAGCCGCAGCTGCGACAATGGCCGCCTTTGCGACCGAGCGCTCCCCCTTCACGGGAGGGCATGTGGAAATCTCCAGCACGGTGCCGCTGGGTGTCGGTATGGGCTCATCCACGGCGGATGTAACGGCAACAATAAGGGCAATCGCTAACTTTCACGGAGCTCGGCCGTCGGCAGCGAAGATTGGCCAGATGGCCGTCCAGGTGGAATCGGCATCCGACCCGATAATGATCGATGACCAGGTGGCCTTGTTCGCCCAGCGTGAGGGCCGAGTACTGGAGTCCTTGGGTCGGTCGTTGCCGCGGATGATCGTGGTGGGGTGTATCACCGACCCGGTGCCGGGCGGTATCGACACGGTGGCCCTGCCGGCCGCTGCCTACTCCGTCGACGATGTCGAAACGTTCCAGCTGCTGAGGGCCGAGATCCGAGCGGCAGTGCGCGATAGTGACGTGGGCAGGCTGGGCCGGGTCTCGACGGCCAGCGCGCTCATCAGCCAGCGGTTCTTGCCGAAGCCGGCGCTGGGGCTCTTGCTGGACCTGTGTAAGCGCTGCGGCGGCTGCGGCGTGCAGGTGGCCCACAGCGGCACGGTAGCGGGAGTGATCTTCGATCCAGACCGGCCGGGCGTGGTCGCGGACATTGATCGCTGCGCGGCCTACCTCGACCGGGCCGGACTAGCGCTCACCGGGATGATCTCACCTGATGGTGCCTCAGTCCCTAGCAGCAGATTTGACAACAGGAACAAGCCGTCCCGTTCCACTCAGCGTGGCCAGATCAATGTCAGCGATGCACCTGACCGGGTCCTCATTTAGGGTCAAGGTACCTTCGATGTGAACCGTGCCGCGACTTTGATCGAAGTCGGCGGAATCGAGGTCGCAGGCGCCGCGGTCCACGCTGATGGGCAAGTCGGTGCCACCTTCGGTATCGGTGAACTTAATGCTTAGCCGGCCAATTTCTTCGAGCCGAAGCTTGAGGTCCTCAACCGAGGGATCCAGCGCCCCGACGATAACAGGATGATTACCGCTGGCCAGGCGTTGGGTCAGTTCATCCACCGACTAACTCCTTAACTTCCGTAGGGCATGACTATGCGGCGACAGAATGAACGCCGCCTTGTCCCGTCAACATGTCATTACTCGTAACGTATCAGGCCAATTAAACTATGTCCAGATAGTTGACTGCGCCGCCAGCGAGACCAATGCGCACCTCGGGACTACATTAGGAAGATCAGGCAGACGTAGGATCTAATAGCTTGATCTGGCGCATAAAACAATACTTCGCGGAGCGAGGGCAAGTCAGGACCTTCTGGGAGGGGTCAGCGCTTATGTACACGACGGAAGCATGGGTCCTGTACCGGGGTGAGGCCGGCGCCGGGCCCGGACACTTGGAGTTCGAGTCAATCTCCTTTCCCAGCCTCAGCGACGACGAGGTGCTCATAGAGCCGCTCTATGGGGCATGGGAGGCCAACATGTCGCATGCGGTGGACCGCGACCCCATCGACATCTGCGATCTGCGCGGTGAGGAGAAGGTGGTGCTGGGCAATTCCGGCGTCGTACGCGTGCTCGACGTGGGTCGCTACGTCCGGAACGTGCAGCCCGGTCAATATTGCCTCTTCGCCCCGGTAGGGGAATCTGACCCCTTCGGGTATCAGCAAACCGTGCACGGTTATGACGCTCCGGGGACTATCGGAACACTCGCCAGAAAAACGAAGATTGCTTGTACAGGCGTCTACCCGCTGCCGTCCGGCACAAAGTTCTCGCTACAGCAGTGGGCGGCCTTCTCGCTGCGCTACATCGCAGCCTGGTCGAATTGGTCAGTCGCTTACCGATGCTTCCGCGTACAGCTCTCCATGGAGGACTTTCCGGTGCCCTATGTCTGGGGCTGGGGGGGAGGGTGCACGCTTGCCGAACTGGATTTGGCCCAGCGCCTCGGCTGCGAGGCGGTCATGCTTTCAGGAAACGACCGGAACATCAAGGACATCGAAAACTGCGGAATAACTACTATCGACCGCCGGTCCTTCCCAGACCTAAATTATGACCGAAAGCGCTATGCCGCCGACGAAAAATACCGCAATGCATACCGCCTCTCTGAGTATGCGTTCCTGATAGAAGTCAGAGAACGAACGGCCGGCAACGGCGTTTCCATTTTCGTCGATTACATCGGCTCCCCGGTCTCGCGAGCCAGCATAAAGGCGCTCTCGCGCCAGGGGGTGCTGACCACTGCTGGCTGGAAACACGGCATGGTAATTCCGCTGAATCGCGCGATGGAATGTATCAGCAGACACATATACGTGCATACTCATTCAGCTCGGGCCGGCGAGGTCGAGGAATCCATGGCATATGGAGAGGAGAATGGCTGGATGCCGCAAGTCGCCGCCGAGGATACCTACCGGTTCGAAGATGTCCCGCAACTGCTTGCCGACTACGCGGAAGGCCGGGTGGGCTACTTCCCAGTCTATGAGGTCAATCCGTAGGTGCAGCCTTCGCTAGCACTTGTGATAAATTGCCTCTATGTTCACATATATACATCATGTGGGAATAGCATGCTACGACCTGGATTCCAAGATCGACTTTTACCGGGACACGTTCGGGCTGATACTCGTAAGCCAAGAAGGCAGCCCGAAAGATGGTATTCGTGAGGCCATGATGCAGGTGAGCGGGAACGGTCGGCTAGCTGCTAGCCCGCTGGGGCAGGCAGCCACTCCGTCATACGTGCAGCTGCTCGAGTCAACTCGTCCAGACTCTCCCGTGGGAAAGTTTCTGGCCAAACGCGGCGAAGGAATCCACCACATCGGCTACGCGGTCGCTGATATTGCTGAAGCCATGAGCGAGATAAGCGCGACTGGAGTCCAGCTCATCGACAAGTTGCCCCGGCACGGATCAATGGGCTCCTCCATTGCTTTCCTCCATCCGCGCGATGTCGGTGGTGTACTCACCGAGTTGGTCCAGGTCGTTGCGCTAGCCGGGAACGGCGAATAGCGGACGGTTCAGCTGATGATACGTCGCAGTTGAACAGACTCTTCGAAGCTGAAGCGCTGCCAGCCGCCAGCACCCCCATGAGCCGCGTAACCCCCTGGCGCGGGGGTGCACCCTGCTCCACGAGGCTGATATCTTCAAATACCACCGGAGTGGATATTGTGGAACTAAAGTGATAATTTCGGCCCCGACTGCAGGATCGCGGGTGCGGCTCGATGAGGTCAATCTGGCCGACGTCGATCTCTTCACCAGCGGGGACCCGCACGTCGTCTGGCAGACACTGCGGGCGGAACGCCCGGTGTTCTGGCAGGCGCAGCCAGGTGGCGAGGGCTTCTGGGCGGTAACACGCCAGGCCGACGTACGCCGCGTGCTTTCCGAATACGAAACGTTTTCCTCGGAGAGCGGGACGGCAATTAATATGCTCGGCGCGGCGGATCCGTCGGCCGGGCTCATGATGCATTCCACGGATCCACCCCGGCACCGCCAGTTCAGACAGCCGCTTGGAAAGCGATTCTCCGCGCAGGCAACGGCGTCCTACCAGAAGCAGATCCGCTCGTTTGTCAGGGATGCTATGGCGCCGGCCCTGGACGGCGAGATATGGGATGCCGCCGATTCATTCGCACGCCTGCCGATGGCGGTCGCGGCCATGATGATGAGGCTGCCATCGGAAGATGTCGACCTACTGGTGCGCCTCGCCTACGCCTCACTCGCACCACATGACGAACGATATAGCTCCGGCTCAGACAAAATTACTTCAGCCTTCGCCCACTACGAGATTATTAGATATTTCTACGGATACATCGCCGAACGCCGCGCAACTCCGTCCGATGACCTCATCAGCTATCTCGTGACGATGGAGGTCGATGGGCGTCTTCTGAACGATGAAGAGATTCTTGTGAATTGCCTGAGCCTGCTACTGGGCGCCGTGGTGACAACCTCACAAGTGATCAACGCCACATTCATCGCGCTTGCCGAGATGAATAACGGCGAAGGCCGGTGGCCGGCCGCCACGGTCGCGTCCTCCGCAGTTGAGGAAGCACTGCGCTGGTCATCTCCGGTAACGCACTTTATGCGGCGCGCCAGCAGCGATGTCGAGATGCACGGCGAAAAGATCAAGGCCGGTGACGCGGTCACCGCGTGGATCGGCTCGGCAAACCGCGATGAGGCGGTCTTTGATCGGCCGTACACCCTGGATTTCCGGCGATCACCGAACCGGCACATCACTTTCGGTTATGGACCGCACCGCTGTCTCGGCAGTCATCTGGCCAGGCATATGCTCCAGGAATCCTTTGAGCAGCTGGCAGCCGACGTCGAATCCTTTGAGCTGGCGGGACCGCCTCGTCATCTATCATCCAACGAGATAGCCGGCGTGGTCAGCCTTCCGCTCAGGCTAGAGTTTAGGGACCGCAAGCCGCTGGGCGACTTACATGCTGGAAGTCTTTACCGCCGAGACCAGCAATGCAGCTTACGAGACGCCGCACAGCGCTGCGACCTGCCGCACTGCATCCCCAGTGAAAGACTTCCTGCTGAGCCGCAACTTCGGTTCGGCCGGTACCAGGGAATAGTCCCTGGCCAGCCTGCTGCGACCGCCACCCGTAATGTTGAGCAACATGACCGCTTCTCGCTCAACTCGGCCGTGGGCGACCGCGTCCTGCAGGCATGCGACGGCTACTGCGGCGGCTGGTTCTATGTCTATTCCCTCTAGTTCCAGGAATGTATCAGCAGCACGCTCGGCAGCGGCGTTACTGGTTACCAGTACGTCGCCATTACTCTCCGTGAGACAATCGTAGACTCCTCCCCTGGTCGCGTACGGAGGCATCCAGTTCGTCAGTTCGTCCGCATAGACCTGCTTGATAGCGTCGCGGAAATTTTCGGTCGACTCTTGTGGTAGGCGCATACTCAGTCGCCAGGCATCGAAAATTGGCGTAAAGGGAAGATTCTGACATAGCATGAGCCTGGGAAGCGATATGTCGCTCGATGCACTTCGCACTCGCTTAGCGGCCTCCAGGGTAGCGATTGCCCCAGTTCCGCTGCCGACAGACTGGAAGTAGTAAGACGGCAGTTGTTTAATTTCCTCGAATGCCGATAGCAGCACCGTCGCCAGGCCATCCCTCCGGGCGACGTTTTTCACTCCGCCCTCGGGCAGGAAAGTGGATATCCGGGACACCATGGCCGCCAGCTCAATGGCATCCGGGTACTCACCGTCATCGATAACCACCAGGTTAACGCACGGATGGAGCGACTCCCGAAACCTGAATCGCCGGAGACCCTTTTCCGGAACGATGATGAGACATGGCAGCTGCCTTCGCGAGCATGTCCACGCGAACGCCGCGCCCGTGTTTCCCGATGATGCGACCGTCAGAATGAGGCCCGGCGTCGGCAGCCTGCCGAGTACAGTGCACGCCTCGAGCTCTTTAAAGGTTGCGGTCTCTAGCGCAGCACCGCGCTCAGGCCAGAATCCATTGAAGGCTATCCACAGGTTCGGCAAGCGCAGCATGCCCGCAAGCCCGCTGCTACGATATACAGCGGCCCGGCCCGCATCCGCCTGCTCGCCCGTGACAGGAAGCCACCGCTGATAACGGAATATGCCTTCCCTGTCGGCGAATGGTTTGAAGCCTCGGTCGGCATACTCCGTTCTGAGAAGTGCAGGCTCGTGATCAGCTGAGCAGTCCAGGATCAGCCCGTCATCGTCATACCGCCGGCCGCAGAAAGAGCAGACAATCGTGTAGTGGCGCAGCGGAGGCTCTTCGCGCGTCTCGCTATATTCGCCGGAGACGCGTTCACGGACCCTCATCTGAGGCCTCCAGGAGGTCGATCGCGCGTTCGGGGCAGTTGGCAGCCGCGAGGCGTGCCCCGCGCTGTTTGTCGTGGGGCACAGCTCCCGCACCGAGGATTTGGCCGTAGCCTTCCCGGTCCTCGCCAAAAAGGTCTGGTGCGAGGTAGTAGCAGCGGCCATGCCCCTGGCAGCGATCGGGGTTGATCAGCAGTTTCAATGTGCTATTCCTGTCTGTGCTGTGGTTGCGGCTCCGGCCAGGCCGCGTTGCAAGCGGCTGACCACGGCGGCCCATTCCTCCTCGTCTACCGCGTGCAGGTCGGGTGTGACGAGCGCGCTGCCCATGCCGAGCAGCAGGCAGAGATGGACTAGTGCGTTCGGCGACAGCACGGGGTCGATCTGGTCACTGGCCTGGGCGGCCCGCATGAGGCTGGTCAGGCATTCCGCCAGCTCGCTGACGTAGCAGCCCATCGGTGCGGCCAGGTACTCGTCACGGCGCGCAGCGACCAGCGCCTCGACGAGCAGGTGGCCCTCCGCGTCGCGGCGGCAGGGAGCCCCCCCGCCCATGGCCGTAAGCAGCCAAGTGATCGGCCTGTCGGGACCGGTCCTGAACATTTCAGCGAGAACGCGACGACCGTGCGTACGTAGCGCGCAAACGAGTAGATCAGCCTTCGAGCCGAAGTGCGCATACATCGCGCCCCTGGTCACGCCCGCGGCAGCGGCGATATCGGCCACCCGGACGCCGTCGTAGCCACGCTCGGCGAGGGCGTCTGCGGCCGCGTGCAGCAAACGGTCACGGGTCTCGGCAGCGGAGACACCCGCTATGCGGCCCATCAGAAGAATAACTTCACGTACTGGGCCAGCTCTGGCCCAGAACCGGCATCGACGGTAACGATCATAAGCCAGAGCCCCTTTTCTCGCGACGAGGGTGAGTATATTTTGATTACGCTTGGCCGCCGACCTGCCATCATGTTCGGAAGACGCTGAGGCCACCAAATCAGAAGTGGCAATCGATGCGTCTCCGGACAGCATTTCCTGTTTAACTGCGGAACTATGTCCTCGGCGCTCGGGGCATTGCTGCTATATGTTCTCCAGAATTCCGGTGGCCGTTCGCCGCCCGCGCATATCCCGTACAGCGGTCACCAGGGCTTGCTGGTCGCTGGCAGCGCTGACCACCATGCCCTGGTGGTCGAACAGGGGCGAGGTCAGCCGGTAGTGGAACTGCTGGCGGCAGTCGCTGCGATCGCCGTGGCATCCTGTCGCGCGGGCCGCTTCGGCCATGGCCAGCGCCTGCAACGGGCCGTGTATGAGCAGCCCCGGGTAGCCTTCCACCTGCGTCGCGTACTCGCGATCGTAATGGATGCGATGCGCGTTGTACGTCAGCGCCGAGAAACGGAATAGCAAGGCCGGGGAGACCTCGATGACCCAGTCGGCGGCGGCGGGCCGGACTGCTGGACCGTCCTCCGAGGGAGCCTGCAGATGGCCGGCCGAGAATGCGGCTTCTCGGTATGCGATGTCCTGCTGCTCGTCGATGACGACCTGACCGCGTTGCAGGATCTGGTGTTCCACCACGATGAACGTCAGCGGCCCGGACCTGCCCTGCTTCTCCAGGACGGACAGCACGCGGCTGCGTTTGGTGGCGGGCTCACCGCACCTGAGTGGCCCGATGCTGCGGATGCGACCGCCGGCCCACATTCGGCGCCGGCCCCGTGCCGGGAAAGCGGCAATCGTCCCGCGGAGCGGGTGCCCATCCGGCCCGAGTTCTCCTTGAGCGGGCCGGTCCAGCAGATAGACCCAGTGCCAGAGCAGCGGCAGTCCCTCGTCGTGCGCGAGGTCAGGTACCGGCACCCCGAGCAGCCCGCCGAGCGCATGAGCGGGCTCCGGCAGCAGTATTTCCGTTCGCTCGACGAAGTCGTTCACCGCTGCTCCTCCGGGGGCGACCAGGTTAGGCTGATGTCGGTTCGCGGACGGGCTACTCAAAGGGTTCATGGAGGCGTTGGATGACGGTAGAGGCGGAGCGGGCGGAGCAGGAAGTCTTCAGCTTCCAGGCGGAGGCAACGCAGGTCTTGGACCTGGTGGTCCATTCTTTGTACAGCAATAAGGAGATCTTCCTTCGCGAGCTGATTTCAAATTCCTCCGACGCCATCGACCGGCTGCGACTGGAACTGCTGTCGCAATCGGAGCTTCCTGAGGCGGAGGGACCGCTGCGGATCCGGGTCAGCCACGATGACGATGCCCGCACGATCACCATCACCGACAACGGCATCGGCATGAGCCGTGACGAGGTGATCGCGAACATCGGCACGATCGCCAAGTCCGGCACACGAGAGTTCTTGCGGTCGCTGACCGGCGACCAGCGAAAAGACGCCCTGCTGATTGGCCAGTTCGGGGTGGGCTTCTATTCCTCGTTCATCGTCGCCGACAAGGTGGAACTGACCACCCGCCGGTCTGGCCTGGGACCGGATGACGGGGTGCACTGGGAATCGGACGGCAAGGGTGACTACACGCTGGAGTCGGCCAACGTGCCGGATCGCGGCACGACAATCGTCCTTCATCTGCGCGAGGGCGAGGACGACCTGCTGAACGGGTGGCGGCTACGGTCGATTATCGAGAAGTACTCCGACCACATCAGCGTGCCGATCATGATGCCGGGCGAGCCCGAGGACAAGGCGGAAGAGGAAGAGGCCAAGGCGAAGGATGCCACGCCCAAGCCGGATGTCACCGTCAACCGGGCGTCGGCGCTGTGGTCCCGCCCGAAGGCCGAACTCACCGACGACGACTACACCGGGTTCTACAAGCACATCACGGGCGAGTTCAACGATCCGCTGGCCTGGGTGCACGCCAGGATCGAGGGGACGTATGAGTACACGTTGCTGCTGTTCATCCCCGCTGACGCACCGTACGACCTGTGGGTGGAGAGCTCCCGCCGCG
>Ga0209169_10002498_pt1 | contig 11051 bp, 14 predicted proteins | sample HubBroMetageWRM4_FD_188346 | JGI IMG/M metagenome (GOLD analysis project Ga0209169, IMG submission 188346) | Warmed soil microbial communities from the Hubbard Brook experimental Forest, New Hampshire - Hubbard Brook CCASE Soil Metagenome WRM 4... | ecosystem: Environmental > Terrestrial > Soil...
GAAACGAAAACGCCTCGCTCTGCTTTTGGAACGGTCCGCCGTTGAGACCGAGGCACGGAATCCCCAGCACCGTGAATTCCACCGTCAACGCGTCGCCCTTCTTCCCTCCCGGATAATCCCCCGGCGCACGATGAACTCCCGTCACCGCGCTATCCGGAAACGTAGCCGCATAAAATCGCGCCGCCGCCTCCGCATCCTTCTCATACCAAAGACAAATCGTATTCTTCGGTCTCATCTCCGTTCCCTCCTAGATCCACCAAGTCAAATCATACCGCCGACCCGTAGCGTAGACTTCAGTCTGCGCCTCGCACCAGCCTTTCCGGGTGCCGCACCCTTTTCTTCCCAAAAGGGTGCGTGGCACATCGCTAACATCATCGCTGCGCTCCACTCACGCTCCAACCGCCACGCTATGTGCTAGCCAACCCCGCCATTCCTCCCCACCCCACCATCCGCCGGTGTAAGCTTTGCATCCAACCGGGAGAACACAGGAGCTTCACATGGAAAAACGCAAACTCGGGAAAAACGGCCTCGAAGTATCCGCGCTCGGCCTCGGCTGCATGGGCATGAGCTTCGGCTTCGGCCCCGCCGCCGACAAAAAAGAAATGATCGCGCTGATTCACAAGTCGATCGAACTCGGCGTCACGTTCTTCGACACGGCCGAATCCTACGGCCCGTTCATCAACGAAGAACTCGTCGGCGAAGCGTTGGAAGGCCGGCGCTCGAAAGTTGTGATCGCCACGAAGTTCGGTTTCAAGCTGCCGCTCGAGCCCGGAAAGACCGTCGCGGTTGACAGCCGCCCCGCGCACATCAAAGAAGTCGCCGAAGCTTCGCTCAAGCGCCTGCGCACCGACGTGATCGATCTTTTCTATCAACACCGCGTCGATCCCGCGGTGCCCATCGAAGATGTCGCGGGCGCCGTGAAAGATCTCATCAAGGAAGGAAAGGTGAAGCATTTCGGCCTTTCCGAAGCGAGCCCGAAGACAATTCGCCGCGCTCACGCCGTTCAACCTGTGGCGGCTCTTCAGAGCGAATACTCGCTCTGGCATCGCGAACCCGAAGTTGAAATTATTCCCACGCTCGAAGAACTCGGCATCGGCTTTGTTCCCTTCAGTCCGCTCGGCAAAGGCTTCCTCACTGGCGCGATCAACAAGGAAACAAAATTCGCCGCGAATGATTTTCGCAATGTCGTTCCCCGCTTCTCTGAGGAAAATCGCGATGCGAATCAGGCGCTCGTCGATCTCTTGACGAAATTTGGGGCGGAGAAACACGCGACACCCGCACAGGTTGCGCTCGCATGGCTGCTCGCGCAGAAGCCGTGGATTGTTCCCATCCCTGGCACCACCAAGCTGCATCGCCTCGAAGAAAATCTCGGCGGTGCGACGCTCGCACTCTCTGCTGCCGACATCCGCAAGCTCGACGACGCTGCGGCGAAAATTCCCGTACAGGGCGAGCGTTATCCCGAGCAGTTTGCGAAACTGGTGGACCGCTAGGACTCCGCAATGAGCGCATGGTCTAAAACTGAAATCGCAAAAATCGCCGCGGCGGACGACCTCCACATCTCGCCCTTTCGCGACGACGGGACAACCTACGGAACGCCCACCTGGATTTGGTCCGTTGTGGTGGATGGCGAGCTCTTCGTCCGTCCTTACAACGGCTTCAAATCCCGGTGGTATCAGTCGGCGCTCAAGCAGAAGGCTGGCCGAATCACCGCCGCAGGCATCACGAAGGAAGTTACGTTTCAGCCCGCCGATGCTTCGCTGAACACACGAATCGACACCGCGTATAAGGCGAAATATAAGACCAGCTCGTACTTGGCTCCGATGATCGCCGCGGGACCGCGGTCGAGCACCATCAAGGTCGAGCCCAAGTAAGCCCATCGCGTTTTGTTCGGGAGCACGCAAATGCCGCATGTCATCGTTAAGCTGGTGTCGGGAAAATCCGAACACCAAAAGAAACGTCTCGCCGAAGCCATCACGAAAAATGTGACGGAGATTCTCAATCATGGCGACGACGCCGTCTCGGTAAGCTTCGAAGAGTTTCAAAAACAGGATTGGGCCAGCGAAGTGTATCGTCCGGATATCAAAGCCAAATGGGACTCGCTTTACAAAAAGCCTGGCTATGATGAAAAGGATCTGTAGCTCGGAATTCATTCGGAGGGATTCGCCAAATGGAAATTAAACGCGCAGGATCGCAGCCCAGCGGCAAGGGGCCGTCGGATTGGTTCACAGGCGCGGTGCGAATCGATCCGCTGTTCCAGGCGCCTGATCCCGCATTTGTGCAGGGCGCATACGTTACCTTCGAACCCGGCGCTCGCACCGCATGGCACACGCACCCCCTCGGCCAGACGCTCATCGTCACCAGCGGCCTCGGCTGGGCGCAGCACCATGGTGGCCCCGTGGAAGAAATCCGCCCCGGCGACGTGGTCTGGTTCGCCCCCGGCGAAAAGCACTGGCACGGTGCCACCGCCACCACGGGTATGAGCCACATCGCCATCCAGGAGAAGAAAGACGGCAAGGTCGTCGATTGGCTCGAGCACGTCTCCGACGCTCAGTACCGCCGCTAGCCCGGCGTTGCCTCGGGCGAGCGCGGCGAGCTGTAACATAGGCTGTCAGTCTGTGCGGGGTTCCAAACAACCGCGACGCGCGATGCCCTAGACTTTCCAGTCTAAGCAAACACACGATTTAATACTTTACAAAGTTAGTGCCGATGTGGTAATATCCGTTGGGCTTAAATCGACGCCCAACGTTGCACCCGCATGTCACGCGCCAGCAAGTCTCTCGGCGCCGGACGCATTCCCACCGGCTTCACCCCTCCCTCCACAGCAATTTCTAATCGACACTGGATGCGATTAGAAATCGCCGTAACCCCATCAAAACAAACGCCGGATTCATTTCTAATCGACACTGAAAACGCACTTTTTCGCGCCGCTCGCCGCAATTGGGGTAGCCAGTTTTCGCTGCGCACCGAAGCCCGCCCCTCCTTGAAACGTGCGCGCACCACCCCCTCACGAAGCGTGGCACAGGCTGCAGTTGGCCTGTGTGCCTTCGCCGTCGCTGTTGCCATTGCTTCCGCCTCGGCTCTTCCGCCTTTGACGTCATCCCGCTTGCCCTTGAGCGAAGCGAAGGGCGGCCCGTTCACAGGCCGAAGGATCTCTCTTCGGTTTTGCTCTCGCCTCGTCCACCATCCAACTACTCACTCAGCACCTGTAACGGCGGGTCAGCGAAGCGCCCTGACCCGGCAGCCTTTGCCTGCGTGTCTCGCGCCAGTTGCAACCCAACTCACAATTTCTAATCGGAGTGCTCGCCGATTAGAAATGCCCGAAAGTTACACAAAACAAAGGACCGACCCCCTTTCTAATCGACACAAATTTATCCAGTCAAACTGCGCATGCTCCCCCGCCTCATCCCGGCAGCGCCGCGAGATATTCACCCGCCAATCACCCCGTTTGCTAAACTCCCCGCTCATGTCCCGCCAAAAAATGGGCCAGCACTTCCTCGGCGACGCCGGCTGGCGCAAACGCATCCTCGAAGCGCTCAACCCCAAGCCCAACGAAACGTGGGTAGAGATTGGCCCCGGCCACGGCGAGATCACGCGCCACCTCACCGGCGACGGCCGCCGCGTAATCGCCATCGAGGCGGACACAGCCCTCGCAACAGCACTCAACTCAGAGATCGAAGCGCGCCCAGACGAGTGGCGCGGCGTTGAGATCGTCACGAGCGACGTACTGAAAGCCGACATCGGCAGCATCATCGGGCCCCGCTTCGGAGACGCAACAAAAACGTTCCGCGTGTATGGCAGCCTGCCCTACTACATCACCTCGCCGATTCTGCATCACCTGTTTCAATGGGCCGACCGCATCGCGTCGATCGACATCGTCATCCAGCTCGAAGTGGCCGAGCGCACCGCCGCAAATCCCGGCAGCCGCGATTACGGCTACCTCTCGACGATCTGCCAGTTCTATACGCATCCGAAAATCGCGTTCCGTATTCCGCCGGGCGCGTTCAGGCCACCGCCGAAAGTGCAATCGGCGCTCGTTAAGATGACGCTGCCCGGCGAAGGCCCGTCACTCGACATCGCAACGCCGGAAAAATTCTTCGAATTCCTCGGCGCGTCGTTCGCGCAGAAACGAAAAACGCTCCGCAACAATCTCGTCGCTACATCAACCGACGAGCGCATCCACGAAGCGCTTCAAAAAGCAGGGGTGCGCAGCGACGCGCGTGCCGAGCAACTGACGCTCACGCAGTTCGCGACAATTTTTAAATCGATTTACAGCTGAAATGGCTCGGCGAAACTTCTACTTCATGTCTTCGAGGATGGCCTGCACGCGATCGGGGAAATTCGAAATGATGCCGTCCACGCCGGCAGCGACGGCGTTGCGAATCTGCTGCGGCTCATCGACGGTCCAGGTGGCGACCTGTAAATCGAGCCGGTGCGCCGCATCCACAAGTTCCGTGGTGACAAGATCGATCTTCGGGCAAAGCTGGCGCACGCCCAGCTCGATGGCCGCCTTGGGCTGGTCCATCGCTTCATCATCCACAAGCAATCCCATCATCAGCGCCGTATCCACCTGCCGCAACGCAGCGAGCGTGGACTGGTCAAACGACAGCACGATGCTGCGCGCCGCGTCACCCATCTTGTTCAGCGCGCCTACGAGCGAGTGATGCATGCCGAGCGCCGAGTCGTACTTCACTTCGAGGTAGAAAATCACGTCGTGCTTGCGGCTGAACTCCAGAATCTCTTCGAGCGTGGGAATCTTCTGGTCCATGAACTCGCGATCAAACCACTTGCCCGCATCGAGCTGCTTCAATTCCGCGAGAGTGAAATCGTGGACGGCGCCGCGGCCGTTCGTGGTGCGATCCAGAGTGGAATCGTGCATCGCAACGAACCGGGCGTCGCGCGTAAGTTGCAGGTCGGTCTCGATGAATCCGCAGCCCAGTTGCACGGCGCGTTCAAACGCAGCCATGGTGTTTTCAGGCGCGTGACCGGACGCTCCGCGATGCGCAATCACCCAGGGCTTTCGCATATGGGAGCGATGGTAGCAGGAAAATGCAAGCCGCCTGATGACCCGAGTGACACGATGGGTCGAAGTACTAAACCCTGTTCGCCGCCCACGCATTCAGGAAAATCGAGGCCGTCGATCACAGTTCAGGCACGGTACTGGCACGAACACAGCGCGAAGCTGCGCGGAGGCGCGAAGTGCAAAACCTTTCCTAAATGCGCGAACTCCTGTGGCTCAGCCGACGCAATTCCCCTCCCGATTTGGTACAGCGGAAATGAAGCGAATTTCACACCTCCACATGTATATGCAAATAGGACACTTACAGAGGCGTTCAGATTCTTAACAGAGCCTTAACTTTTGGCGCGCCGATTGCGAAGTTCATCGCGTTGATAAGGAGTTCGAGGCGATGGCAGCACCGAAAAGCAGCAGCGTAATTCAGACGATGCTGAAGCGTCTCGAACAAGAAGAACGCAGTAGCAGGACGCAAGGAACAGCAGGAACTGTCGGCACAATGACGGCGCTGGTGAAACGAACGGCGTCTTGAGGATGTGATTCGACGGCAGCGGCTTCACAGCCGTTCCAAGGCAAGGCCCAAGGGCTGACCCGGCGCACGCAGGCGCCGAGCCCAGACAGGCCAAGCGGGACGGCAACCGCCTGGGGAGGCGAGCGTGGCGCTGTTCGTTCTGGCGATCGTGGCAGTGGTCGTGGCGCAGACTTGGATGGACTGGCGCGACACGAACCGGAAGTGGGTGGTCCCGGACTGGGCAAAGGGCATGGCGCTGGCGGGCGCGGTAGCGGCCTCGCTGACGGGCGCAGCCTCGTTTGCTTCCTACTACATAGGCGATGCCGCCAGTGAACTGAACGATCCGCTCAGCTCAAGCGTGTTTTGGCCCGAGTTGGCCTTCGCGGCCTTCGCGATGGCTGTGATTATCTACGGCCTCAGAACTAAGCGTTTGAAATTGATGCTCATCCTGACCGGTGTTTTGACCGTCGCGTTTTGGATGGGCATGGCGATGTAGGCCAGCCTCCCGCGACCCTCGATTTCACCAAAATCCTTCTAAATTCACCGGTTAGCCCTACTCTACTCCTCCGCCCGAAACCGCCATTCGCCGGTAACCAGCCGCTATTCGCCGAATAGGAACTGACGCCATTTCAGTCCCCGTCTATCCTTCGCTCATGAACGGCATCCGCAAAGCGACAGGAGTGACGCAAATGGCTACCACGGCGCGACCGGCGGCAATCCCGACGACGATGGCAGGTTCGAGCTTCCTTTGGATCACCGCAGCCCTGCTGATTCTGGTGGGGGTGGTGTTTCAGGTGGGCGAGCTGGGCCTGAGCCACATCCGCCTCGATAACCTCTGGCTGGTGTCTGTGGTGGCGTCTGACCTGTGGAACCTGGTGGCCACGCGCCTCGGCGGCCCCACGGTGACGCAAGTGTTGCGCTATTGGCCTCTGCTTCTGGTAGGGTTGGGGTTCTCAATTATGCTCGCCACCCAGGAGAACCGGTTGAAGCGCGTCGTGCCTGCTCGCAAGGGAGTTCGCTATGGGCTCTGAATATAGAAGCGGAACCAGGCGGTTCAGCTCCGCCCTGCTGATTGGAATCGTATTCCTGGGGTGGGGCGTGGCGATTTTGCTTCACCAAATGGGGCTGGTAAGCCGGGTCGTGTTCGACTTCTGGCCGCTGATCTTGGTGGTCTTCGGCATCGCGAACCTGTTTGAAGACGGGCGAGGCGGACGGCACGTATGGGGCATCGTGATGCTTGCGTCCGGCTTACTGCTGATGGCCAACGAGCTGGGCCTCTTGCGCGTGCGTTGGGACATGATCTGGCCGGTGATCATCATCGCGGTGGGCATCGTGATGATTTACCAGGCGATGGGCGGCGGACTGAACTTTGGTGGAAGCCTGAAAGAGGGCTTCTCCAAGTGGACGACGAAAATGGAAGACGTGGACGTGGACGCGGTGGCCGTATTCGGCGGATTCAAGCGCAAGTTGCAGACCAAGCAATTCCGCGGCGGGCGCGTGATGGCGATGTTTGGCGGCTACCAGCTCGACTTGCGCAACGCCGACATTTCGGAGCCGCAGGCGATTTTAGAAGCGACGTCCGTTTTCGGCGGCGGTGAGATTCGCGTGCCGGAAACCTGGAACGTGGTGATCGAAGCGACCGGAATTTTCGGAGGCTACTCGGACGACCGGCACGTGCTGGATAGCGAGCTGCCTCCGAACGCGAAGAAGCTGATCATCCGCGGCGTCGCGCTTTTCGGCGGCGTGGAAGTGAAAAACTAGAGCGCGCATAACAATGCACCCGCTCCTCTCTCACATACGACGGCTGCTGCTCTACCTGGTGGTATGGGAAGCGATCACAGCCGTCGTAGCGTACCTCTTCACCGCGACAGGAAATATTTCCGGACGCGAAGCCAGTGTTCTGGCGTTTCCGCTGTGTTTGCTATACGCGTTCGTGTGCTTGAGCGCGTGGTACACGTGCCGCGTCACGCCGCTGGATAAATCGACGCTTTCCAAAGTGCTGCTGGCGCACGGCGGCGGCGCGATGGTGGCGACGGGATTGTGGGTGGTGGCGGCGAGGTGGTATTCGCACGCGCTCACGCGGTCGGGCGCCTTCCCGGGGCTCGACGAGCGATTCTGGCCGGAAATTCCGCTGCTCGCGGTGACGGGCATTCTGCTCTATTTGCTTTCGGTGGCCTTCTACTACGTGTATTTGACGTTTGAAGCTTCAAAAGAATCGGAAGCGCGGATGATGAAGGCCAGCGTGCTGGCGCGCGAGGCGGAGTTGAAAGCGCTGAAGGCGCAGGTGAATCCGCATTTCTTGTTTAACAGTTTGAATTCGATTAGCGCGCTTACGACTTCCGATCCGGCCAAGGCGCGCGAGATGTGCATCCTGCTGGGGGATTTTTTGCGGCGGACGCTGGGGCTGGGCGAGAAGCCGGCGATTCGACTCGAAGAAGAGTTGTCGCTGATTCATGCTTTTCTTTCGGTGGAGAAGGTGCGGTTTGGACCGCGCATCCAAATGGAAGAGAGCGTGGATCCGAAGGCGCTGAACGCGATGGTGTTGCCGCTGCTGCTGCAGCCGTTGGTTGAAAACGCGGTGTCGCACGGGATTGCGAATCTCGTGGAAGGCGGATGGATCCGGCTGACGATCGAATCGACGGCGGACACGGTTTCCATTGCGGTTGAAAATAAATTTGATCCGGACGCGCCGCCGCGGCGGAAGAGTGGCGTGGGTTTGGTGAACGTGAGGATGCGGTTGAAGGCGCGGTATGGTAATCAGGCTACGTTCGCGTGCGCGCCGGATGGGGAGACGTTTCGGGTGAATCTTAAGTTTCCGGCGGAGAGGGAGCAGCAGGCGGCGTAGCAACGGCAACAGCAAAAGCGAAGAGGGGTCCTTCGCTGCGCTCAGGATGACGCGGCCGCGGAAGGCGCGGTCGCGCTAAAGGCAACGGCAAAGGCGATACGATGAGTGACGGTAAGAAAATTCGGACGATTCTGGTGGATGACGAGGACCTGGCGCGGCAGGTGTTGCGCGAGTTCGTTTCGAAGCACGCCGACGTGGAGATCATCGCGGAGTGCGCGAACGGCTTCGAAGCGGTGAAGTCGGTGATGGAGATGAAGCCGGACCTGCTGTTCCTCGATATCCAGATGCCCAAGCTCGACGGCTTTGAAGTGCTGGAGCTGATTGGCAACGAGACGGCGGTGATTTTTGTCACGGCATACGACAGTTACGCGATCAAAGCCTTTGGCGTACACGCCGTCGATTATTTGCTGAAGCCATATGGCGCGGACCGTTTCAATGGCGCGCTGGAGCGGGCGAAAGAGCGGTTGAGCGGCAAGGCGGGCAAGAACGCGCAGGATTTGCCGCTTCCGGCAGACCTGTCGGCTTCGGCACGGGCGCCGCTACAGTATCTGGACCGGATCGCGGTGCGCGACGGCACGAAGGTGTTCATCATTCCGGTGGCGAAGCTCGACTACGCCGAGGCGCAGGACGATTATCTGGCACTGGCGTCTGACGGCAAGAAGCACCTGAAGCAGCAGACGATCTCAAGCCTGGAGCAGGCGCTCGATCCGGGGAAATTCTTGAGGGTGCACCGATCGTACATTGTGAACCTGGAGCGCGTCGTGCGCGTCGAGCCGTTCGCGAAGGACAGCCATGTGGCGGTGCTGTCCAACGGGTCGCAGATCCCAGTGAGTCGGTCAGGCTACGCGCGGCTGAAGGAAATTTTGGATAAGTGAGGCCTACGAAGAGCGTGGAACATTTCACGGAGAAAACCGAGAACTACGGAGGGCACGGAGTGCGGTGCCCGATCTCAAAGTGGTGCGCGTGGTCACGATTGCGGCGATGATGGAGTACTACTGAGTCGCAATTTGATACACGGCCCTGTTCTAGAACTCCCACTACTCCCGTTTCACTCGACCGTAACCATCTGCTTATTGCGGGTGCGCGCGGTTTCGTAGTAACGTCGCCCGCATGCCTCGACCCCAACGGCGACGGCCCCCTCGCAACGACAGCAAGTCGAAAAAGGTCCTGGACATTCGAAGGAGAGGTAAGCGCATGGCATCCCCGGCGGACGCAAAGATCCCCAACACATCAGGCAAAGACGAAGGCGCGAACGTAGATAAGATTCGCGACATATTGTTTGGCACGCAGATGCGGGATTTCGAGAAGCGCTTCTCGCGCCTCGAAGAGACCGTGGCGAAGCAGATGGAGACGATGCGCGAGGACATGACCAAGCGGCTGGACACGCTTTCCAGTTTCGTCCAGCAGGAAGTGGACTCGCTGAGCCAGCGCATCAAGACCGAGAAGGGCGAGCGCGTCGAGACCCAGAAGGAATTCGCCCGCGAAGTGAAAGACGCGCACAAGGGATTCGAAAAGAAACTCTCGCAGCTGGAAGAGGGCTTGTCCGACGCGCAGAGCGAGACTCGCGCGAAGATGCTGGAGCATTCGAAGAGCGTTTCGGCGGAGATCGACAAGCTGCGCCGCGACGGAGCGTCTGCACTGAACCGAGAGGTTGAACAGCTACGCGACGAAAAAACGGACCGCGCCGGACTGGCGGATTTGTTCGCGGAATTCAGCCTGCGTTTGAAGAACAAGTTCGAGTTGCCCGACGAGTAGATCGCTGCGAGGGCCGGACGACGAGAAGACGGTGGCAGAAACGACCCACACCGCCGGGCGAGACATTCCACCTTCCAACATGGCCGAGCAAGCGCAACGCCGCGCCCCTGTTGCGGGGGCCGCTCCCAATGAAGCAACGGATGCGGAGGAAAAACGCGCGCACGATGCGCGCGATTACGTCGAACTGCGCCACCTGCTGAACGTCCCCGATCAAGGCGAAATTTCCGGAATACAAGACAGGCTGGACAACGTGGAGCGGCGCACGGCCGATGTGGGCCAGGTTGTCGCTGAAGCGATTCAATTACGCCGCGAACAGGGCGATGACGAGGCGCTGGCTCAGGCGCTCGCTCCCACGATTCAAGCGACGCTGCGCGAATCGGTGCGGCGCGACCCGCACGTGCTGGCCGACGCTCTCTTCCCAGTGATGGGCCCCGCGATTCGAAAATCGATCACCGAGACTCTGCGGTCGATGCTGGAATCGTTCAACGAAGCTCTCGAAAACAGTTTGTCGTGGCAAGGCATGCAGTGGCGCATCGAAGCGATGCGGACGGGCAAACCGTTCGCGGAAATTGTGATGATGCACAGCCTGCTCTACCGCGTAGAGCAGATTTTCCTGATCCACAAGCAGACGGGCTTGGTGCTGAATCACGTGACGGCGCCGGCTGTGGCGACGCAGGATGCGGACATGGTGGCCGGGATGTTGACGGCGATTCAGCAATTTGTGCGCGACTCATTTGAATCGAAAGACGGCGACGCGCTAGACCGGCTGAATTTTGGGAACCTTGAAATCTGGACCGAACAAGGTCCCGATGCAGTGCTGGCGTGCGTGATTCGCGGGCACGCGCCGCCAGATTATCGCGTGGCAATGAGCGAGACGCTGGAGAACATTCAGCGACATTTTGGTACGAAGCTCGCGCAGTTCAAAGGCG
>Ga0209169_10002501_pt1 | contig 11048 bp, 10 predicted proteins | sample HubBroMetageWRM4_FD_188346 | JGI IMG/M metagenome (GOLD analysis project Ga0209169, IMG submission 188346) | Warmed soil microbial communities from the Hubbard Brook experimental Forest, New Hampshire - Hubbard Brook CCASE Soil Metagenome WRM 4... | ecosystem: Environmental > Terrestrial > Soil...
TAACCTTCCCGGACAGGTCGAAGGTCTGGAAGATACCCGTTGCCCGCAGTGTGGCGAATTGCTAATCCAGCGCTACGGATATTCGATTGAAAAATATAAGTTAACTCCAGAAGGGGATTGCCCGACGTGCCGTGCGCAAATCCCCGGACGCTGGTCGAAGAAATTTGACGGCCAGATTGCCTCATCGCCCTTTGTTCCCCGTAGGCAGTCACAATTAGTTAAAATCCTCTCGCGACCATAATTAATATTCATGAGAGCCGTAAAAACATTGTTGCTGGCGGCATTATTCTGCCTCAGCCTGAGTTGTTCACCGCGCGACTTTCTGACGCGCCGCCTTGCCGCCGATCTAATCTCAGCCTCAGAGGCGTTCAAAGCGCCACAATTGTTTTGGCTTAAGACTGGCATCGTTTCGAACAAGGATTTCAGTTCTCCTGAATCGCTGGTCTTACAGCGCCGCGGATGGATTATCGGCACCGAACAAAAATGTCTCGAAGGTATCGACCCTCCACCTTGCTGGGACGTGCTGCTCACTCCGCTCGGAGTCGATACGATTCGTCCTCTGATTTCGCGTGCGCTGCCTGACAACGGCCCGATCGGGATCCAGGTTGCGCGCCGCGAACTGGTGACCATTTCTGGAATCAGCAAGGCTGGTAACTTTGCTGATGTCGAGTTCACATGGCGTTGGGTATCCCTCAACCAGGTGGGCGCGGCGCTCTACGACAATGGAGTGCATTACCGATCGACCGTCGGATTCCGCGGCTATGACGATGGATGGCGCGTTGTGGAGCAAAACGTACCCAACAACCAGTCGCTGGATGATGCGCTGCGCAATGCGCAACCCACCACACAATAGCAGCACGTTTTCAGGTCCGACTTCTGCAATATGTTTTTGCGGTTGATGACTGAAGGACATCATCGATGCAAGAGATGTTGCCACGACCAATGCGCACAGTGTATACCTCGTAATTCTCGAAAATCAGCTCTCGAAAATTGGTCTCAAGAATTTCTATGCAACCATCTCCTATGCAACGATCTTCTATGCAACGATCTTCTATGCAGCGACCTTCCATGCGGCGAACAATCCTCTCATTCTCATTGGTGTTTCTGATTGCCACTTCAATTCTGATCCATTCAATCTTTGCCCAGGCTCAAACTGCAAAGCCTAAGCTCACGATTGATGAATTTTTCAACTCGGTCAGCTTCAATGCCGTGAAAGTTTCGCCAGATGGCAACTCCGTGATCGTCGGAACAGAAAGAGCCGACTGGGATCAGCAGATCTTCCGCAAAGACCTCTGGCTTTATCGCACCGCTAGCGGAAATTTGACCCAGTTGACGCAATCCGGTCATGACACTTCGCCGCAGTGGTCGCCTGATGGCCAGTGGATCGCGTTTCTCTCCGAACGCAAAGCTGGCGGTGCCAAAGATGCCGATGGAGAAGACGACAAAAAACGAGACCTTAGTGGGAAAAATAAAGACAATGATAAAGACAAAGATGTCAGTCAGCTCTTTCTGATTTCGCCCGACGGTGGCGAGGCTTTTGCTATCACTTCGGGCGATGAAGAAGTCCACGCATTTGCGTGGTCGGGGGATTCGAAGGCTATCTATTTCGCAACTCGCCAGCCGTGGACTAAGCAGCAGAATGACGATCATAAAAAAGACTGGAAAGACGTGATCCGTTATCGTGGCGATGAGCGTGGCGATGTAATTTTCCGCATTACGCTCGATGACGCCATGGCGCGCCACGCTGCGCTCGGTGCCAAAGAGATTCCCGACGCGGAAAAAGATTCTGGCGCAACTCTCGGAGCAGTCGAAATCGCTCGCACGCCTCTGCGGGTCGATCAAATCGTCATCTCGCGCAACGGCCAGCGGTTGGCATTCTTGAGTTCGTCCGTATCCGAGCGTCAGGAGAAGATTGAAGATGTCGACCTTTACCTCGTCAATCTGACGAGTAACGCATCTCAAGCCGCGCCGATTCGCCTGACCCGCAACCAAGCCGTCGAAGTCAATCTGGAATGGGCATCGGATAATCGGCACCTTTTCTTTCAAGTGAATCTTGGATCGGCGGAGCGGAAGTACGAAGATCCGCAGCCGCGTCTCTACTGGGCCGATACTGATGGCGCGTCGGACGAAGCTTCGGGCAATACTTCGGGCAAAAGCCAAATTCAGCGCTGGTTTGCCGACTACCCTGGCGAAGTCGTGCGCTACACGGCGCTGCCCGACGGTTCGGTGCTGTGCGCCTGCCGTCTCGGAACCGAGGTGCAGTTCGTCTCGCAAGCGAATCCGAAAGCAGCCCTGGTGAAGCGCGAAGGATGGGCCGGAACCTACGAAGACCCTGCTGCCGCTGCTCAAGGTTCTCGGATTGCATTTGCATATTCGGCAATCGCGCGGCCTACGGAAATTTACATTGCCGATGGTGTCGAGAAGCTGGCGCAAGCGCGTCCCATCACGTCGTTCAATAAGCTGTTCACCGAGCGAGAGCTGCCACAAGCTAAGCCCTATCGTTGGACCTCCGATGATGGCACGTCGGTTGAAGGCATGTTGATGTATCCGCCGGGAAAGTTTGAAGCAAAAAATCTGCCTACGTTTGTGTTCATCCACGGCGGTCCGCAAGATGCCGACGGCAACCACTTCGAGGCCGATTGGTATCAGTGGGATCGACTGGCCGCCACTGCGGGCTGGCTCGTTTTCGAGCCGAACTATCGCGGATCGACTGGCTACGGCGACAAGTTCGCTTTGCAAATCGTTCCTGAAATTGTCTCCCGGCCCGGCAAAGACGTATTGACGGGCGTCGATGCGCTGGTCAAAGACGGAATCGCCGATCCAAACCAGTTGGCCGTCGGCGGTTACAGCTACGGCGGCTACATGACGAACTGGCTGATAACTCAGACCACGCGGTTCAAGGCCGCTGTCACCGGCGCTGGTGCGGTGGAGCACGTCGCTAATTGGGGCAACGACGACACTGTCATTGACGACGCTTATTTTCTAGGCGGCCTGCCCTGGGAAACTCCGGATCGTTATCGCAGCGAAGGCGCGATTTACCAAATCAATAAAGTTCGCACGCCGACGCACATGGTAGGCGGGGCCGACGATATCCGCGTTGCAGTGCTCGAAGACTATCTGCTTGATCGCGCTCTGCACGAACTGAATGTTCCGAGCGACCTGCTGATCTTTCCTGGGGAGGGACACTCGCTTGATAAGAATCCCTGGCACGGAAAAATCAAAGTGCGTGAAGAACTCAAATGGCTGGAGAAGTACGGCGGCGTGAAAGGCACGAACTAGCGGTGCTGGTTATTATTTCTGGGAAATCCGTCCGTGGTAATCCCGCCTAGTCCGTTCAGTCAGGGATGCTCCCGGTTTGTACCCCCCACCCCCCCTCCCCCCCTATTATCATTGTTATAAACAGTCATGATGTCATTTGTATAAACAAGTTGGGTTGGTTTGGAACAGGCAAGTGGGCATGTCGGTGCCCGAATCTGCGAGAACGTCGATTTGTCAAAGTTGCCGAAGGTGGTTTTTCAGCAGTTATGGAACCGTCTCTGGAGACGGGCGGAGTTCTGGATACTTCACTCTGGGGAATGATGGCAGAGTTTGGCGCGGGTGTCTGTGAGGTGCACACAGAACGTTTGTGATGAAAAATGGGTCAGAGTAAGGGCAGGTCTAAGACGAATAAAACTGATCCCGGGAGGTCTATCGTCGCGCCGATGTCTGCAGTTGCGCAACTTTCATGCGCGGCGAAGACTGCTCATAGCGGGCGATGCCCTGGAACAGCGCTTCCGCGATTTGCTGGCGGTAGGCTGCATTTTGTAGATTGCGCTCGTCGGCGGGACTGCTCACAAAAGAAATCTCGGTAAGAATGGCAGGCATCGTCGTGCCCGTCAAAACAGCAAAGGCAGAATCCTTGATGCCACGGTTGCGAATGTCCGGGTTCGCCGCCGCCAACGTGGCGTAGAGCGAACGCTGCACACTCGCAGCAAGACGTTGCGACTCCTGGATCTTTTCGTGTAATCCTCCAGCCGATAACGACACCGGCGTCAGCTTCGAGAAGGTTCCATCGTCGTGTTTTTCGACCTCTTTCGAGCCCGGTGCGGAGAACAGATTTGTGTAGTAAGTCTCAACCCCTCGCGCCGTCGCCGAGCTGCTGTAATTTGCGTGAATGGAGACGAACAGATCGGCCTGCGCCTGATTGGCAATGTCGGCACGCTGGTCGAGAGGTAGATAGGTGTCACTGGTCCGCGTGAACATTACGTCCAATCCCAATCGCGCTTGCAGCAACTTGCCTAGACGCTCGGTCACGTCGAGCACCAGATCTTTTTCCAGCAATCCCTGGCGTCCAACCGTTCCCAGGTCCCAACCTCCGTGGCCGGCATCGAGTACGATACGAAATTTTCCCGTCCTTGCGGGCACAGGCTGATCGGACGTCTTTGCTGCCAATGACGCGACAGGAGCCGTTTTCGCAGGCACCGCATTCAAGGAAATTGGTGTTCGGCTCGGGGTCGCATGGCTGGGAGAAAATTGGTTTGCACTCAAGCTTTTCTCGCTGCCGCGCAGCTCAACCACCAGGCGATAGGGGTTCGACTCCATGCTGACGGAGAAGTTCGATCCATCTTTAGTGTCGAGCACGACGCGCGTTACACCGGCAACCGGCTGAGCAATCCGTACCCTCGTCAGCGAAACATCGCCAACGTCCATCGTCTTTCCGGCCAATTCGGACGATAGAACCGTGTCGTGCAGGTCGAAGTAGATCCGCTCCGGCGACATCAAACGATGCACTTCGTACGGGACCTGATCCTCCATGTCAATGACCACGGTGCTCCCCATCGAAGAGGACCAGTGGCGTACCCCTGTAATCTTCGGCAGCCCTGCTAGCTTGCTTTCCGCTACAGGCGAGAGGGGGGTTGGGTCAGAATCGAGCTTCGCCGGATTCATCAGATTGTCGGAAACTGTGTCCGAAACTGCGGCGGAAACTGTGGGCGACAGAACTTCCGCTGAGGGCACAGGCGGTGTCGTTACCGATTGCGGTGAGGTCTCGGTTGTTGCAGCCACGGTTTTTGCGGCTGCTGTCTTCCCGTGAACCTGCATTCCCCACCACGCTCCCGCTGAAAATAGCGCAGCGACTGCAACCAGACCCAGAACCACGTTTAACCCCGGCCGCGAACTGTCGGGAAGCGGTAGCCGGCGCAGAAATGCCAATATGCGTGCGGGCTTAACTTCTACTGGTTCTAAATTCACTGGTTCCGGAGGCGTGTTTAGCTCACCGAAATCGAGCAGGCTGAGCTGAAACGGCGGATCGGCGGAGACCGGTTCAGGCAAGCCGACCAAAGTTGCGGGAATGTTTACGGGGATGGGAGTAGGAATAATGAGCGGCTGCTCCAGCGCAGCCGGCTCGGGAACTTCGGGAGCTGTGGACGGAGTTTGCTGAATCGCGGCAATGGGAGACGGGGCTGGTTGCGTCTCCAAGACAGTTTTGCCGGGCTCGACTTCCGGAGCACTGACTTCCAAAGCACTGACTTCCGAAGTGCCGACTTCCAGACTATGGATCGCCGCCTCGTCGGCAGCCGGCTCTGCCGCGATTGGTGCGGCTCGCAACACTTCGCCAGCCACGCCCGACAGCCAGTTTATGCGACGATCCTGATCTTCAGGTTTGAGTGCGGAGAGAACCAGCTCCGCGAATAAATCGAAGCAGCGAATGTCGTGATCGGTAAAAGCCCAGGGCGTTCTTGAAAACGCCTGGAGGACACCCAGTTGCTCGCGCTGTCCCCGCAAAGGAACCAGCACGGTGGAGAGAGCTCCGATCTGGCGCGCGAAGTCGAGTTCAACTCGAGCATCGATCTGGCAATCGTCGCAACGAAGAATGCGGCCCGATTCCAGGCAGTCTTGCAGAAATTCGGATTCACCGATCAACCGAACGCCACGCTGCACGGCTAACGGTCCGGCGGAGGCGCGGCACGCTAGTTCTGGCAGTGCGGCCGCCGGTCGTTCAGCTATTGAGCCTGGGGTTTGCGATCCTGCCGGGTGTGGCCCCATGGTAAGTGCAACCATGATTCCATCGGCTTGGGTGATGGCTTGAACCCGGTCGCAAATCAGTTGCAGCGCTTCGTCGAGAATGAAGCGTTCTGTCTCGAATAAGTCGTGACCGGCGGCTTCCGAAGCCATGTGCCGGTTTCGTATCTGCTCGTGTAGGTCGGAGAATGCGACCAGTGCGCGCAACGCTTCCCGGCTGGCGATCGATTCGAGAACGCGATTGCCCTCCTGCAAAGGAAAGCCGGGATCGGCCGTCGTCGGCGATTCCCATTCAACTCGGGTTGGATTGGCGCTCATACTTACGCGGTCAAGACCACATAAAACCTGAAGTTCTTCGCAAAGCTCGTTATGAATTTCTGGGCAAAGTTCATTGCAAAGTCGTAGCCGAACTTATAACTAGTGTCATCGCTAAAGCTCATCGTATCCGGGCCTTGTGGAAGGCTCATTGCTGTTCTTGGTTCAACTGTGAAAGCAATGCCGGACAGCGGGAGCGACCGGGATAACTCCAATTTCGAGCGTAATAGTCTTTGGGTGGGTATCGCAATGTCCGTTGGTACATGTCCTGCTGGGGGACTTCAGGATGTACCAACAAGATTTGCCAGAGCCGGCTCGCGGAGCTACGACCCTTCAGATTTTGCCCTCGGCTTCGATTCGTCCTATGGTTAGGAAGCAGAACAAAGAACCAGAACCAAAGCGCGGAACCATGCAGCAGTCCAAGAAATGATCCTAGGAGAGTGAATGACCGACGCAGTCGCGGGGCGGAAAGTTGTGCGGGAAGTCCGGCGGGAAAAAGTCCGGCGGGAAAAAGTCCAGCGGGAAACATCGGGAAAATTCAAGAAATCCAACTGGTGGTGGCCCGGTGTTATGGCCACCAGCCTGGCAGGTGCGGCCGTCATGGCATTCCGTGGGTGCTGGCACGGCAAGATGGGTTGGCCGGTCAATGTGCAGGGATATTCTTACCAGGTTTGTCTGAACTGTGGCGCGATGCGGTTATTCGACGAGAACACTTTCAGCGCGCATGGCCCGTTTCGCTACGATTTGAACGCACTCATCGCCTGGCAAAAATCCACGGAGGCAAAAGTTGGAGCCGTGGCCGATACACGGCGCGCGGCGTTGTAGTCCAGCTTGAAGTCTGATGCCGTTCCTGCCTCAGCGCAGCCCGTACCGCTCAGGCTCCGACGGGCTGGCCTTGGCTCTTGTACCACTCAACTGTGCGACGGAGGCCATCCTTAAAATTCACCAGAACCTTGTACCCCAAATGCTTTTGCGCCTGGGTGATATCGGCCAGCGAATGTTTGATGTCCCCACCCCGCTCAGGGCCATACTTGACGCTGCCTTTGTAGCCAGTCAGTTGTTTCAAAGCGTCGAAAGTTTGATTCAGAGTGGTGCGATCGCCCGTGGCGCAGTTAAAAACGCGTCCTGCACATTCTGCGGCTGGAGCCGAGCAGGCTAGCAGATTGGCTGAGACTGCGTTGTCGATGTATGTGAAATCGCGGCTGGTCTCGCCATCACCAAAAATCGTAGGCTGTTCGCCGCGCAGCATCTGCATGCTGAATTTAGCCAGAACGCCGGAATATGGCGAAGAAGGATCCTGGCGCGGCCCGAAAATATTGAAGTAGCGCAGGCATACCGTCTCGAGGCCGTAACAGCGGTAGAACGAAACCATGTAAAGCTCGCTGGCGAGCTTGGCCACCGCGTACGGCGAGATCGGATTTGGAGTCATGGCCTCATGCTTCGGAAGTGTCGGCGTATCCCCGTAAGCCGAAGATGATGCCGCATAGACGACGCGCTTCACTTTTGCATCGCGCGCCGCGACCAGGACGTTGACTGTGCCATCGACATTGGCGCGGTTGCTGGCGAGCGGGTCGAGCACTGATTTCGGCACCGACGGAATCGCGGCCTCGTGCAACACATAATCGATCCCTTCACATGCTTTGTGCATGGCCTGCAAATCAAGAATGTCAGCTTCACGAAAGTCGATCCGGCTTAATACTTCCTTCAGGTTCTCGCGATTGCCGGTTGCAAAATTATCGATGCCGCGAACTTGATCGCCACGTTCCAGAAGAGCACGTACCAGAGAGGATCCAATGAATCCGGCAGCGCCGGTGACAAGATATTTAGCCATATACTTTGTAATGATAACGGATCGATTGCCCAGAAGCGGCCATAACCAGAGTAACCTTTTTTTGCAGTAGCGCTTCCGGAGCCCGCCGAACTGGCCGCCAAGTCCCCCAGAGGAGGGATTCAGGAATGACGCACCCGCTTGGCGATCTTCTGAAACTCGCTGCGCGAGAGCATCTCGTTTTTCAGGAAGAACTCCTTAATCTCATCGAGAAAAGCTTTGGGATCAGCTGCCGGAATATGCTTTACACCACTATGCTTTGAACCATTTTCCTGAGCGGATACTGCTGCCACCACCGCATTGGAGACGGCAACCTGTCCCGCCAGTGCGTCCAGCAATTGCTGAAGTTGCCGCTGTTCCGCCGGTTCGGGTTTCTTAAAGCAGATGCCCATGCCCAGGGACGGATAAGAACCTCGCACCGTACCTGCAACCTGGATACGCACTCCAAAAGAATTGAGCACAAGATTCACCTCCGTGCCCGCCGGAAAGGTTGTGCTCATTTCCACATAGCATCCATGCAGGCTGACGTCGGTAAGAGTTCCCCAAAGGCGCAGGTCGCTGCCCTCGGTGCGAAACTCGACGTTGCCTGAACATCGAATCCTCGGACTTTGCCGCCGATTTTTCCAGTCCGAACCGTTCGCGGATGCCGGAGTTTCATCGCCACGATTAGCCGCCGCATTGGCAGATGCACCTTCCGGCGCGTTCACTTTGAGTCGGCGAAGATAGTTGACTCCCTCTTCACTGTTGCTGGATTCCGCTGGAGGCCTAGACTGTCCTGGATAGACACGCGAGTTCACGAGCGCCTCCAACAATTATGCTGCTCTTATTGGGATCGGCTGATTGCGCGAAATCTTTAGGTGCTCGGCGATTGCGATTCCGGCAGTGTCGATGGAGCTGCCGATAATGCAGCGCGAATCTGGCTCCACAATTCTTCTTTTCCCGCTCCCGTTTTGGCGGAAAACGCGACGATCGGCACTCCTCCGTAGGCCTGCCCAAGCGTCTGCATTGCCTGCCGCAACTGGTTGCCCGACAAGCGATCACATTTGGTAGCCACGATCGCATTGGGCCGTCCTTTGGACGACAAGAATTCCAGCAACTGCCCGTCGCTCTCCTGGGGAGGAATATTGGAATCAACCAGCACCAGACATAGCGCCAGGCTCGACCGCTGGTGCAGGTATGGATCCACAAACCGGGCCCAGTCGGCGGAAATTTCGCGCGAGATTTTGGCATAGCCGTATCCCGGAAGATCGGCGAAGAGTAACTCGGCTCTGGGCTGCCCCGCCCGGCGAACTTCATAAAAATTGATACTTCGCGTGCGCCCTGGAGTGTTACTCGTCCGCGCCAGCTTTGCGCCCACCAGCGAATTGATCAAGCTCGATTTCCCGACATTGGACCGTCCGAGAAATGCAATCTCCGGCACGCCGGGGGGAGGGAAGTGCATCAAGTCGCTTGCCGACAGCATAAATCGCGCCATGATCCGCATAGAGACAGTTTCCAGTGTTTTGCCCGCGCATGGCAAGTGTTGCGAAAAAATAAAATGTAAAGTTTCGTCGAAAACTCGGAAGGAAGATGTTCGCTAAAGTCCGAGCGGACGTTTGGGATGCACATCCTGCTCTTTAAGCGGATGCAGTTTATACCAGAGAGTGAGCGCGCCAGCGATGATCAATCCAATGAGGACGCTGATCAGAAAGAACCAGCGATAAGCCGGCAAAGCGATCAGCAGAATCGCTACCACGACTGCGGCGACGATGAGACCCGCCGACCCCTTCAAACTGAATCCAGAGCGGCTGCCGGATCCTGGTTCCATGATTTATTTTAGCGCCGTGCCCGCGATTCGCGGAAGACAGCGAGCCCGCAAGAAGCAGGCTGGGCATCAACGGCTGTTTCTTCCAGCTGAAGCCGTCTTCACGATCGGGGGGATTGAAGTACTAGAGTTTGTTTCACGGCTTTTAACCCTTGATAGAGACCTCTTTTATCAACGTACAATCAACGCGGAGGTGGATGATGCGTAAAGCTATTTCAGTCTCGTTTCTTACAATGACGATGGCGATCACGGCAGCGGCGGGATCGAAGATCGAGGGCACAACCACGCTGAAGGATTTCCAGCCGGCGGGAATGACCGACAAGGAGCACAAAAATCAGCAGTACGATCTTTCCTTTGTGGCACTGGGTAAGCAGTACACCTGCCGTACGATTGAGAAGAAGTCCTTGAAAGCGAGCGATTTCGTTGTGGGCAGCGACCTGACGTATGAGATCGGCGGCAACAAGGGCAAGCTGAAAAATGCCACCGGCAAAAAAGTAGAATGTACCGTCATGCGGGTCGCAGAGATGTCGGCTTCCCAGCGATAGGATGGCCTTCGGTAGTCAACTTTCGAACAGAGTTTACTGCCGGGCTGTCGGAATCTCCGCTGTTGGCGGGGTTGCGATGGAAGCCATGGTCTCGGTCTCAGAGGGCATCTGTGGCAGCGGGCCTTCGAGAGCGATTGCCAGCACTTGGTCCATGTTTTCAACGAAGTGCAGCTTCATGGCGGTGCGCAGGTTCTCAGGAACCTCCGCCACGTCTTTTTCGTTCTCCTGCGGCAGGATTACTTCGAACAGTCCGGCGCGATGGGCGGCCAGCAGCTTTTCCTTTAATCCCCCGATGGGAAGCACCTTGCCGCGCAGAGTGATCTCGCCAGTCATGGCGATATCGCGGCGCACCGGAATTCGGCTGAGCGCGCTGGCGAGAGCTGTGGCGATGGTGATGCCTGCCGATGGGCCGTCTTTAGGAATCGCGCCTTCGGGCACATGCACATGAATGTCGAGGTTGCGGTAGAAGTCGCGGGGCAGTCCAAGACGCGCCGCTCGCGAGCGAATGTAAGACATCGCCGCCTGCGCCGATTCCTGCATCACGTCGCCGAGTTTG
>Ga0209169_10002502_pt1 | contig 11044 bp, 12 predicted proteins | sample HubBroMetageWRM4_FD_188346 | JGI IMG/M metagenome (GOLD analysis project Ga0209169, IMG submission 188346) | Warmed soil microbial communities from the Hubbard Brook experimental Forest, New Hampshire - Hubbard Brook CCASE Soil Metagenome WRM 4... | ecosystem: Environmental > Terrestrial > Soil...
TGGCGTCATCCCGAGCGGAGTCGTTTTTCAGGCGGAGAGAGGGATCTCCCAAGGCACAACTCCAGCGCCCCGTTCAAAACGAATCCGCTAGGGGGTTTTCGTAAGGCACTCAGGAGGAACTAAGGGCACAAGCGGCGGAATTCACCGCCCCTGCGCCTGATATTGCTCAATCAAATCGCGAATGCGTTGCGCATCCGCCTTGCGATGTCCGTGGCTTGTAATCGGATCGGTCCCGCTGCTCGACTCAATCACAATCTCGGCCCAGATCGGCCCGGTGCGAATATGCACCGATGCCACCTTCGACATCGGAATGCTCTCTTCGTTCGAGCCAAACAGGCGCGACTTTACCCGCGAGACGCGCTGCGGGCTCACCACAATTTTTGTCGGAAAGAAGAAGTTGCCCTGCGTCCAGCGGCTGGCGGAGAAAGTATCGGCAGGAGAGGAATCCATCGAATCCATCATTAAGTGATCGGGAAATTAAGTAATTGGGAAATTGAAAATCCAATCCCAGGCATACTTTTCAATTTCTCAATTACCAAATTACTCAATTTTTACACCCACTCCAGAGCGCCTTTCTTCCACACCCAGATATAGCCGGCGATCAGAATGACCAGGAAGGTCAGGATTTCAAACAGCCCAAACAATCCGAATGCCTTGAACTTCACCGCCCACGGGAAAAGAAAAATCGTCTCCACATCGAAGACCACGAACAAAATCGCGATGATGTAGTACCGCACCGTGTAGCGTCCGCGCGCGCTGTCGATTGGATCGATGCCGCACTCATATGGCATCAACTTCGTCTTGCTGGGATTTTGCGGCCGCACCAGCTTCGCCATCAGCAGCGTGATGGGCAGCAGCACGCTCAGAAACGCAACGAAGATGAAAATAGGCACGTAGTTCTGTGGCATAGCGTTCTCAGCCGCCAATCCTAACGCGTGAAGCTAAGGATGACAAGTCTGGGCTTGTGTGGAGCGGGCACTCCTGCCCGCTGCCTTTGACCTTGCTGTTGCCTCCACAATCTGTCATTCCGACGCGCGAGCGCGGCGAGACAGGAGGAATCTGCTTCCAGGGTTCGCTCCCTACTTCTCCCAATGTGTAGCCGCAAACTGCGCCGGATCGAACGCCTCCGGCCCCAGCTTCACATTTCCCTTAATCTCGGTGTAGTCCTCCGAAAAAACCATCTTCCCTTCGGCAAACATCTCCACCCGGGCCGCGATCCATGCGCCTTCCAACGGCTCATACTTTGTAAACCGGATATCACGAATCTTCGTCGCATCTTGCGCCGGCGCCTCGATATCCCGCAAAAACAGCAGCGTATCCTTCGCAACCCAGAACTGCTTCGTCTTCAGGTCGCCCTTGTCCGCGCCAACAACATACGCCGGCTTACCCTCCCACGTATCCTCGTGCAGCTTTGACAGATCGTAGCCTTCGCCCTTCACCACCTTGATCGTCGTCGCCGGGTCCTGTTTGTTCACATCGAAGCCGAGCACCAGCAGCATATTAATGTCCGGCACCGTTTTCACCACTTGCCCCTCTTTCACAATCGTCAGGTTGCCGTCCGAGAAAATGTATCCGTTATTCTTCGCAGGCTCGCCGATATCGATCCGCAACTTCCCCGGCAGCAGCGACGCTTCATACCAGGTTTCCGCGCTGCTTGTGCCGTCGGGTTTATAAGTAGTGCTCTTCTGCGTGAACGTCATCGTCTGATACCACGACTTCTCATAGCGGGCGTGCATCGCCTTCAGCAAAGACTCGCCATCGCGGATCTCCTGCGCGGCCGCCGGAATCGACGCGATGAAAGAAATAACCAGAATCCAAACTGCTCTCGATTTCATGATTGCTCCCTGTTTTAGACGTATCTTCGATTGATCAAACGCCCCACATTCTACGCCACGAGTCTTCGACGAAGCGGAACGCGAAATGTACCGCGTCGATTGCGGAATTCATGGAAAATGCCGGGTGCCCCACTTCTGGCCGGTTTTGCCAGAGGTGGGGATTTTTGCTGGGTCCTAATCAAGCAGCCGCGCAGCGGCGAAAAGAAGACAGCCCATGGCGCAAGCCATGGGTAGAAAGCAAGAGCAAAACAAACCCCGTAGGGGCGAACGAAAGCCGCCTCGTAAACCCCTATCTCTGGCTCTGAGGTCTCACCCTGCACACTTATCCGGAAATAGAAAAACGCTCCGAGCCAGTTCCGACCGCAACGTAGCTTCCTCGTAATAGCGGAAAAGAATGCCATTCTTCCAAACCAGCAGATCAGGATTGGCCCCGGCAAACTCTTCCCAATCTTTAGCAGCCGTCCGCGCCATGCGCTCCCGAATCAAAAAGAAATAGGCATGCGTAATTGTCTCGCTGTAGAGCTGAGGCTTCCCGCGCGCCACGGCGAAGCGCCGTAGTCCCCGCACAAATCGATCCAGCGCCTCGAGCACCGGATATTCTGACAGATACGCAAACGCCAGCCGCACATGGTCGGCGTGATGGAAGGACTCACCGGCCAGCGCATCCGTTTCGAATCGATCGATTAGTTCCGCATTCGTCATTCCCGCTTTAAACCTTCCCCAGCGCGATGGCCAGCGCTGCCGCCGCGTAAATCACCACGTTGCCCACGTTGTAGCTGCCGTGCAGCAAATGAATCAGGATCGCGAAGACAAAAACGGCAAACAAAAACCACGCTCCGCGAATCGCCGTCTTGGGAATCAGAAGAAGGATGCAACCGGCAATCTCGCCCCAACCTAGAATGAGCCGGATCAGCGCCGGCATGTGCGTGGAACGAACGAAGTCGTGGCCCGCGCTCGGCAGAATAAAAAGCACGGCCTCGATTAGGATCACGATGGCAAGAACATATTGCAGAATGCACAGTCCAAGTTTGGTCTTCATAGCGTCTCTACTCCGCCTTAGCCTTTCGCGCAGACTTGGATCGAATCTCCTTCAACCGGTGGCTCGCGCTCGAATCCAGATCCAGTTCGTAAAATTTCTTCAGCTCGCGAATCCGCTCCAGCGACGCCGGGCTGAACGGCGTCTTCCCATCGAACGCGTGCAGCACAATGCCCTCCAGCACGTCGCCCAGCGTCATGTCGTGATACTCGGCAAATGCCTTGAGCACTTTCAGAATGCGCTTCTCGATCCGCACCCCGGTCTGCACCCGCTCAACTTCCAGCTTGGGATCGTCCGTCATGGTACCAATGTACCACGGTACATATGCATTGAGCAATACCCGCGCCGTGTCGGCGTCATCGTCAGGCGTCATCCCGAGCGGAGCCGTTCTTCAGGTGAAGCGAGGGATCTCCCACTTAACTGGCCCATCGCGTAAGCCCAACTGCTACCCTAACCCGGGCCCACTTTTCCACAGGCAGAACCCTCCCCGATGTGACGAACAACCTTGACTGAGAATACAAACCTGCCATCATCGAACCATGCGCCAGCATTGCAAAACGACTCGCTTGAAGGGGAAGACCGGGGCAAATGGGAGAAGTCCCCTTGAAGTTTCCTCAGCTAACTCCTTATTTTCCAAGATTTTCCACGCAAACCCTTTAGGCTCAAGATTTTGCGCACCAGCACCCGGATCTGATCACGACAACTCCCGCCGATTCAAGGATTTGCGCAAATCGATCCGAAAAAATGACGAGATCCAATCCGTATCTCGAATGCCATGCGATCCGACCATCGCTTGCGATCGATTGTTTATAATCTCCGTTCCAACTCAAGAAACCCAAGGACTCCATTGGCACTCGACGAGAAAATCTACGAACAGCGCCGCGAAAAACTGAAGCAGATCGAGGCTCTCGGCCAGCCCACGTACCGCACCAAGTACGAGTTGACACACACCGTTCCCCAAATTCTGGCCGCCTATACGGTAAAAACCGCCGAAGAACTCGACGCATCGCGCGTCAATGTTCGCGTCGCCGGACGCATCATGGCGATCCGCCTCATGGGCAAGGCCGGATTCGCCCATCTTCAGCAGGACGGGCAGAAGCTGCAAATTTATGTGAAGAAAGACGCCGTCGGCGATCAGGGATTCGATCTCTACAAACTGCTCGACCTCGGCGACCACATCGGCGTCAGTGGATACCTTTTTCGCACCCGCACCGGCGAACTGAGCGTGCACGTCGAAGAGATCACATTCTTAAGTAAAGATCTTCTGCCCTTGCCCGAAAAGTGGCACGGCCTCACCGACGTCGAACTGCGCTATCGCCAGCGCTACGTCGATCTCGTGATGAATCCCGAGGTGCGCGATGTTTTCCTCAAGCGCACCAAACTCATCCAATCCGTTCGCCGCACCCTCGATGGCCATGGCTTCCTCGAAGTCGAAACTCCGATGATGCAACCCATCGCCGGCGGCGCCGTGGCGCGGCCATTCGTGACACATCACAACACGCTCGACATGGATTTGTATCTCCGCATCGCGCCCGAGCTTTATTTAAAGCGTCTGGTCGTCGGCGGCTTCGATCGCGTCTACGAAATCAATCGCAACTTCCGCAATGAAGGCCTGGGTTGGCGCTGGAATCCCGAGTTCACCATGATGGAGGCCTATCAGGCCTACACCGATTATCAAGGCATCATGAATGTTACTCAGGAAGTTATTACCGAAGCGGCTAAAGCCGTAAATGGTACTACCACGTCGAAGTGGGGCGATCAGGAAATCGATTGGGCCAACTGGCACCGCATGACCATGCGCGAGGCCATTATTAAGTTCTGGCCCGAGGCTGCTGGTGCGAAACCAGAAATGCCAGACTTCGCAAGCGCTGATGGCGTAAAGAAACTGGTCGAGCGCTTCAACGCGGCGCATGCGCACATCAAATTCGATCCGAGGGAACCTCTAGGGAAAACCATTGCAACATTGTTCGAGTCCGCCGCCGAAGAACACCTCACGCAGCCGACCATCATCTACGAGTTCCCTACCGCAATCTCGCCGTTGTCGAAGCAAAAGCCCGACGAGCCCGACTGGACGGAGCGTTTCGAGATCTATGCCGGACAGATGGAAATCTCCAACGGCTTCAGCGAGCTCAACGATCCGGAAGATCAGCGCCAGCGTTTCGAGGCGCAGTTGAAAGAGCGCGAGCGCGGCGACGACGAAGCCCACCAGATGGATGAAGACTACATCCGCGCGCTCTCCTACGGCATGCCGCCAGCCGGAGGCGTCGGCGTCGGCATCGACCGCCTGTGCATGCTGCTGACCGATCAGCACACCATCCGCGACGTGATCCTGTTCCCGCTGCTGCGCCCGGAAAAGAATGCAAGCGCAGAAGCTACAACAGATGCCCAGCCAAGCTCCGATAACACTTAAGGTGTTACTTTACTGCCTACTAGCTAGCGAGTACCTAAGCATGCACTGTCAGTAGTGCATGCCATTTCTTATACTCGCTTTATTCAGTTTGGGCTCAGTAGTGGCAGCGCTGCCGTAGTGTCCGGAAAGGCTGCGGACACTTGGTCGGTGGCGCTTTGCTCTTTCTGCTTTCTACAATCCCCAGATCCGGTTCGCACCAATCACCAATCCAAAGGTCAGCGCGGCAATCAGCACCTCGCCCAGCGCGCCTACAATGAACGGCCGCAATCCCTGCTTCGACATGGCTTTGATGTTCGTACGCAGTCCCACGCCGGCAAACGTCAATAGAAACGCCCATCGCGAGAGATTTCCCAACGCCGACACTTGGTCCTTCGTAAACAAATGCAGGCTGACCAGTAATGAGATCAGCAGGAACCCAAGCACAAACTTCGGGAATTTGTTCCACAGGAACGCTGCCTTATTTTCGACCACTCCTGCCTTGCCCTGCTTCGCCCAGTAGATCGCGTAAGCGAGCACGACGAATCCGATCATGGCGTTGCGCGCCGTCTTCGCCAGCACCGCAACCTTGCCCGCGGCATCGGAATACAATGCACCGGTGGCAGTAGCTTCGGCAGTATTATCCACTCCTAAACCAGCCCACAATCCAAAAACATTGTCGCTGAGGTGTAAGCTGTGTCCAATTAACGGGAAAGTAAACAACGCCAACGCACCCAGCGCGAGAATCGCCGAGATGGCGAACGTCGAGTCTTCATCATCGGCATCGATCGCGCCTTTGGCGGCAATGATCGCCGAGACGCCGCAGATTGACGATCCCATGGCGAGCAGACTCGTCAGCTTCGGCCTCAGTTTGAAGACGCGCCCCAGGAAGTGCATCAGTAGCAGAGATAGAGAGATTTCCAAGACCACCAAGATTAGGCTAATTTTCCCCAGCTTCAGCATATCGGCCAGCACGAAGCGCGAGCCGAGCAGCACGATGCCGACCTTCAGCCAAAACTCATACGTCGCGATGCCCGGCTGAAAGATCTCCGGCACTGAGAATAGGTTCGATATGATCAGACCAATGATGATCGCCCACAGTACATATTCCAGATTAGGGAATATCAAGTGGTGAGTCTTGGCGTATGTGTTCAGGAACTTTTCCAGAAACTTGCCGCCGTACCCGACGACCGCAAGCAGGGCGACGCCAGGGATTAGCCACAGGACATTCAGCGGCCCTTTATTTTCAGCACGTGAAATCGAGGCAGAAGCTGCCACAGTTTACCTCCAGAAAATCGAAACTTAGATTGCGACCCGAGTTGCAACGTTCGATTGAATCAGGGGAGGAACCACGACGAGCTACCACGGAACTTTACTGATCAGATTGAAGCGTACCGCCAGAGCAAGTGCGAGAGCGACAATCACAGCCCAGGTATCGACTGCGAGCATGAAGCTTTTATTATTGGAAGACGAATCGCTGGAAGACTTTTGGTTCGGCATAGGGCCCCTGTTCTTGCCTTGATTTAACCAGCCTCGAGTAAATAGCTTTGAGTGATGCACCGCCGGCCCGGAAAAGGAGAGTAGCCAAAACCGGGCCGACGGCGGTTCTGAAGGGAAGGCGCCCCTCAGAAAGTCGAGTTAAAAAGTGGCCGGCGCACCGGCCACTTCCCTTTCATCTTGCTACGCGTTCTGCTTACGGCAGGTAGTAACGGAACGACGTGAAGATCATGTTGTCGAGTCCGTTAGGCGAGAAGCCGTTGGTCCGGCCAGCCGGCAAGCCACCGTTCGCCGACCAGACGTTGCGGTTCACGTAGGAGTATTGCGCACCCCACTGCACGCGTCCCCGAGGTCCGCTGAAGAAGCGATACCAGAAGCCGACCGTGCCTTCCGTGATGTCGCGGGCTTGCGAAGAGCACTTCGATAGCGAGCCGGGAACCACGGTAGAGCCGGTAAGCGTGCCGGTGGTGGGGGCAGCCTCGGTGAAGCAACCCGAGTTGTTGAAGGATGGCGCACCGTAACCAACAAAGACCGGCGTCGCAGAGATCGAGCTTTGCACCGGATCGTAGCTAAACGTGCGCGCGGCATATTCGCTGCCGACGTACGTGTAGACATCGAGTTTCTTGCTCTTCCACTCGAGCGTCGCCAATCCCTGCAGGTCTTTGATGAGGTGAACGCTACCATCAGCATTGATGGAAGCATCGGGCAGCTGCGCCGAGCCGTAACGTCCTATGCCGCTGCCGCCGAAGCCGTGCAATCCGAACACGATGTGCTTGTTGAAGAAGTTCCAACGAGCATTGGCGCCGAAGCCGCCGCCGCTCTTGGTGCTGTTGTAAGCATCGGCCGTGCTGCCAGCTGTAAGCGTGCTCGCCGCGGTGCAGGCGGGCAGAGCTGCAACCAGAACCGCGGGCGTGCCAGCAAACGCAATGTTTTCGCAGGGCAGGATGCGATCTGTGAAGCGGTCGGCAAGGCCGAAGATTTCATAGTGACCGAAACCGGGATCGAAGGCGATCTTCGCAACGAGATCCGGAGACGGATTGAAACCGTAGGTCGCCGTGCTGTTGTAGTTATTGCTCGCGCCAGGTTGCACGAACACGTAGTCGTTGCTGTTTCCCGAGGTAGTAACAGTCGCCTGCGGATTTTCCACGGCGAATGCGAGCGCGACCTTGCTCCCGAAGGTCTTGGTGACGCGAACTCCAGGCTGCCGTGCCCAACTGAAGCCCACGTTATAGGACGAGTCGATGGTTGTGGGACGGACGTCATTGGTTCGGCCAATGTCGTCGCTGGGAGCGATCGACGCTTTGTTTTCGGTGACGAGGCTCCACATCTGTCCGCCGAGGAAGCTCCATCCGCTATCGAACTTCGCCTCTCCCCATGCCTGCCGCATACGCAGGGTATAGCTGTTGGTTTGGGTCGCGGTTGAAGTTGTGCCCGCCGAGAGAAAGTCGGCAGAGATATAGGCGGATAGCTGCACATTGCCCGGGCGAGCGGCAAAGTAGAGCGTGGGCCGGGACTGACGAGCGGTGCCAAAGAACTCCGGCAGATTACTCTGCGAAGCTCCCGGGGCAGTCAAGCTATTGAATGGCGTGGTCACGTCGGTTCCCAGGGCTCGCGAGCGGCGCACGAATTCGGCCGCGGCAAATCCGCCGGGCGTGATGTTGATGCCCTTGAAGTGGATGGTCATTGGACCTTCCATATCTTTGTGGTACATCTGCTCCGGGGTATTGCTCGCGGTCGGCTCTTGAATCGCTTCGGCGGGAATGCCGATGGCGGCGGAAGACGAACTCGAAGATGAAGAGTCCCCGGCAAGGGCGATCTGCTGCGTCGGCTGCGGTGTGTCAGTCTTGACGACTGGTTTCACAATCGCATCGTTGGTCAACTGAACTTGCTGCGCTTGACGATTCAACTGATCCTGCAGGGCTTGAATCTGCTTCTGCTGCGCGGCAATCGCGTCTTTCAACGCCTGCACGTCAGCGGCGGTGATGACCGGCGGCGCCGCCGGTGTTGAGGCCGCAGCAGTCGCGGCCGCAGTTGGTTTCACTGGGCCATCGTTGTTTGACGCTACCTGAGTTTGCGCCCACGCCCCGGCTGTAAGAGCCGCTAACGTGAGGCTGGTAAAGATAAAGCGTTTGGTTTGTTTCATGGAAGTACAGTCCTCTCCTTCTTTCAGTTTGCTTTCGCGTTTCATCTGCTTTGAGTTGAACCTGGGGTTCGATACAAAGGTTCGACACGACCCTACTGCTGGGGGAATACAACTGAGCGCATCACCGCAGGTTTGCGGCGTGAACTCTCCTTCAACTCCAGAGTTAATTTATGATTACTACAATAGGCTTACTCTGGATTTCAAGAATTTTGCGCTGCACATTGTTAAAGGACTGTGAATTCATAGCTAATGGTTTTCGACTATTTGGCGCGGTTCTCGCGCATCAGGAGGCAGTCGTCAGTCCCCACCTGTGCTGCAAACTTCGTTCCATGCTCTTAAAGACAATGCCGTCCACGAGGTAGCCGATCGCAATGATCAGCACCATCACGGCTAGCACGGCGCTCATGTCGTTCAGGTCGCGTCCCATCATCAGCACCTGGCCGAGGCCAAGGCTGAGATAAAGCATTTCTGCCGTGATCAGGGAGCGCCAGGCAAATGCCCAGCCCTGCTTGAGCCCTGAAACGATGAAGGGGAGACTCGCGGGCAAGAGTACATACCAGAACAGCTTGAAACCTTTCGCGCCGAGATTGCGCCCGGCCTGACCAAAGATTTTCGGCATCTGCTTGCGGCCATCTTCCATGGCGAGCGTGACCGAGAGCAGCGATCCCATAATGACGACAAAAAGAATCGCATTCTGGCTAAGACCAAACCAGAGCAATGCCAGCGGCCACCAGCAGATACTTGGCAAGCTTTGCAAACTGACGAGCAAGCCTCCCATCGTCTCTTCCAGAAATTTGTTACTGGCTACGCCAAGGCCAAGAATCATGCCCAGCACAACCGAGATGCCGTAGCCGATGAGCACCCGCTCCATGCTGACGCGAATGGCGATCAAGTAGCTGTGATCCTGAAATCCAGCGTAAAGCGCTTCGCCCACTCCCCATGGCGAGGGGAAAAGATAGGGCGGCCAGATTTTGAGTTTGGCCAGCAGGGTCCAGAGGCCGAACAACGCAGCGTAGAAAATGATGAAGCGGGCGGCGCGTTTCATAGTCCGAAGCCTCCTGCGACCTGGCCCCGATCCGTCTTCTCCGGCTCCAGATCGATGTGCGGACGAACGCCGTCTTGATATTCCGCTTCGATCGAGCGATTGATCTCCTCCCGCAGTTCGTTGAGAATGTCGCCCGCAACCGCGGCAACCGACGGATCTTCCAGATGCCGCGGGCGCGGCAGATCGATTTGGAATTCACTTTTCACGCGGCCCGGACGGAAGGTGAGCAGAACGACGCGATCCCCGAGGCGGATGGCTTCGCGAACGTTGTGCGTAACGAAGATGATGGTGCGTCCGGTTTCGTTCCAGATGCGCTCCAGTTCGTCGTGCAGCAGGTCGCGAGTCTGAGCGTCGAGCGCGGCGAAAGGCTCGTCCATCAGCAGAACGTCGGGCTCGGTCGCGAGGGCGCGCGCGATTGCCACGCGTTGACGCATGCCGCCCGAAAGCTGGTGGATGTAGCTGTTCTCGAACTTCGCCAGATGCACCAGTTGCAGGTAGTAGCGAGTGGCTTCGCGGCGCACCGGCTTGGGCACGCCTTTCATCTTCATGCCAAACTCAACGTTCTGCCCGACGGTTAGCCAGGGAAACAGACCGTGCTCCTGGAAGATGAGGAGACGATCGGTACCCGGACCTTGCACCGGCTTGCCATCGACAAGAATCTGGCCGGAGGTCTGCGAGTGCAGGCCGGCGATCAGATGCAGCAGCGTCGACTTGCCGCAGCCCGAGGGTCCAACGATGCAGACGAATTCTCCGGCCTTGACTTCAAGGCTGATGCGATCGAGCGCGAGCAGGCGCTCGCCTTTTTCGGTCCGATAGCTGAGACAAATTTCGTCGAGTCCGACCTTGGGAATTGCCGGCGCGATGACGGGCGCGTGACGATCCAACGAAAACAAACTCGCGCGATTACGGCGAACTGCGATGCCGGCTGGCACTGGAACTTGTGAGGGAAGTTTATGGGCGTGTGTGCTCATTGAATCACCTTTTTTCCCTTTTCCGTCAGCACCTGGTTGAGCAGCGCAAGATCGTAGAGTTGCGATAAGTCGGGCATTTGACGGCCGAGAAAGCCGTCGTCAAACGCCTGCTGCGCCGCGGTGTTGAGCGC
>Ga0209169_10002504_pt1 | contig 11039 bp, 8 predicted proteins | sample HubBroMetageWRM4_FD_188346 | JGI IMG/M metagenome (GOLD analysis project Ga0209169, IMG submission 188346) | Warmed soil microbial communities from the Hubbard Brook experimental Forest, New Hampshire - Hubbard Brook CCASE Soil Metagenome WRM 4... | ecosystem: Environmental > Terrestrial > Soil...
GGAGAAGCTTGATGAGGACGACTCCGAAATCCGCCATTCGTACCGCTGTGTTCCCTGTGGCAGGGCGCGGTACGCGCTTTCTACCCGCCACGAAGGCGAGTCCGAAGGAGATGCTTCCGGTCGTCGACAAGCCCCTGATCCAGTACGCGGTGGAAGAGGCCCTGGCGGCAGGCGCCACCCGGCTCGTGTTCATCACCGGCGCGGCGAAACGGGCGATCGAGGACCACTTCGACTCCGACCAGGAGCTCGAGCATATGCTGGAGGCGCAGGGTAAGAGCGATCTGCTCAACCAGCTGCGCAGCGTGCTGCCGTCCTACGCGTCCTGCATCTACATCCGCCAGCCCGCCCCGTTGGGTTTGGGGCACGCGGTGTTGTGTGCGCAACCTGCCGTAGGCGCGGAGCCGTTTTTCGTGCATCTCGCGGACGACCTCATCCGTAGTGATGTTGCTTGTTTGCAGCAGATGGCGGAGGTCTACGAAGCCAAGCGCGCGAGCGTGCTCGGAGTACAGCTCGTGCCGCACCAGGACACCGAAAAGTACGGCATCGTCGCCGTGGAGGCCGACAAGTCGCCCACAAGCCGGGTCCGCAGCATTATCGAGAAGCCGAAGCCTTCGGTTGCGCCCTCCAACCTCGCGGTCGTGGGACGTTATGTGCTGGCCCCGTCGATTTTCGAGCACCTCGAGAAGATCGGTCAGGGTGCGGGCGGCGAGATTCAGCTCACCGACGGTATCGCGGCTCTCATGCGCGAGGAGGCGGTCTACGCGCATCGCTTCACCGGTAAGCGCTATGACTGCGGCAGCAAGCTCGGCTATCTGCAGGCAACGGTGGAGTACGCGTTAGCGCACCCGGCGCTCGGTAAGGAATTCCGCAAGTATCTCCAACACATCAACCTCAACACCGTGGCGTCGAAGGACGAGCGCGAGATCAAGGAGCGCGCGCATCCGGCCGGCTCCGAGATCCGCAACAAGTCGAAGTCGAAGTCGAACGGGGCCCACAACGGCAGCGGATCGGGAAAGCGCGTTACTGCGCGGACGTCGCGTCGCTCGACGGCAGCCACACGCTGACCAACGCACCTGCGTCGGGGCGGTTGGCGATACTCAACCGCCCCCCGTGCGCCTCCACGATCTCGCGGCACAGTGTGAGGCCGAGTCCGGTGCCGGTTGGCTTGGTCGAATAAAACGGCAGTAACGCATCGCGTAACACGTTGTCGGTGAGGCCGGTGCCCCGATCGGCGACCTCGATCACGAAGCCGGCACCTTGCCCCGTTTCAAGTGACTCGCGGACACCGACCGTAATCTCCTCCGCCGCGGAGCCGGATTCCGCCGCATTCTTCAACAGGTTGATCATCACCTGCTCGAGCTGGCCGACATCGAAGCTCGCCCGGGTCTGCGGAAGCGGGCTTGCCACGCGAAAGCGCGTCGTGCCTTCGAGGCCGGCCAGAAAATCCCCCCAAACCACCGGCGCAGGCCGCGGGCGCGGCAGCTTCGCGAAGCGTGCGTAGCCGTCGATGAAGGAAGTGAGATGGGCGGTGCGCTCGGCGATCGTGGTGAAGACTCGCTCCAACTGCGCCGGGTTGGGCGGGTGCTCCGGCATCTCACGCGCGAGCAGCCGACCGGAGTGCACCAGCGATGAAATCGGCGCGAGGGAGTTGTTGAGCTCGTGGGCGATGACGCGGATGACTTTCTTCCAGACAGCCACTTCCTGGGCTGCCAACTCGCGGGTGAGCTGCTTGAGCAGCACGAGACGGTGCGCCTGGGCATTGAGCAGAAAGCCACGCTGCGAGAGGTGATACACCTGCGGCTCACCACCCACTTCCATGGTGAATAGCGTATCGCCGGCCGCCGTGAGTGCCTCCCGCAGCGGCGCCGGCGAGTCAGCCAGGAGAGTCGGGAAGTCGAGCCCTTCGAGCTTGCGTCCATCGTGCAAGAGCTGTCGCGCAGCGACGTTGCTGTAGACGATACGCCCCGAGGTGTTGGTGAGGACCATGACCAGGGGAGTCGTCTGGATCACCGTATCCAGCAGCAGTTCCCGCTGGTAGAGGTCGAGGCGCTCGCGTCGTAAGAGGTCGCCGAGGGAGTTGTAAGCCGTCACGAGTGCTCGCAATTCGCCATCCGGGACTGGAGTGATGCTCATGCTGAAGTCATGGTCGCGCAGGCTCGACACCCCATCGCGAACCGCCTGTACGACTCTCGACCAGGAGCCTGTCGCGCGCTGAGCGCCCCATAACGACACGGGTAACGCGACGAGGAGTGCTGTCAGGGCGGCGGTGGCCGATCCGATCCGCGGGGCGGCAAACACCGTGATGCACACGACCAGTATCGCGGTGAGCAGGGTGACACCCGCGACCCTTAGCGTGAGCGACGAGCGGATCATGAGGTCTGCGGTGGCGTGGGCCGCCCGATTTCGCTTTTCAGGCCGAGTTTTTCCATCCGTCGGTACAGTGCCTGGCGCGACAGGCCCAGCTCGCGCGCGGCTTGGGCGACGACGCCTTGGGCGCGTGTGAGAGCTTGTTCGATGTCTTTGCGATCGATAGTGGGCTCGTCAGTCGTGGACTGCGGATCGGGAAGGAGGTTCAGAGCGGCTACACCGATCGCCGGGTTGGTTGACAGTAAACACGCACGGCGCATCACGTTCTGGAGCTCGCGGACATTTCCCGGCCATGAGTAGCGCAGCAGCGCATGTTCCGCCTCCGCGGTCAACACGAATCCCGGCTGCAGGAAATGCCGTGCCAACACGAGAATGTCGTCGCGACGCTCCGCCAGTGCCGGGACTTCGAGCTCGATGACGTTCAGGCGATAGAAGAGATCCTCGCGAAAGCGGCCGTCGCGGATGGCCTGGCGGAGATTCGCGTTCGTTGCAGCAACGACGCGAACCCGGGTACGGCGGGTCGTGTTGGATCCCAAACGCTCGAACTCACCGGTCTGGAGGACTCGCAGCAGCTTCGCCTGGCCGCTGCCGGAGAGGTTACCCAGCTCGTCGAGAAATAGGGTGCCCCCATCGGCGGCTTCGAAGCGCCCGACGCGTGCTCGTGCGCCCGTGAACGCCCCGGCTTCGGTGCCGAATAGCTCAGCCTCGATGAGGTCGTTGGGAAGTGCGCCCAGGTTCACTTTCAAGTACGGCTTCGCGCGCACTGTAGAGTTGGCCTGGACGATGTCCGCCAGCACTTCTTTGCCGGCGCCATTGGGACCGGTAATGAGTACCGGAACATCGGCGTGCGCGACCTGCGTGGCCATCGCTACGAGGGTGTGCATCGCCTGGCTCTCATAGACGATGGAGCAAAGGTCGAAGCGTTCGTCCAAGTCATCGCGGGCGGCGCGCCGATCGGCGCGGATTTCCTGCGCCTCCGTGCGGGCGCTCCGCAGATCGAGCAGGTTACGAACGGAAGTCAGCAGACGGTCGTCGTCCCAGGGTTTGGCAACGTAATCGGCGGCACCGGCCCTGACGAGATCGACCGCCGTTTCAAGATGCGTCCACGCGGTGAGCAGGATGATCGGTATGTCCGGGAAGCGTCGGCGGATCTCGTGGAAGAGGGCGATTCCTTCCTCGCCTCCGGTGGCTTCGCGGCGGAAGTTCATGTCCTGGATCACGACGTCGATCGCGCTCGCCTGTAGAGCCGCGAGACCTTCGGCGGGTGAGGCGGCTCCGACAACTCTCGCGCCATGCAGCGACAACAGGACGTCAAAGGCCGTGCGGACGGCCTCGTTGTCGTCGATGACCAGTGCCGTCCGGCCCGCCAGGCTGGATCGCAGCGATGCGCTGTCGGGGCTCATTGCGTAATGTTATCAGGCTGTACGTGTAGCCACAGAGGGGGATACCGTCGCCGCACGGCGCGCCGGCTGCCACGCGGCGAGTTGACCTATGACCCATAGCAGGAGCACGCCTCCGACGAGATAGTACAGATCGAGCCGTGGCAACTGATATTGCCGGGAAAGCCCATAGCCTACGGCGAGCGCCAGTACGCAGCCGACGACGACGCCCGCACTGGTGATCAGCCCGTTCTCGATGAGGAAGTGCCGGATAATGTCGCGCTTGCGGGCGCCGACGGCGCGCCGTGTCCCGATCTGTTTGGTGCGCGTGCTGACGTTGAATGTCGCGAGTCCGAAGATACCGAGCGCGGCAATGGCGAGCAGCAACACGGTAACAATCGCCAGGCAGATGGCCGTGATCCGTTCCGTGAGGAAGACTTCTTTCTTGTAGAGCTCCACCGACCGCACCGATTTGATGACCCTGTCGGGATTGGACGTGGAGAGATGCTCCGCCGCGATTCGCATAATCTCATCCCGCCGGCCGGGTTGAGTCCGCACGAGATAGTAGAAGCCGTAAATGCGCGGTTGCTGGGGCACCACGAACAATAAGCGGCGGTACGACACGTTCGTGAAAGGGCCGGCCATGTCCGCGATCACCCCTATGATGGTGCTCGGTCTGCCGAAGGGGTCGTAGATTACCTTGCCGACCGCGCTGGTGTTTCCGGCGAAGTACCGTGCCAGGGATTCCGTCACAATGACCTGCGGTATGCGCCGAGATTGATTGTCCGTCGTCATGGGAGTCAGGATCTCGTCGTGGCGGAAATTTCGCCCGGAAATGAGATGCGTGCCGAGTGTTTGCAGCCCTTGCTCGTCCATCTCGTACATTATCGCGAACTGGGCGTCCGAATTCTTCCGCTCAGGCGATTTATACAACGGCCCGCTGGAACCGCCGCCGCTCAGGGGGATCGCGTTGGTCGGCGCCGCGGCGATAACTCCATTCAGGCCGCGCAGGTAGTCGAGGTCGTCACGCACGGACGAGGCATAGTCGTACCGGCTCGTGAAGCCGGTAGAGTCGATGGCAAACATATTTGCATCGTCGATGCCCGTCGGCCGGTTGATGCTGTCTATTCGTTGTTTCACGATGTAGGTCGCGTTCACGAGGATTGCCAGGGCCAGCGCGACCTGCAGCGACACGAGTAGCGCGCCCGTACGATTACGCAGCAGGGACGACAGGATGGGGCGTATGTTGAGACTCATATATTTCTCCCCTCATTGACTCTTGAGGTATACGGCCGGAGGGACGCGCCCCACGCGCCAGGCGGGATAAAGTCCGGCGGCGAATGCAGCGACGATGGCGAGCGCCATCGCGATGACGATGCTGGCGCTGTCGAAGTGCGCAAGGTCCTGGTAGCCATTGGCGCCGAAGTCCGTTTCGACAGCGTAAAGCGTGCGTAGGCCCCAGAGACCGAGCGCGGCGAGCATGAGACCGAGCAGCGCACCGGCTCCGGCCAGCATGCCCGTCTCGACCATATGTTGAACGAATACCTGCCGGCGGCTGGCTCCGAGGGCCCGGCGTACGCCGGTCAACGCTGCACCGTTCAGGAACTTGGCCAGTAGCAGGCCCACCGTGTTGATCAGACATACCGCCAGGAACGCAAATGCGAGGCCGACGAGGATACGGTCGTCAGTCCCGACGACTCGCTGATCCACCAGCCACTGGGTCTCGTTGATGAGCTGGTTGTTGCGGGGGCGCTCGAAGCGACCTGCCTTGCGCTGCTCGGCCCAGTACGTATCGATGAAGGTCTGCATGCGCTCGCGGGCGCGCGCGTCCGGCAGCTCGGCCCACATCTGGATCCAGATGCAATCCGCGTCCAGGTAGTCCTTGAAGGTGTTGGTGCTGTCGAGCCGCCAGCAGTCGTGGTCGCCGCCCGTTGGAGGCTTGCCGCGCGCCTCGGTCCAGCCGAACGGGATGAACGTATCTTCGGGCGCGCCGAAGGAGTCGTTGTTGAGGTCATAGAATTTCGGGTGCGGGAACCAGTCGTCCAGCACGCCGACGACTCGAAACTCCACGTCGTCCACGCGAATGATGCGCCCGACACTGTTGGCGCCACCGAACAGGGTTTCGTTCTCGTGCTTGCTCAGGACGACGACGGGCTCCGCCGCCGCGTCCGCCGCGGGTCGCCACCCGCCGCCGTAGAGAAAAGGAACGTCGAACATGGCGAAGAAATCGGCTGATGTGATTCGTGTCCTGACGGGCTCCGGCCGCTTTTGTGCCGGTGCGCCGGTCAGCACTGACTTATCTACGTGCATGATCACGTGACGTAGTGGAATTCCCGAGTCGGCCAGATGGAGAGCATCCCGGTAGGTGAGTTGCGGCGGCGGCAACTGCGGGCGCGAAGGATCGAACGGTTTATTAGGGTCCCAGCTGTCCATGGTCACGGCATAGAGGCGGTCGCTCTTCCACCAGATGGGGTCGCCCGACATCGCGTGGTAGAGCGTCATGGTAACCACGCAGGCGGCGATGCCGATCCCGAGGGCGCCTACCATGAGTACGGTGAGGCCGGGCGTGCGTTTGAAACTCATCAGGGCGAGCCGCATGTTGTAGGCGAGCATGGCAAGAACCTCTGTTGGGTGGGTCAGGCGCGCGCCGAGCCGGAGGTTTGTGGGGTCACCGCGGCCCGTGGCTCGTAGGCCTTGAAGTCGGAAATCTGGCCGTCGACCACGTGTACGTTGCGTTGCGCTCGCCGGGCGAGCTCCGGATCGTGCGTGACGAGCACTATGGTGGTGCCCATTTCATTGATCTGCTCCAACAGGTCCATCACCTGCCGCGCCATCAGGGAATCCAGGTTGCCAGTCGGCTCGTCCGCCAGCAGGAAGGCCGGGTCTCCAGCGATGGCGCGGGCGATCGCGACGCGCTGCTGTTGGCCGCCGGAGAGTTGTGAGGGCATGTGTTTCATGCGCGATGCGAGCCCCACGAGGTCCAAAGCGCTGCTGATGCGCTCGTGGCGGTCGGCGTTCTTGAGGCGCCGATAGCGCAGCGGGACATCCACGTTGTCGTAGATGTCGAGGTCCGGAATGAGGTTGAACCCCTGGAAGATGAATCCGATTTTCTCATTGCGCAGCCGTGAGCGCTTGTCGTCGTTCAGGCCGCTCACATCGACACCGTCGAGCTCGTAGGTGCCGGTGTCGAACGTTTCCAACAGGCCGGCGACGTTCAGGAAGGTGGTTTTTCCCGAGCCCGAGGGACCGGTCACGGCGACGAACTCACCGGCCGCTACTTCGAGTGAGAAGTCGCGCAGCGCGTGGGTCTCGATGAGATCCGTGCGGTAGATCTTGCTGATGGTGCGCATTTTGAGCATGGCGAGTCCTTATTGTCCGATCGACCGGCCGGGCCCGATGAGGAGCTCGGGAGCGGCGTTGAAATCACGGGTATCCGAGATGATGACACTGTCGCCGGGTGCGAGGCCATGGAGGACCTCGATTTCCGACACGGACGCGGCACCTAACTCGACGGGCGAGCGCACGGCTTTGTCGCCGTGCACGACGTAAACGGCGCGTGTCGCCTCGTCTATGCTGGCGCCCCGCTCGAACTTCACGACGTTGTCGCGCTCATCGAGCACGATGCGGACGGAGGTACGCTCGTTCTGGCGCAGGCCGCGCTGTTGGGTGGAGTTGAATTTCACCCGGCCGGTCACTTCGCTCTGGCGCACCTCCGGGGAGATGGCGGTGACGGTTCCCGGCACGGTGCGGCCGCCTAAGCTGATTTCGGCGGCCATGCCAGGCTTGATGTCGCCGGCGTAGGTCTCGGCCACCTGGAATTCGACCTCCAGGGCGCTTAAGTCGACGACGGTGAGCAGCGCTGCGTCCGCGGCTACCCGGGTCTTTTCCGGCTGCGCGAGATTCGCCACCATGCCATCGACGGGTGAGCGCACGTTGAGCTGGTCTACCCGTTGCTTAAGGTCCGCGACGCTCAGGGCCTGGCGATCGCGCTCGAGCCGCCGGGTGCGCAGGTCCAGGACCACGCTGTCGCGCTCGAGACCCGCCGTGTCGCGGGCGTGATCGAAGTTGAGTTTGGCGGTCGACACGTCATCGATGGCGTGTTGGTAGTCGCGCTCGCTCATCGCGTGTTGATCCCAGGCCCACTGCGCGCGCTTGAGCTCGCGCTCGGCGGCCCTGATGGCGACCTGCGCGAGGTCCGACTGCTGTTGGCTGGTCAGGAGTTGGCGGCGGATCTCGATTTCCTGGCGCTCCAGCGCCGCGTTGAGGCTGTCGAGGGTGGCTTGTTCTCGCTGGTATTCGTTGCGGAGCTCCGGACTGTCCAGGGTTGCCAGCACCGCGCCTTTTGCAACGGTGTCGCCCGCATGGACAGCGTAGCTCACGGTACCTGGCGCAATCGCGAACAGGGTGGGATTCACTGCGGCGACTACCGTGCCTTGTGCCGCGACGTCCCGTACGAAGTGTCCTTGCTGGACCGCTACGATTCGGAGACGGTCGGCTGCGACGGTGTGGCTGGAGTTGGACCAGGCGTGCATCAGCCAGGCGAGCGCGACCAGAACCAACAGGCTGCTGGCGACGAGTGCGTACCGTCGACGACGCTGATGGCGGATTGCGATGTCGTCGGTGACGGGGGTGTCCTGGGCGTCGGTCCCACGTACCTGGGTGGCGGGTGAGGCGATGCCGGCATCGAGGCGCTTGAGTTGAGTAATTTTCATGGGTGATCGATTTGTCTTTCGATCAACAGCATTGCAGCCGGCGTGCCAATGTTGGGTGGCGGTGTAAGAGGCTGAAAGGGAAGGGGTTTTGGGGGCTCTAGCCGACGGAAGGAGCGTGTTGGAGTGTCCGGCGGCCGGACACCGGACAGGTGGGCGGACGTCCGTATGGCCGTAATGGCGTGGGGACGCTTTCGTTTTGGCTTGCACCGCCGACCACTGGGCGGCAAGCTCTTAGCTGGTTTGTTAAGGAGGAGCTGATGGCTAGTCGCCGTCCGACCGATTCCACCCGTCCGCCCACTGCTGCCCCGGTCAGCCCCGTCACCACCCCCACCATTCCCGCCAAGGCTGAGTCAGCGTCTGCTGACAAGCCAAAGTCGTCAGCTAAGCCCCGGGCCCCCAGGGCCAAAAAGGCTGCCAGCTCTAGCGTGTCCAGCGGCTCCAAGGCCATCGAGATTTCCGAAGACGTTCGCCGCGGCATGATTGCCGAGGCGGCGTACCTGCGCGCGGAACGGCGCGGGTTCAGTGGAGGTCACGAGAAGGAGCGCGAGGATTGGGTTGCTGCTGAGGCCGAGGTCGATGCGCTGCTGAAGGCGGGGCATGGGAGTTCGGCGCAGTAGGTAGCGAGTGCACGGTGCTCTAGGCAGCGACGGAGCTGTGCTGGAGCACGCGAGGTTTGGCGCGGCTGCCAACGCTGAAGTTCGCGCCACGGTAGCGTGCCGCTGTAGGCGGCGCTGTGCGGGCTCGCCGCGATTCGCTGGGTTCGAGCGGCTCAACACTGCCGCTTGGCGTTGTTGTCGCTTATTTTTGCGCGGCGTCGGGAGCGGGCGGTGCGCCTGGCGGGCGCGGCGCTGGGGGCCTGAGGCCGTTTGAGTAGAGCACCTTGCCGTCGGGCTTGACGAACACTGCGTCGTACTCGGGCATGCGGTTGATGATCTCGAGGGCTTTCTCTGCCCCGAGCACGAACGCTGTCTTCGACATGCCGTCCGTCTGCGTTGCAGTGGGGCCGATGATGGTGGCGCTGCGGACCTTGCTCGCCGAGTGACCTGTCCTCGGGTCGATGATGTGGTGATAGCGCACGCCGTTCTCGTCGAAGTAGCGCTCGTAGTCGCCGGACGTTGACATCGCGGCGTCCGACAACGGGATCCGCGTCACCACCTTGTTCGGATCATCAGGGTGGCGGATCGCGACCAGCCATTCGCGCTCGCTGCCATCGGCGGCGATGCGTTTGCCGATGATCCGACTGTCGCCACCCGCCGTCACCACCGCGTGTTGGATTCCGCGCTTCTGCAGGATTTCGATGCCGCGATCCACGGCGTAGCCCTTGCCGATGCCACCGACGTCGATCCGCATGCCCTTGTGCTCGAAGAAGACGGAGTGGTGCGCGTCGTCGAATTTCATATTCCGCCAGTTCACCGCGGGCAACGCCGCTTTGATCTGCTCCTCGGTCGGGCGGATGTGTTGGGGATAGTTATAGAGATAACCGACACTTGCGTAGGTGATGTCGAAAGCACCTTCGGTAATCTCGGAATAGTGGGTGGAGAGCTTGATGAGATCGAACAGCTCTTTGTCGACGACCACGGGCGCGTCGGCGGCGTGCTCATTGATCTGGGAGAGCTGACTCTCAGGCTTGTAATGGCTCATCAGGTCGTCGATGCGCCGCATTTCGGCCATCACCGCATCGATGCTGGCCTCGCCGTGGGCCGCGTCGGTGTCCCACAGCTCCACGTAGATGCGCGTGCCCATGACGGTGTCCGTGCGCTTGTGCCACTCCGCGTGCGCGGCGCGCGGCAGGGCGCTGCCTAGGACGGTGAGGCAGATCAGCAGAGCGGCGAAGCGAATCCCCATTGGGCGCAATACCTTAGCGAGTGACGGCGGGGCGTAAGGGTACTACGGCCGGGGCGAGGGCGGGGTTGGTGCCTGCGGGGGCGGGCGTGTCGCCGGATTTTCGCGCCACTCGCTGGATTCGGGGCGATATACTTCGCGACTTTTTCCGCGGGTCCCCCTCCCATGTGGTTTAAAAATCTCACTCTCTACCGATTGCCTGCGGACTGGAACGTCTCGGCCGCGGAACTCGAAGAAAAGCTTTCTCAGCGCACGCTGCAGCCTTGCAGCCCGCTGGAAATGCTCAGTCGCGGGTGGGTGGCGCCATCGAGCACGGGCCGCATGCTGCACACCGTAAACGGGCAGCACCTGATCGCGCTCGGCGTGGACCAGAAGCTTCTACCGTCCTCGATCATTCGGCAGGAGGCCGAGCGGCGCGCGGTGACGCTAGCGGATAGCCAGGGCTTTCCCGTGGGCCGGCGGCAGATGCGCGACCTGAAGATGCGCGTTACCGAAGAGTTGCGTGCCCGCGCGCTCTCGCGACGGCGGATGACGCGTGCGTGGATCGATCCGATCAATGGTTGGTTTGTGATCGACGCTGGCAGCGCTGGGAAGGCCGAAGAGCTGGTTGAAGCCTTGCGCGACGTGCTCGGTACATTCGCCGTGCAGTTCGTGGAGACGCAGCGTACGCCTCACACGTCGATGGCGGCGTGGTTGACCCACGGAGATGCGCCAGGGGTATTCGGTATCGACCAGGACC
>Ga0209169_10002505_pt1 | contig 11032 bp, 6 predicted proteins | sample HubBroMetageWRM4_FD_188346 | JGI IMG/M metagenome (GOLD analysis project Ga0209169, IMG submission 188346) | Warmed soil microbial communities from the Hubbard Brook experimental Forest, New Hampshire - Hubbard Brook CCASE Soil Metagenome WRM 4... | ecosystem: Environmental > Terrestrial > Soil...
TGGCGTTGGGAATTGGGGCGACGACGGCAATTTTTACTTTAGTGCATGCGGTGTTGCTGAAGTCGTTGCCGGTGGCCAACCCGGGCGAACTCTACCACATCGGGAGCGAAGATGACTGCTGCATCACAGGAGGCATGCAGCAAGACTGGAAGCTCTTCTCCTACGATCTATACAAGACGCTTCGCGATGGCACTCAAGGTTTTGCGGAGCTGGCGGCGTTTCAGGCAGGGCACAATCTGGTTGCGGCCCGGCGCGCTGGAAGCAACCAGCCGGCCCAGTCCATGGTTGGCGAATACGTCTCGGGAAATTATTTCTCTCTCTTCGGCATCGGCGCCTACGCGGGGCGTGTGATCTCCATGCAGGATGACCACAAGGGTGCCGAGCCGGTGGCGGTGATGAACTATCGAACCTGGGTGCAAAAGTATGGGCAAGATTCTTCGATCGTGGGCTCAGCTTTCTCTTTCAACGGCCAGTCTTTTACGGTGGTCGGAATCGCGCCGCCAGGGTTCTTTGGTGACCGGCTGGAGACCGATCCGCCGGCCTTCTGGATTCCTCTAACCGCCGAGCCGTTGTTGACCACCTCCACCGCGCTTGTGGATCAGCCACATTTGAACTATCTGGATCTGATGGGAAGGATTCAGCCTGGGGCGGATGTAAAACGCATCGAAGCGCAGATGAAGGTTGAGTTGCAGCAGTGGTTGTCGAGCCCGGTGGCCAAGCTCAAGACGGAAGAGCGGACTTTGATCCCCAAGCAGACTTTGCACCTGGCTCCTGGGGGTTCGGGCGTGCGCATGATGCGGGATGAATATCAGGACGGTCTGCACCTGCTGATGTGGATTTCCGGTTTCGTCCTGATGATCGCATGCGCCAATGTGGCCAACCTTATGCTGGTGCGCGCGACCACGCGCAAGCAACAAACCTCGATCCGAGCTGCTTTAGGCGCTCCGCGCTCCCGGCAAATTCGACAGGTGCTGACGGAAAGCACTCTGCTGGCTTTGTTGGGCGCGGTCGCGGGAGTCGGCCTGGCTTATGGGGGAACGCGGCTGATTCTGCATCTGGCGTTTCAAAAGAGTTATGTGCCAATCCAGGCCTCGCCTTCGCTGCCGGTCCTGGGTTTCACGTTTCTGGTGTCGTTGCTGACTGGTGTCTTGTTTGGAGTTGCTCCGGCTTGGATGACGGCCAAGGCCGATCCTGCCGAGGCCCTCCGCGGTGCGAACCGTTCCACGGCACAAGGCGCTTCATGGACGCAGAAGTCGCTGGTGGTGTTGCAGGCGGCGTTATCTTTGGTGTTGTTGTGTGCAGCGGGTTTGCTGATGCAGAGCCTGCGGAACACGCACAATCAGCACTTCGGGTTCGAGACCGCGAACCGTTACCTGTTACATATTGATCCGCAAATGGCTGGCTACAAGCCGGACCAATTGGAAGCGCTGTATCGGCAACTGCGCGCGAATCTGGCCGCCGTTCCCGGCGTCAAGCAGGTGAGCTACTCACTTTACATGCCGATGGAAGGGAACAACTGGGGCGAAACCGTCTATCTCGAAGGCCAGGCTCCGCCCCCGCCCGATAGCAATGAGAACCAAAGCTCCTGGGTGCGGGTCAGCGATGGATACTTCGAGGTGATCGGCACCAAAATCGTGGAAGGGCGGGCGATCTCTGGACAGGACACTCAGGCCACGCGGCCGGTGGCGATAGTAAATCGAACTTTTGCGAACAAGTTCTTTAAGGGTGAAGGTGCCCTGGGGAAGCACTTCGGCGATTTGGACGCTAAATATTCAGGAAGATTTGAGATCGTCGGCGTGACCGAAGACACGGAGTACCGTGGCCCGAGGCGCAAGATTCCGCCTATGTTCTTTCTACCGGCGACCCAGAAGATGAACTACGAACTGGCAGACGAAAATCGATTTGAAGACGCCAACCATTATCTCGATTCGATCGAACTGGAAACCGTGGGCCCATTGGAGGGGTTGGAGCCGCAAGTGAGGCAGGCGGTAGCGCAGGCGAATCCTAACCTGGCGGTGATCGATTTCAGTAGCTTTGCGGATACCGTAGAAGCGAACTTCAGCCAGCAAGCGATGATCGTGAAGCTGACGTCGTTGTTCGGATTGCTGGCGCTGGTGCTGGCCTCGATCGGTCTCTATGGTGTGACCGCGTATTCGGTCGAACGCCGCGCCAGCGAGATTGGCATTCGCATGGCGCTCGGAGCGAACCGTGTGAACGTGTTGAATCTGGTGCTGCGCGGGGCGTTCCTGCAGGTTGGAATCGGGCTGCTGATCGGAATTCCGGTGACCATCCTCGGCGGGCGCGCGATGTCTGCACAGTTGTTCGGGGTGAAGCCTTATGATCCGAACATTCTGCTGCTGACGATCGCGGTGCTGAGTTTCGCGGCGCTGGTGGCCTCGATGGTTCCAGCGCGCCGGGCGGCATCCATTGAACCGATGAGGGCCTTGAGGAGCGAGTAGAGTTCCTTCGCGCCACCCTCACTGGCCAAACACGTACGCGGCGCCAGGAGAGCTGCTCTTGGGAGCACCCGCAATTGCAGTGGTTCCACTGACTGCGACGGAAGTGCCCATGAGGTCACCCGACGCGCCATCGGAGGCGGTGGCTTCGGCGTAGGCGTTGCGCGTGGTTGTCCAGCCTAACTTCGGTTGCGCGTAGGCGTAGACGGCGCCTTGCTCCAGGTTCACGCCGACATTTGCCCCCGCCGCTCCCACGACGATTGCTTTGGCATTCTGGTTAATCGCTACCGACTGGCCAAAGCTGTCATACTGCGCCGCATCGGGTGCGCCGAGGCCAGCAGTAAAGCTCGACGTCGTCACCCAACCGCCCGGCGGTTCGACAAAGACATAGGCTGCCCCATAGTAGTTGAACGCGCCGGGTGCGCCTGCTACGACGGTGCCACCGCTGATGGCGACGGCAAATCCGAAGTTGTCGCTGCCGCTGCTATTTGAATCGGTCAGTTCCGCGGTTTCGGTCATGTCCGCCCAGCCGCTGGCTGGCTTAACGTAAACGTACGATGCACCCTCAAAGTTGTTGTGACCGTATGAGCCCGCCACGACAGTGTTGCCGCTCACAGCGACGGAGCAGCCCAGGTAGTCCAAAATGCCGTCACTGTCGGAGGCGGTAAGCTCGGCGGCCTGCGTGCATGCGTTGCTTGTACATGTGAAGACATAAACCCGGCCGGAGAAGTTGTTGACGAAGAAAGCGCCCACCGCGATAGTGTTGCCGCTGATGCTCACACTATTGCCGAAGGCGTCGCCGCCCATGCCATCGGATGCCGTGAGCTTGAGAGTTTCGGTCATGTTCTTCCACCCACCCGCCGGCTTGACGAAAACGTAAGCCGCTCCGGGAGTCGACTGCTTGTTGAAGTTCGAGGTATTCGCAGCCCCGACCACAATGACGTCGCCGCTGATGGCAACCGAGACGCCGAACCCAGTGCCATTGTCGGATGAACTCAACGTGGCCGTCTGGGTCATATTCGACCAGCCGCTTGCCGGCTTTACAAAAACATCGACAGTCCCGAAGTTTTCGATATTGGCGTCGAAGTCCCCTACCACCACCGTATCGCCGCTCGCGGCAATGGAGATGCCGAACCAGTCGTTCTTGGCCCGGTTGCTGGGAGTGAGTTCGGCAAGCTGTTCCCAGTTGGCTGGAACCGTTTTCGCAAAGGCCAAGGTTGCACTCAAAACCAGAATCGAGATCACGAGCAGTTTTCGCATTGGAAACCCCTGTAGAGCGAAGATGGACGGCCGGTTTGGCAAAATCCCGCAAGCAGACGGCAATCGAGGGCCAATTGTCCTCTGCTCGGGAAGGCGCGTCAAGAGCAGTTCTTCTCTCTGAGAGCCAAGCGGGGTGCCGTTACCTCGGTGACGTGCTGAGAGCCGGCTGCCGACCTAATCTATAGTGATAGAAACCTTCATGGCCTGGTACTTCATATTCTTCTTCATTTCGGGGCTGTGCAGCATTGTGTACGAGCTGATCTGGCTGCGGCTGGCCATGGCGCAGTTTGGCGTGACCACGGCCCTAACCTCAATCGTGCTATCGACGTTTATGGCGGGACTGGGCCTGGGTTCCTGGGCGGCTGGCAGACTGATACGAGCCTACGGTGAGCATCTCAGAATTCATCCGTTGAGGCTGTACGGTTTGACCGAGTTGCTGATTGGGTGTTCCGCGGTTGCCGTTCCTCTGCAACTCTCCTATGGACATCGCCTGCTCGAAGAAATGGCGGCGCAGGCAGCGGTATCGTCGGCCGCATACTATCTGGTTTCCGGCGCGTGGCTGGCGGTGACGCTGGTGCCCTGGTGCGCTTGCATGGGCGCGACCATTCCACTGGTGATGTTTGCCATCGGCTCCGAGTCGGGACATGAATCCCGGCGCTCTTTCAGCTTTCTCTATGTTGCCAATGTTGCTGGAGCGATTGCCGGGGCCATCGTTGCGCCTTTGCTCATTGAACTCGGCGGCTTCCACATGACGCTGTTAGTCGGCGCGTGTCTGAATGCGGCGATTGCAGTGGCCGCGTTTTCGAGGAGCTTGGTTAGTGGAGGGATTTTTCAGGGAGGCGCTGCAGTTGGCCCGAGCAGTTCTACGTCAGACTTCAATCGTGGCGGCGGAACGCCGCTGCTTCTGCTGTTTCTGACCGGCCTTACCACCATGGGCATGGAGGTGATTTGGATTCGCTTATTCACTCCCTACATCGGCCCGGTGGTGTATGCGTTCGCCACGATTCTGGCGGCGTACCTGTTCGCCACTTTTGCCGGCTCGCGAATCTATCGCTGGTGGAGCAGTCGCGGTGGACGCGAGAGCGAACTCGCGTGGCTAGCCCTGGTGCCGTTGGGAATGCTGGCGCTGGTGACCTCCGATGTAAGGCTGGTGCTGGGTTCCTCGGCACGAGTGTTTCTCGGGGTCATACCTTTCGCTGCGGTAATGGGTTTTCTGACTCCGATGCTGGTGGATCGCTGGTCAGGAGGAGATCCGGATCGTGCCGGCAAGGCTTATGGCATTAATGTAGTCGGTTGCATCGTGGGGCCGCTGCTGAGTGGATTTCTGCTGCTGCCATTCCTCGGCGAACGCTGGTCCACGCTGGTGTTGACCCTGCCGTGGCTGGTGATGGCCATTCGCGCTGCCTTCGTTGCCAAGTCTCGGATGTTGACCCGGGCCGCGGCTTACGGCGCAGTCGTCGCAGTGATCGCAATTCTCTTCTTTGCCCGGGATTTCGCGACTCAGTATCCCCAGCGTGAAGTCCTGCGGGACAGCACGGCAACGGTGATCGCGACCGGCGAGGGGATGAGTAAACGGCTGGTGATTAACGGCGTCAACATTACCTCCATGGTGCCCATAACCAAGATGATGGCGCATCTCAGCCTGGCATCGCTGGCCCAGTCGCCGCATGACGCGCTGGTGATTTGCTTCGGGATGGGAACGACGTTTCGCTCCGCGATGTCGTGGGGAATCTCGTCGACGGCGGTCGATCTTGTGCCCAGCGTGCCCAAACTGTTTTCCTACTACCATGGGGACGCGGAAAAGATTCTGGCGTCGCCGCAGGCGCGTGTAGTCATTGATGATGGACGGCGTTTTCTGGAACGCTCGCCGGAGGAGTATGACGTGATCATCATTGATCCGCCGCCACCGGTGCAGGCTGCGGGTTCCAGCCTGCTGTATTCGGAAGACTTCTATGCGGTGGCGAGGAAACGACTGCGGCCTGGCGGAATCCTGCAACAATTTCTACCCGATGGCGTCAATGATGCGAATGACAACCAATTGAAGGCGTCGGTGGCGCGCGCCTTGCAGAATTCGTTCCCCTATGTGCGGGTCTTTCAGTGGAACGGGCGGCAGGGTTGGCACTTTTTGGCCAGTGGGCAGCCGATTCCGCTTCGCACGGCTGCGGAACTAGTGGCGCGCATGCCTCCGCCAGCGGTCGTGGACATGCTGGAGTGGGGACCGGCAAAGACCGCCGAAGCACAGTTTGAGATATTGCTCTCGCGAGAGACAAAACCCGAACAGATGATCGCGTTGTCGCCCCAGACTCCCGCTTTGCAGGACGACCGTCCGATCAATGAGTATTACTTGATTCGCCTTCGGTCGCGCCAGTATCTCAGCTACTGAGAGGCGGGTGTTGTTCGCCTAAGTTCCCTCTGTGTTTCCCTGTGTCCTCTGTGTCCAGTGTTTACCGAGTTCTGCCCTGCGAGGGATCGGCAGACGTAGCCGTCTCTACGTCTATATGCAACCGCTGATGGACATCCACTCCTGGCGGATAACAATTTCCATCGGGGTTGTGAGCCGCTGGGCATCCAGCGGAGACGTCGTTTCTGCGCGGCGACTGGGCAAACTGCCAGACCTCGGCAAAACTGATTCCACTGTCAGCGGGGCTCGGAGGCTTGCGCGGGAAGACGCATCCCGGCGCGGGCGGACAGGCATCGTTGGTGACGAAGTATACGATCCTGCGTCGACCTGCGTTTTGGCGAATGTCGTTGGCGGTGACGATGGTTGTGCCATGATCTTCTTCGGCGGCAATGCCGGAGCAGTATATTCCGGCGCGAAAACCGGCAGCGTTCACGCCATCAACCCAGGCATAGATATAGGCTTTCTGCTCAGGCAGCATGCGTCCGCCCTGCTCCTGGTCGAGAAAGATGATGGTGTCTCCGGGGAATCCCTCGCGGTGTGCAGCGGCGACAGCGGCTCGCGCGTCGGATTTGCCGAGTGCAGTGGCGCGGGAAACAGTTTTCAGATCGGCATACAGCCTGCCATTGAACAGCAGCAGAAATCCGAATCCCGCAGCTTCCAGTTTCGCGCGCTTCCCGATCCATGTGTTCGTGCCCGCGCTTGGAGGGCGGTCTAGCCAGTATCCGGCGAACGAAAACGTCTTGCGGAGCGCCTTCAGGTTTTGGTCGCCAGGATAGGTGTTGCGATCGAAGCCCAGGTAAGAAGGTGGGTTCTGACCGGAGACGGACATCATGAACAGGAGAAAACAGAATGCGGCAAACAATTTCACAGGCAAGATTTTAGCAGTACGGTTTTCGAGATCAGCATTTACCCGCGTTAATCAGCGGCGATAGGGATTTATCCCCCAATATGCACCATGGTTCGTGACGCCGGCACGAAATCCGGCTCGCCGATGTGGTGGCGCTCTTCCTTTTTATGAACTACGCCGCGAATAAACTCTTCCAGTTCCGCATCCGACGCTCCACGTTGCATCTGCGCGTGCAGATCGTGGTCCCAGACGGAGAACAGGCAGGTACGAATCTTGCCGTCGGAAGTAATGCGGATGCGGCTGCAATGTCCGCAGAAAGGATGCGAAACCGGAGCGATGATTCCAATCTCGCCGATGCCGTCATCGAAGCGGTAGCGCCGGGCAGTTTCACTGCGAGCGTGCGGAATCTCGACCAACGGTCGGTATTCGGCCATGCGCTGCACGATCTCATCCAGGGTGACAACTGTTTTGGGAGTCCAGGTGCGATCTTCCTCCAGCGGCATAAATTCAATAAAGCGAACGACCACGCCTTCCTCGCGGGCAAACATGCCAAAGGGAATGATTTGGTCTTCGTTGAAGCCGCGCATCAACACGCAGTTCACTTTGACCGGCCACAAACCGGTGCGGCGGGCGGCGCGAATGCCGGCGAGAACGTTGTCATATCCGTTGGGCACACGGGTGATGCGGGCGAAGCGATCGGGATCGACCGCGTCCATACTGACGGTCACGCGCTGTAAACCGGCGTCTTTGAGAGGTTGGGCCACGTCGGCCAGCAAGTGGCCGTTGGTGGTGAGCGCAAGGTCGAGCGGCTGGCCCTCAAGATCGCGCAGTTGGGCCAATTCGCGGACAAAGTCAACCACCCCACCGCGCAACAACGGCTCGCCGCCCGTCAGGCGAATCTTCTTGATCCCGAGAGCCGCCAGCACGCGGGCCATTCGGAAGTAATCCGAGAACGGCAAATCGCCATAAAGCGCGCCTTCATTGCCGGTCCGGCAATACACACACTTGTAGTTGCAGCGGTCAGTGATGGAGATCCGCAGATCGGTGATCGGGCGGCCGAATTTGTCGGAGAGAACCAGCTCTTGGCTCCTAGCTTCTAGCTCTTAGCTAAAACCGCTCGTCGATGGAGAAGGATACGCAGGCGGGAAAATCCCGACAGGCGTTTCCTTTCCAATGGCTTCTCGCGAAGCCGGGAGGCGCAGGCGTTTCCGCCCGTACCTTCGAAATGCAGTGCCGCCGTCCCGCCCGCAGACCACATCCCTCGCCGCCGCAACCGGGGTATGCCCGAAGGCTGCGGTGGTCGGAAACTCATGTTTATTATAAGCCGCCACAGGGGACGGCGAATCGGAATGCGTTTGTAAAGCTGAAATCAGTGCGTATATACCCTAGATATATACATTCGAGGAGATGCACATGGGTACTGCGAGAGTATTTCGCTCCGGGAACAGCCAGGCGGTACGGCTACCGAAACAGTTCCGAGTGAAGAGCAAGGAAGTCGAAATCTTTCGCCGCGGGAATGAGATCGTCCTGCGGAAGGCGAAAGGAAATATGGTCCGGGCATTCGATCTGCTCGCGGGCCTGCCCGAGGACTTCGAAATTCGCGGCCGAGGCAAGGACCGCCCGCAAAAGCGCCTATCAGAACTGCTCAACTGGCTGCCTGCGCTGACGCTTCCTGAGAAAGCCGGACAGGCCTACGGTACGATGCGCGCTGACCTGGCTGCGCGCGGCCAAATGATCGGCAACAATGACCTTTGGATCGCCTCTCATGCCTTGGCAGCGGAATTAACCTTGGTCACTAATAACGAGAAAGAATTCCGGCGAGTGCGAAGGTTGAAAATGCAGAACTGGACGGAGTGACTGGATTTATCCGCGTAAATCCGCCGCGAAGATCTTCTGGCGGTCACATCCCATCATAATTCGGCCCGCCGCCACCTTCCGGCGGCACCCACGTAATGATCTGGTAGGGGTCGGCGATGTCGCAGGTCTTGCAGTGTACGCAATTCGATGGGTTCAGGCTGATGCGTTTGCCGTTCGGTTGCTCAGCGTCGTCGACCATTTCGTAGACGTTGGCGGGACAAAAATTCTGACAAGGGCTGCCAAATTCCTTTACGCAGCGAGTGTTGCAAACGTTCGTGTCATCAATGACCAGATGCGCGGGCTGGTCTTCTTCGTGTTTCGTTCCTGAGTGATAAAGGTCGGTGAGTTTGTCGAAGGTCAGCTTGCCGTCACCTTTAGCGGGGCCAAGCAGGTGCGCTTCTGCCCCACCGTCGGCGGGCAGTTCGGCCAGTTTCTTCATGTGCTTGTAGCCCGCGGTTCCCGGATAGCGGTTGTGCAGGCCACGCCCGCCGGTGAACTGCTGAATGCCGGCGTTGAACATTCCGGCCCAGAAACCGTGCTCGAATCCCTGATGGAAGTTGCGAACTTTCCATAGTTCGTCTTTGACCCAACTGGATTCGACTTTCTTTTGAAAACCGCTCAGTGTCTTCGCTGACGAGTCATCTTTTGTCAGTGCTTCGCAAGCGGTTTCTGCGGCCAGCATGCCACTCTTGATGGCTAGATGAATTCCCTTCAGGCGCTGCGAATTCAGGAATCCGGCGGAGTCGCCGAGAATCATCCAGCCATTTCCCGCCACCGGAGGGATCGCCCACCATCCGCCATAGGGCAGCGACTTGGCTCCGTAGCGAATCATCTTTCCGCCTTCTAGCAGTTTGGCAACCATGGGATGTTGCTTGAAGTCCTGCAGCACCCGCTGCGGGTCGAGGCGTGGATCGGGGTAGTCGAGGCCGACGACAAAACCGAGTGAAACCACGTTGTCCTTACCGCCATAAATCCAGGCGCCGCCGTATTCTTTTGTGGTCAGCGGCCAGCCCATGGTGTAGATGACTTCGCCGGGCGCGATGCGGCCGGCAGGGACTTCCCACAATTCTTTGATCCCTTGTCCGTAGGTTTGCGGATTGCAGCCCTTGGCCAAGTCGAACTTCGCAATAAGCTGTTTGGTCAACGAGCCTCGCGTGCCTTCGGCAAGAATCACGACTTTGGCATTCAGGTCGTATCCCGGCTCGAAGTTAGACTTCTGATGGCCCTCTTTATCGACGCCCTTATCGTCGGTGCGGACGCCGGTGACCCGATCGCCGTCGAAAAGCAATTCCGATCCCGCGAAGCCAGTGAAGACGGTGATTCCAGTGGCTTCAACTTTGCTGCCCAGCCATTTCACAAATCGATTGAGCGAGATTACGTAGTTGCCATGGTCGCGCAGTGGCGGTGGGGTGATGGGAAACTTGAGTTTGCCTTTCTCAGTTAGAAAGTAGACAGATTCCTTGGTCACTTCGGCGTCGAGCGGCGCTTCTTTCTCGAATCCGGGGAGCAATTCGCGCATGGATCGCGGATCGAGCAGCGCGCCGGAAAGACAGTGCTGACCGATCTCGCGTGCCTTCTCCAGAACGTAGATGTTTTCTTTACTGAGTTGGGATTCGGGATGCTTGACGTTGTGCTGGTCGATCAGTTGCGAGAGACGCAGCGCGCATGCCATGCCGGCCGGGCCGCCGCCGACGATGACCACGTCGGCCGGCATTTGGGGGCGTTCGATGCCTTCGAGAGGTTTGCGGAAGATCAGCATAAAGACAAATCTGGCCACGGATTTACACGGATATTCACGGATTGTTTGATTAAGAGATCAACGTTCATCAGCGTGAATCAGCGGCTTAAAACTAGCTTCCTGCTTTGACCCTCTTCACTTCCTCAATCAGCGGCGGCACGATATCAAACAAATTGCCCACGACCGCATAGTCGGCGATCTCAAAAATCGGCGCTTCGGAGTCTTTGTTTATTGCAATGATCGTACGCGAGCCTTTCATGCCGACAATATGTTGAATGGCGCCACTGATACCGAGCGCGAGATACAGCTTGGGAGCAACCGTCTGGCCGGAGGATCCAATCTGCCGGTCCATGGGAAGCCAGCCGGAGTCGCAGATGGGCCGCGAAGCTGCGAGTTCGCCGCCCAGGGCTTCGGCCAGTTGTTTGGCCAGTTCGATGTTCTTCTGTTCCTTGATTCCGCGACCGACGGAAACA
>Ga0209169_10002507_pt1 | contig 11024 bp, 9 predicted proteins | sample HubBroMetageWRM4_FD_188346 | JGI IMG/M metagenome (GOLD analysis project Ga0209169, IMG submission 188346) | Warmed soil microbial communities from the Hubbard Brook experimental Forest, New Hampshire - Hubbard Brook CCASE Soil Metagenome WRM 4... | ecosystem: Environmental > Terrestrial > Soil...
CAACCATTGCCAGCACTTCGCCGTTGGAGTTATCGATCGCCATGAGCGATGCCTGCGCTCCGCTGTCCTGCTCGAGGATTACGTGCAGCGGATCGGCAGGCCCCGCACTCGTCACCTTCACGTAGACGATGTCGCCCTCCTTTGCGAGGTCAGTCGCGTGAGTCGCTGTCGTCCATGCCCAGTCTGGATAGGTCATCGTCGCATTCTGACTGCCGATCCGCACCGTCATCTTCGTCGGTGAGACCTCGGTCACCAGTGCGTGGAAGTACGCTCCATCCACAATCGGCTGTACCCAGTCCACGTGCTTGTAGCTCGCAAGGTCCGATCCCTCGCGCAGCACGTTCTCAAGACCGCTCTTCCATCCCCGCCGGCGCTCATAGGTTGCCACGTTGTCCAGCACGGCCCTCTCTGCGGCACGCTGCAGATCGAGATCGAGTGTCGTGTAAACGCGCAGACCCGCACCGTGCACCTCATCAACGCCATACTCGCGCTCGAGTTGACGCCGCACCTCTTCGACGAAGTAAGGCGCTTCGGTGTTCGCGGGCCGCTCGAGATGCAGGCCCAGCGGCGCGGCCATCGCCGTCGCAGCCTGCTGCTGCGTGATCTTCTTGTCCTGCAGCATCTCCTGCAGGACAAGATTGCGCCGCTTCAGTGCGCGATCCGGATGCCGCACAGGCGAAAACTCCTCGGGGCCCTTGGGCAGGGCCGCAAGCAGAGCAGCCTCAGGCAGCGTTAGGTCGCGGGCGTGTTTGGAGAAGTAATACTCGGAGCCCGCCTCAAAGCCATAGGTTCCGCGGCCAAGGTAGATCTGGTTCGCGTACAGCGTGAAGATCTGCTGCTTGGTGAAGTGACGTTCGATCTGCAGCGCGAGGAAGATCTCCTGCAGCTTGCGCCCGTAGGTCTTTTCCGTGGAGAGAAAGAGATTGCGCGTGAGCTGCATGGTGATCGTTGAAGCGCCCTGCGAGCGCTTGTCAGAGTGCAGGTCCGCGTAAGCCGCGCCAACGACGCGGACGAAGTTCACTCCGCCGTTCGTCTCAAAGTTCTTGTCCTCGATAGAGAAAATCGCCTGCCGCAGCACCGGCGGAAACTCCGAGTACGGCACGACGATGCGCCGCTCAAGCGCAAAGGAGCCGAAGATCTTTCCATGAATGTCGTAGAGCTCGGTGGTCGTGTCGGGCCGATAGCGTTCAAGCTCCGCCATCTGCGGAATGGCAATGGTGTAGACCGCCACCAACGAGGCCATCACACCAAGCACCGCAGCACCGATCAGCAGCATCAGGAACGCTGCCCGATGTGAGAGATTCTCCTGGCCGGGTGCCGGATCGATGAACGGAAAACGACGCATCGCAGCCCACAATGGACTCCGCCGCCGTTTCTTCTGGCTTGAAGTGGTCTCTGGTTGACTCAGCGTGGTCTGCACAGCCCCTCCACCCTACCGTGCAGCCTTTAGGCCGCTATGCCGATTTCGCCTTCAGCATTTCCAGCGCCTTCGAAAGCTGATCGTCTGGCTGTGTGTGTTTGACTGCGGGCGCCTTCGTCGCGTTGTCAGTGTCGCTATCGTCGTCACCGAAATCCGGGTTCGACGCAACCAGCGTGGCTGGCGTCACAGCGTCATCCTCAAACTTCTTGCCCTTGGGCGAGGCGTACTTCGCGACCGAAAGAATGATGGCACCACCATCCGGCAGCTCAAACGTCTTCTGCTGGATTCCCTCGCCGAAGGTGCGCTCACCGACTAGGTCGCCGCGCTTGTTGTCCCCGATGGCCGCGGCCACGATCTCCGCCGGTCCAGCGGTTCCGCGATTGACCAGCACGGCGAGCGGACCCGTTCCATCGATGGTCTTTTCCGAATCCGCCGTAAAGGTCTGCTTGGGGAACTTTTGCCCCTCAAGCGTCGCAATCGTGCCCGACTGCAGGAAGAAGTTGGCAAGCCGCGTCGCTTCGGCATCATCACCCGCCGACACATCGCGCAGATCGAGCAGCACCTTCTTCGTGCCGGTCTTGCTCATCCCCTTCAGCTTCGACTCGATCTGGTTCACCTGCTCCTTGTCGAGGATGTAAGGCTTCAAATAAAGAATCGAGGAGTTGTCGTACAACGTCTCGCTCACCGCCGGCTCAGAGACGACGACGCGATTCAAGACCACCTTCTGCGGCTTTGCCTGCCGCGGACGGATGACCGCAAGGTCCAGCTCGCTGCCCGGAGCTCCCTGGAGCATCAGTTGGATCACCGCCAGGGAGATGTCGCGGGTATCCTCGTTGCCGATGGCCTCAATGATGTCGCCGTCGTTCAGGTTCGCGCGATCCGCCGGGCTGCCCGGGATCACCGAAACGACAGTTGCATAGCCATAGCGCTTCGAAACGTTGATCCCGACCTGCGCCTTGCCGCCCTTATCTTCCTTGTAAGTCTTGTAGTCTGCCGCGGTCAGGTAGCTGGAGTCGGCATCAAGGGACTCCAGCAGGCCGCGCAGCGCTCCATTGGTAACCGCCGGGATGTTCGGGTCCTCGACATAGTCGTTCTGGACGTGCTGGAGCACCTCGCCGTAGACATTAATCTGGCGGTACGCGCCCTCCTGCGACTGGTCACCCGCCGCCGAGACGCCACGGGTATTCACCCCGAGGAACAGGCACAGTACGAAGACGACGGAGACGGCTAGGAGAGAGATTTTGAGGCTCTTGGGCATCGCGGGTTCAGGCTCCGGAGAACAACTTCAGACACTACTTCACAGACACGGATTAGACGTGTCCGCCTACCCGAATGATACTCTCAATGCCGAAGATTGCGTCCGGTTCCGAGGTCCCACTGCTAGGACAAACTTGTGGTGGCGGTGAGTGGAATCGAACCACTGACCTACGGGTTATGAGTCCGTCGCTCTAACCATCTGAGCTACACCGCCGGAAGAAACCAGAAGGGCAAGGCTGCACCCAGCGGACTGGCCGCGACGTCAACCTCGGGTCCCCAGAGAGCGCGCTCACTGGACTGGAACCTCTAACCTCAATCCTATAAGCGTCGAACACACAGGTCAAACGTGCACGGCCTCTCCTCAAATCGCATCGCAACATACAGATACGTCACGCTTTTGCCTAGCCTCGCACTCGCCCCAGGTGTCGCATTCGCCGACTCGTTCGCGTGCCCGGCAGACTCCACGTCGCTCAACTGCCGGCTGCTCGGCGTCCTGCACTGGCTGGAGGCCGCTGCCTGGGTCTTGGTTATCCTTCTTGCCATTGTGATCGGAGTTGTCATCCACATCGTCCGCAAAAACCGCCTCAGCCGCAAGGGAGGCCGATGAGCCAGAATCTTTCTTTCCCGATGCCGGATCCTGCTCGCGTTGTTGCCGTCATTCCGGCGCGTTTGGCCTCCACTCGCCTGCCACGCAAGGTACTGCGCGAGGTAAACGGACAGCCACTGCTTGCGTGGGTCGTGCAAGCGGCGCTTCAGTTTCGTGAAATCGGAAGGGTTGTCGTTGCGGCGGACTCTGAGGAGGTCGCTGCACTATGCGCGGCCCATGGTTGGGACTGCCAGATGACCTCCCCTGAGTTGCCGAGCGGCACTGATCGGCTCTTCGCTGTGTCGCGCGAAATCGACGCCGACGTCTATATCAACGTCCAGGCCGACGAGCCCCTCATCGGGAAGGTCCACATTCGGGCCCTTCTGGGCCTATTCACCAACCCCGGTGTATCGGTCACCACCCTCAAGGTGCTCTGCCCGGAGGAGAGTGTGGCGGATCCAAATGTGGTGAAGGTCGTAACCGCTAAAGACGGTCGCGCGCTTTACTTTTCACGCGCGGCGATTCCGTTCAATCGTGACGGTCAACCCACGGAGTACTGGAAGCACCTCGGCCTCTACGCCTACCGGAAGCAAGCACTGGAACGCTTCGCCACGTTGCCTCCAGGGAAGCTCGAACAGATCGAACGCCTCGAACAGTTACGATTGCTTGAGAACGGCATCGACATCCACGTCGCTCAGACTTTCTTTGACACGATCGGTGTCGACACTGAAGAAGATCTGCAACGCGTGGACGCCTTCCTGCGCGACGCGAACCTTCCCGGAACCGCATATCGAAGATATTACGGCCAGTCAGATGGCGTCGATACTGATCGCGATGCGCCCGTCGCGACTCTCCGTCCGGACCTGGGTGAGTGAACTGACAATCCAGGTTGCGCCCGCCTCACGCAGCTCCTCTGCATTGTGCGTGCCCAGCACGCCGAGCACCCTGCACCCGGCCGCCACACCCGCTCGCACGCCACTCGGAGCATCCTCGAAGACAAGACAGTCCTGCGGCTCAACGCCAAGCAACTTCGCTCCCCGGCAATAAGGCTCCGGATCCGGTTTGCCGCGCTTTACCTGGTCACCGCTGATGATTCGGTCGGGCACAGGCAAACCCGCAGCCTTCAATCTTCCAAGCAGCAGCCTGCGCGTCGCCGAAGTAACGATTGCCCAGCGATGTACCGACAAACCCTCAAGTAGTACTTGCACACCTGCGAGCACTTTGAGATCAGCCGTATCGGCAATCTCTATTTCCTCAATGAGCTTGAGGCCTTCCACCTTGTCGATGTCCGGCTTCAGCTGCGCCATGATGTCGATCGCGCGCACGCCATGCGGAATCTCCACCTTCTCCGGGTTCGGCAGACCGTAGTGCTTTGCCCAACGGCGCCAGCTTCGCAACACGCTGCCGATCGAGCTGACCAGCACCCCGTCCATATCGAACAGCAACCCGGATACCTCTACCATCACCTGCGCCATTACGTCTTTTGCCCTTCCATTACAAAACTCTGCGCCGCAGTCAGAATCGCTTCCACGCTCTCCGGGCTGCAGCTCTCGCAGTACACGCGCAGCAGCGGCTCGGTGCCACTGGCGCGAAGTAGCAACCAGGTCTCTGCGGCGTTCTTCTTCTCAGCGCACGCTGGGTTGTCGAGAAAGAACTTGATGCCGTCCAGCGTCTCCTTGTGCAGCACCTTCATCCCCGCGAACGCCACCGTCCCCGGCACGATCGCCTTGGCGCGCTCGATCGCAGACTGCTTGATCTCCTCCGCTATGTGCATGTCGACGCGCCCGTAATGGTGCTCACCGAACTCTTCCTGCAGCGCCGCGACAAGCTGGCCGAGAGTCTTCCCCTCGTCAGCCATCACGTTCGCCAGCAGCAGACTGTTCAACAATCCATCGCGCTCGGGCAGATGCTTTGAGATGCCGACACCGCCCGACTCCTCACCCCCGATGAGAATCGGCTGTGCCAGCATCAGGTCGACCACATACTTGAAGCCGATACCGTGCTCATGCAGCTTGCGGCCATGCTTCGCCGCGATGCGGTCGAGCATCTTGGTTGTGTTGAACGCGCGCGTGACATCGCCCGGCCAGCCCTTGCGCTCAAGCAGCCAATTCAACAACACCGCGTAGATCTTATGCGCGTCGACGACATTGCCGTTCTCATCCACTGCACCAATGCGATCCGCATCACCATCCGTGATCAGACCAGCATCACACTTGTATTCAACAACCGCCTCCTGCGTCGCAGCAATGTGCGGCAGAATCGGCTCGGGATTGATCCCCGGGAACGCAGGATTTAGCTCGCTGCGGAACTCGACGAACGGAATCCCGGCACGCGAAAAGATCCCGGCAATATATCCCTTGCCCGCGCCGTACATCGTGTCGATGAGGAAGCGAAAACCTGATCGTTTGATCGCATCAAGATCGACAAAGCTCTCGAGCGCTGCGATGTAGGTGGGCGCGAAGTCAGCCTCCTCGATCTTGCCCGGCGTCGTAGCCTTCGGCACAGGCTGCAGCAGATCGCTCTCAATCGCAGCAATAATCCCGGGGCTGCCCGCACCGCCATAGCTGGCCTTGTACTTCACGCCGTTCCACTGCGCTGGGTTGTGGCTGGACGTAATCATCACGCCGCCTGCAGCGCCACGCTCGCGCACAGCAAACGAGAGCTCCGGCGTGGGAGTAATCTTGCCCGAAAGCGCCACTGGAATTCCCGCCTCCGAGAGCACCTCTGCCACGACCTTCGCGAACGCCTCCGAAGCAAAGCGCGTGTCCCATCCGATGCAGACGCCCGCGGCGGCATTCTCGTGCTTCAGCACATACAGCGCAATCGCGCGCGCTGCCACACGAACGTTCTCATAGGTAAAGTCGTCGGCGATGATGCCGCGCCAACCATCCGTGCCGAATTTAACAACTGTCTTCTGATCCATCTGGCCTCATTCGTAAATACTTGAGCCTCTTCTTAGGTCAGGTCATGGCGACCGGTGTTCTTCAACTCCGCCACCACCTTGCCCACATCCTGCGAGCCCTCGCGCGTCGTAATTAGAATCGCGTCGTCCGTCTCAACGATGACCAAATCCTTTACACCGACGAGCGCCACAGTCTTATTTGGCGAGAAGACATAGCATCCGGTCGATGCGATCTCCACGTGATGTTCGGTCTCGAAGACGTTGGCGTTGTGCGACTCCGTGCGCTCGGCCACATGCTCATGCAGCGCTGCCCATGAACCGAGATCGCTCCACGCGAAGTCGCCAGGCAAACAGTAGAGCTCGCTCCTCCCTTCACCCTTGGCCGAGCGCGGCTCCAGCACGGCATAGTCAATAGAGATCGACTCGCACTGCGGATACAGCTCGGCAAATACCTTGTCGAATTTCGGCGTCCCCCACGCCTCTGCAATCTTCTCGAGCAACTCCGCAATCTTCGGCTGATGCTCGCGCATCGCATCCACCAGCGTCTTCGCGGTCCACAGAAACATGCCGCTGTTCCACGCATAGTTGCCCGAACGCAGAAACCGTTTCGCCTTCGCCTTGTCCGGCTTCTCCGTGAAGCGGTGCACTCGCCGCACCGGGATGGACTCGCCACCTTCGACAATCGGATCGATGGCCGCGCCGAGTTCTATATAGCCGTAGCCTGTTTCTGGCCGCGACGGCGAAACCCCCAGCACGACAATCGCCGCCGTGCGCCGTGCAAGCGCTGCGCCCGCACGGACAACGCGCCGAAACCGTGCCACGTCGCCGATGGTGTGATCGGACGGAAACACACCCAGCACAGCGTCAGGCGATCGGCGCTCCAGCAGAAACGCCGCAAGCCCGCACGCCGGCGCTGTATTCCGAGCCGCCGGCTCACGCAGTATGTGCTTCGCTGTTACATCCGGAAGCTGTTTCGCAATCGTCTCCGCCAGCAAATCATTCGTAATGATCCACACCTGGCCGTCAGAGACAACGGGCTTCACGCGCTCCACCGTGTTTTGGATCATCGTGCGGTCGCCGTCCAGCGACAACACCTGCTTCGGCTGCGCCCTTCGGCTGCGCGGCCAGAAGCGAGTTCCGCTTCCGCCCGCCAGAATTACCGCAGCGAATTCAAGCCGTTCTGTATCGGCCGCCGTCTCGCGCCTGCTTCCTCCGTCGCTCACGCTTAGCTCAGCTCGCCAAGGAACTTGCGAATCCGCTCAACGCCCTTGTCGATCACGTCCGCGCTCACCGCGTACGACAGGCGAATGTGCTCATCGGTTCCAAACGCCTCACCCGGCACCGTAACGACATGCGCTTCGGTCAATAGACGCGAGGCCAATCCACTCGCCGTCTTCACGCCGCCCCTGCCCAGAAACGCGCTGATGTTCGGATACACATAGAACGCGCCCTCCGGTCTCGTGCAGGTCAGCCCCGGAATCGACTTGAAGCCCTCAAGCACGCGGTCGCGCAGCTTGATGTAGTCCGCGCGCATCTCCTTCACGCACTCCTGGCTCGAGGTCAGTGCCGCAATCGACGCGCGCTGCACCATGCTGGCCGTGTTTGAGGTCGACTGTGACTGCAGCTTGCTCATCGCCGCAATGATCGGCTTCGGTCCCAACGCAAAGCCTGCGCGCCATCCCGTCATCGCGTAAGTCTTCGAGAGCGAACCCAGCACCAGCACATGTTCCTTGCACTCGGTCAGCGACGCACCGGAAACGAGGTCCCCGCTGAAGTTCAGGTAGGCATAGCACTCGTCCAACCACACATAGATGCCACGCTCATGCGCCATGCGGACAATCGCGTACAGATCTTCCTTCGGAATCACCGCACCCGAAGGATTCGACGGCGTGTTCAGAATGATCGCCTTGGTCCGGTCCGTCACCGCAGACTCGATCATCTTCGCGGTCACGCGAAAGTTGTCTGCCTCACTCGTCTCGACGAACACCGGCTTGCCGCCGGCAAACTGCACAATGTCCTTGTAGCTGACCCAGTACGGTGTCGGGATGATGACCTCATCGCCGTGATCGATCAGCACCTCAGCCGCGTTGAAGATCGACAGCTTTCCACCAGCGGAGAAGACGCACTCCTCTGCCGTGTAATTCGTCCCAAAGTCCGCCGCGTGCCGCTCGACGATCGCCTTGCGAACCTCGGGCACGCCGGCAACCGCCGTGTAGCGCGTGAAGTTCTTCTGGATCGCCTCAATCGCCGCGTCCTTGATGTGCTGCGGCGTCGAAAAGTGCGGCTCGCCCGCGCCAAAGTCTGCAAGGTCAATGCCCTGCGCCTTCATCTTCAGAGCCTCGGCGGTAATGGCCATCGTCGCCGAAACTTCAATGCGGTTGATACGGTCCGTCAGGATCTTCGTGGGCGCTGCAACTGTCGCTGTGCTCATACTCTTAGTCTTTCAGATTTGACGGTCCAGATAAAGTCCGCTTCCGCAGAACCCAAGTCGTCATGCACCGGTAATCCTGCACAATCGTCGTCTTCAGCGGATCCACCATCACGCCGTTCAGCTCGCTCGTCAGCCCCAACAGCAGCTCCTCGTCCACCAGAAACCACTCCTGCCCATCGCCGATCCGGTAGATGTCCGGCCTGATTTGCTCGAACTGCATCCCGATCCTCGACCCCATGCGCGTGAACAGCAGCCCTCCCGGCCGCAGCACCCTCCACAACTCCTCAAGCATCGTCAGAAATTGGTGCTGGTCCCTCGCAAAGTGCAGAACCGAATTGCACATCACCACATCAGCGAATCCATCAGCAAAGGGCATCGCCTCGATCTGCCCCACCTGAAAATTCTCCGCCGGTAGCTTCGGATTCAACTCCGCCGCCAACGCACGCACATGCTGGACGCTCTCCGGGTTCGCGTCCAGCGCATACACTTCGCAACCTTCCCGCAGCAGATACACCAAGTTGCGCCCATACCCACACCCGGCGTCGAGCACCTTCATCCCCGCCGCGATATTTCCGCGCAGAATCTGGTCGAACACATAAATATCGATTTGCCCGAACTGTTCCTGAATCGTCACATAATCTCCAGCGGCCGCCGGGAAGCCAGGGAGCAGGATGAGTGCAGCTGCTATTCCGCTCCCGGAACCGCAGCGCCCGTCACTTTCTTCTTTTTCAGCCGCTCCACCACCACCGGAGGCACGAGAGACGAGACATCACCACCCAGCTGAAATACACCCTTGATCAGCCGCGAGCTCACATAGGTGTACTTCTCCGCCGGCATCATGAACAGTGTCTCTAATTCTTGGTCCAGCTTGCGATTCATCATAGCCATCTGAAACTCATACTCGTAGTCCGAGACTGCACGAATACCGCGAATCACCGCCTTCGCCCCCTTCGCACGCGCGAAGTCCACCAGCAGCCCATCGAAGGTCTCCACTGTTACATTGCCGAAGCCTTTCGTAGCATCGCGCAGCATCTCTTCGCGCTCACTCACTGTAAACAGTGGCGTACCCTTAGACGCATTTCTCAGAATCGCCACGACCAGATGATCGACGATCTTCGCACCCCGCGCGATCAGATCCAGGTGCCCATTCGTCGGCGGATCAAACGTTCCGGGATAGATCGCCGTTATCGCCTTACCCATAGCAACCCAAGCATACAGGTTCGCTCAATTTACGCATCCCGTTTCTCGAGGTAGCTCTGCACATAGTCGCGCACGCCGTCTTCGAGCGACGTGAACGGCTTCGCATACCCCGCCGCGCGCAGCTTCTGCATGTCCGCTTCAGTGAAGTACTGATACTTGCCCTGGAGCTCCTTCGGCATCTCGATGAACTCGATCTTCGGCTCGCGTCCCATCGCAGCGAAGACCGCACGCGTAAGGTCCAACCATGTGCGCGCCTTGCCGGTGCCGCAGTTGAAGAGACCACCCGGAGCACCCGCCTCCTGCAGCGCAAAGTGAAGCGTCATGTCCACCGCGTCCTTCACATAGATGAAGTCACGCATCTGCTCGCCGTCCTTGTACTCGGGCCGGTAGCTCTTGAAAAGCTTCACCTCGCCGCTTGACCGGATCTGCTCGAAGCTCTTCACCACCACCGAGCGCATGTCGCCTTTGTGATCCTCATGCGGTCCATACACGTTGAAGTACTTCAGCCCGACGATATTCCCACCCTCGCCCTGATCAAACAGTCCGTGCTTCAGCGCCCACAGATCAAATATCTGCTTCGAGTAGCCATACATATTCAACGGCCGCAGCATCGGCGTCGCCGCATCGCTATCGTCATAACCTGACGAGCCATCACCATACGTCGCCGCACTAGACGCATACACGAACCGCGCACCCTGCGCCTGCGCCCAGTTACACAGCACACGTGTGTACTGATAGTTGTTGCGCAGCAGATAGTCCGCATCCTTCTCCGTCGTCGCGCTACACGCACCCATGTGAATTACCGCGCGCGCATCCTGATAGGCACCTTCCTCCAACAATCCCAGAAAATCCTCCGGCGAGATGATGTCCTCATACCGAAGTCCCACCAGGTTCTTCCACTTCTCCGACTCGCCCGGCTTACTCACACCCAGCTCATCGACGAGAATCAGCTCGTCCTCACCACGCGCATTCAACTCGGCAACGACGTTGCGGCCAATAAATCCCGCCGCACCCGTGACAATAATCGGCTCCGCCATTCAGTCTCGTCCTCGCTAACCTTAACTATCGTAGCGGAGCCCTTCGGCTAGCCCTTCAACAACTCCCTCGCAATCACCATCCGCTGAATCTCGCTTGTGCCCTCGCCGATCGTGCACAGCTTCACATCGCGATAGAACTTCTCCGCTGGATAGTCTTTGATGAACCCGTAGCCGCCATGCAGTTGTACAGC
>Ga0209169_10002508_pt1 | contig 11023 bp, 10 predicted proteins | sample HubBroMetageWRM4_FD_188346 | JGI IMG/M metagenome (GOLD analysis project Ga0209169, IMG submission 188346) | Warmed soil microbial communities from the Hubbard Brook experimental Forest, New Hampshire - Hubbard Brook CCASE Soil Metagenome WRM 4... | ecosystem: Environmental > Terrestrial > Soil...
CCCGAACTCCTCCGCGCCGAGCAGCGCGGCGATAATCACGTCCCGGCCGGTCTTCAGCTGGCCGTCCACCTGTACGACGATCCGGTCGCGCAGCTTGTTGCGCAGCAGCGTCTGCTGGGTCTCCGCCAGGCCGAGCTCCCACGGCGCGCCCGCGTGCTTGAGCGAGGTCAACGGCGCCGCGCCGGTGCCGCCGTCGTGCCCGCTGATCAGCACCACGTCGGCGTGCGCCTTGGATACCCCGGCGGCCACGGTGCCGACCCCGACCTCGGCCACCAGCTTGACGTGCACCCGGGCCACCGGGTTGGCGTTCTTCAGGTCGTGGATGAGCTGGGCCAGGTCCTCGATCGAGTAGATGTCGTGGTGCGGCGGCGGCGAGATCAGGCCGACGCCAGGCGTGGAGTACCGCGTCTTCGCGATCCACGGGTAGACCTTGTTCCCGGGTAGCTGGCCGCCCTCCCCCGGCTTGGCGCCCTGCGCCATCTTGATCTGCAGGTCGTCGGCGTTGACCAGGTACTCGCTTGTCACGCCGAACCGCCCGCTCGCGACCTGCTTGACCGCGGACCTGCGCAGGTCGCCGCGGCCGTCGGGGAAGAACCTGTCCGGGTCCTCGCCGCCCTCTCCGGTGTTCGACCGGGCGCCCAGCCGGTTCATCGCGATGGCCAGCGTCTCGTGCGCCTCGGCCGAGATCGACCCGTAGGACATGGCCCCGGTGGCGAACCGCCGTACGATGCTGGCGGCAGGCTCAACTTCATTAATTTCTAGCGGAACGGGAAGTGGTGCGCCGACCGGGTCCGCCGCCTCGTTCCCGTGGTCGACGCCGCGGATGCGCAGCAGCCCGCGCAGCGTCATCAGCCGCCGCGACTGGTCGTTGACCAGCGAGGTGTACTCCTTGAAGATCTCGTACCTGCGGCTGCGGGTCGCGTGCTGGAGCTTGAAGACCGCCTCAGGGCTGAACAGGTGCGGCTCGCCCTCCCGGCGCCACTGGTACTCGCCGCCGACCTCGAGCCGCCGGTGGGCCATCCCCGCCCGGCCGGTGGCGCGGTCGGTCCGCAGCGCGGTCTCGGCGGCGAGCGCGTCGAAGCCCACGCCGGACAGCCGCGACGTGGTGCCCGCGAAGCAGGTATCGATCACCTCGGCGCCCAGGCCGATGGCCTCGAAGATCTGCGCGCCCGTATAGGACGCGACGGTGGACACGCCCATCTTGGACATGATCTTGAGCAGGCCCTTGCCCAGGGCCTTGAGCAGGTTGGCCTCGGCCTTCTTCTCGGTGACCCCGGTGATCACGCCGCGCCTGACCAGGTCCCTGACCGACTCGGTGGCCAGGTAGGGGTTGACCGCGGCGGCGCCGTACCCGATCAGCAGTGCCACGTGATGGCACTCGCGCACGTCCCCCGCCTCGACCAGGAGACCGGCACGGGTCCGCGATTTCTCCCTGATCAGGTGGTGATGCACCGCCCCGGTGAGCATCAGCGAGGGAATCGGGGCTGTGTTGGCCCGGGGGGGCGACCCCCCGGAACCCCCCGCTGCGCTCCGCGCCCCGCTGCGGTGCTCGCCGTAGTATCGCCCGGCCGGGGGGCCTTCGGCCCCCGCGGGCCGGACGATGGCGGACTTCGCTTCGCTCGCCGCGCTGTTCGCCGTAGGTGGGGTGCGGTCGGAGAGGATGATGAGGCGGGCGCCGGAGGCGATGGCGGCGGAGACCTCGGCGCAGATTTCGGCCAGGCGGGAGCGCAGGGCCTGGCCGCCGCCGCGCGGGTCGTACCGGCCGTCGACCACGTGCGAGGCAAGGCCGGGCAGGTTGCCCTCGTCATTGATGTGCACGATCTTGGCCAGGTCCTGGTCGCCGATCACCGGGTAGGGCAGCACGATCTGGCGGCAGGACGCAGGGATCGGCTCAAGCAGGTTCTGCTCCGGGCCGGTGATCGTGCCGAGCGAGGTGACGAGCTCCTCCCGGATCGCGTCCAGCGGCGGGTTGGTCACCTGGGCGAACAGCTGGGTGAAGTAATCGAAGATCAGCCGCGGCCGGTCGGAGAGCACCGCGACCGGGGTGTCCGTTCCCATCGACCCGATCGCCTCCGCCCCGGTGCGCGCCATCGGCGCCAGGACGATCCGCAGCTCTTCCTCGGTATACCCGTGCAACCGCTGCAGTGCCAGGAGATCGGAGGCCACGTCATGGGCCGTCGGCGGGAAGTCGGGGAGGTCGTCGAGGTGGACCAGGCCGGCGTGCAGCCAGGCCTCGTAGGGGTGCTCGGCGGCCAGGGCCGCCTTGACCTCCTCGTCTTCGACGATGCGGCCGGATGCGGTGTCGGCGAGGAAGACCCTGCCGGGCTGCAGCCGGCCCTTCCTGACCACGGTGGCGGGGTCGAGGTCAAGCACGCCGACCTCGCTGGCCAGCACGACGAGGCCGTCGCTTGTCACCCAGTACCGGCCCGGGCGCAGGCCGTTGCGGTCGAGCACCGCGCCGATCACCGAGCCGTCGGTGAACGCGATCAGCGCGGGGCCGTCCCACGGCTCCATCAGCGCGGCGTGGAACTGGTAGAACGCGCGGCGCTCCGGGGTCATCTCCGCGTGGTTCTCCCACGGCTCGGGGATCATCATGAGCACCGCGTGCGGCAGCGAGCGGCCGCCCATGTACAGCAGCTCGAGGCACTCGTCGAAGCTGGTCGAGTCGCTGGCCGACTCATCAAGGATGGGGAACAGCCGCTCGATGCCCTTGCCGTCCCGCGAGGCGGGGATCAGGTCGCTGGCCAGCATCGCTTCCCTGGCCCGCATCCAGTTGCGGTTGCCCCTGACCGTGTTGATCTCGCCGTTGTGGGCCACGTAACGGTACGGGTGGGCGAGCGGCCAGGAGGGGAACGTGTTGGTGGAGAACCTGGAGTGGACGAGCGCCAGCGCGGAGCCGTAACCGGGATCTGACAGGTCCGGGAAGAACGGCTCGAGCTGCGGGGCGGTCAGCATGCCCTTGTACACGATGGTCCGCGCCGAGAGGCTGGCGAAATAGACCCCGGCCTCATGCTCTGCGCGCTTGCGCAGGCAGAACACCATCCGCTCGAGCTCTGCGCCGCACTGGCCCTCGGCCCCCGCCACGAACAGCTGGGCCAGCTCGGGCATCACCGCGCGGGCGCCCGCGCCGCAGGCGGAGGCGTCATGGGGGACGTCGCGCCAGCCGAGAATGGTCAGCCCCTCGGCTTCGGCGAGCCTTTCGACGGCGCGTGTTACCACGGCCCGTTCGGCATAATCAAAAAATGCCATGCCCGCCGCGTACGAACCGGCAGCGGGCAAGGCGAAGCCGCACGCGGCGCGGAAAAACTCATCAGGCATCTGGGTGAGGATGCCCGCGCCATCTCCGGTGTCGGGGTCGCTGCCCTTGGCCCCCCTGTGATCGAGGTGGCACAGCACCCGCAGGGCGCGGTCCACCACGTCGTGACCGCCGCGGCCGGACAGGTCCGCGACGAAACCGACGCCGCACGCGTCGTGCTCAAAACGGGGATCGTAAAGGCCAGCAGCGGCCGCCATGCGCTCTCCTGTCGCCTCGATACGCCTGATCTGGTGCGTCCGGGACGACATTGGCCCTGTTACGTAGACATTACATCACCGGGCGATTCGTCTACCAGGCTTATCGGTGTCGGCCGGGGATACGGGCGCGGCGGCGGCGGGCGCCTGGACCTCGACTTAGGCCTGGGCCTAGTCAGGTACAGGCTCGCGACGGCAAGCACGAACACCGCGATGTCGCCAAGCGCCCCGTACCTCAGGCCCAGGGCATGCGGCAGCGGGCCGATGCGCACCGATTCGACCCAGTAGCCGCCGACCGCGTAGCCCGCCGCGCACAGCATGAACGTCCGCCCGCCGCTGAGCGCGAGCCTGCGGGCCGCCACCATCACGCCAAGGCCCACCGCGACGTCCCACAGCGACTGGTAGGCGAACGCGGGCTGGAACGTGGCGTAGTTCTCGTACCCGGGCACCCGGTGCTCCGGCGAGATCTGCACCGCCCACCACCACGACGACGGCTTGCCGTAGAACTGCTGCGTCCACCAGTAGCCCAGGCCGCCGATCGCCAGCCCGAACGCGACCCCGGGCGCCGCCGCGCCCGCGACCGGGCCCAGCCGGACGCCGGCCCGGCGGCAGGCTATCCACGCGCCGACGGCGCCGAGCGCCACCGCGCCGGGGACGCCGATGGCGGCCACTGCGTCGGTCGCGGCGTGCCACGCCCGGTGCACGCCGGTGAAATCGTGCCTGGTGTCGATCAGGATGGCGTGCGCGAAAGCTCCCGCGAGGCCGAACGGGACGGCCCAGGCGGCGACGTCAAGGATGATGCCTGGGCTGCCGCCGGAACGCCGGTATCTGCGGCTCGTCACCACGATCGCGACGACGATCCCGGCGACTATGCACAGCGCGTAGGCCCGCACCGAGAACGGGCCCAGGCGCCACGACGCGTGGCCGGGACTCGGGATCGACGCAAGCGGCACCTTCTGGACACTACCGCGTAAGCCTGCGAACTCCCGCAGAAAGCTCGGCTGTCAACTCGCTCACCGCGGGTATGCCCTGGTCATCAGCGTGCGTGTCGGCCGCGTCCAGCAGCCTGCGGACGAAGGCCGAGCCTACGATCACCCCGTCAGCGAAGGCGGCCACCTGTGCCGCCTGGGCTCCGGTGCTTACGCCCAGGCCGACGGCCACCGGCAGGTCCGTGTGCTCGCGGATCCGCTTGACCAGGCCGGGCGCCTCCCCGCTGACCGCGCTCCTGGCGCCGGTGATGCCCATCAGCGAGGCGGCGTAGACGAAGCCGCGGCAGGCCTTCGTGACGGCGGCCAGCCGCTGGCCGGGGGAACTGGGCGCGGCCAGGAACACCCGGTCGAGGCCGAACTCATCGGACGCCTCGAGCCAGGAACCGGCCTCCTCGGGCGTCAGGTCCGGCGTAATCAGGCCGCAGCCGCCCGCCCGGGCCAGGTCGCGGGCGAAGGCGCGCACGCCGTACCTGTCTATCGGGTTCCAGTAGGTCATGACCAGGGTGGGCACGCCGACGGCCGCGACCGCCTCGACGGTGCGGAGCGTGTCGGCGACCCGGGTCCCGTTGGCCAGCGCCCGGTACACGGCCTCGGCGATCACCGGGCCGTCCATCAGCGGGTCGGAGTACGGCAGGCCGACCTCGATGATGTCGGCGCCGGCCGCCGCCATGGCCTTGGCCGCGTCGATGGCGACATCGACGGTCGGGAACCCGGCGGGCAGGTAGCCGACGAGGGCGGCGCGGTCCTCCGCGCTCGCCTTGCCGAAGGCCAGTGCGGTGCTCAAACGCCGAACCACTTCGAGGCTGTGTCCACGTCCTTGTCGCCGCGGCCGGACAGGTTCACGACGATGAGGGCGCCGGGGCCGAGTTCGCGGCCGACGTCGAGCGCGCCGGCCAGCGCGTGCGCGGACTCGATCGCCGGGATGATGCCCTCGGTGCGGCACAGCACGTCGAATGCGTGCATGGCCTCTGCGTCCGTCACCGCGCGGTAGCTGGCACGGCCGGTTTCCATCAGCCAGACGTGTTCGGGGCCCACGCCGGGGTAATCCAGGCCGGCCGAGATGGAATGGGTGCTCCGGGTCTGGCCCTCGTCGTCCTGCAGCACGTAGGTGCGCATGCCGTGCAGGATGCCCGGGGAGCCGCCGGTGAGGGTCGCCGCGTGCCGGCCGGTTTCGATGCCGTCGCCGCCGGCCTCGCAGCCGATGAGGCGGACCTGCGGGTCGGGAATGAACGCGTCGAACAGGCCGATGGCGTTGGAGCCGCCGCCGACGCACGCGATCACCACGTCAGGGAGCCGGCCCTGCTGGCTGAGCACCTGCTCACGCGCCTCCTGGCCGATCACCCGCTGGAAGTCCCTGACCATCATCGGGAACGGGTGCGGGCCGCCGACGGAGCCGATGCAGTAGTGCGTGTGCCCGACCGTGCTCACCCAGTCGCGGAAGGCCTCGTTCATGGCGTCCTTGAGCGTGCGGGTGCCGGTGGTGACCGGGATGACCTGCGCGCCGAGCATGCGCATGCGGGACACGTTCAGCGCCTGCCTGTGGGTGTCCTCCTCGCCCATGTAGACGGCGCAGTCCAGGTCGAGCAGCGCCGCCGCGGTCGCGGTCGCTACGCCGTGCTGGCCCGCGCCGGTCTCCGCGATCACCCGCGTCTTGCCCATCCGCCGGGCCAGCAGCACCTGGCCGAGCACGTTGTTGATCTTGTGCGACCCGGTGTGGGTGAGGTCCTCGCGCTTGAGCAGCACAGTGGCCCCGCCTGCCTGCTGGCCGAACCGCTTCACCTCGGTGAGCATGGTCGGGCGGCCGGCGTAGCCCTTGAGCAGTCCGTCGAGTTCGGCGCGGAAGGACGGGTCGCTTGTGGCCTGCTGGTAGGCGGCGGTGAGTTCGTCGAGCGCGGCGGTGAGGGCCTCGGGGGCGAACCGCCCGCCGTAGCCGACGCCGTTCGCGGTGAAATGACCGGAGCCGTCGGGGAGTTTCATCCGCGCTCACCGCGCAGGGCGGGATGCGAGCCGGCCGTGACCAGGTCTGCGACCGCGCTCTGCGGGTCCTTCTCGGTGACCAGGCTCTCGCCGACAAGCACGGCGTCGGCGCCGGACGCGGCGTAGACGAGCAGGTCGCGCGGGCCGCGGACGCCGGATTCCGCGATCTTGACGATGCCCTCGGGGATCCGGCCCGCCAGCCGGCCGAAGATGCCCCTGTCGACCTTGAGCGTGGCCAGGTTGCGCGCGTTGACGCCGATGACGGTGGCGCCCGAGTCCAGCGCGCGGTCGAGTTCGGGCTCGGCGTGCACCTCGACGAGCGGCAGCAGGCCGATCGAGACCGAGCGCTCGACCAGCGAGATCAGCGCGCTCTGCTCGAGCACGGCGACGATGAGCAGCACGACGTCCGCGCCGTGCGCCCGCGCCTCCCAGAGCTGGTAGGAGCTGATCACGAAGTCCTTGCGCAGCAGCGGCACCTGGACGGCCCTGCGCACCGCGTCCAGGTCCTCGAGCGACCCGCCGAACCGGCGGGGCTCGGTCAGCACGCTGATCATCTTCGCGCCGCCGGCCTCGTATTCCGAGGCCAGCGCTGCCGGATCGGCAATGTCGGCCATCTTCCCCCGGGATGGGCTTGCCCGCTTCACCTCGGCGATGACGCTGACGCCTTCCGCCTTCAGTGCCGCCATGGCGTCCCGTGGTGACGGCGCCTGCCGCGCCATCTCCTTCAGCTGCTCCAGAGAGACGTGCCTTTGCCGTTCGGCGAGATCGGCACGCACGCCGTCTAGGATCTCGTCGAGCACACTCACGCGGTTCGCTCGTCCCCTCAAATCGGTACTGTTGCGCCACCGATGGTAGTCCGGTCCCCCGGATGCCCTTGTGACTGACCCCCGGGTAATTGCTCCAGCGCGTACCCGGCGCCGCGTACGGTCCTGATCACGCCTGCCGCGGCGATCTTGGCCCTGAGCTGGGCTACATACACGTCCGCGGCCCTGTCGCCGGCGCTCTGGCGGCCCGCCGCGGCGAGCAGCTGCCGCCGCGACAGGACGCGGCCCGGGTGATCCATCATGGCCGCGAGCATGGCGAACTCGGTCGGTGTCAGCCAGACGTGACGACCATCCGCGAGCATGGTCCGGTGGTCGTCGTTCAGCTGCAGCCCGCCGACCGCGCGGCGTCCGCCCTGCGGCGGTCCGGTTTTTGGCGGTCCGGCTGCGGGGGGCTCGGCCAGGACCTCGCGGACCATGGCGACCAGCTGGCGGGGGCTGAACGGCCGGGCGAGCCAGCGGCGGGCGCCGGTGGTACCGCCCCGCTGGGCCAGGCCGCGGGGCCTGGGGCCCGCCACGAGGAAGATGACCGGCGTGCGCAGGGCACGGCGGATGCGCCTGGGATCCAGGCCCGGCATGGTGAGGTCAAGCACGGCAGCCGCATCCGGGCCGCCGGTCAGCTCGGCGATCACCTGCCCGGGGTCGGTGACCGGGTGCACGCGCAGCCCGTCCTGGCGCAGGTAGCGAGCCGACATCTCGGCGACCTCGGGCTCGTGCTCGGCCAGCAGCACCGTCTCCGCGAGCACCGTCTCAGCCTCGTGTCCGGCCATTGACCTGGGCCGGATCGGTCGGGTCCAGGTCGCGGCTGAGGGACTCCCACATCGTCGCGGAATCGGCCGCACCGCCGTCGGCCGCGGCCCCGGCGGGCGCGGCCCCACCGGGTGCGGCGCCGTCCGCGGCCCGGGGACGCTCGAACCTCGCCGACATGACCGGCCAGCGGGGCCCTCGCCAGGCGGTCGCCAGGCCGGCCAGCACGATGGCGGCGGCCCCGCAGGCCGCCACCTCGCGCCACGGCAGCCCGGACATCACGACATGGCCGCCGGAACCCGCGATGATGATCGCGTGCACGGGCCCGCCCGGCGTGGTGCCGCTGGTCGTCGACCCGCCGAGCGCGTCGGCCGCGGCGCTCGCCCGGGCCGCCGCGAGTACGCCGGAGGTCCGCACGGCGGCGATCGCGGCTATCCCCGCACCGGCGCCGAGCAGCGCGAGCAGGGCGCCGGCCACGCGCCTGACCGCCGACCTGGTGGCGATCACGGCCGCGAGGCAGGCCAGGGCCGCAAGCGCGAGCGCGCCCGCGAGCGGGACGAGCTGCTGGCCGGTGACGGAGATGTCCTGCGCGGGCAGCGGGCGCGGCGCGGTGAACACCGCCACCGCCCAGGCCTGCCGCAGCGCCAGCACGATAAGGCCTGCCCCGGCCGCGCCGAGGAGCAGGGCAAGCGCGTATTCCCTGCGCATCATCAGCTGAGCAGAAGGTCGGCGTCGAAGCAGGTCCGGTCCCCGGTGTGGCAGGCCACGCCGACCTGATCGACCTTGACGAGCAGGGCGTCGCCGTCGCAGTCCAGGGCGACCGATTTCACCAGCTGCTGATTCCCGGACGTTTCGCCCTTCACCCAGTATTCCTGGCGGCTGCGCGACCAGTAGGTGCAGCGGCCGGTGGTGAGGGTGCGATGCAGCGCCTCCTCGTCCATCCAGCCGAGCATCAGCACCTCGCCGGTGTCGTACTGCTGGGCGATGGCCGCGATGAGCCCGGACGCGTCCCGCTTCAGCCGCGCGGCGATGGCAGGGTCAAGCATCGATCCCCTCGTTTCGTGGTGACTTCAGTCAGGGTAGCAATCACGCCTACCATCAGCAGGTGAGCTACTCGCGAGAAGAGCGCGTCGCGCTGTGCACGCTGCTAGAGGCGACAGGCCCGGACGCACCGACGCTGTGCGAGGGGTGGACCACCGGCGACCTGGCCGCGCACCTCGTCCTGCGCGAACACCGGCCGGACGCCGCCGCGGGCATACTCGGCGGCCCGCTGGCCAGGTACACGGCCAAGGTCCAGCGGCGGATCCGGGAGCGCACGCCGTTCCCGGATCTGGTGCGGACCATCAGGTCAGGACCGCCGCTGCTGTCGGTGCTCGCGCTGCCCGGCGTGGACGAGCGCGCCAACATGGTGGAGTTCTTCGTACACCACGAGGACATCCGCCGGGCCGCGCCCGACTGGGAGCCGAGAAAGATCAGCGGCGATCAGCGGGACGCGCTGTGGCACCGGCTGCGGATGGCGAGGTTCATGCTCCGCAAGGCACCGGTCGGAGTGGAGCTGGCCCGGGACGACCTCGACGGCAGCAAGCAGGCCTACCGCATCACCGCGAAGAACGCGACCCCCGTGGTCACCGTCATCGGCGGCCCGGCCGAACTGACCATGTGGGTGATGGGCCGGACGGGCGCGGCGAAGATCCGCCTGGACGGGACCGAGGCCGCGGTCGGCAAGCTGACCGGGGCGAACTGGCGCTAGCTGCCCATCTCGCGCTTGAGCCTGGCCAGCTCGTCGTCGATGTCCTGCGAGTTCGGCGCGGCCTGGCGCGGCGGGACGCTGGTCGAGACCGGCTCGACGTCGGCACGGGGCAGCGACCTGCTGTACTCGGGCTCGCGGACCTCGCGCTCGGACTTCTTGCGCGAGACCTGCCTGTTGGATCTCGCCACCTTGATGGCGACGGCGATCGCGCCGACCACGAGCACGGCGATCACCACGTCGATCACCAGATGGAGCACGGTCCCGATCACCGCGGAGACGATCAGGAACGCGATGAGTATGCCACCCGCGATGGCTGCGACCTTGAACCAGCGCATCCGCCGCATCCTCTCTCGACAAGGCCCCCCGAGCCTGAGGAACGCCCTCACTCAAGATATTACCTGACTGGACGCCCGCTGGCTGTGCGCGTCGCGCCGACAGACGCGAATACTCTATTGGCCATGCAGGCACTCGGCATTGACATAGGCGGCACAGGCATCAAGGGCGCACCCGTCGACGTGGCCACGGGCAAGCTGCTCGCCGACCGTCAGAAGATCGACACACCCCGTCCGGCGCTGCCCAACGCGGTAGCGGACGTGGTGAAGAAACTCACGACCTCGTTCGGCTGGTCCGGCCCGATCGGCATCACCTTCCCCGGCGTGGTGATCGACGGCGTGACCAAGACGGCCGCCAACCTGGATCCGGCGTGGCTCGGGGTGGACGCGGCGGCGCTTTTCGCCAAGGCGACCGGGGGCCAGGTCCGGGTGCTGAACGACGCGGACGCGGCCGGCGTCGCGGAGATGAGGTACGGCGTCGGGGTGGGCGAGACAGGGACGGTGCTGCTGCTGACCTTCGGCACCGGGATCGGCAGCGCGCTGTTCACCGCGGGCATGCTGGTGCCGAACACCGAGTTCGGCCACGTCGAGATCCGCGGCCGCGACGCGGAGAAGCGCGCCTCCGAGCACGCCAAGGAACTGCACGACCTGAGCTGGGGCAAGTGGGCCGGGCACGTCCATGAGTACCTCCAGCACATGGAGGGGCTGATCTCCCCGGACCTGATCATCGTCGGCGGCGGCATCAGCAAGCAGTCGGACAAGTGGGTGCCGCTGCTGACCGGCATCCGCGCCCGGGTCGTACCCGCGGCCATGCTCAACGACGCCGGCATCGTGGGCGCCGCGATGACCGCCGTCCCCGCGGGAAGCGGCTCCTAGCCTCGTTTAGCGTTTAGCCTC
>Ga0209169_10002510_pt1 | contig 11019 bp, 11 predicted proteins | sample HubBroMetageWRM4_FD_188346 | JGI IMG/M metagenome (GOLD analysis project Ga0209169, IMG submission 188346) | Warmed soil microbial communities from the Hubbard Brook experimental Forest, New Hampshire - Hubbard Brook CCASE Soil Metagenome WRM 4... | ecosystem: Environmental > Terrestrial > Soil...
CATGTCGGGTGTTGCGATAGTTCGCCGAGCCAGCATGCCTCGAAGCACTTCCATGCCACGGGGCATCCGATTGCCGCGAGTTTTGAACCCGGAGAGGCCTGGTTCTACGACTATCGGACTCGCAAAATGATCCCCGGGGAGAGCCTCGCCGAACCACGATGGCACCCCGAAGATCAGCCCGCGCCGGGCCCGGCGGGCAAGGTGCCGCGCGACTGGGAGTCTCGGCTCCATTGAGCGATACGATGGCGCATCCTTTACCTGATCTCGGCGAGTGGCCGCCACTCGAATGGGAACAATGGAAAGACACCGCTGAAACGCTGCATATGTATATGCAGATCGTGGGCAAGACCCGCTTGGCGCTGACGCCGATTCAGAATCACTGGTGGAACATCCCGCTCTATCTCACCGCACGCGGCCTTTCCACGTCGGCAATCCCCGCAGATCGAGGGATGCTGCTCGACATCGAATTCGATTTCGTGTCCCACGAACTGGCTCTGCGTACGAGCGACGGGGAGGTCCAGAAGATTCCGCTGCGGCCCGTTTCGGTGGCGCAGTTTTTTGAGGAGTTCACGAAGGCGCTGTCGTCGCTTGGCGTTTCCGTGAAGATCCATCCGATGCCGGTGGAAGTCGCAAATCCAATTCGCTGCGACGTCGATACGGTTCATTGCAGCTACGACCCCGACGGCGTTACACGTTTCTGGCATCTGCTCAGGATCGCGGATACGCTCCTCAAGCGCTTCTCCACGAACTTCTACGGCAAAATCAGCCCTGTGCATTTCTTTTGGGGATCGTTCGACCTGGCGGTGACGCGATTCAACGGCAAGAGAGCGCCGGCGCGGCCTGGCGCCGACGCTGTTCAGGCGGAGGCCTACTCGCACGAGGTGATCAGCGCAGGCTTCTGGCCGGGGAATGGCGGGTACGGCCGCGCCGCGTTCTACGCCTATGCGGCGCCCGTGCCCGAGGGCCTGGAGAAGGCTGTACTTTCGGGCAAGGGCGTATTCAACCCGAAAATGGGCGAGTTCATTCTCGACTACGCCGATGCGCGAGCTTCCGAAGATCCCGTGGATACGGTGCTCGCCTTTTTGCAGGAGACCTATTCCGCCGCAGCTGACGCCGCGAAATGGGATCGAGCGACGCTCGACAGGACCGACGAGGTTGCCGATGCCGTTCGGCTGAAGCGCCCGCAGCGGCACACCGGCTCCGGCAGATGAATAAGGGCCGTCTCGAAGCCTTCAGCGACGGCGTCTTCGCGATCATCATCACGATCATGGTTCTGGATCTCAGGGTGCCATCCGGGCCGTCGCTTGAAGCGCTTCGATCGATGGTTCCCGTCTTCTTGAGCTACGTCCTCAGCTTCGTTTACGTCGGAATCTATTGGAACAATCATCACCATCTCCTGCACGCGTCGGAGCGCGTTTCGGGACCGATCCTCTGGGCTAACCTCCATCTGCTCTTCTGGCTTTCGCTCGCGCCCTTCGCCACCAGATGGGTCGGCGAGAACTACAACGCCCCGTGGCCGATCGCGCTTTATGGTGTGATGCTGCTATTGGCGGGTGTTGCGTATTTCATCCTGACCAAGGCGCTTGTCGCCCATCACGGAGCGTCATCACGATTGGCGACCTCGATTGGAAAAGATCGCAAAGGGCTTGCCAGCGTCATCATCTACGTGATCGCGATTCCTCTTGCGTTCGTTTGGCCGAAGGCGGCTTACGGCTGCTACATATTTGTTGCATTGATGTGGCTCGCGCCGGACCGGCGGATAGAAAAACCAGCGACGTGAAACCGAGCTGCGGCGCTTTTAGCTTCGCCACAGCTTCCCGGTATAACAAATCGCCCCTTACTTCCTTCTTCCTTCAAGAATGGGATGAGTGCGTCCATGGCCTCCTTGGGACGCTCTTCCACGAGCCAATGGCCTGTGTCTTTCAAAATGATCACTTAACGGCGGTCGCAGCAAGCAGCAAGTTTCATTTGGGGTGAAGCTTCCGCTGATGATACGAAGTGAGTGGCGTCGTCATGAGTCACTTCGGGGATGTCAGCGCATTTTGTCTTGTATCGCGACGCGTCAGTGTTTCGAGGCTGGAAGGTTCCCGACAATTGAACCCGTACTCCTGGGGAGATCGTCAGAGAGAAGAACCGGATCGAATTCTTTGGGGTTGCCAAAACCAAAGGCCCGTCTCAAATACGCGCCGGCACCTTCGAGCGTCGGCACGGATTTGATCATTTGCTTCACCGATCGGATGAGGTCGGGACGGTCTCTGAGAGTGTTTCAGTTCAGATCTCGACCTCCCCTCCGCGCGGGTCGCTCTGAAACGTCCAGGCACCGCCGGAACGAAAACTCGCTGCCGTGGCGAAGGTGTCTTCCATGAACTGCATGTACGTCACCTTTCCACTTTGCACTTTGCAATAGATCGCGAACGGAGTCGTGACGCTCTTCTTGAGCCTTGTCGACGTATAAGTAAATCTGCCGAACACGGCCACGTTCTCGTCTTCGCTGAAAATTGCTTCAGGGGTGAAGGAGTCGACGATCCAGAACTCGGAAACATCGTGAAACGTCTTGATGATGGCGTCGACGCCATGGGCAGTTCCGCACCACGGCATGATCTTGTGGAGGTCGGGATTGTTGTAGTTGAGGGAGACGTAGGTCACATTCTCCGCGCAGAGATTTCGCACGGTTGTGGGGTTTTGAACATCGTTTAAAAGAGACTGAACAGTCTCCTTGGGTTTCATAGCACTCTCCTTTGTCTTGGCTACGTCTTTAGAAGGCCGTCACGCCAAATTGAATGTCAATGTTGAGCTGCCGGTCTGTGTTACCAGACCGGGATCTCTTCGAACAGGTCGATCGAATGCTCCTGCGAGGCTGTTACCGCAAACGTCTTCGAGGTCCGATCTCACCCGTACGTGATAGACGCCTGCCGACCAGCACGACGTTGGGGTGAAACGCCATCGGCTCTCAGCTTGATCAATCACAACCTCGCCGGGCACCCGGAACAGGTCTTCCGATACGACCGTGATCATTTGAGAGAGCATCGCCCGATCGAGCGGCTGTCGAAATATGAGCGCGAGAGCTTCTCGGCTACCCGTGGGCGGAGGCAGTAGCTTCCAAGACGCGGCCGCGACAGGTTCCCGAATGGGATCGCCAACCAGGAAATGCTTTCGGAACGGCTCGCGCAACGGCCGGCCATGCAGGTCGGTCATTCCGGAGCCAATTTCAAGGGTGTAGGTTTTGCCGATTGCCAGTGGCGGGCCCAATTCCATATTGGGGCCAACCCAACGTTTCAGCCGTCCGGGGTCCAGCAGGACGGTAAGATGGCGCATGCTCTTATCCCAGAGTTCAATAGGAGGGCGATAAAGCGCATCTGCCACAGGATGCCCGACAGAATCGAGCAACGAGATTTCGGCAAGAGCCCGCCCGCGCTGCATCGAGTTCGAAAAGCAAACATAGAATCGGAGCAGGTTTTCTGGGAGGCAATCGCTGGAAGGATAGACATGACTGACCTCCGTCAGCGCAAGCTCCGCCCGATGCGAGGGAACACTGAACTCAAGCGTCAATGCTCCCTCCTTGACAGGAAAGCCGAGCCCGGCCGGGTCGAAGGTGACGTGGTATTTCACATCGCTCTCGAACGGAAAAGTCGGGATGAACTCAACCTCGTCATCGTGAAGACAGAAACGCCCCGAGACATCGGGAAGGCAGTCGTCCTCCTCCGAGGTCAACGCCGCGACCCTCACGCGAAAGACAGACTTCAGCGGACCGCCGAAGTGCTCGCAGCCTGCCAAGGAGATAACCAACTCCGGACTCAAGCCGCAAACGCTCACACTGCCTGATCGGCCAGGAGAAAGGCGTGAGGCGAACCGAAGCGTCGACTGGAGAACGACTGGCGAACTCACGGCTAAATGCCTCACTGATTGGTCAGCTCATTCTTGTGTGGACGGTACTGAAACGGGTCGGGGCCATTGGGCCAATTCATCTCCGACATGCCGTCTTTGCGCTCGAAGAAGTAAGGCAGCGCCAGAGTACTGAGATCGAGGCGATAAGTTGTCTTCGGATGGCGCCAAACGAGAACGGCCCATTTGGGGTTGAGGATTGCCATATGTTCCGCCTTGATGGGTAAGGCCCGCTGTGTGCGACCCAGCCCGCCCGGTCCGAAATCGATCCCGCCGCCAGTCGGCTGAGCCGGCGCCGAGGCTAAATCGGCAACGGCGAGTTGCGAAGCGCTTCGTGTGTCGATGGTGACCAACAAATAGTCTTTGGAATCCGCAGGACTGGTGAATGTGAGCATATCGACGGGATTGGCGCCGTAGCCCAATTCTCCGATTACGTCTCCGTGAACATGTGCGCCGTCCTTCAGCGCTGCCAACGGAAAACGCACGAGAGGCGTGCATCCGTAAACGCCGAACAGATATTCATTCCCATTCAACTCGCGGATGACGTGGCGAATGATCGGCGCCCGCGTCTCAAATTCTCCGTGGACGGGATGCCAGATTTCCACGGTCGAGGTGGCCACTTGGGAGGTGAAGGGATACGGAATTCGATGCAGGGTCGATGCGAACCGCTGGTTCGTGATCCCCGATACGAATACTTCTCCCTTGTAGTATTCGATGTCGGTTATCGCGTAAACCTGCTGAGGTTCAAACTCAAGCATTGCTTTCGAATCGGGTTCATTTGGCAGCGAGATTTGCGAGTGCGGAATACTATCCACATCCAGAACCTCCAAGCGACCGTGGTTGACCTTCACAATCGCTGGAATGACGTCGGTCCCACGGCCGCGCTCGACGGATAGGAAGATCTGCTGTGTGGGTCGATGCACTGCGAGGTCATTGATGACGATTTTGTCGATCGTCGTGCCGAAGAGCGCCGCCAGTTTCAAGTCCAAACCTTGAACATGGTCCCGGCCTTCAAAGTTATGAAAGTTGCCGGATATGACATCGGTTTGTGAGGTCAGATCTTTGTCGCGAAGCGCAAAGGCGTGCACCTTTGCTCCGGCGATGTCACCCACAAAGAGGACATTGTTCGGTCCGAACGTGATCACGCCAGCTGATTTCAAAGGTCCCGAGACGGCAGCCGAACCCTTGCTAGCCAACGAAAGGCCGACGGCTGAGGCTGCCGTGAGTTGCAATACTTCCCGTCTGGAGCAGGCAAGAGACATTGCTTTGTCCTTCATGAAACTACGAGTTCTCCTTCTTACGGCGCTTCCGTCCCAGAGATAATTTAGCTCCGAAAGCGCGATCAGACTAGCTGGAAAAGACGGAAAAGTTCTTCCAAAAAACGGAACAATCCTGCCCTGCCGCGACCTATACCTCCACTGACAGTAAGCGTCAGGGTGTGAACCTGCATCCGAGGCGGCTTTCAGCGCGCATTCAAGCAGCGAGCCAGCTCAAAATGTCCGATTATGCATGCCGCCAGACGACGCGCGTATCCCTCCCGATCGACTCGTACTTCTTCTGGAATCTCTCCAGTACCTCGGCTGGCGCATTCTCGGGAGTTCCACTGTGAAAGATGGGGTTCGGCGCATACTCAATGGCAAGCTGGATCTCTTGAGCCGCCGCGTCTCCTCGCAAGAGAGAAACCAGCGCCAACGCCGCATCCAGCCCAGCCGTCACGCCGGCGGCGCTGATGATGTTGCCGTCCACTGCGACTCTGGCATCCACAAGGACGGCACCGTAATACCGCATCAGATGCCGAGCGCCCCTATGAGTCGTCACCTGTCTTCCGACAAGCCCACCCGCTGCGCCACACAGTAGGGCTCCAGTGCACACCGAAAACAGGAGCCTACTCGTACCGACAAAACTTGCTGATCTCCTGAAAGCATTCCATGTCCTCCGGCAGTCGAAGCGAAGAAATCGCCGCAAAGTACTCGGCCAAGCCTCCGCCATTTGTCGTAAACATCATTTTTCCCGCCGATTGACCGATGTTCCGGAAGCCGTGATAGTTACCACGAAGGGAGCACTTAGCCTCGCCTCGGTGGAAAGAGACCCACGACTCGCCATCGAAGAACTCGAACTCGCCGTCGATCACCGTGAAGACTTCGCCCTCTCCAAGGTGACGATGCGGAGGGGGCCCCGCCCGGGGCCGAGGTTTGCAAGCCAGTCACAAATGCATAATTCGTCGCGCTACTCGACGCAAGGATCTCGATTGGCTCGCCAAATACGTTGAAGATTGTTCCGTTTTTCATTCATTTCTCCCACCTGCTCTCATCGAAGCCGGCGGACAAAGTGGAGATCGAGCCCGGATAAGGGAGCGCCGACCTCGTGCATAGCACCGCCTATGGCGAGCGACCCGAGATCAATCGCGACTAATCCAGTGCTGTTGACCAATTCGATTACTAGCTGTTTAGCTTCGATGTCGTCGCCGGACGTAAAGATGACGGTGCGCGGCTTGTTTGTGGAGAAGTCCTGTATCCATGCCATCGGCATGTTGCTGATCGACTTCACAAGTCGCGCGCCGACTGCCATTTCAGCGACGATCTCGCTCGAGGTGCGACCGTTCAGCGCGGCTCGCGATCGGGTGACGCCAGCCAGGCTGATATCCGGAACAGTGTCCACATGCGCGTTCGTCGCGTCGATTAGAATTCGGCCACGCCAATCGACACCTTGCAGCGCCTCACGCACTTTCACCCAATGTGCAGCGAGAACAACGACATCGCAATCGGCAGCCTGTTGCTTCGTCCCGCCGATAGCGCCTGGACCAAGGTCAGCAACAAAATCAGCAAGCGTCTGCGGGCCTCTGGAATTTGATACGACGATGGTGTGACCAGCGGTTAGCAAATGACGGCCGAACGTACGCGCTACGTTGCCGGCGCCTAAAAAGCCTACTTTCATCACTGATCTCCCTTCTTCGGTTGGACTGACGGAAGACTCAGGCGATCGGCCAGAAACCGGCCGATCTCATCGAGCGATTGATTGGACGCGGCAAGTGTACCAATGCCGGACAGAAATCCGTGCGGCATTCCTTCCCACACGTCAACGCGGGCATCCACCCCGGCCGCAACGGCCCGCTCGACATAACGCAGCGAGTCGTCAAGCAGCACCTCATCGTCGCCGACGTGGACGCAGATCGGCGGCAGCCCAGCGAATTCGCCATACAGTGGAGAGGCCAATGGATCCGCCGGATCATGACCGCCGAGATAAGAACGTACGAGTTCGGCCACCTGCGAACGGACGAAATAGGGATCGGCTGAGGCACGTGTCTCCCAACTTGCTCCCGTGAGGGCCAGGTCGGTGACCGGCGAAAGCGCCACTGCGGCCACTGGACGCGCACTGCCCGACGCTCTCTGGGCCGCAGCAAAATGCAGAAGTCCCAGGGCTAGATTGCCTCCGGCCGAGTCTCCCGTAATCGCTACTCCCGAGAAACCTAGTTCGATCAGCCCCAGATAGCAGGCACGCACATCTTCAGTCGCGGCAGGGAAGCGATGTTCTGGAGCCAGCCGATAATCGGGCACAAACGCCTCGACGCCCGCACAAGCGGCGATGTGCCCGACCAGGTTTCCGAAGGCCTGCGCCGAACCCCAGTTGAACCATCCACCGTGCAAATGAAGGATTGCTTGGCCCGTGCGGGAACGCTCGGGCCGGCACCACCAGCCAGCTACGCCTCCCACGGTGTCGGGAGCAAAAGTTACTCCAACGGGAGCTACGACGCGACTCATAATCGCGTCGAACGCTCCTCGGGCGTCCGTGCCCTGCAGGCGCCCCTTCTGCGGTTCAACAATGGCGCGCATTGCCGTCATCGCCGCTTTGTCTTCCTTGCTGATCGGATGCCCTATCCGTTCCGTCTCACGGTTCTGCTGAGTCGTTGTTTGCATCTGTTTCCTCCTGCGGGATTCACAACGCCCGCATTTGCGAAGACAATATCGACACGTCCCTTCACCTTTCGCACCACCTCGTAGAGACGGTCGAGATCATCCGGTTTCGAAACATCGCCCTGAACGGGGTGAAACTTTTGGCCGTAGCCAAGCCAATACGGGTATTGCCATTACAGCTACCTTCCCATCAGGTGCGTCCATTTCCTTTTGTCCCTCAATAGTCCGGATGCGACGCGAGGCGCACCCGATCCGTGATTGTGGAATCTAACCTGTGGGTGTCCGCACACCGCCGGGGTTTATGCACGAATCCTCGCTGGCGGTACGACGATCTCAACAAGTCCCGTGGCTACGTCATAGATGAGACCTGATATAAGCCATTTTCCCGGTAGCGCGGGAATTGTTCGGAGCAAGGCAACGTCGGCAACAACCGCGCCGCGGGGATTGCTGACCGCCTTCTTCTTGAGCTCCTCCTCCTCGATTTGAAAATAGCGGGTCAGCATCGCCGGATCACCGGCAAGGCGAGTGATGCCGCAATCGGTATGTTGTAGCACGACAATGTTAAACTCTCCGCCGCCTCCAGGAACTTCCCCTGCAACTTCACCGATCCGCCCGAGTAGCCCCAACTGTTCCAACAACCCTGGGGTAATTCGACCGCCGATATTTCGCATTACGACGGCCTCGCCGGGTTGAATTCCCAGCACATAAGCCGGGTCCACACGCATATCTGCACAACCGATGATGATTGCCTTTACATTCGGCAGCGCCCGCGGCAACGAGGGCATCAGTGTGCCGGCAGCAAACTGGCGAGCCGCAAAATTTTTATTACGCTCTAACATGCAATCGAGAGTGCTCATGTTGGTTTCCCCTGTATTAAGTGATGCTAGGACTCGCGAATCGTGCCGAGCGTGAGCTGACAACAAACCCACGATTCCTGCCAATCGATGGAGCGGAGGTAGTCAGTGCAATCGAGTTTGCCCGAACGCTGCTCGATATTGACCAGGTGTGACGTGCAGGCGTCGCTGGAACATGCGGCGGAGCACTTCGGCGCTGGCTAACCCGCACGCATCTGCGACTTCATCCACGCTCAATGACGACGCCTCCAACTGACGCCGCGCCGCTTCCAGGCGGAGATCCTCGATGTGCTTCGCTGGACTTTTCCCGAGTTCCTGCTTAAATAACCGAGCGAAGTTGCGAGGGCTCATGGCCGCGCGACGAGCGAGCGAGTCGACTGAGAGGTCCTGTCGAAGGTGATCAGTAAGCCAGGCGAGCACATCACCCAGCGGCCGCCTCTCGCGAATTTGCGCTTCGAGGGTTGCACTGAATTGCGACTGCCCGGCCGGCCGTCGAAGAAACACAACCATCATCTGCGCAACTCGAAGGGCCAAAGCTCTGCCCAGATCCTCTTCTACCAACGCGAGGCACAGATCGATGCCGGCCGTTACTCCCGCTGAAGTGTAGCAACTGCCATCTCGAATATAGATCGGGTTGGGGTCGACGGCTACGCGCGGGTAGTCTTGTGCAAGTTCGCTGGCCCAATTCCAATGCGTGGTCGCGCGCCGCCCGTCGAGAAGACCGGCCTTCGCCAGGATGAACGCGCCCGTACAGATGGAGCCGAATCGTCGAGCCCGTGCGCTCTGCATTCGCAGCCACTCCAAAAACCCCGATTGGTAGTGCAGTTCACGCGGGCCCATGCATCCCGCAACTAGCAGCGTATCGATTGGCCCTCGATATTCGCGGTACGTCCGATCCGTATGCACAGGCGTGCCGAGATGATTTGAAACCACGCGATCAGCGCAGGCTGAAATGATGTTGACTTTGTACGCTGGATGCCCGCCGCGCAGCCAATTGGCATCGCCGAACACTTCCGCGGGCCCGAATACGTCAAGGGTCCTCATCGGTGGAACGGCGACAATCACAACACGAAGCGCGCTTTGCCCCTCTGAGCGATCATGCGCGTGATTGCGCGTGATGTCTTGTCGAGCTGGTTGGCGTACGGGCATACCCAAGATTACGAAACCGCGAGCACATTTTGAACCGCCCTATCAATCGTATCGCCGTTGTACGCCATCCGTTGCCATGGTACAAAACGGCGCTTTCGGAGAGCGACGCAGGAGAAGTGCGGCGTCCGCTTCCCACCCATGGCAGGCGTTTCCCAGTCAGGCACGCGATTTCTTGCACCACTTATTGCGCAATCGCGCGGACGCATCGCGAACGATAGGCCGGCCATGGCCGAAACCGGCCGCATCGAATGAAAGACTTGCAAGTTTGCGCTGGCTCGCGCGGCCTTCCTCCAAATTCTCGAAACCAGACAGGGTCGCCGAGGCCGATGAGGTTCGGGCATACATCGCCCGCGAACAGCATTTGTCCCGGACGCCATAGCAGTGCGACATGCCCCGCGCAATGCCCAGGAGTATGAATCAATTCGAAGCCGCCAGCGATCGGAAGTATTTCCCCGGGGGTCAAAGGCTGGTCGATCTGCGCGGCTTGCGAACGGAAGCCTGTTTACGTTTTGCCGACATACCTTCCAAAGACCTAAGCAGCCAGAGATCCCACGCGCTTTCTTGCTCCTTATTCCAATGCGCTTCGTCCTTTCCCTGCGGGAACCCCCTTCCGGGATTTAGACGCGTTGCCGCAGTTCAAATTTGGTTCATGCCGCCGTCGACAGCAAGCTCGATTCCCGAGATGTAGCTTGAATCATCCGATGCCAAAAAAACCATGGCTTTGGCGACTTCATCCGGCGTTCCGACACGCCCCAGAGGGATGCTGGCGGACATCTGCTGCGAGAACTGAACGACTTGCTCGGCGCTCATGCCTAGGCTGGTGTTATAACCTTCTGTCGGCACGACGCCTGGGCTGATGGCGTTAACACGGATTTTACGCGCCTTGAGATCGGTCGTCCAGCCGCGAGCAAAAGACCGGATGGCGGCTTTGCTGGCAGCGTAAACGCTGAAGGCGTCACTGCCTTTCGAGGCAGCGGACGAAGCCGTCAGGATTATAGAGCCGCCGTCTTTCATCAGCGGCAGTGCCTTCTGCACTGTGAAAAGCGTGCCCCGGACGTTGCCGTCAAATGTTTTGTCAAAATGCTCTTCCGTTATTGCGCCGAGCGCAGCAAAACTGCCGCCCCCGGCATTGGCGACCAGGATGTCAATGTGTCCTTTCTCTTTTTTTACCTGTCCATACAAACGATCGAGATCAGCCAGATTGGCGATGTCGCCCTGAATGC
>Ga0209169_10002511_pt1 | contig 11015 bp, 9 predicted proteins | sample HubBroMetageWRM4_FD_188346 | JGI IMG/M metagenome (GOLD analysis project Ga0209169, IMG submission 188346) | Warmed soil microbial communities from the Hubbard Brook experimental Forest, New Hampshire - Hubbard Brook CCASE Soil Metagenome WRM 4... | ecosystem: Environmental > Terrestrial > Soil...
TCTCGGGCTCAGCCAGGAGCAGCTGGCCCGTCGTCTTGGCGTGTCCTTCGCCTCGGTGAACCGCTGGGAGTCCGGCCGGACCGGGCTGTCGGCCAAGGCCGCGGCCGCGCTGGCCGAACTCGAGGCGGAGCTCGCGGCGGGCGGCGGCCGCACCGTCGGGACCGACCCGCTGCCGGTGGCGCAGTCCAGCTTCGTTGGCCGGTCCCGTGAGCTGGCCGAGCTGACCCGGCTGATCGGGCAGTCCCGGTTGGTCACCCTCATCGGGCCCGGGGGCGCCGGCAAGACCCGGCTGGCCGCCGAGGTGCTCAGCCGCAACGTGGCCCATACCGACATCGTCTTCGTGCCGCTGGAGCAGGTCAGCTACCCCCGGTCGCTGGCGTCGGCGCTGGCCTCCCAGCTGCAAGTGCCAGATCAGCACGGCAAACCGCTGCTGGAGTCGCTCCGCTCGGCGCTCGCCGCGGCGCCGAAGGTGCTGCTGCTCGACGGGGCCGAGCGGATCGCCGCCCAGGTAGCCGAGCTGGCCGGCGACCTGCTCGCGGCCGTGCCCGAGGTCCGGCTCGTGGTCACCAGCAGGGTGGTGCTCGGCATTCCCGGCGAGGTCTGCTGGGCGGTGCCGCCCCTGGACTGCCCGTCGGTGGCGGCGGGCGCGTCGGACATCGCCGCCTCCGACGCCGTGCAGCTGTTCATCACCAGGGCCACCGAGCGGCTCCCCGACTTCCGCGCGGCCGACGTCGCGCCGCACGCGATCGCCGAACTCTGCCGCAGGCTGGACGGCCTCCCGCTGGCCATCGAGCTGATCGCCGGCTGGGTCGGCACGCTGTCCATCAGGGAGATACTGCAGCAGCGGGCGGTGCTGCTCGATTCCGAGCCGGCCCAGCTCGGCCAGCATTCAGGGCGGCGGCTCGCCGACGTGCTCAAGGTCAGCTACGACCTGCTCACGCCGGAGCAGCAGCGCAGGCTCGCGGCGCTGAGCGTGCTGGCCGGCTCGTTCCGGATCGCCGACGTGCAGGCGGTGCTCGACCTGGACGCGCCTGCTGCGGTTGCCACCACCCGGCTCCTGGTCGACTCGTCCTGGCTGGTGGTCACCCGCGGCAGCGAGCAGAACCTGTTCAGCATGCTGGAGACGATCCGGACGTTCGCTGCGCTGCAGCTCGAGCAGGACGGCGACGGACCGGCCGCCAGACGGCGGCATGCGCTGCACTTCGCCGCCATCGCCACGGGCAGCGAGCAGGGACTGGCCGGGCCGGACGCGGCCGACTGGGCCAGCCAGCTCAGAGCGGCCGTGGCTGACCTGCACGCAGCGCTGCACTGGGCTGGCGAACACGCCGACGTCGACCTCGGCCTGGACATAAGCGCCGCGCTGTGGCGCTGGTGGCTGGTCAGCGGCCGGCTCGCCGTCGGCCGGAACTGGCTGGCCAGGTTCCTCGCCCTGGCCGGACCGCGCGAGGACGAGCTGGCCGGGCGGGCGCTGTGCTCGGCCGCGGTGCTCGCCGCCGAGAACGGCGACTACGCCGGGGCGATAGAGAGCGCCGAGCGGGCGCTGGCCATCTTCGGCACGCTCGGCCTGAAGCTGAGGATGACGCTGGCGGCCACCGTGCTCGGGTCGGCGCACCGCTACCTCGGCAACCACGAGTCGGCCCGGCGCGGCTTCCAGCTGGCCATGGACCTGCGTGCCGAACTCGGCGACCGCCGCGGCATGTCCGTCGCGATCAACAACATGGCGCTGCTCGAACTGGACGACGGCAACTTCGGCCGGGCCAGGGAACTGTTCGAGCAGGCACTGGCGATCAAGCGTGAGTTCGGCGAGCAGCGATCGATAGCGATCAGCCTGGCCAACCTGGCCGATGTGCTGATCAGGACCAGCCAGTGGGAAGCAGCCGATGACGCGCTGCGCGAGGCCGCCGCCATGGCGGTCGACGACCAGCAGCTCATCGGCACGATCCGCTGCAACCAGGGTGCGGCCGCGGCGCGCCGGCAGGACTGGGCCGAGGCCATAGGGTACTTCCGGGCCGCCATCGAGGCGCTGCAGGCGGGCGGTCACCCGCACAGCCTGGCCGAGGCCATGATCGGGCTGGGCCGGGCGTGCGATCAGGCGGGTGACCATGACGAGGCGCTGCGCCAGCTGCGGGCCGCGCAAGCTCTTGCCGCTGAGACAGGGAACCTGCAGCGGGCGGCGGAGGCCGAGGCGGCCCTCGCAGAACTAACGGGCAGCCCGGCCGGCGGCCGGCGTGATCCGGGCCTGCAGGGCGCAGGACTGCAGGGCGCAGGACTGCAGGGCGCAGGACTGCAGGGCGCGAAACCGCTGGGTGCGAAACCGCAGGGCGCAGGACCGCTGCCAGGCAACCTGACTGGCCGCCAGGCCGAGGTGCTGCGGCTGCTGGCGGCCGGGCTCAGCAACAAGCAGATCGCGGCCGAGCTGTTCATCAGCACAGCGACCGTGGAGCGGCACCTGGCCACGATCTACCGCAATCTCGGCCTGGCCGGCCGGGTCGAGGCAGCCAGGTTCGCGATCAACCACGGCATCGCGGATCGCGCCTCAGTGTCATAACGGCAGTGTCATAGCGGCGCGCCTTGTTATAGCGCTATCGCGACCGGCCGGGCGGATGGCCGGGTGCAGACGCACGACCTTCCCTAAATGCGCACAATGCCCCTTTCCCCCTGCCAGCCGAATTACATGATTGCCGTGATTCGGCGGGCCTGCCCGCGCCGCTAGAAATGTGCAGTAGCTCGCCAACGCCGGGACAGGGGCAGGGAGATGCCAGTGCACGATCAGCTGCTCGGCTCGACGCAGCCAGTGCTGTCCATCTCACTTGAGCCAGGCGAGAGCATCGTTGCCGAGGCGGGCGAGTTCGCCTGGATGACCGACTCGATTCAGCTGACAACCACGCCAGCTGGCCTGAGTGACTACACCGCGAAGGACCAGGCAGGCACCATCGCCTTCGCCTCCAGGCTGCCCGGCAGCATCCTGCACATCGAAGTAGCGCCAGGCCAGGAGTACCTGGTGCACCGCAACGGGTTCCTGGCCGGGACGCCAGGGATAGAGATCACCACTGGCTTCCAGCAACCGCTGGAAGCCACGGAAACAACCGCCGACAAGTTCATCTTGCGGCGCATCGGCGGCCGCGGCCGCGCATGGGTTGAGCTGTCTGGCGATGTGATCAGGCGTGATCTCGCGGCGGGCACGTCGCTGCGCACGCACCCGTGGCACATCGGCATGTCGGATGCGTCCGTCACTGTGCAGATGGCGGAGCTTGCCAGGCCGGCCACCAGCTATCTGGGCACCGCCGCCCAGAGCCTGGCGGTCCTGTCCGGCCCCGGAACCGTGTGGCTGCAGTCGATGCCGCTGCTCGCCGGTCCGCACCGCCCGTTTGCAGCCCGCGACGCACTTACGCAGTCAAGCCAAGAGCGAGGGAAATAGGAACATGAGCCGTAACGCAGTCAGCCCGCGTGGTCTAGCGGGCACAGCCGCCGTGGTCGCGATCGCGGCGGGATTGGCCGTAGCCGGGTGCGGGGGGTCGTCCAGTTCGGGCACGGCAGCCGGAGACAACGCTGCCAGCAGCTCACCCGCCGCCTCTCACAGCACAGGCTCGAGTGGCTCCACGTCGGCAACCACCACCACGGCCACGGTGCCCTTCCCGGTCGGGGTCGGCGACACCTGGAAGTACAAGACCACCGATGGCAGGACCGTCAACAGGATTACCGCGGTGACGCCGGGCTCCGGCGGCCAGCAGGTGACGATGCGCAGCGCCATCACCACCTTGGGTTCGACCACACACGACACCGCCTACTACGTGGTGCACTCGGATGGCTCGATCTCGCTGCCGTTCAGCCAGTTCAACACCAGCAGCTCGGGGTCTACCGTCAAGCTCATCTCGGGCGACATCTTCTGGCCGCCGGCTGACCAGCTTTCGTCCGGCAAGGCCTACCACGACGCGCTGAAGATCGCGTTCAGCGACAACGGCATGACGCAGAATGTCACGGCGCACGTGACCGTGCGCGGCGCCGGCACCCAGAGCGTCACGGTTCCTGCTGGTACCTACAACGCCGACGTAGTGAACATGACGATGGCCGAAACCATCGAGGGAATCCACGTGAGCAGCGTGGTAAGGACCTGGCTCGCGCCCGGCGTCGGGCCGGTAAAGAGCGAGGTGATTATCCACGAGGGCGGGACCGCTCGCGTCGCCGCCGAGAATCAGCTGGTCTCCTACAAGGCCGGCTGATCGGCGAAGCAAGTCGGCCCGGGCCCGCAGTGAGTCCCATGCTGCGGGCCCGCAGCCTCGCTGCATCAGGTACCTCGACCGCGGTCCGCTGGCAGGCTCCGCGCCCGACGGGGCGCGGCCCCGCTGAGGCGCGACATGTAGTGCAGCGCGCTCAGATGGTTGGCCAGTTCGCGTGCTGCATGATCCGCGTTGCCCTTGCGCAGGTGCGCCAGCAGACGGCGGTGTGCGCTCACGATCATCCCGTTCGCCCCGGGCCCTACGGCGGTCATGAGGTCGCGCACAATTGCGGCGGTACCGTCCGGTGCCCGCTCGCCGGTTATCTCGGCCAGCAGGCGGAACGTCCCCGCGTATGCCGCGGCCTTGCGCGCCCATCCCAGCTGTGACGGCATCCGGGACGCTTCTTCCACGCTGTCACTCAGGCTTTGCAATGCCGCCGCGGTCATCCGGTCGCAAGCGCTCCGAGCGGCTCTGGCCTGGCCTTCAATCAGCTCACCCGTCCAGGCCACGCTGGTCAGCGGGGCAGGTCTGCCCGCTGTTCGGGTCGGCCGCTCCCCCGTCTCGGCAGGCACGGGCTTCCGGCGTTCCTCTTCGGTGAGGCCGCCCCAGATCCCGTCCGCCTGGCCGGTGCGCACCGCAAATGCCAGGCAGGCCCGCCGGACCGGACAGGCCGCACAGACGGCTTTGGCGCGCTCGACCTGCTCCAGCGACCTGCCGCAACCCGACACCGGGAAGAACAGGTCCGGGTCGGCGTCCTGGCACGCCGCCGCTGACCGCCAGTCTTCCCCACGAGCCAGGCCGGTCACCCGTGGCTGGCCGGCGTCCCCGGTGAGCAGGACGGCTTCCACGGTCAGCTCCCAACCGGATTGCGTGTCGGCGTGGCCCTCAGGTACCCCTCGCGGGACAGCAGGCTCTGCAGCCTTTCCAGCCGGATCACGAGAGCCGCGGTTTCCTCCAGCACCTCGTCCCTGACCTGAGGGCCCAGGGGCGTGTCGGCGATGTGGGCCAGTGCGGTGTCCATCGCGTCCCTGGCGCGGCGCAGCAAGAGCGTGGCGGGCGCTCCGTCCCCTCCGCCGTTTTCATCCGTATTTGTCACCTGAGTGAGCCTTTCGTCTTCTTCGCACCTCGTATCAAATGCAGTGTCGTGCGCGACAGGGTGAACTGGGATCACACGCACTGGGTGATTCCGAGCCGCCTGCCGTCCACGGTCGCGCACGAAGGCGTGCCGCCACACCCGTGAACACCCGTGCCGACACCCTGGTCTGCATCGACCAGTCCGGCCGCCGATCCCACGATCTCCGGGCGCTCGTCGAGCGCCTCGGCCTGACCAGCACGCAATCGACCCGTTCCGGCAGGTCGTCGGAGAAAGGCTCGAGCCGAATGGCCACCCGGGGCTGCTATCGCAAGGCCAGGGTGAGACCAGGGTCTTTCCCAGGGGCGAAACAGCCACCCGGGACGCAATCGTGTATGCCATAACCAAACCTTTGGCGCACTGCCTGACGACCCGGGCGGCCGCCCCGGGAGGAGGAACCCATGTCCAGCGCTGTCAGCGCGCGCCCCCCGGGCGGGCAGCATCGGGATCCGGAGCTGACGCCGACTAAGGACCAGCCGAAGACCGGCGCTCTCGGCCTGACGTCGGCGACCATGCTGGTTATCGGCACCGTTATCGGGGCCGGGGTGTTCACCATGCCGGCGGTGCTGGCGAGCGCGGGCACGATCTCGCTGGCGGTGCTCGCGGTGATTGCCGTGGGCGCCATGGTGCTGGCCATCCTGTTCGGCCAGCTCACCAGGCGGGTCCCGAACTCCGACGGCGGGCTCTACGCGTACGCGCGGTACGAGTTCGGTGACTTCGCCGGGTACCTGACCGGCTGGTGCTACTGGGTCCAGGCGTGGGCGGGCAACGCGGCCATCGTCTCGTCCTGGGTGTTCTACTGCGACGCGCTGTTCGGCATCAACCCGTCAGGCCTGGGGAACTGGGGCATCGCCCTGGTCGGGCTGTGGATCCCGGCGGGAATCAACCTGGCCGGGCTCCGCCAGACGGCCTGGATCCAGAACATCACCGTGGTGCTGAAGTACCTGCCGCTGCTGTTCGTCGCGGTGGTCGGCTGGTTCTTTATCAGCAAGGCCAACTTCGGCGCGTTCAACGCCTCGGGCGGCAGCCTGTACTCGGCGATCGGGATCGCCGCCGGGGTGGCGCTGTTCTCGTTCATCGGCGTGGAGACGGCGGCCATCACCGCCAAGCGGGTGAAGGACCCGCGGCGGAACGTCGGCCGTGCCTCGCTGCTCGGCACCGGCGCCGCCGCGATCGTGTACCTGGCGGTGTCCGCCGCGGTCATGGGCCTGGTGTCGCACCACGCGCTGGTGAACAACGGGGCACCGTTCGTCAACGCGTTCCAGACGATCTTCCCGCACAGCAGCTGGGCCGGGAAGCTGGTCGCCGCGCTGGCCGCGGTGTCCGGGTTCGGGGCGCTGATCGGCTGGACCCTGGTCACCGCCGAGGTATCCCGGGCACAGGCCAGTGACCGCCTGTTCCCGGCGCCGTTCGCCTGGACCAACCGCAACGGCACGGCCTGGTTCGGCGTCGTGATCGCGGCGCTGCTGCCGACGCTGCTGATGCTGTGGCGCTACACGACCAGCTCCGGGCTGACGATCTTCACCTACCTGGTCGACCTGACCGTGGTCACCGTGGCCATCCCGTACCTGTTCTCGGCCTGCGCCCAGCTCACGTACTTGGTGGCCAAGCGCCGGCCGGTGCAGGGATGGGCCCTGACCCGGGATCTGACGATCACCGTCGCGGCGGTGCTGTTCTCACTGTGGGTCACGTTCGCCGCCGGGTATTCGGCGGTGTACCAGGCCATGGTCGTCGTGCTCGCCGGAATCATCCTCTACGCCTTCGTCCGGGCCCACCGCGAACCTGCCAGCGCGGTCCCGGCGCCAGCCGACCCAGCGGCCGCGGTGACCCGCGGCGAGAACCCGGAGGAACCGTCATGACCTTCAGCGTGCAATCAGAGGCGGGCCAGCTGCGGCAGGCCGTCATCCACCGGCCGGGCCTGGAGCTGTCGCGGCTCACCCCGCAGAACATCGGGGACCTGCTGTTCGACGACGTGCTGTGGGCGAGCAAGGCCAAGGAGGAACACGACGTGTTCGCCGAGATCCTCCGCGACCACGGCGTGCAGGTGCACTACTTCGGGCAGCTGCTGGCCGAGACGCTGGAGCTGCCGGAGGGCCGGAAGTTCGTGCTGGACCGGGTGTGCACCTCCTCGCTCCTGGGCCCGGTGCTCGCCGGCCCGCTCCGCGAGCTGTTCGAGGGCCTCGATGGCCCACGGCTGGCCGAGTACCTGATCGGCGGAGTGCTCAAGGCTGACCTGAAGCCGCTGCACTCCAGGAGCCTCAAATGGGAGATGCTGCGGGCCGATGACTTCCTGCTGCCCCCGCTGCCCAACCATCTCTTCTGCCGGGACAACTCCGCCTGGGCCTACGGCGGGGTTTCCATGAACCCGATGGCCAAGCCCGCCCGGCAGCGGGAGAACCTGCACATCCGCGCCGTGTACACCTATCACCCCCTGTTCGCCGATGCCGACTTCGTCACCTACTACGGCAATGACGACGCCAACCACATGCCCGCCAGCGTGGAGGGCGGCGACGTGCACATCCTGGGGCACGGCGCGGTGCTGATCGGCATGGGTGAGCGGACCACGCCGATGGCCGTTGAGATCCTCGCCCGCGCCTTCTTCGACAGCGGCCAGGCCCACACTGTGATCGCCACCGAGATCCCCAAGTCGCACGCGACGATGCACCTCGACACCCTGATGACCATGATCGACCGCGCGACGTTCGTGCTTTACCCCTACATCGACCGGCACTTCCGCTCGTGGACCATCACGCCCGCCGGGGAAGGGCTGAAGGTCACGCACAACCGCAGCCTGTGGGACGCTCTCGCTGAGGCGATCGGCGTGGACGCGGTCACGGTGCTGATCACCGACGAGGACATCCGGGCCGCCGAGCGGGAGCAGTGGGACGACGGGACCAACTACCTGGCGGTCGCCCCCGGCGTCATCCTCGGCTATGACCGCAACGACGCCACCAACACCATGCTGCGCAAGCATGGCATCGAGGTGATCGAGGTGCCCGGCAGCGAACTCGGCCGCGGGCGCGGCGGCCCCCGGTGCATGACCTGCCCGATCGAGCGCGATCCGGCCTAGCGAATACGAGGAGTGTCTGATGGACCTGCGCGGGCGCAGCCTGTTGAAGGAAACCGACCTGAACGCTGACGAGTTCCTCTTCCTCGTCGACCTGGCCAGACAGCTGCGGGCGGACAAGCGCCAGGGGGTGACCGGGCAGCGGCTCGCGGGCCGCAACATCGCCCTGATCTTCGAGAAGACCTCCACGCGGACCCGGTCCGCGTTCGAGGTCGCGGCCCATGACGAGGGCGGGCACGTCACCTACCTCGGCCCGGGAGAATCCCAGCTCGGCCACAAGGAATCGGTGAAAGACACCGCCCGCGTGCTCGGCCGCATGTTCGACGGCATCGAATACCGCGGGTTCACCCAGGAAGCCATGGACACCCTCGGGCAGTACGCCGGGGTACCGGTGTGGAACGGGCTCACCGACACCTGGCACCCGACCCAGATGCTCGCCGACATCCTGACCATGACCGACCATTGCAGCAAGCCGCTGGCGGAGATGTCGTTCTGCTACCTGGGCGATGGCCGGAACAACACGGCCAACTCGCTGCTGGTGACCGGGGCCACGCTCGGCATGGACGCGCGCATCTGCGCCCCGGCGGCGCTGCAGCCGTCGCAAGAGGTACGCGGCATCGCGGACGGCCTGGCCGCCGGATCCGGCGCCAGGCTGCTGGTAACCGCGGATGTTGACACGGCCGTCGCCGGCGTGGACTTCGTCTGCACCGACGTGTGGCTGTCCCTGGGCGAGCCCGAGGACAAGTGGGGCTCCCGGATCGACCAGCTTCTCCCCTACCAGGTGAACTCCGGCGTGCTGAAGGCCACCAGCAACCCGGACGTGAAGTTCATGCACTGCCTGCCGGCCTTGCACGACCGCAGCACCGAAGTCGGCCAGCAGATCTACGCCAAGCGCGGGCTGGACGCGCTGGAAGTCACGGACGAGGTCTTCGAGTCTCCCGCCTCCGTGGTGTTCGATGAGGCGGCGAACCGGATGCCCACGATCAAGGCCCTGATGATCGCCACACTCGGCCCTCGGTCGTGAGAGTCGTCGCGGCGCTGGGCGGCAACGCCCTGCTCGAGCGGGGCGAGAAACCCGACGAGGACATACAGGAACACCACGTCCGGCAGGCCGTGGCGGCGCTCGCGCCGCTGGCCCAAGCGCAGGACCTGGTGGTGACGCACGGCAACGGGCCGCAGGTCGGGATGCTGGCCCTGGAGAGCGCGAGTGATCCGGCGCTGACCCGCCCGTACTCGCTGGACGTGCTCGGCGCGCAGACCCAGGGGATGATCGGGTACTGGCTGGCCCGGGACCTGCGCGGCGCCGCGCCCGGCAAGCCCGCCGCATGCCTGGTCAGCCAGACCAGGGTCGACCCGGACGATCCCGCGTTCGCCCATCCCACGAAGTTCGTCGGCCCCGTGTACGAGGAGAAGCAAGCCCGGGACCTGGCCGCCGACCGGGGCTGGGCGGTGGCCCGCGACGGCGAGGCGTGGCGCCGGGTCGTGCCGTCCCCCGAGCCGCTCGAGCTGGTGGAGCTGCCGCTCATCATGAAACTGGTGGACAGCGGCGCGCTGGTGGTGTGCGCGGGAGGCGGCGGCATCCCCGTGGTGGCGGGCGCCTCGGGCGCGCTGCGCGGCGTCGAGGCCGTGGTGGACAAGGACCTGACCGCGGCGCTGCTGGCCGAAGCCGTGCACGCCGACGCCCTGCTGCTGCTGACCGACGTCGACGCCGTGATCGACGGCTTCGGCACCCCGGGTGCGCGCGCCATCCGCCGTACCACACCTGCGGAACTCCGGGCCCGCTCGTTCCCGGCCGGCTCGATGGGCCCGAAGGTGGAGGCAGCCTGCCGGTTCGTGGAGGCGACCGGCAAGGTCGCCGCGATCGGCCGCCTCGACGCCGCTGCTTCGCTGCTCCGCGGCGAGGCCGGCACCACCGTCTCCCGCTGAGCATGACCGGCGGCCTGATGCGGAGGAGACAGGTATCCCAGCGCTGGATCGACACGGGAAAGGCGCCCTAGGTTTTCCCGTCGTCTGCCACCGCCGGCCGGCGCAGTCCGCGGAAGGGGCGCACGACGAGCTCGCCGTCGGCCCGGCGGATCAGGACGTTGCGGGGGCCCCGGCCAGCCCACCAGATGAGCACCTCCACGGGCTGCCCGCGCTCAAGGTAGACCCGCGCGCGGCCCCGGCGCGTTGTCACGGTAAGCCTGCGTCAGGCCGGGCGACGCTGAGCGACTCGGCGAGGAACGCGAGCTCGTGCCGCAGCAGCTGGCCGAAGGTATCCGCGTCGGCCGGGGTGTGGTGGGTCGTGCTGGACAGCGGCAGGACCTGGTGCGGGCGGCCGGCCGCGAGCAGCGCCGCCGACATCCGGAGCGTGTGCGCGACCACCACGTTGTCGTCGGCCATCCCGTGGATCAGCAGCAGCGGCCTGGTCAGGCTGGCGGCCCCGGTTATGGTGGAGGACCGGTCGTATCCTTCCGGGTTCTGTTGTGGCAGGCCGAGGAATCGCTCCCGCCAGTGCGTGTCGTAGAGCCGCTGATCGTGGGGGGCGGCCCCGGAAACGGCCGCGTGGAATACGTCGGGGCGGCGGATCACGGCGATGGCCGCGAGCGCCCCGCCGTAG
>Ga0209169_10002512_pt1 | contig 11014 bp, 7 predicted proteins | sample HubBroMetageWRM4_FD_188346 | JGI IMG/M metagenome (GOLD analysis project Ga0209169, IMG submission 188346) | Warmed soil microbial communities from the Hubbard Brook experimental Forest, New Hampshire - Hubbard Brook CCASE Soil Metagenome WRM 4... | ecosystem: Environmental > Terrestrial > Soil...
AGAACTTCTTGTTCGCAGGATCGGATCGAGGCGGTGAGAGCGCGGCAGCCATTTACAGCTTGATCGGAACAGCCAAACTGAACGACTTAAATCCGGAAAGCTATCTGCGTGACGTTCTATCGCGCATCGCCGACCATCCGATCAATCGCATCGACGACCTGTTGCCCTGGAATCTCTCCGCCGAAAACCAAAACGTCCCTGCGTCGTAGATCTCTTCTCATTGTCAACACGGCTTTCACCCGACGCTTACGGTTCGTTCGGAGCGGACGGCGTAGCATTCCTCCTGTGTTGTATTGCGCGAGCGATTTGTATAAGAACACATGCCGTGCGGGTGCCTTGTAGCGGCTAGCCTCGATTCCTTTGGGATGCAAAAAGCCGAAAACTCATACTAGGGTTGGTACAAAAAAGCCAAGGCCTCTCAGCGCGGCGGGACGTCAAAAAATTATGTCAAGTGTCCGGTTCGTTTAGGCAATTCCTGCGACGACCCCCTGTGGACCTCAGACGCGGCTCCCTCTCGCTTGGCCCAAGTTAGTAGGCCCCAGCGATGATAGTCGCTTACCAGCAGTAGAAATGCGAGTACGCAGCACCCCAACAAACCGGGCCAAAACCAGTAGCCCGGCAACCCACGCCGAACCGCCCAAAAGAACTGATTTGCCAAAGTCGGGAAAGCCCAATCGAGCGAGTTCCGCTGGACGAAAGCCGCAGTCCCCAGGATGGCGAAGAGTATGCCGGAGACTTTCAGACTTTCGTGCCACAGGTGCCGGCGAATCTCGTCGGAGTTGAAGAGTGCGGCGAGGCGCGTCACAACAGGATCATCACCCGTATCAACATAGTTGTGCTCAGCAAAGGGACTCCCACGATAGATCCTAAAACGTCTCCGGGCAAATAAGGCCGACAAGAAGAGCGAGACAAGAGTTGGGCAAACCCAGGGACCCAGAAGGCATAAAAAGCCGTTGTGGTCGGGGCCATAGAGGGAGAGTACCATACCCCCTATTAGGGCAGCCTTCCCAAGAGGCCCCGTCATTTGGGCAGAATTTACCATCCAAGGCGAAATCTTCCGGGCTAGCGCGCTCGGCAGGATGGCGTTGTTCTTGGCATGCATTGTTAATTCCTCAAGCCAAAATCATTAACACTTCCTCGCGAACCAGCAAGCAAGCGCTCCGTCCAAGGCCCCAGAAATGCCTGTCTGCCCGTAGAGCTGCCACGCTTTAGAACCCCAGTTAGCTGGGCTCGTAAATGGATCGAAATTCCAGCCGCCTCGAACGGTTGGGCCCCAAGCTACACCGACCGCGCCTGTTCCCGCACCCAAAAAAGTACCCCGGCCGCAGTTTCCGCAGCCTGCCCGAGGGTCTGTTCACCTGTCATAAATCCGATGAATCCGTTTGCAGCGCCCGAAGTAGCTCCGCCAGCTGCTCCTCCCCAAGCACCGGCTTCTAGGGCAGTTGCACCCAGTTCGACTGCGAATCCTCCCGCCAACCCACCTGTCAGTCCGGCTAGAATTCCAGCGCCAGCGCCACCAGCAGCCGCAGCAGCCACATCCCAACCATTACCGCCGTTTGCGTAGGCCAAATAACCTGCCGCCGCGCCTCCAATGACCCCTCCGAGGACTCCTGCAATGCACATGGGGCACCGGCCGCTCGGGTCACGGAAATTTGTAGGACTATCCAGCGCGTACCGGTAAAGGTTGTAGTCGCCAGTGCCAAATCCCATCGGGTCTTCGCTGATGAACCGTTGAAATGTCGGGTTATGAGCCAAACGAGAGAATAGCCCGTCTTTGCTTCTCAATGATTTACATGGAGGTTGCTAAGCGTGATTTACGGGTATTCTTCTGTATTTTGTTCCCAATCTGTTCCTCGTTCTGTTCCCGGTTTCGTTGTATTTTCTAACCGGCGACCATCGAAGCGATATTGCATCTCGGGGCAGCTCTCTCGCACCTTGCCATGCCGCAGAAAACGTGGTCTCTTTCGCGCACAACGCGCCTGCTTTGGGCGCACGCGACTCGACTCCAACAGCTCCATCCGTTACTTCTAACGACTAACGTTTCCAACAAATCGGGGCATTTGCTTTTCGCTCAAAGATAACCCCAATGCCTTCAAAACATCGGATTCTGGCACAGTTGGTGCACAGCCCTTGAATTCAGACTCTTGGCCCGTTCCGCATAAAGGCATCGCAGACTATATTCGTCACGTTGGCGCGGCTCTGATCGTACTCAAGGTTGCTGATTCCCGGCAGCTCGGTGCACCTTCTCTAAGTTTGCGATAAGCCATTGCCTTCGCGTCAAGGCATTATTTTCTGTACGAGTGCTATCGAGTCGCCGACGGTCAGCCTCTATTGCGGAGTTCATCGCAAGTCCGGTTTTCGCAGGCGAGACGGCGACGCACCAATCAGCGTTTCTATGCCTAGGCGCAAACAAGCTGGGTGAAATCCCGGCCGGCTCGACCGAAACGATCAGCCAGGCACGGGAGTCGCACGTCAGGTGGTGATTGTCGCCGTGCCGCCGGCGAGGGACCTGCTGACGAAGCGGCGGATTCCACGCAGAGAACGTAGGTTGGCAGAGTCTCCAGGCGTCCGCGAAGCGAGTCCTTCTCCCGACGAAACCCGCGACGCCTTCCGTGCCTTCGACTTGAGCTTCCGCGCTTACGCGTTCGATTCCCACAGGCGTCCGCCGTATCTCTCTCAACGGGGTACAGAGAGTCTGAGTTACCGATGCGGTAAATGTGTCGCTGGAAGTCAAGAATGTGAGTAGACTACACTTATCGCGCCGAGGGCCACGCAGTTATACGGGGACGTAGTTGTGGTGGGTATGCGTTCACACGGGTCGACACTGGGGTGCGCTCTTGAGCATTCGCGACGTGGCGAAACGGGCGGGGTTTCCATCGCGACCGTCTCCCGCACCATCAACGGAAGGGCTTCCGTTACTCCGCACTTGGCGCGTTTGGCGGGCGATTGACGAGTTGGGCTTCTATCCCGATACGCAAGCTCGCGGACTGGTCTCCGGACGCAGCCGGACCTTTGGTTTGATCATTTCCGATATTACCAACCCTTTCTTCCCCGAAGTTGTTCAAGGTTTTGAAGATCTTGCCGTGAAACACAATTACGAGATTTTGACCAGTTCGACAGTGCATGATCCGCGGCGAATGGCTCTTTCCGTTCGGCGAATGATTGAACGCAGTGTGGAGGGAGTGGCGGTCGTCACGTTCGGAATGGAAGAGGGGTTGTTGAACGAACTCAAATCGCGCCACGTACCGCTCGTATTCATTGACGTCGCACCCGCGCTACCAAGAGTATCGAATATTCGGATCGACTACTTGCACGGTATCCGGCAAGCGGTCCAGCATTTGGCGGCATTGCGCCACGAGCGCATCGCTTTCATTTCTGGGCCGATGACTCTAGCTTCTGCGATCGCTCGTCTGAGGGCCTTCTCACAATCGATGACGGAGATTGGACTGCAGTTCAACGAAAGCTGGGTGATCGAGGGAAACCACACAATGGAAGGAGGAATGGCTGCGGCACAGAAAATAATGGCAATGCCGGAAAGGCCTACGGCAGTCCTTTGCTCAAACGATATGACGGCGATCGGCGTGATGAGGGAGAGCTACCGGCAAGGCTTCCGCGTGCCTCAAGATCTGTCTGTGATCGGCTTCGACGATATTCGGATCGCACAGTTTGTGATTCCACGATTGACGTCCGTGAGGATGTCGCAAGTCGAAACTGCTGAACTAGCATTCACGGCGTTGCTGGTAGATGTACAAAGACAAACCGCCTCTCCGAATGGCAGTGAGTATCTGCTGCGAACGACTTTCGTTGTGCGCGAATCCACATCCAAGCCGTGCGATGTTCCGAAAATCGCCACCCGTGCCAATTTGACCGAATCGCGGGCACCCGCGCGGCGCAAGAAACCGCGACGTGAATACTGAACTTCGCTGTACATGCCACACGAAATCAGAGGATGGACCGGTGCAGCGATTGTTGATGTTAGAGGCTGTGTGAATGTGAGCGTTGGCGCTTCGCGATCCGGCCGAGTATCATTTTGCTTGCGGTAAACGTTTTCTCAATGTTATATCTTTGGGCGCTGAATCGACCGAAAAAGCGGCGACATTTTGGATCGTTCGAAACTCAGATTCCGCGAAATGCACAGCAGGGCTTCAGACGGGAAGAGGCTGGGGTTTTCAAGATACGTAGCGGATAGTGACAACGGCCAAGGGCACGCAGAGATTATGAACAACAGAACGAGTCGTTCGAGGCTTCTGGCAATCAGTCTTCTGTTTTTTTCGGTCGCGGCCGCTGCCGGTCAAGGCTCTCCCTCTCCGCACGTCTACCGGGTGGAAGGAGAAGTTGACGGCGTGCACGATCCTTCGATCATCGCGCAAGGCGGCACGTGGTATCTGTTCGGGACGGCTACTGAGCAGGGCCCGCACGCGCAGCTGCCCATGCGCTGCTCGAATGATCTGGAACATTGGAAGCGCTGCGGTGCGGTGTTCGCCGGCATCCCCGATTGGATCCAGAAGGAAAGCCCGGAAACGAAGGACCTTTGGGCGCCGGACATTTCCTACTTCAACGAAAAATATCACGTCTACTACGCGTTTTCGGCGTTCGGAAAAAATACTTCGGGCATCGCATTGGTGACGAACAAGACGCTCGACCAATCCAGCCGCGATTTTCACTGGGTAGACGAGGGCCTGGTGCTGAAATCTCTCGCGAGTGACGATTTCAACGCGATTGATCCGAACATCGTATTCGATTCCACGGGGACGCCGTGGCTGAGCTTCGGAAGTTTCTGGAGCGGGATCAAAATGCGCCGCCTCGACGCAGCGAGCGGAAAGCTTTCAGCGCAGGACGGCAAGGTTTATTCATTGGCCAGCCGCGAGAGGCCGGAAAATCCGGCGCCCGCGCCGCCCGGATTGCCCGCGGATTGGCAAGCGATCGAAGCTCCGTTCGTTGTCCATCACGGCGATTATTATTATTTGTTCGTGTCCTTCGATTTGTGCTGCCGTGGAGTGAAGAGCAATTACCGCGCGGTGGTGGGCCGCTCGCATGATGTAACTGGCCCATACGTGGATGCGGACGGCAAGCCCATGCTGCACGGAGGCGGCACCGCGCTGCTGACAGGAAATGCGCGCTGGTTCGGCCCGGGAGGAGAATCGATCCTGCAGCAGCCGGGAGGGGACATCATCGTCTTTCATGCCTATGACGGAGAGACCGGCCATCCGTTCCTGCAGATTTCAACGATCGACTGGACCACCGGCTGGCCACGCGCGGCGCTGGAAGGAGATGCGGGCGCGGGAAAATAATGCGGATGCGGAGCGCAACATCCTACGGCATGACGAGAGTCTGCCACCGCGCTATGGGGGTTGCACCATCACTGTTTGGACGAGATCCCCGAGTTGCTTTGCCGTAAAATCATTCCCCTCGATGTTCGTTGCGAGTTTACCCTCGCGATCAATAATAACGGTATGAAAGGAGTGCACCAGCAGAGCTTCGTCCGGGTAATACCTCATATCGAAGCGGGCGCAAACCTGTTGGATTTCGGCGGGCGAGCCGGTTAGAAAATGCCAGGACTTGGGGTCGGCGTTCCAGATGCGGGCGTAGTCGCGGACGGCTTGCGGGGAATCGTGGACGGGATCGATGATGACCGTGAGCAACACCAAGTCCCTGGCGAGTGCGCTCCGAAATCTTTTTTGCAAGCGCGCGAAATTCGTGGAAAGGCGGAAACAATAATTGGGGAGCGGGCAGCGCACGTAGACGAAGGTGATGGCGACGACCTTGCCGGCGAATTGCGAGAGCGTCACTTCCTGGTGATTCTGGTCGCTCAGCGTGAAATCCGGAACTGGCTGGCCGGTAGCCACGGCCTCTTTGGTGGCATCGTTGTGGTCGAGCATTTTTTCCAGAATGCTCAGGCGGCGCGCGGCGGAGGGATCGTTCTCCATGGTCTGGTAGGCGCGGACGTGAATATTTTCGGCGTAGTCGGACTTTTTATCGGCGACGAGGGTGAATTCGATGGTCATGCCGGGTTGCAAACCATCCAGCGATTTGGGATCGCGCGCGGTGAGCGGCATGATCATCGCGTCCATCACGTCGGGGATGCTTTCGCAGGAAACGATCACAATTTGTTTGTCGCGATCTACTTTCAGAACCAGACCGGCGTCTGCGTAACGTTCTGGCGCGCCGCTGGAGCTAGCGGCGATCGTAAGCAACAGCAATAGCGCGAAAGCGAAGCTGAGGGCGCGCCGGAAATGAGCGTCTCGCATCATTGGTTTCTCGGATCTGCTGCTGGGCTCGTCGAGGATTGCGGCGTGGACGCAGCGGCTGAATCCAGTTGCGAAGACCCCGAAGGAACGCGGGCGATTGGTGCGGCGGCGGTCGCTTGGTCCTCGTGTGGGGCCGGCAGCTGGAAGGAGTGCCGTTCCAGCACAGTGTAATTCTTTTCGAATTCCTTAATCTCGATGAACTGGTTTTTTTTCACGCCAGTGAAACGTTGCCGCGTCTGGGTGGAGGGCCACCAGACTTCCAAATCGAGGATGCGGGCCGATTTTCCGAGCCCGATATGTTGTTGCAGCGGGGAGGCCCCGAACGAGCCGCCGCTTCCCACGGTGCGATAAATCGTGCGCGGCGGCTGGTCGCCACCCTGCGCGGTCACCTTGATGACTGCTCCGATCGCGGAGCGATTCGATTTCACTCCCACCAGGTGAACGGTAATCCAGTCGTTATCGTTGCCGGGGTTTTTGAACAGGCGGAATGCGTGACGGTCACCGGGAACCGCGCCGCCAACTTCCTCGAGCAAATCCTCGTGGCCATTGTTACCAAGGTCGGCAAAGGCGACGGCATGGCCCTTGTGCAGTTCGCCGGTTCCCGACGAAGCGGTGATGTCGGTGAAAAACTTTCCGTCTTCATTGCGCAGCAGTACGTTGGGAACCACCGAGCCGTAGGTGGGATTGCCCGTGCCGAGATAGATGTCCAGAAAGCCGTCGTTATCAACGTCGCCAAAGTTTGCGCCCATGGGCATAAAGACGTGATCGAGGTGGGTCTGCGCCGTCACGTCGCGGAAAGTGCCGTCCCCCACGTTGCGGTAGAGCTTCAGGGTTTCGGCGTTGGGTGCGAGACCCATGTAGCTGCGCAAGGTCTCTTCTGTAGAGACGTAGTAGCTGGTGACGAAGAGATCGGGGAGGCCGTCATTGTCGTAGTCGAAAAACCAGGCAGCGAAGCTCTGCCAGGGCTTTTTAACGCCGGCTTCGGCGGCGACATCGGTGAACGTGCCGTCGTGATTATTGTGATAGAGAAAATGGTCGCCGTTGAGATTGGAGACGTAGAAATCAACGTAGCCGTCGTTGTCGTAATCAGCGGCGACCACGCTCTTGGTAAAAGCGACGCGGTCAACGCCGGCGGAATGCGAGACGTCTTTGAACGTGCCGTCACCATTGTTGTGAAAAAGCTGGCTGGGGGTTTTTTCGTTGCCGACAAAAAGATCGAGATAGCCGTCGTTGTCAGTGTCGGCCCAGACGGCGGTTTGCGTGCTGGTGGCAGGGTCGGCGAGTCCGGCGGCGACGGTTACGTCGGTAAAAGTGCCGTCGCAATTATTGCGCAGCAGCGATTTGCGCTGGGGAAATTCCCAGGCGCCGCGTAAGACGAGGATGTCGATGCAACCGTCGTTGTTGTAATCCGCCTGAATCATGTTCAAGCCGCCCAGTTGATTCTGCAGGCCGCTTTTGGCAGTGTGGTCGGAAAACGTGCCGTCGCCGTTGTTGTGAAAAAAGTGCATGGGCGCGCATTCGTCGTAGTCGGAGGTGACGATATCGAGCAGGCCGTTGTTCTCAAAATCATCCACGATCAATCCGCCGGAATCGGAGAACAGGTTGATGCCCGCTTCGGCGGCGACATCCACGAAGCGACCCACACTGTCCGACGACTCGAAGGCTGAGCGCGGGATCAAAAATTCCTTGGGCACACCATCTGGATATTGGCCGAGTGCCAGGTAGTCCAGATTTAGGAACCACTTCACATCGAGCACATCGGAGCGGCGCGCGAGATATTTCAGCGCGTACTGGATGGATTTTTGCACAGACTCGGTTTTCACGTAGCGCACGCCTGCGATCGGCGGGAAAAGGCAGCGATTGCCCGGTTTGCTGTACACATCATTTTCCATTTCCGCTTTGTGCAGATACGCGATCGCCAGAACGTCTTCCAGCTCGGCCATGGCGGGGGGAAGTTCCTCGGTGGCGATGGCGTAAGCCGCCTCCCATTGTTCAATCGCCTTAGCCATTTCTCCTTGATAGGAATATAGATTTGCGAGCGCGTAGCGCATCTCGATGACGTCGAGCGGATTTTTCGGACCGGTTTCACCGGAGTCCGGGTGCGCGAGGTCGTCGAGGAGTTGATTGATGACGGTGGCCAGCGAATCTTTGCGAATCTTGCACATTTCTTGCAAGTCCTGACTCCAGCCCTCGGGTTTCGGCACGCTGCGGAAGGCGAGGTCGGCTTCGCCTTTTCCGCCGACGAAAGGCGAGTAGCGAATCGTGCCGGTGGCGGAGAGCGGAAGGATGCTGCCGGACGAGGTGGGGGAGACATCCACTTGATTGGGCGATTGATTGGTGGTCTGACTGGGCGCGCGACCAGCAGGCTGCCCCTCAGAAATAGACTGCACCTTCATAACGGCGTAGCCAGAAGGCAGGTGAATCACGGCGCTGAGTTGACCTGGCGCGATACCCTGCAAACCGTCGCGCAATTCAGCGCGAAGTGAGGAAGGATCAATCTGGCCCAGATAGCCGCCATTCCCCGCATTGGGATCAATCGAGACTTCTTTGGCGATTGCTGCGAAATCCTCGCCCTTCTTGAGGCGTGCGAGGACTTGGTCGGCTTCGGCAGCGGTATCTACGACGATGATGCGCAGCCCGACGGTCTGGCCGGCAGAGTTTTGGCCAAACAGTGGAATCGGACTGAAAAGCAGGGCACAGGATAAAAGGGAGCAGCGCGCGGCCGTTCCGAAGTGACGTGAACTGTGGTGGTAAAGATTCACGCAAACCGCCGTCCGGCACGAGGCCGAGTGATGCCGCCATTATTCACGAAACGGTCGCCATAGCGAAGACGAATGAGCGCAATCGAAAAAATATAGCACAAAATAGTGAAAACGTTTACTATCGCCGCGTTCGCCGGTTTTCCGCCTGGGACTGGCGGCCATGTTTGCGAGCGGGTTTGGTTCGACATGTAGTAAGTATAGCGGCTGCAACAAGTTGCGTGGGAAAAACGCGATGACTGACTCAAGATCAACACGATTCCGTGGCGCCGGTTTTTCAGCGCGCACAGGCCTGGTGATCGCGCTTCTGGCAATTTTCCTGTTGCCGTCATGCGGTGGCGGTACCGGTTACGCTCCCGGGGGGCCCGGCGGTGGTTCCGGGGGGGCTCCGACCGTATTCAGCAACTATCATTTGACCGGCCTGACAACTCCCGTACGCGACCCGAGCATTGCGTTCCAAAACGGAACCTACTACGTTTTCTCGACGGACGCCGGCTTGCCGGGCTCGCAGTCGCTGCCGATTCTTTGCTCGACGGACCGCGTTGCATGGAAACAATGCGGAGCAGTATTCCTGCAGATTCCTGCTTGGGTGCATCAGCAAGTGCCATTGGCCACCGGCCTGTGGGCACCGGACATTTCATTTTTCAACGGGCTGTATCACGTGTACTACGCGGCTTCTTCCTTCGCTTCGAACACTTCCGGCATTGGTCTGGCGACGAACACCACGCTCGATCCCACGGATCCGAACTACCAATGGGTTGATCAGGGCGAAGTATTTGGGTCTTCACCCGCGGACGATTTCAACGCGATTGATCCGACCATTCTGATAGATACTGACGGCAGCGTGTGGATGACGTACGGCAGTTTTTGGAGCGGCATCAAGCAGCGGCAGATTGAACCTACGACTGGAATGTTGGGGTCGGATTCCACGATCTATTCGTTGGCGACGCGCCCGGACGTGCAATACGATCCGATCGAAGGCTCGTCGTTGGTTCACAAAGGCACCTACTACTATCTCTTTGTGTCGTTTGATTCCTGCTGCAACAGCGATCCGTATCTGACGACGTATCGCATCATGGTGGGACGCGGCACGAGTGCACACGGGCCGTTCGTGGATGAGAGGGGAGTGGACATGATGCTCGGAGGCGGCACGCAACTACTCGCTGGGAACGGGCAAACCTGGAACGCGCCGGGAGGGGAAACGGTGCTGATTGACCCGGTGAACGGCGATCTCATTACTTTCCACGCGATTCAGCTTCCCGATGGCGGGGCATATCTGTTTGTCAACTCACTTACGTGGCCCGATGATTGGCCGCAGATTCAGCCCTAGCGGCGAACTTTGCGATGCGTGGGTGAGCGCGGAGTGGCGGACCGCAGAAATAGTCAGGGCAGAAAGTCTCGGCTATAATCGTCGCGATGCCTCCGATGCCTGGAACGAATGGTCTGCGAAAAATTTGAGTGAATTGATTCCACGGCGGGCGTCATGAGAGTTGGCTCGCCCAAACGCTTCACTTTCCTCACGCTTGCGATTTCCGTTTCCCTACTTCTGCTGGCAGTTGACTCGCCCTTTCTGGAACGCGCGCAGTCACAACAATCTGCAAAGCCCGCGGAAGGCCAACAGGGCAGTGTTTCCACTGCTGGCGCGCATCCCGCCGTGCTTGATTCTGAAAACCGCCCCATCACCGCCGGCGGATTCGTGGACAGCGGACCGGTGGTGTTTCAGGATGTGGCGGAAAAGGCGGGATTGACGAAGTGGCGTCATGTGATGGGAACGCCGCAGCGAACGTTCATCATCGAAACGGTGGGATCGGGCGTGGGGCTGATTGATTACGACCGCGACGGCTGGATGGATATCTACCTGGTGAACGGCTCGACCTACGATGCGCTGTCCGGCAAAGCGCAACCGCCGCACGCGGCGCTTTTTCACAACAACCACGATGGAACGTTCACGAACGTTGCGGAGCAAGCAGACGTGACGAATGACCGCTGGGGTTTTGGCGTGGCCAT
>Ga0209169_10002515_pt1 | contig 11011 bp, 8 predicted proteins | sample HubBroMetageWRM4_FD_188346 | JGI IMG/M metagenome (GOLD analysis project Ga0209169, IMG submission 188346) | Warmed soil microbial communities from the Hubbard Brook experimental Forest, New Hampshire - Hubbard Brook CCASE Soil Metagenome WRM 4... | ecosystem: Environmental > Terrestrial > Soil...
CCGCAAATCACCCTTGGAGAAAACCATGGAAGCGGACATTTCTATCTGGCAAAAACCCGGACATTTCTACTTTGCGTTGACACGAAGAGAGCAAAACCCGGACATTTCTACTTTGCGTTGACACGAAGAGAGCGAAGAGAGCGAAGAGCGATCGCCTGTGCGCCAGGTCCTGATTAACGCGGTGATCTCAATGGGTCGATGCAGCACGAACGACCCATCACCATTGGCGAAAAAGTATTGCGTCGCGCTGCATCCTAGTTGCGATGCTCGCGTTCGAAAAAAAGGTGATCCAGTTCAATTGCGACAGCATTAAAGAGGGAGTGGCACGAATCGCAAATCCGTATGTGTTCGAGAACTTCCTGTGTAAAAGGCATGCTCATAGAATCGTCGCATAAACGTTCCGGTGAAGACTCCATTCCAGAATCCTGATGCTCCCCCGCCGTGCAAGTCAATTGCTATAAAGATTTGGATAGTAGAAGAGCTTGGCCCCGTTCCAGTTTTCTCGGAGCAGAACAGCTGAAAATGCTAACTCTTTTCGCTTGCAGCTTCGCGGACCCCGATGTTATACAGCGCTCATCGTACGAGATCTGGTTATTGTCTCTAAAGTTAACGCACACGTGATCGGCGGTCCTTGCGTCGACGAATTTGGGTCGTTCAAGGCTTGCTTATCACTGCGCCCACATCCGGAACGAATGCACTAACAAATAGCTGAACCGGGCATTTACAACGCTCTGAGCGGAGCCTTGCAGAGCCTGTAAATTGAATCCGCGGACGACGAAGGAGATCACAAAATGAAGATACTTAGACCGGTGTGGCTTTTCGCAGTGATCTTACTGTTTCCATCCATCGGAGTTGCACAGACCGATCCAGGAGTCCGATCGGGACCAATCAACGGACAGTCGGGTGCGACCGCTACCAACCCCCTCCCATTAACTTCGGTCGTCGCAGATACTCCCAGCGGCTCGTTAGAATTTTTTCAGAACGGTCTCGGGCGCTTCCAGGAAGTTGAAGTCGTCTCAAACGGCACCAACAACGGTCTCGGACCTCGCTTCAACTTCAATTCCTGTTCGGGATGCCATTCGCAACCGACCATCGGAGGCTCAGGACCCGCCACCAATCCCGAATTTGAGGTGATCGCTAACGGCATCGCTAGTGGGTCGGACAATACCATTCCATCGTTCCTGACCGCGAATGGACCTACGCGAGAAGCGCGCTTCCCGTTCTTCTTCAACTCAAATGGCTCGGTCAACACGAACGCCCCGAACGGCGGCGTGGAAGATATCTTTACCGTTTCCGGCAGGTCTGACGCGGGGAGTTGCAATTTGCCGCAACCGAGCTTCGCTACCGCCCAGGCGGAAAACGATATTATATTTCGGATTCCCACCCCAACGTTTGGTGCCGGTCTCTTGGAGAACCTTGACGACTCAACGCTCATCGCCGTACAGATGTCCGAAGTGGGGAATAATTTTGGCATCAGCGGCACCTTCAACCACAACGGCAATGACGGCACAATTTCCCGCTTTGGCTGGAAGGCGCAGAACAAGTCGCTGTTGCTATTCGCCGGCGAGGCTTACAACGTGGAAATGGGTATCACCAACGAGCTTTTCACACAAGACCGGCCGTTGCCAGGCGAGGATCAGACGGGGTCCGGACTTCCTTCGTCTTGCCTCAACCTGTCCGGCACCGGATATCCGGAAGACGCAACCAATTTCACGGTGACTTCGAATTCGGACCCGGCTGCGCAAAATGCTCAGGTTCCGTCCGATATCGTACTTTTCGCGGAGTTCATGCGTCTGCTAGCCCCTCCGATACCCTCGACCACGACGCCGGGCGGCGCCTCCGCGATCTCGACAGGTAAGGCGTTGTTCTCGTCCATCGGGTGCGCCACCTGCCATACCCCAACGATCAACTCCACTCAAGCTTCGAACATCACCTCCTCGCTGGCGAAGGCACAAGTTGGCGCGTTCTCCGACATTGAAATCCATCACATGGGAACAGGTTTGGCTGACAACGTGTCGCAGGGCGGCGCGGGTGGCGACCAATTCCGCACGGCGCCGCTATGGGGAGTGGGACAGCGAATATTCTTCCTGCATGACGGTCGCACCACCAATTTACTGACTGCCATCCAAGATCACGCGAGCAACGGCTCTGAGGCAACGCAGGCGGAGGAAAATTTCAATTCGCTCTCCACAACACAGAAGCAGGACGTATTGGACTTCCTGCGCTCTCTGTAGATTTGATGCCGCAGCTTCTCTGGGCACGATGCGATATTCCTCGCCCGGAGAAGCTGCGTCGCGGGTTCGCGCCAACAACCCAGTGCTTGCTGGATGACGCAACTAGACCGGCCCGAGGCCCAATCAAGTGAGCCTGTTACGCATTGCTCTACTCCAGATCGTGGCGATTGTTGCAGTATCGCCATTGTTTCTCGCTACTGCTCAGGCCTTGCCTCAAAACGGAGGCGATTTCTCGCAAAATACCCAAGGCAAAAAGGTGCCCACAGGAGTAATCCTCGTAAAGGGAGCTTGGTCAAGCTCCAGCGATTCGACCACTCCCGTCCCCGAAGGTGGGAGGGTAGTGGGGAATTCGTATACGAACGATTATTTTGGCCTGACCTATCCGCTTACCGCTGCTTGGGTGCAAAAGTACGCCGGACCGCCTCCGTCGGACAGTGGCTATTACGTCCTCGCGCAAATTCGTCCGTCCGACACTTTCACAGGTCCGAGCCGCGCCACAATTTTGATCGCGGCGCAGGATATGTTTTTCAACCGCGTCCCGGCAGCGACGGCCTTCGAGCTGATAAACTTCAGCAAAGAACATTTGAGCGAGGATTACGCAGTCGAACAAGCGCCAACTCAGGTCGAAATCGCGAACCATTCATTCGTCCGCTTTGATTATGTTTCCCCCGTGGCCGATCTACACTGGCAAGTTTTAGCCACCCAAGTCCGCTGTCATACAGTCCAGTTCATTTTCACGAGTAGCGACAGCGCGCTCATCGAAAGTCTGATTCAACAAATGAGCGCGATGAAGCTGCCCGACGAAGCGGGTCTCACGTCGGGAACTGGAGGGGGAAACGTCCCAACCTGTATTAAGGACTACGCAAGCGGCAACAATGTAATCGAAAGGGACGACCCGATATTTACGGAGCGCACCTTCAACCCGGTTCCGGTCCGCATCGTAATCGATAAAGAAGGCAGGGTTAAGCACATCCATTTTCTCAGTGCTTTTCCGTCTCAGGCCAAAGTGATTTCAGACGCGCTCGCTGGTTGGAGGTTCCGTCCCTATTTTCGCGATGGCCAGCCCGTCGAAGTAGAAACTGGGATCATGTTCGGTCGACCTCCACGCGTTCTCGCGCCTACAGCCTCTGGGGTAAGCGAGTGATCCATCCTGCGAAAGTTCATGCCAAAGGAATTCTTATAATCCTTGGTGTCCTGTTTTGTTCGTCCGTTCTGTTTGCGGGAGGAAACGAAATTTCTGGCTATGTCCGCAATCAGACGAGCGGTCGGCCGGCGTCCGACGATGAAGTCATTTTGATTCGGCTGGATGGAGCAATGCAGGAAGAGTCGCACGCGAGGGTTGACGAGCAGGGATCATTCAAAGTTCCAGTGCGGTATCCGGGAAAACAATATTTGGTGCGGGTAGTACACGACGGCGTCTCATACGATCAGCAAGCTCGCGCTGGCGAATCGGTTTCGATATCTGTTTTTAACGGCACTACTCAGGTGCGAGCCGTCACAGGCAGCATCGAAATTCTTCGCACCGGCACAAACGGCAGTCTGCTTCACGTGTCCGACCTGTACGAGATCTGGAACCAGTCCAACCCGCCGGTCACGCGGAACGGCACCCGCACGTTCGAAGTGTATTTGCCGACCCACGCTGAAATCAGTTCGGTCCTGGCCGCAAGCTCGGGCAAGCTCGGCGTTATGATCTCCGCTACGGCAGTAGCAGGCGAGCCCGGTCACTATGCGGTCAATTTCCCATTGCGGCCTGGAGCGACCAAGTTCGCCTTCAACTACGATCTCCCCTATGACGGCCACGCCTCATTCCCTACGCGCCATCAGTATCCAACGCAGCAGTTTGCGGTAATGATTCCGCCGACCATGAAGTTCTCGTCGCGCTCAAGCGCTTTTGAGGCTCTCGCCACTGGCAACGACCGCTATCAGGTGCGGGCGATCAACGGATTAAAGGCAGGAGAAGGTCCGGCCTTTGAACTTTCGGGCAATGGCACGCTTCCTCCGCTCCAGGCGAAGACACGGACGCCAGCTGCGGTCGTACTTGCGGCACCACCGACCGGTCCCCCCGTCTCGTTATCCTTGTTGCTTACGACGGCACCGCACGTGAACCGCGCACGGCCGCTTTTTCGATCGCTGATCCTGGGTGCGCTGGCTGTCATGTTCGCCGCCTTCTCGATGTTCATTTGGCGATCTAACAAATCAGCGCGCCTGCGGCGCCTGCGGGGTTTAAGTACGCGAGCGTAGTTCGTGGACCACTGACGGCCAATCGCGGGCAGCGGCCCTCGCGCGCGATGATGGGCGAAGCCCAACTCCAGATGTGCCCCAACCGTTGATGGCCGGCACGGGAGTCTTCGCAGGGAATCAGGCCGACATATGACGTCAAGGCACAATTAGACTATCTTGTTTCTTAGAATTAGTTCTTGAATCACAAGCCGCAGCGGTCAGAGGAGCAAGCCGAACAATCGCTGCGGCTGTTTACAGGCTGCGGCGAGCGTGAAGGAACTCGTACTTTGCCCGTGCTGCAAAAAACAGGAGAAAGTAACCTCAAGATCCGGGCCTACCCTGTCGCTTTCGAGGATAGGCCAAACGACTTGATGGCGGAATCCTCGTCCTCCTGGATGTCAAATACCGCAGATAACATGGTCATTTGCAGCAGCTCGCGCACCTTTTTGTGGGGGTTGACCAGCTTCATGTGGCCGCCCTGCTTACGGACACTGGTATGTGAACGAACCAGCTCTCCGATGCCGGCACTATCCACGTGAGCCACTTCCGTCATATTCAGCAGGATGTGCTTGTGGCCTTTCTCTAGCAGGCCAGCCATGACGTCGCGGAGGACCATGTTTCCTTCACCGAGCGTGATCCGCCCTTTGATATCGACGATGGTGATTTCGCCAATCGCTCGAGTGGCGGCTTGCATCCTGCCGGCCGGTTGCATTGGCATGCTCATGCCCAGGCGATCGAGGGTGGTGCACGCTCTCGCGGCAACCTCGGCGAAATCGGTTCGTACCACAACAAGAGAACGGCCTTGCTTCAACGGCTCCAGAAACAGGGCGGTGTCTTCGGAGGAAGCCGCCGCCGGGGTTGGGTGCGGTGCCGCTTCGTCCTGGGAGATGGCTTCGCCGGCCTTCAGGCCAGCCCGAGCACCAAGAAAGCCAAGGAGAGCGGTCGCGCCGGCGCCGAGAGCGATGACTTGGCCGAGTCCCGGTATCAAGAAGACGGATGCCGCAACGACACCAGCCGACAGCCCGGCAGCTCCTCCCAGAAACCCACCCGCATAGGATCCCAACTCCTTAGCGAGCGCAGACGCCTCGCTCTCCGAACGGGTCAGGTATGTAATCGATTCTTGCGGGACGTGCTGGTTCAGCAAATCCTTCAAAGCTTCTTCAGCGCGCTCGCGCGAGCCAAAAACGCCAATAGCAGTTTCCAAAGGAGCCTCCTTGAAACCCGCATTTAACTTAATGATAAGGGCCGACCCGAGAAACGGATGTTGCGCACGGCTCGGAAAGGGGATTCTCGCGATGGAGGAGATGCCACTTCCGACCGATTTCTTGAGGCAGAATCTGCTCCCAGCACGGCACTTTGTCAAGCGAAAATAGGGTGCCAAACGGCTGCGAAGCGGAACCCGAAGGTCTTCGATTGGTCCATGAAGAGCGAGACACACGACCGGCAAACTCCTAACTAACGCAATTACCGTAGAAGTGAAATTCCTAGTCGTCTGCGATCCTGGGTCAACGATCGCCGCAGGGATGCTGGCAGCCTGCGAATTTGCCGGCTCAATGCGGCGACCACCGTAGTCGTGTCTCTGCTTCGCACCTTGACCAGGGCCGTGAAACGCGAATGCCGTTCCACCAATGTCGCGATGTGGCTGTTTTTGGTGCCACCAATTAAATCGCCTTCCCAATGACCCGGAATGGCGCGGTCCTCGATTTCCGCAGGTCTTTCCCGGATGGAGATGGCATCTACGATTTGACTGCGCGAGTCTTTGAAAATGCGCGAGTGCTGCGAGCGGGGGATGCGACGCTTCGATCGCAGGTGCCCCAACAGCTCTTTCTTCAGCACTCCGCGGGCTTGAATGAACAAACTGCGGTAAATCGTTTCGTGGGACACGTGCATGCTCTCGTCAGCGGAATACTGGATCTTCAGCCATCCAGAAATCTGTTCCGGTGACCAATCCAGAATCAGTTTACTCGCAACAACCTGCCGCAGCTTCACTTGGATGGCCAGAAGGCAGCGCTTGGGCCGCAGAGCTGATTCCCAGGCTTGATTCCGCTTCTTGGGCTCGATACTCAGGACGGCCGCCATGGCGTGCGACTTCCCGGCTCACTGTCGACGCCGCGCGCTCCAGACCTTTGGCGATATCGCGAATCGAGGAACCGGAAGCGAGCCCTCGAGAAATGTCTTCGCGCTCAACTGCAGCGAGTACGAGCGGTGAGCGCCGACGAACCGCTGGAACAATCCCACCGTGCTGCGCTAAAAACCATGAATGGAGTTATGCGGCTTGCCGAAGGCGCGCCCGATCACGTGCAGCGACTGCCCCGCCTTCCAACGGCTCCATAGCTCAGTCCGTTGCGCCGCAGACAGCGCCACCGGTTTCCCTTGAGTCATACACACCACCTTTGAAAAGAAGCTTCATATTAGATGGTGTTGCATCGACCCATTGAGATCACCCGACTTACCAGGCATGTGGAATTCAATCGGTAAACACAAGTGCGTTCTTGAGGGACTTCCTCTGGAACCCTCCCTGGGATGAATTCATCATTATCCCGAAGGGGATCGGGGCCGTAACTTGCGCCGACGATTCTCCAGCAACTCCACGAAGTTACTCGGAGTGCAGCATCGTAATTGGATCGAGGCGCATGGCGCGCAGCGCCGGGATAAAGCTGGCGGCGAGCGCGACAATAATAAGTAAAACTGTGACGCCAGCGAAGGTGGGCAGATCGATCGACGATACGCCGAAGAGCAATCCGACCATCAGGTGAGAAACGATGAGCGCACCGGCCACACCCAGCCCGGTGCCGGCGGCGGCCAGGCCGAGTCCCCTGCGCAGGACCATCTTGAGAATGTTGCCTCTCTGAGCTCCCAGCGCGAGCCGAATGGCGATTTCGCGTCTTTGTTCGTTGACCACATAGGAGATGGTTCCGTAGATTCCAAGTCCGGCGAGCAGCAAGGCAGTGGCCGCAAAAAATCCCACCATTTCCATCGAGAATCGCCTCACCGAAAGCGAAGTGGAGAGCACCTCATCTAGGCTCTCGGCGTGAAAGACCGGAAGTTCCGGATCGATGGACTGGACCTGCTCGCGCACCTGCGCGGAGATTGCGCGGGGATCGAGTTGTCCGCGAAGAAAGATGGCCAGGTCTTTGACCGGACGCTGGTACACGCTGCGGTAGATCTGTGGAATTGCCGCGTCCGCCAACGATTCCGTGCGGGCATCCGCAATCACGCCGACGATCGTGGTCCAGTCCGGCCCGCCAGAGATCAACACCTCGCGGGACTCCAAGCGCAAACGGACGCGTTTGCCGAGCGGGTCCTGGTTTGGCCAGTAGGTTCGAGCCGCGGCCTGATTGATTACCGCAATCTGGGGCGTGTGCTCAAGATCCTGGTCGCTGAAAAGGCGTCCCCGCAACAGCGGCATGCCCAACAGCTGGAAGTATTCGGGCGAAACGATCGGACTATCGATCTCAGGAGCCTGATTGTCCGCCGTCTCGATGCCTTCGCGGATCAATGGCAGCGTGTCAAGTTCGCCGCGGCTGTGGCCCAGTGGAAGAGCGGCCACGTCTCCGACGGCCGCTTCTTCCGCTCCCGGCAAGGTTCGGCTCCGGCGAAGAATCTCGCGCACCAAGACCGATTCCTGCGTGGCCGATCGGTAGATATCCGCAGCGGGATCGTTGGGCCCTGGAAGCCAAGTCTCAATGGCCATCACGCGGTCAGGATTGAAACCGGGCTTCACCTTGAACAAGTCCCAGAAACTGCGCAGCAGCAGGCCCGCGGCGACCATCAATACCAGGGAAAGCGCCAGTTCACTTATGACCAGAATCTGGCGGGCGCGCGAGCGTTCCCGTGAGCCGCTCGAGCCGCGTCCTTCCTGCCGAATCGTACCGATCAAATCGAAACGGCTCACGAGCCACGCCGGAGCAAGCCCAAAGACGATTCCGGCTGCGATCGAGACGGCGAGAGCGAACCCCAGCACGCCCCAGTTGATCGATATGTCGTTCAAATGCGGGAGGCTATCGGGAACCAGCTGCAGCAGGAATTTCCTCGCGAAGAAGAGAATCGCAAAACCAGCGATCCCACCGAGCACGAAGAGCAGCAAACTTTCGGCGAGGAACTGGCGGACCAGGCGCGTTCTTTGCGCCCCCAGAGCCTGGCGAACCGCGATCTCACGGCCTCGTATACTGGCCCTGGCGAGCAACAGATTGGCGACGTTCACGCAGCTGATCAGCAGGACCAATCCCACGGCGCCAAACAGCAGAATGAGAGATTGGCGAACGCCGCCGACCACGCTCTCACTGAGCGGAATCAGCCGCACCGTCCATGCGGCCTGTGCCGGGTAATCCGCCGGATATTGCTTTTTCAGCGACTCAACCAGCGCATCGAGGTGCGCCTGCGCGGCCGCAATCGAGAGACCGGGCTTCATCCTCGCAACCGCTCGACTCCCCAGACGCGAACCGCGCAGCGGGGGCGGAAACGGCGGACCGGCCATGCCAGCCGCCAGCCACAGTTCCGTATTCCGCTCCTCGCTGGTTGAGCCCAGATCGCGAAAACCGCGCGGCATCACGCCCACGACGTGATACGCGTCATTGTCCAGGAGCAGAGACTTGCCGAGAATGTGCGGGTCGGCTCCGAATTCCCTCCTCCATAGACCGTCGCTGATCACCACCTCCAGGTTGAAGCCGGGAGTGGTATCGTGCGGATCGAATGTGCGGCCCAATTGCGCATCCACCCCGAGGACCGCGAAATAATTCGGCGTAACATGCTTGAAGCTGAGACGCTCGGGCTGTCCGTTGCCGGTGAGGTTCACGTCTGCTCCGGTGCCGCCAACCGACAGGGACTGGAATATCCCGGAGCTCTCGAAGTCTTTCCATTCGGGGACGGATATGCCGACGTCCTCCGCACCTACGCCGGAAAGATCCTCCTGAATGCGAATCAGCTCAGTGGGATTTGGGAACGGCAAAGGGTGCAGCAGCGTGGCGTCAATCACGCTGTAAATCGCGGTGGTGGCGCCGATGCCCAGCGCCATTGTGGTGATCGCAACAAATGCAAATCCGGGAGATCTTCGCAGCATGCGAACCGCGAACCGCAGGTCTTGAAGCAGATTCTCAACGAATGGAAGACTTTGCTCATCGTGATGGTTTTCGCGTATCGCTTCGGCCGCGCCGAGCTTGAGCACGGCCCGGCGGCGCGCTTCGGAGGGTGACATACCAGCGCGCAGATTCTCGTCGGTCTGGAACGCGAGATGTTCGGCGATCTCTTCCCGCAGTCGCTGGTCGGAACGGTGCCCGGTGGCGAAATTCGACAGGCGTATGCAGAAGCGTCGCAAGAATTTCACGGCAATTCCTCCGCTTTGACTTTGAAAAAGCGCTCGATGATTTGGGCGGTTCGCTCCCAGTCGCTGGTTTCCGTCCGCAGTTGCTTCCGGCCGGCCGCGGTGATGCGATAGAAGCGGGCCCGGCGGTTGTTGTCCGACGCGCCCCATTCTGAAACGATGGAGCCCTCATGCTCAAGCTTTAGCAGCAGGGGATAGAGCGTGCCCTGATTCACAGCCAGCAAGTCGCCGCTGATCTGCTCGATCCGCCGGGCGACGCCGTAGCCATGCTGTGGGCCCAGAACGTCGAGTGTCTTCAGAACCATGAGGGCCAGCGTGCCCTGCAAGACGTCCGGCCTTTCCTTCATCGGAAGTCCACCTTTAGGTTTCCAACAGGAACAATGCCATGCTTCCTTTTGGAAAACAACAGGAAGTTTGGAACTTTCTTTCGGCGACAAATCCAGAAGAGCCGTCGGGAAACCGCCGGGACATTGTTCATTGCAGACTGCATAGTTTGCTACCTGAATGAGGGGTTCCAGCGTCGGGCTCAACTCGTGATAAACGCGCTAGTCGTCCATGTGAATTCAACTTTCCGCTAACGCGTGCCACTCAGATGGTCGATGCAACACCATCCAGCGCATTGATTCGCCAATGCTTTGCGCGGGAGAACCAACTGCTTAGCCGCACTCGGTTAAAACCTACCCAGGGCAGCGTTCCGGCTGGTCTAACCCTAGCGAGCGATATTGGCTTTTGTTTTCTATGTCAGCTGGGTTCGACCTTGGTGTCGCATCGACCCATTCAGACCACCCCACTTACCGGGCACTATCACCCGAGGACGCGCCTTGTTTCACAATTTTCCGGCGGATTGTGAGCGTAATCGCCTGGTTTCAGCAGTTGACAGTCGCCACGTCCGGTTCAGCGCCTGGTGAAACCGTCGCCGCTCCATTCTTCTGAGCCGACGCCGTTATGTACGAAGAACAATCCTGTCGGGTCATATTTCTTTTTCACCAGTGCCAGACGCGCATAGTTCCTGCCCCAATACGAATGCTGCCAGTCCTCTTCGAAGAAATTACTCTCCGAAACATACGCTCCGCTCCTTGGCGCCACTGCGCGCAGCTCGTTCATGCAACGATGAACTTGTGCGCGGGATTTCCGTGCTGCTTCGACGTCCGGCTCGTGGCCGCGTACTCCTGGATACCCGCCTGCGCCGTCCGCGACAATCGCCAGCGCAAACGCATTCAACACGGCAGGGTTCGTC